>Ga0265780_10002826_pt1 | contig 23281 bp, 23 predicted proteins | sample P1T30metagenome_FD_192432 | JGI IMG/M metagenome (GOLD analysis project Ga0265780, IMG submission 192432) | Plant litter microbial communities from East Loma Ridge, Irvine, California - P1 T30 | ecosystem: Environmental > Terrestrial > Plant litter > Unclassified | place: USA: California... | reverse complement strand
ACACGCGATCAGCTGCTAGCCGCCGAAACCAGCGGACATGTGTACAGACGTGTACTGAGTCGCTGTTACCACCGCTAACGTGATTCCCTGCACTTTCCTAATGTAATCAACCACGGCAATGAGAATGGAGAATATTCCCCACATCACTCCATAGTTACTAAGGTTGCAAGCCAACGCATCGTAGCGTCCACTAACCCGTGCGAGCGGACCCTGATTCTTTCTTTGCAGTTTGGAAATTTCCTAATCTGCGGGAGGCATCCAATCCAGCTTTGCACTGGCAGGTTTAATCATGGGCTACCACTATGTGACCAAGGTCTGCTACCGCTGTGGTTGCAGTTGCACTCTCGCTTCGCATCCAGCGGCACTTACCACCAAATCTTCGGGTCAATCGTGATTTCAAAAAACCAAGGGAAAGGGATAGTCGAAAAGCAGGTTTAGACGGCCCGTTGACCAAATGTTTTGATCATCGCCAACACATGGCCATATATCAGCTGAGATATCGCTGTTCATGTTGATCATTCGGCGACGACATTGGCGTTGGTCGCCGCAGGCCGTTCGCGTAAACCTGCGTGTGTTTGCGAACAAAGGAAGATGGCCCAACTAAAGATCATCCTTCTATTCTGAATGGGTGATGGGGGATGTGAGATTCGCCAAGCGCAAGGTGCCCCGCAGTGCTGTGAAGGATCTTCATGGTGGATTGCTGCTTGGGGTGAAGTGTGCCGGGTGGGTGATCTTGGCCCGGAAGGGGTTTGGACGTGATGCTTTCGAGGGGAACCGTGATTGATGTGTTGTATGTTGCGCATGGGCGGTTGTTTTTGCGGGAATATGCATGTGTTGCGCATATTGTTTGTGTTGTTGAGATTAGGGCCTTGCCGTACAACAAATGTGCTGGTAACATCCTTCTCTTTGTTGTCCTAAACCCACATCTACCCAACGCAAGCTGCACTAGAGATGAAAGTTGGACTGCGTTTAGTTTGCCAGCACATGCTATTTTTGCACAGCCCGCTCAAGATCGCACAGGAATGCCACAGAAAAACAGGGTCTTTCTTATCGCCGTGTTATTTCGTTTTGGGACCGGCTTCCCTGCGTCTTTTGATACGAAAGCCGTTGGTTGGTGTGGTGTGGTAGACTTGTGCCCCGTGCACCTTCCTTCACGGATCTAAGATGCCGAGTAAATGCCATGTGTGTGGGTCAAGAGTTATGCAGGGATTCGGCATCGGTTGTTTGTGAGCTCCCGGGCATCGATGCTGTTGTCAGTAGATATGTGGTGCGCAAAGGTCGTGGCACCCTGATGACGCGTGATGATGAGAGTGATGCAGAGAGAGACGCGTGTATATGCTGGGAGAGCCAGGGAAACCTCGAGATGGAGGAAGTGGTGCGATTGCAGCCTCTTACTCGTGGACCGCCGAGATGATTGCAGATCACGTGCGTGCGCTCATGAAGATCAGGGAAATCATTTTGAAGATACTAATCGCTTGTTCGTCTATCTTGAGTCGACATTGCAGTAGTTGCATTCGAGCCAATCGCTCGTACTCCAGGGTAGATTAGAGCCGCGCCTGCTACTCGTCATTTGTCGCAAGTCGCTCTATCGTCCAATACCTTGGGCTCGGTTACTATACAATGAGTTAGAGCATGATTGGTGCAGTAGTGCGTGCATGTCCAGGTAATGATGAGTAACCGGTGGTATTTTTCAAACTCCACAAGACGGCACACGATAGGTATTTCGAATCGACACTGCCTCCACTTCACGAGGCGCGAAAGCCATTAGCGTACGCTGCCCAAGTCGACTCGCTGAACTCTGTCAGTTATTAGCATGCCGACGTTGACGCACGTGGCCGTACGTTTGCCGCTCTTTCACCGCTTACTCTCCCATTGCGCCTCTCACGCCATAATCTTGGGAAATTTGGTTCGAACCGTAGCTAGTGTGACATGACGACACACGAATCGAAGGCCCAGGAATCGGGTCGTCGTCGGACCCTCGTCTGGAAAATGTCGATTCGATTGTAGCAGAGAGTCAGGTCCACTTCTTACTCCACAGCCAGCGCGATTTGTAAGTCGAACGTAATTCAGGAACGTCCAGGAACGATGGGGATGTGTTTCAGGAACGCCAATCATTTCGCATGTGGAAGGCGCTGGGGATCGAAAAGTCAAGATGACGATTGAAAGAAACTACGTCAGCGGCGGTCGCGCTGGGATCTGGGATGCGTGAACATGATTAGGCCTCATGCAGTTAGACTCCCTCCGCTCTCCGCTGCTCCTTTGGGTGAAGGATACCTCAAGATGCAAGAGCATGTAAACATCAACAATCTTACCATCGCGATGGTCCGGACATACACTTCGATGATGCGGCGCTCCACACAATCTCGAAATCATCCTGACGATGCATCGGGAGTCTCCCTTGAGCCGCCTCACAGCTGAACTTTCTCCACATCATAACGACCACGGAAATGCAGTGCGCACATCAACAAGTATCTTCCACAACCCCACTTGAGAGCCGCATCATCTGCGACCCCGCAATGCCGTGTGGGCTTTTGCGGAGGGTGTGGTCAGATCTTCTCACCGACTTCTCGTCTTACCAACCCGTCGGCTCACAGTGCGTAGTCAACTTATGCAACGATGGATCCAGAAGGTTAAGTTCATGTTGCATCGTCATCCTCACCTGTACCTATGCGTCATTGTTGACATCAAGAGGCGGACAAGTACAATCACGGAACACCGTTGTTTTCTTAGGTTGGCGCGGGCCACTTCACCGCTGGCTTCTCATCAATGGTGCAAGGATTGGATGAAAAAGATATACGGAGCCTGCTCAAGACTCCATCCTAGATGTGGTCAAGTACTACTGTACATGCACGGAAACCTTTCTCGTCTAGGCATGGCATGGCGGGGAAACCTGCAATATGCAACTGCGCCAGGTCTCCCATCAATAGCATGAACTCACGCAGGAGACTGTTCCGTCATGGATTATGAAAAGACAGGCGTCGAGGACGTCAGCGTGGGATGTTGACCCAAGAATTGGGAGCAACCGACAAGGTACCTCATCCACCAGGTGGAGGTTGTCAAAGTAACCTGACCAGCACTAACAGCCTTGCTTACAACTACAGTTAAGAAACCCAACCACAGCCCAACACAAATCAATCAGCAATCTTCGATCGCAGTATTCCTACAGTCACATGTACCGCTCCTCCACGATCGCGATCGCCAGCACAGATCAGCCGCGTCGGGCCTTTATTATCGGACCGTATAGGGACCCGCCATGCACGAACGGGACATGGATATCTTTGCGGCAACCACGCGTGGGATCAAGCGTCTCAAATTTCTACGCGACTCGGGATTAGTTTCCTTTGGGTGATCAGGCCGTCGGGCATGCCCGCTTTCCTTGCTGCAACGGTTGCGTGGGGTCCTCGAGGATAGCAGGATACAGGCCCATGGCGACGCGCGTTGGTTTGCGGCAAGCTCGCTTGTTGGCTGGGTAATCGTTGCTCGATGGTGAGGTGAGGTCTCCATATTGATGGATACTTATGGAGACGACATGTGTGGATGGTTTGAACAATGGTGAGGCTTCAAGAGTAGACGAGCGAGCCGCGTATGGGTACTGCTGCGGTGGCGAAGGACTTCGATGAGCATCTGGTCGGGTGAGGCGGTTGTGACAATAAATAATTGGAGTGTTCTGCATTCAAGTCGATTTGGTGTGTCGGCCATTGCGAACAGATGGCAGCAACGTATGTGCTTCACAGAACTCTGCTCAGCGAGTGCGTCAGTGGCCTCAGCTGGCGACGAGCACTATGAGTTTGTCTGCTCAATATTTCCGCTCGGTATGAGTGCGCATCGTACAGCGAGCGCGGCATCGTCAACGCATCAATTCTTGTACGCTGGCAGACCGCTGTATCAATTCCTCTTCAACAGAGTAACCTCGTCATTCAAGGAGCATTCTCATCGTAGCCATGCATATATAAGTTTGCGTAAAGACTCGAGTACATACTCTCTTTCTATTTCTAAAGCAATCTTCTCTAAACCGCGTTCTCATAGCTACTCCTGACAACCCCAATAACATAAAAACCAACCATGGCTCGAAAGAGCTCTCGCAGATCCCGCCGCACAGAAGACCACCCCGACCCCTTCGCAGGCTACGACCCGAACGACCCCCGCGACTATGTAATGAGTCACACAACACACGACGATGGAACCCACGACTACTCTTCTGGCCACATCGACACACCAAACCATGGTCGTCGCGGCGGACGGCAGCCGACCTACGACGAAGCCGGTCAAATGGGTTATGCTCACGCGGCTTATGAGAACCATATGGGCGGAAGGACGGCTGGGTGAGTGCACTCGATTCTTCTTTCGCATTGTTTCTCGCCATGCTGACTTGTACGTCTTACTAGGTACGGCCGCGGCTACGTCCAAGGTGGACAATACGGCTTCAGGAAAGGGAACTATGATGAAATGTATGATGGATATCAAGAGGGTGCCGATTATGGATACGACAACATGTATCAGCAAGGTGCTTTTCACGGTGATTTGTATAATTGGTATGGGGGCTATGATGACTTCACTGGTGGTGGCATGGGTGGGTATGGTGGGTATGACGACTTCCACGGCGGATATGGGGGGTATGAAGGGTATGGCTACGGGGGATATGATGACTATGGTGGAGGGTATGACGGGTACAACGATTATGGAGCGTATGGTGGTTATGGTGGTTATGGTGACTATGGTGGTCATGGTGGAAATGGCGGATACGGCTATTACTGAGATCTCATATGAATAGTCAAGTATTGCGTTTGGACTGTCAAAGACAGCCCACGAAATTCTTGCTCGATATCCATAGCTTCATTTGATAAGCAGGGTAATCTGAATTGATGTCAATCATCGATCTCCAACATTAGTCATCATTTAGCTCAGGTACTGAGGTGTAGTAAAGCAATGTTTTCTATTCTCTAGCAACGATTGTAGTATGGTTTTCTCCCTTTTTCTACATGCAAGCATCGTGATAAGCCCCTGAGGGCAATAAGGAGTGTGAAGAATCGAATGCTACTTCTCCGATATAGTCCACAAAGACCTCTGCACTGCGACCGGAATCCTCATCCTGCTTTGCATCTTCTGTACACCTCTGCCGGGCCGACGTTGAAGTACGATGTTTTGCTGGCACAGATATCGGCTTAAGGCCGAGTGTTGGCGCAGACGTATGCAACATAGCACCTGCAGGTAAGACGGCAAGCCAGGTTGCAGGGCGAATCTGATCCAATATCGATATCTGTGCTAACGCACTGGCGATCGCCTTCTTTGGTCCTGCCGACGGAGCGCACTGTGGGTCGGGCGACCCCTTGTGAAGCATCTTGCCCCGTTGGGTGGAAGAGAGGCTCGCAGCCAAAACGTGGTACGTACCCAGTAGGAATAACTCCTACGGTATCATAAGACAAGAGATCAGTCGTATCCGTTGTTGCCAGTGCCTATCTGACTGGCAAAAGCCGTAGAAACGCTACGAGCATCGTCGTCCTCAAAGCCACCAAGTCCACTACGTAGACCGCGACCAGCACCGAAGCCAGTGCCAACGTTGGGACCCTGGCGGGTAGTCTCTACGTAGCGGTTGAGACGGTCAGACTGACTGAGGGAGGTCGGCTTGTTGTAGTCGTTCAAGCTCAGGCCAGACAGGCTGATACCGCCCGGTGCATCGCTGCGAGTATCGGTAAGCTCGCTAGCGGCGACCGACTCACCAGCAACGCTTGCAGGCGCGCCGTTCTTGCCCTTACCGTTGGGGCGACCAGGAAGAGGCCATGACTCCTGGAAGTTGGAGAACATGGGAGGGTAGTTGGAGGGGACACCGACACCACCAAGAGCAGAAGAGTGGACCGAAGAGACGTCATCTGGGATGTAGCCGACAATTGAGCCGTTGTCGTTGTACTCCTGGCGGGGCTTGTTGCCGTTGAAGCCAGCCTGTCGACCGGAAGTCATAGCATTGGCGTGCTGGTAGGCCATCTGGTAGCGCTGGGGACCACGGTAAGTCTGCTTCGGGCGGCTGAACTGCAGAAGCGAAACCTGCAAGTTGGTCAAAGGACCCTCAACAAGGCAGTTGCGCTCCTTAAAGTGCAGAAGAAGGTAGTGCCATAGCGGATGCTTCGACAGGACCTTGGGGTTACCCAGAATGACGAGACCGTACTTGGCTCGGGTCAAGGCGACGTTGAGACGACGAGGATCGCTCAAGAAACCAATACCCTGGTGGTCGTTGGAACGGACACAAGATAAGATGATGAAGTCCTTCTCACGACCCTGGAAAGCGTCGACGGAGGCAACTTCGACTTCCTTGTAGTTTTCCTTCTTAAAGCTGCCGGTTGCCTGCATGGAGCTGACAACATAACTACGTTGACCTTCGTATGGAGTGATGATACCGATATCGCCAGGTTGTACACCCGCCTTGAAGAAGCGGGTGACAATCTTTTCGACGTTCTGAGCCTCGGTACGGTTGAGGTAGGATGTTCCAGAGGCTGAGATTTCTTCGGCACCGAGGTTGGACCAGAACATCATGGGGCTGTCGACAACGGGCCAGGGAAAGTCGACATCGCGACGGATGCGCTCCTGCATGGTGACACCGTTCTGAAGAGAACCCTCGTAGAACATGTTCGAAGGGAACTCGGACAGACAAGGATGCATACGGTACTGAACCTGAAGGCGAATAGGAGAGCATCCCAGAATGACGAGACGCTCGAAGAGAGACTGGTTGAGACCAGCTGTTGCGGCCTTCTTGTTCATGATGACAGGTCCAAGTTGCTGGTGATCACCAACAAGCACGACCTGCTTACATCCTAGTACCAAGGGAATCATGCACTCTGGCTCGGCTGACTGTGTCGACTCGTCGATGAGGACGGTGCGGAACTTCATCTTGGAGAGACGAGGATCACCAGCACCGACGCAAGTGCAGCAGATGACATCGGCTGCGTTCAGAATCTCGCGCTCCGCTGCTCGGGTAAGCTGCTTGAACTTCTTCTCATCTTGGCTTGACAGTTCACCGACATCGCTCTTCAACTGGTTCAACTTGTTGAGCTCGACGTTGGTGTCGTTCATGCGGACTTGCTCGTGGAGGGAGAGGAAGCCGACAGGAGATTCGACATCCTCCCTAGACTTAGCGGTGACACGGACAGTCTTCAGCCCAGTAAGATGAATACGTTCGCACAGCTGGTCAACAGCGACGTTGGAAGGTGCGCAAACCAGGACCTGGCTACCGCTGATTTTGCAGAGATGGTAGATGATGGTGGCTGAGGTGACAGTCTTTCCAGTACCAGGAGGACCTTGGATCAAGCTGAGTGGCTTTTGAAGAACACTCTTGACAGCGTTGATTTGACTGGCGTTCAATTCAGGAAGACCTGGAACGCTGAACTTGCGGGGAATCTGGATCTTCATGGGCGCGGAAGCAACCTCGTGGCCGAGAAGACGATGGAAGATGTAGCCTGAAACACTCATCTCGTCGATGGCAAAGGTCTTCATGGCATGTTGCATGCGGTCGAACGAAGTGGCCTTCCAGACGTAGTCGGCGCTGAAGTTGTGGGTGCACTCGGTAGGGACAGACTTGTGGTCGCCCTTGGTGCGCAGCTCAATCGTCACCTCGTCGGACTGGTTGTTTGGGATCTTGATGACATATCCAACGCCTTCCCAGTGTGGACGGAGTTCTCCTGTATAGCGCAAGCGCATCTCGTCGCCGACTGCGAGCTTGACGTCGCCCAGCTCGAGCTTGGGGAGGATGAAGCTGGCCGTGTGCTTGTTGTTCAGGGCCATGTCCCAGCGAACGACAAGGTTGTCCTGCGACTGCGACTCCTTCAGCTTGCGATCATAGTCGGCCTCGATCTTGACTAGGGGACCAAAGACGTTCTGGTATTGGAAGGCGTCATCGTAGCGTAGCAGGACCTTGGCAATAACCTCCTCTTGACCAGCACCCTTCTCAAGATCGGCAATTGTAGCATTCGCGTTGTCCTTCCATAGCTCTTCGAGTTTCGCGATCGTCTGGGGGCTGAGGTGGCGGGCGCGGAGTTGCTCCTGATCGCTCGGGGCAGGTACGAGCCAAGGGAGGAAGGAGCGGTCCTCGATGAGCGGCTGCCAACGCGACACGTCCCAGTTCATGTCCTTTTGCGAAGGCATGGAGGCGCATGGCTGGCGACATAGGAGGACGACGACGGTGTCTGATTTGGCGGGGATGAAACCGAGGAGGAAGACGTTCTTGGTACCGCAGTTGTAGCATTCGAGCGTCGTGTCGCCGAGCGAGGAGGCGGGGTGGAGCTGGACTTCCTTGTGACGGGCGCGGACAAGATGGTTGATGATATGCGAGGAGGACGAGTTGCCACGGGCGCTGCAGAACCACTTGCTGCAGGCGAGACACTTAACAACGCTGCCAGCGTTGTGAATACCACAGTATGCGCCTAGTCGGGACATTAGTATGCCTCGCATTCCCTCCCAAACCATCATTACCTACAAGCGTGTGCTGGTAGCTCCACCTCGGCGTCTTCCGCTCGCATAGCAGACTGGCCGTTGCGTCCGCCGACTGGCATGCTGGCCATGCTCTCCAGGTCGTCTTCATCGTACTCTTCGTCGTCATCTGCGCGTCGCCTACGCGAAAGACCACCGCGTGCAAGATCGCCGTCGAGAATGCCCTCGTCTACGTCACCGGCGTTGATGGTGGCAGCCGAGTCGGACACCAGGTGGTTGCCCATGTGCGTAAAGGCACCCTCCATGATGAAGGTTCGCGTCCAAGGCTCCTGCTTTATTCGAAATTTGTGGGGTCGGGATCAGAGGGTCGGGGGCAGTTGCGGCCGGAGGTGTTGTGGGTAGAGTATGAACAGGTCGACTGCTCACACCATTTCCAGCGGGAGGTTGTGTGGTAGCGCTTGGCGTGTTTGCGCGCGCAAGTGGTGGTGGCGGCGAAAGATTGTGTCTCAAGGTTGCAGCAATTCAGCGGGGTCGGAATGTCGGAGCACAAGGCTTAGCGCGTTTCTTACCTGAGGCATCGCTCTTTCCTCCACAAGACACTCACTCTGTCATCAAGACCATAGCTCGAGTCTCGTCTCTCTTCTCTCTTCCCTCTTCTCTTGCCGCTCAATGCCGCCATTTCATACATCCAGTCAGTTCAAGGCCTGCATCTGGGGCAGTGGCGCTCTACTAGGTTTCACAACGGCTTTTGATCGTCAGTGAAATGACCTGCAGCAGAGCCGCATTAATGGACCCTTTATTCTAGTGCCAACGTCTTTTGTACGGTTGTGTCGAAACCATACGCCCCTCATGCACGCCATCTTTGGACTTCTTACTTGCGAGGTTCGATACAGTGCGAGCTGAGGAGTCCGTGATTGCTGCTCGACCATGTCTGTAGTAATGGTTCACGGCTTTGACCGGTTTCTCATGCTGCAGAAGACATCACTCACATTTATCGCATTCATTCGCTTGTATGACGTCAAATGTGGCAGTAAGTTACGAGATTCTATCATGGCCTTCCCCCATCCGCCAACTCAGAGGTCTTACCAGTCACCCCAAGTGTGGCTTTCACAATGGCCGAGTAAGGGTGCTCGGCTCACGTTACCCGAATACTCTATACAACTCGAAAAGACAGGTCTTCACGGCTTGCAGAATAATTCACAAGAGCGATTGAACACCATCGACGACGTTAGCCAACTCCGACAAAGCCCGAGGTGCGACTACAGTTCGTGTCGCATTCTACAAAAAATCGAAGTAGAAGTACAACTCGTCTTGCATACTCCCTACTTGCTAAGATATCATAGTGTGTATCCAGCAACTTGGAAATGCGACACGAATTCTGGCCACCCCTGATGACACCTTTCCTACGAAGCGAGCATTTCCACCCCCACGTCTGTGTGACGGTACAACGTCAATGTACTGATACATGACGATATATTCAGTCTCTTTACATCGATGCTGCGTACTGCCGACGCAGTACGATGCCAACCCGCCGAGCACTATCGCCGGAGAGCATCCGAGTGCCCCACACCCACTCATTGGAAGTGGCGGCAGCCGCAGTATCCACACGGGTAGGCTCGTTGGTTCCAGGAGACAAGGCAACAACGTGCCGCACGGGACTGGCCGAATGATCGATCACCGCTTCTTTACCTCATGCGGGGTGCAGTCTTGCGGCACGACTTGCATGCGTTTCTACCACTGGCATTGCCTCCAAGCCGCATGCGCACACTGTATCAGCCAGCCTGCGATATGGTTTTAGCAGGGGTGGCGTTGCCTCCAAGCTGCAAGCCACTACTTCATGACTTTGGCTGCATGGGCTCAGAGAGCATCGCGAGGTACGTCGGTCCATGTGTATCGCAAATTCACAATATCTAGTGACAATGGCGTGCGACCCAAAATACGTAAACAGCGCATGTTACGGCTTGGCTGAGGCATGAAACTTCTCCGTATGATGCCGCGAGGCTACGTGTACACGTTTTGGTCCACGCGCAGCTTACTCCGTCGCTTCGCTGAAGGATAAGGCCCCAGACTATTCGATATTACGGCGGGCTGAAGGAACAGGAGTGAAGCAACATGATCGACTGTACCGCGCCAATGATACCTGACGCATTGAAAACCACGCCATATGCAGCCGGCTCGAACAGTCGTGTCATAGATAACCGCATCAGCATTATCGAATGAGCTTCGTACTCAGAATGTCGATCGACACTTGGGCCATCAGAATCAATCACTCTATGTTGATTGATCACCTTCTCGCGGCACTTGCGGCTTCAAGAGGTGGCCAAATATACCGGCTACCTGGATATATGTTAGTAAGCAGTCTCTTCTCTGACCTACATTGCCCGTTGAGACATGAACATCCCTACACCTGTACTGCAAAATAATCCGAAGTAGGTCATCTCGTCATTATCGCAATGATAATGTCACGCATCTGCAAGCCTCCTGCTAGTCAGCAGCTTATGCACAACGCTCATCTTTCAATCCGACATTCCCGAAAATGCGAAGCGAGAGACGGCACCATTGAGGTTCATGTTTAATTCCACATGCATATACGATCTTACATCGACCCCATCAGGCGACGACATCCTGCGCCTTCATCATGCAGGACGCCTCATTCACAGAATCAACAGCCCACCGGAAGATTTTACATCTGACGGGCTATCAGTTCATGCGCAGCCCCCACATGAAGTACCACGTTGTTCAGCGCCTGGTTCGCATATCCACAGTGGGACCCTGCTTGGTGAAGACTTTGATGAAGAGATCTTGAGTAACCGCGGCTTGCGCCTGCACAAGTTGATCGGCGAATGCGAAAGCCGCGGGAAGGACATTCCAGCCTCAAGTCAATGGCTTGACGTTTGATCGGAGTACGGCGCCACGTGCGGTAAACACCACGCTGCAAGCCTCGCAGTCAAGGAACAGAGTGGATACCCAGCACCTACCACCGAGTCGAGCGCGCTTATCTCACAAATTGCGGAGTTTACCAATTTCGCAGAGTCCTTACATAGAACAGTTACGCCCCGCAGAAGCGAGGTACCCATACCAAACGCCCCGAGGCTCGTGCGAACTCAGAACTCAGCTTAATGCTTACGAGAGAATCGGAGCATCATCTTCACCGATCAGAAATCACGGTGACACAAATCCGATATGCCTCACCTTTTCGAATCTTCTTTTTTCGGTGCAGCGAACATCCACTCTCAGCCTCGTGCATGCTGCAACCTCCGCAATAGATAGTGCAATCGGTCCTACTCCACGGTCATACAGCATCGTAAACGCAAGGCACAACACCCACCTGCCTTTCCCGCTGCTACATACCCATCACACAGCATACTCGTGACATGTAAAACACATCGGATCACCATCCGAGCAAATAGACTTTCGAACAAATCACGCATGGCAGTTCTCAGCTCCGCATCCACCCGCCTCGCAGGGCAGTCGTACATGAACACGTACATGAAAGCTCGGCCCCGCAATCCTTTCCAAGATTTTCTCGCTCAAGCGACAGTCGCATTCGTGATAGCTCTTGCCAGGCGAGCCATTCACGTACTGAGGGAGTGACATCCACATCGTAAATGTCTCGCATATGTTCTGCATGCTTTCGCATCCACCATCTCCGATGCCCAATGTGTGCCTCAAGCCCAAGCTGTCCTCCGAGAGGTTGCGAGCAGAGCGCCAGCAGCGGGAAACCAAAACTCTACCTAGCTACTTACCTAACCAACACGTGCCCTTACCTACCTACCCGCGACATGCGTGCCCTGCGTGCGTGCGTACGTGCAGCGAGACTTAGCAACACCTCACGCCGAAGGAACGCTGCGTTGCGCTCGGACACTACGCATTGCGTGCATGCTGTGTAACATACTATACATATATACACATGGCTCATGACTCGGTACATGATCCAAGCCCATCTGCATGCTGCACACTGCTCCGTAGTAATCCACGGCCATAGGTCAGAAACGGGAAGGAACGAAACGAAGGAAGGTGGACGAATGCGCAGAGGAGAGCGAACGCACAGCCGCAAAAGACCAGAGTTCGCGTCACACAGGCACAGCCGCAGGCAGGCAGGCAGCAAGACTATTGAATTTTGACTCGTCTTCGTATACTTGAGCTTGAACTTGGTTGAATACGCCATGGAGGTTGTGCAACGTTACCGCGGTGATCGGATCGTGCCGTCCTGGTTCCGCCCTTGGATTTTGCTTTTTCGCGTGTCCGCCAACTCGCAGCTGCCAGCCTCGAACGGTTCCTTCCATACTTTCGGTACGGAGGCATCATCACATCATCAGTACAGTAAAACACCATCGCGCATCTCCATCCATTCGCGCAAGGCCCACTGCCCAAACCCAATCTCTTCTTTCCCCTTACCTCACCACTTTGCCTCACTTGCCTCACTTCCTGCCTTACCTCTGCCACTCAAATCCATGGCCCAGTCCAGCCTCTGCGCCCAAACCACATCCGCAACACCCGCAAGACCGGATGGTGGCTTTTGCGTTCCCGTGCTCTGCGGGGAACTTTGAACCCACACTTCCGTCCGCCGTCACTGGGAACCTACGAACCAGCGAGCGAAACAGTTTACGGGCAAGCGGGCGTGCGCAAGGTTTACACTTTTTTTTGCTTTCATCAACCCTACCCGTGCGCCACGGTCCAGATCGACGACCGGCTTTTGCTCCTTTTCTATTCGCTTTTTTTTGTCAACGCCAACGGATTAGGTAGCTAGGCTTGTGGTTTTCTCCGCACGTTAGCTAGGGCGGTATACTACGGTACTGTTGGTTGCAGATGCAAGTGCATAGTGTTGTCATGATGTAGTGAAGCCGGGGTGCGGAGTAAGACGTGTTTAGTGCTGCATGTGGAGAGCGAGTGTGGGGTGTGTTGGCAGACAGAAGTCATTCATTCATTTTCGCGAAGAAGCTACTGCAATAGTAAAGCGCAGCTGTAGTGTGCGTGCGGATGGTTAAAGCTTGGAAGAGAACACGAGGTTAGGACGGAAGCTAGCCACGTCAACCACGGCCATGGTGGCAGGCAGAGGTTAGCTGGAAATGTCATTGTTCAAATTACCATGTCTGCCATGCGCATGCGTTGCGGCGGCCTTGGTGCGGCTCCGAGGAAGTGGTTGAGAGGGAGCGTAGCTCGTGCTCTCGAGACGAAGATCGTGAACGGCTGCGTCGATCGGGCTGCAAGGCCAGCCCGCTCCCAACCCATCGCCCCTTTCCGCCAGTTCCAGTCCAGCCAGTCTCCTGAGCGACGGGAAAAATATTTTCTGTGGTCATCATTCACGGTGGTCAGAGCATGGAAGCATCGAGAAGGAGGGTTGTGTGGAAATTTGACTTCCAAATCTGCGCAATCGTGGCGCTGAAGCCGTGTGGTATCATTTCTAAATGTTTGTTGAGTGGTATCTTCCTGATGATTAACCTTATCCCACGCCAATGCCATGCCCATTACCCACAACAAGCTAAAGAGCCAAAGAGTGAACATGCGCCAATGCCCACCCCCTCTTCCTTGCAAGACTAGCATGCAAGACCGGGCCGGCCCACGTATAGAAGTGAAGAGAAAAAGATTGCACCAAACCATGTCCTGCATCGAAGCGAAATTGATCGTCCTCTATCGGAAGGAGGAGACGAAAGAAAGAAAACAACCCGAAAAGTCAACAGCCGACCGTCCATGCGAAAACCCCGCACCGCAGGCTCGGCAATTGAAAACAATGCTATGCAAAGCAGTTTTGATGTTGTCGTAGCGTCGTTAAGAGTTTGCTAACAAAGGAAATAAGAGAGAACAGTAGAAGCTTTGTACAGGTAATGATCGAGCGATGAAGCTCAAGAAGCAAGTCTATGGGATATCGCCAAGATGCAGTAACTAAGGTCAAAGTTTGCTCGCCGGCAAACTATCCTTGTTGGTCCCCCATGGTTGAGTGTTGCGCCGATGACCGATGTGAAAACAAAGTATTGGTTGTAGAAACGGGTATATGCTAGAAGCGAAGAGTGGGACGAGGCGATCAGTGTCCAAGAGGACACATGATCAACGATAACTTTTGAGTGCCGAGGCCAAGTTGCGGTTCGATGGAGTTTTGATAGCCGTCGGAAGCGGGCCTGCCAACACAATGCGGTGGCGCCAGGGCGCGGTATTTTGATTGAGAATCGGTCGGAATTGTTTGCCGTGGCCCTTGTCGTGGCGCCAGGCACCGATGGAAGATGCCGAACCGGAACGCCGTAGGATAGCAGAGTAGAGGTCGGTATGGATGAAATGTATGATACAAGCTGGATCGACGCGTGGCGCGTCGTCAGCTGCAAGCAGTGGCGTCATGCTACGCTATCGCTCAAATGTGCTTGAGCGACTGATGGAGTCTAGGTCGGATTCGCGCGACTCGCTACCCGCGCGTTGCTGTTCTTCCTTGCGCTTCCTGCGCTCGCTGGGCGCACGGCTGATCAAGCGCCTCACGAAGCTGCGGCTTGCCTTGGTGTTGGTGGGCTCTTGAAGCGGGCTGGCAGGCTCAATGGATGATCCGCAAGAAGCGTTGGCGGCAGGCTCGGGTGCGTCGACAATGTCCTGCTTCTTGATCTTGCAGAAGAGAGTGGAGAACAGGTATTGCTCGCCATTGCTGTCGTAGAGCGGGAGATGACGGTAGCCTTGCTGGATGCTGTTGAGCTTGGCCGTGAATGTAGCAAGAGGGGCGTGATTGGTGGTTCGAGCATCGAGCGAGTTCCAGACAGTCCAGCGGACGAAGACAAGGCTGGGGTACCTGGTCGTAACTGTCATATCAATCTCGTTGCCGAACTCGGGGTTGTAACCATTGCCCTCTACGATGCGTGTTCGCTTGCGCAGGGGGTTGCCGATGCCAGAGTGACCATTGCGAGCAGATGCGTCCTGTCCGCCGATACCGGTGGCATTCGCACCCATGTCTTCGGCACAGTACATCTCAAACTCAACATAGGGGTTGATGTTGGCTTCCTGTCCGAGACCGCGGGGGCGCGGGAGCTGTTGAGCAGAGATGATTTGCACAGTGAACTTGACTTCCTTCTTAGGTGCCTTCCTGTGACCAATGACTGGGGTCTGTGACTCAAGACGAAGAGCTGCTGGCTTCAGCACGTAGCCGGTGCGGTCTTCTCCGCCAGCAAACATGGCCTCGTTCAACTGTTGACCGAGATCATAAGTTTGCCAGTTCAGCGCAGCCATCTGGACGCCGCGACGCCAGAACTTGAGGGGATCAAAGTTGGACGAGTTGATGCGGAAGGCGTGAGGGTAGACACGCATGAGGCAACGCATGTTATGCTCCTCAAGCAAGTGCTTCTCACGGGCTCCAGGCTTGGTGAGCTTCTCGAAAGCGCGCTCGTTGATGGAGAAGACATGGTTGAAGGTGTTTGCGTCGATGCTGCCAAAGTCGGTGAACTTGACTCCTCTTGTGTAGACACCAAGATTGCCGAGCTCTTTCGTGATGTTGCTGGTCTTGGCCTTCTTCGGCTTGCGGCGATCATCTACTACCTCAGCAGTCTCGGCAGTGGTTGCATTGGGGCTGTCGCTGTCTTCAGCTGAGCTCACAGCTGCGGAGGTGGGTAGCGTGTTGTTTGAAGTTCGGGGCGTTGCCCAGAAGGATGCTGCTCGCTCTGGTGGGCTCATTGAAGGCGGGCTGGAAAGAAGAGGCGAGTTCGGGATGAGGTTGTCGTTCAGTATCACGGGTCTCGACCACGGAGAGCTGAAGCTGCGCTGTCTTCGGGAGGTGATCTCGCCCATGAGAGCCCTGGTGTCGATTTCATCGCCAGCAGCACGCTTGACCTTGATGAGAATGCGGTGCTTCAGCTCTTCTGGTGAGGGTAGCGACTGCGACTCAAAGTCTAGTGGCTGGAGAACCAATTTGTCACCAAACTCCTGCATCATGATCTTGACCATGGCAGACTGTTGGACCGGAGAGCAGTGCACCTCAAGCGAGAGGATGACTGGGTAGGGTGATTCTGTGAAGGCGTACTTGTTGATGACCTTGATGGTGTCTTGGAAGAGGATGCTCTTGGTCAGAGTGCGGCCGTGCATGACGACCGGAATGTTGTCGGCGCCATCCCAGCAGTCGATCTCAAGGCATCGGCAGCCCTTCTGAAGCGCAGTAATGTACGCCTCAGTGCTTGATTCGCCTGCAACTTGACGGCCGAGCAGGTAAGTGTTGTGTGAGCTGGAGATGTAGTACTCGTTCAATGGTCGGTTGAGTTCCTGTGGCTGGCCGACTGGCTTGAGGATGGAGTTGGCAGCCGAAGTCAGGTACGTCTGGAAAGCGGGGAAGTTCATGGCCAATGGCAATGGGACCTCTCCGCCTTCGGTCGGAGTAGCAGCCATTCTGGGTCTTGTTGCACGTGCAAACTTCTCAAAGGTGTTGGTCCAGTATTCGAGATCGGCGTTCACGTCTACGCCTTGCTCGCGCTGCAAAAAATCGAAGAAAGTGTACTTGTCCATCTCAATTTTTGAGCCAGACGTGTATGTCTTGTAGATCGCCTTGATGTCTTTGCGCTCCTTGAGGCGGCGCACAAAGTACAAGAATTGCGATTGGTTTAGTTTTCCAGCGTCGAGGGTATCGGCTTTCTGGAAGTAGGCGCGAAGGGTGGCTTCGGTGCAGTTGATGTGTAGACTTCGGCACAGCTCGACGGTGCTGGGGAAGTCAAGTGTCTCGTCGCCCTCGCCACGCTTCTTCATTGCGCGTTGCCAGACGAGCTTTGCGCTCTTGTCGGCAAAGCCCAAGAGGCCGGCCATCAGGTCGATGCGGTTGCGCGACACAGACTCGAGCGTCTGAGTCCACATGTTGAAGATACCAACGTCAGGCGCAATCAAGTGCATGGTCCGTATCCGGCCCTTGGAGCGTGTTGTGTCGGTGTAGACAATGGTAAACCAGTAGGGGGCCCAGTTCTCAGATAGGTTGCACTCTTCGCGGTAGTGCTTAGCTTCCGGACCTGAGCGGATCTCCTTGACATCGTCGATGTAGAAGGCTTTGGAGGGGCGCGAGGAATCCCAGAACACCTTGGCTGATTCCAGATCGAGCCGCAGGTTGATCTCCTTCTTCTCCTTCTTGGTAATCTTTCTCAGAACGGTGCCCTGCTCGAGGCGGGAATTGCGTACGGGGGCGACGACGGCGGCGTCTGGTATCGAGCTGAAGCTGGGGGTTGGGTGTGAGATGCCGAGGCCGTGGATGGGCTCAAAGGGGTCTTCTACGGCTTCCTCCTCTTCAAAGGCGTCGAAGTCGGAGATGCCAGTGTCGGCGTCGGCGGCAGTCCTGCTGTCGCTGCGGCGGCGCATGATGACGGGGCCGGAGCTCTTGTCGCGCTGCGCAGACGCATTGCCTCGGCGGAAGCGACCTGGAATGCCCTGCGCGCCGCGGCTCACTCTGCGGATCAGGCCCGGTCCCTTTCCTAGGGCCTCGGCCATGGCTGAGGGTGAGGATGTGGGCGGCGACTGGACGGGTGGTGGAGGCAGGAGCGACTCGGGCAGGGTGTAGGAGGGAATGGCCGGCAGCGAGGACGATACGGGCACCATGCCCTCGGGCGTGGACTGCAGGGAGCCATTGAGAGAGCCATTGAGGTACGAGGCCGTCAGCGCGGGACTGGAGCGGGCGGGAATGGTGATGGCGCGTCCGAAGCTGGGCGAGGGCGAAGGCATGCGCGGTCGCGAGATGGCGTCGTGCAGCAGCGACATGGTTGGTGGTGTGGAACAAGCAAGAGGATGTGACGGGGCGGGCTAGTAAATCTTCATGGCGCGGGCCGTGGTGAGGGAGAAGGAGCGTAACGGCGAGCGGGCGCCTCTGGGTAATAAAAGCAGACAGGATCAACAGCCTGCTGGGTCCTGGTGGAAAAGCGTAGGCTAGGAGCAGCTTCGCATCGTGAGACTGACGGAATGCGTTTGGGCTATGACGAGTCGGGCTTGGGAAGCGCGCGCTGCGCGAAGATGCAGACGCAGGTCAGCTGGGATTACTGGAGAATTGACTTGCATGCACTCTGCATGGATAATTTGGGATCTGAGTACTCCGGAGCAGTCGTGGGGGTTGCAAGCGAATCGCGTCGGCAGACCAGGGCGGGCGAAAATCAGTCAGCGCGAGTGGGTGCTGCAGGAAATGCGGAGAAGGGTGTGGTGAGGCGGCGTATCGTGAGTGAGGTGGTGAAATTGTCGGTGGTGTGAGGGTCTTATGCGTCTGCAATTGGGCGTAGTGTGGATAGTTGCTGGATAGTGTGCGAGAGGAGTGGGCTGTAGGGCAGACAGGTAGTAGTATATGGGCAACGGCTGCGCTTGGCGGCCGTCTTTGGGCCAGGAACAGACAAGGCGCTCACCGAATTTTCAGCTAAATCTTACAAGCACACGATTATCCCTTGACTCCTAGTCATTCGGGCTTCCATCCGCCTCCGCTCAATTCGGGCTCCGAGGGCACTTCCCTGTTTGTCTCCTGGCCTAGCGCTCGACTGCGAGAGCCGCGACACTGGTTAAGGCCCCACTGAGCAACGGTGTCCTGTATGACGCAGCCCATGGTTATACTATGGGGTCCGCCAATCATGGCGCCTCACCGTTCGACGCCTGAGGATCACGGCCACGGCATTCCACAGGCACCCAGCGCGGCAGCATGGCACAATGCGATGACAGGGCAGTGCATGTTCTGCTCTTGTTCATTGTCCACCGAGTTGCATCACAGGGAGCCATGCTCCATAGTCTGATCCATCGCCCATTGTCACGATGCCGTGCCTTCCGGAGAGGGCATGGCATGGCTGCACGAAGAAGCAACCTCAGCGGCCCTGATGCTGTTCGGTTCGTGTGTCGTCGATCAACTTTGACTCACCGGTATGTTGCGCTGGCCTGTTAAAACTTTGATGCGCCGTCGTCATGTTTGCTACATCGTGTGCGCGCGGTATACTAGCTCTGACTGGCCTGGCACAGCAAGACGGTGAGTCCGAGTCACACGAAGCAATGAGTGTACTGCATTCCGCCGACAGTCGCTGGAAACAAACCGCCAGCCAGTCGCATCCGCGGTGCAAACGCCCCATGTGTGGCGGTGGAATCCCCCATCTCTCACACGTGGCGCGCGGGCAAGTGAAACCCAAGTGCGAAGCCGGCACAACGGTTCCATCATCATAGCCGGCTTCTGACGGCCGGCGCAGAGTCAGGGATCCGCCGTCGACGCCCTCCAACCTTCTGCTGGCCCCTCAATTTGCTGCAGCCGACTCGGCTGCTTCACAATTCCAGCACGTCCCGCTCCTCACAAAGAATGGCGCGACAATGCGGTGCGCCCAATGCTCGTATCCGCATCGCCCTGCCACTGCGAGTCGCGTGATTGTTCCACAAACTTTCCACAGCTTCGAGAAGGAAGGATTCCTGCCCCTGGCGCCCTGCTGCCAATCAAACCACGACGCCCCCGCATCAACCGCACACGATGCCAACGTGCCGGGCTTTCCACTTTCGTCCTGTCCATGTGACTTGGGGCGGTGTGATGCATCACAGTCCATCGTTGCGCTTTGTCCAATCGTTTCTTTGATGCGCAGTAGGTATTCTGAGCTGCCGCTTCCATGCCTTGATTCCTTTCATGCCCTGATGTCGTGTCACCGCATTCGGCCCTTGGGCACCAGCGGCCTCTCGTAGCCCTTCGGACACATATCCGGTAGGCTCGCCGTTGTCGTCGTTGCCGTTTGCTAAGTAAGGATGGCCGGCACTGTGTTGTCACAACTCGTAGGGCTCACCCGAAATAGCGCTGCACGTAGCCCCGCCTGCTCTGAGCCTGCTCGAAACATTTGCAACGATGACATGCATCTCTGGCCAAGATACCATGCATTCTGTGCCCTGTACCCATTCCCCGTGCGAAGGGTGATGCCTCCACATATTCATATCGCTATCTTCACATGGCTTTCTGCATTGAGCTTTTGCATCACTCTGCTGCTCCATGTTTGCGCTGCCGATGCTGTCCGGATGTTGAGCAGCGCGGACGATCGGAATCTTATTGTGTCCATGAGCTGAGCTGAGCTCATGCTACCGGACTGCGGCATGAACTGCCCATCGTACACAATCTGCACCAATGAGAACATGTAGGCCCCATAAAATATTTTGATTCGCTCATGGCAGTAGGTCGCACGCCGATTGTTAGCCTACCACGGTACGACGTTGCGATATCGATAGGCATGAAATGGCGAATCCATGTTACAGGAAGAGCCGAAACTTTCCACCAAATTTCAGCCTCAGGCATCCCGCGTCCGCACTGAGACGACCAACCAGCATGTACCTTGTCAACGTTTGTTAGGATCGACGAGGTGGAGTGCCCCATCATCGCTCGTCAGGATATCGCAGCCAGAGGAAGACCCTTGCGAATTTCCGCACAATATGCGTCTGTTCGACCATGTTGGATGCTGTGCAACGGCGCTGGCATGTCCATCTAGGTTGCGGGACGTTTTTGTGCTACTGAAGACCCTTGAGGAGATGATGTCTGAGGAAGCGTGGTTCTGCAGAGATGCATGGGATTGCCCGTCGAACACTTTGCGACCCGACATCTTCTCGCCCTGCTTATTCCCGCTCACTCCCTCAACAAATTCACCAAGTCCCAATGGACCGTCGTTGAGGAATGTTGATGGCGTTAAAGCTCTGGATTCCAAGGCGTCATAGCCCGTGCCAGAAGCAATTCGAGGTCTAGACTCGAACGTTGCAGGGCTGACAGAGCTGACGGCACGAGATATTGGCAGACACCTTGAGGATGAATTCTCCGAATATTTTGGAACCAGCGGGGATGTCTTGCATGCATGATCATGCATTCCTTGATCGTTATCGTCGGTCTGAAAAACAAACGCTTGCCAATTCTTCTCGTCTTCGTCCAGACTTTGCACAACAGCGTTGACCGGTCTGTCCCGACGAATGAGGGCCATGTCGGAGGCATGCGCGGATATTGGTTTTCTTACACCTCTCTTCAAAGACGGCAAAGAGGCGGAAATGGAGGACGAGCTAATGCGACTCTCGTTGCCCTGACCTTGAGTGGCATGCTGTGACCAGTCCATTGCAGCTTCGTTATTATGTCTCTTGGCGGGGTAATCATGCGGGACGCTGCTTCTGGATAGAATGGATTTGTCGGAGTGGCTTGAACCATCGGAGATTGCGAGATACGTCTTCCAGGGGCCCTCATCGACGATTGTATTGGCAGCAGAAACGTCAACACCGACTGATCGTTCCCTATCAATATTGTGCTGATGCACATATCCCGTCTTGGACTCACCTACCGAGTCTGGATCGTCAAAAGGCTTTGTCTCACCGATCTGGTTGCCATCCGACGCAGTGCGACCACGGGCACCTGCAGTAGAGTTGGAGCCGCTGAAGGCGAGACGAAATGCGCGCTCTTCCCCGTAAGCATGGTGTGTGAGTCGGAAGTCATGCGTAGAGCTCTCGTTCTCACGAAAAGTCATCGTCGCAGGTTGACACTGCAGCTCAAACTGGTCACCCGTAAAGCTCTTTTGCTCAGAAGCGTCTGGAGAAGGACTAGCTACACTGCGCCGAGCAAGGCCATAGTGCTGAGGTTGTTCACCGGTCGATGGCGCACGGGAAGCAACATCAGCTTGCTCGAAAGCACTAGTTGCTGCAAGAAGCTCAAGGTCGGCAGGTGGCTTCGCTGAGCATAGCTGTGCAAGCGGTCCTTCCTGGTCGAAAAGCATGGATTCAGACGAAGCATGCGACTGCGCATATTGGTCCAATTGTGTAGAGTAAGTGTTTGTCATTGCATCTGTGCCAATCCGAATTCGAACATCATCTAGACGCTGGCGTGGACCACTATCTCCATGGACTTGGGCAAAGGAATCGTCTGCAAAGTCATGGACTTCATTCCCGAATTCATCCTTGTTCTTTCGTCTTGGGGCTGCACCGCGTCCTCTTGTCGTTCTTCTGCGCTTGCCGATCTTGCTCTTCTCTCTGCTCGAGCGGAACCGCAGACTGACCGGCTTCGATGGGTCGATGCCGACCCAGTCTTTCTGTGTTAAGAGCCTCTTCCTATTCGCTTCGAGTAAGTGCAGTTCCGTATCGGCTTCGGAGGCCTTGCGTTTTCCGTCACGCAAGTCTATCTATCTATTAGTATCTGCGGTCACTTGGGCAAGTGAGTGATGAGCCGTCACTACTACCTTTATGAGTAAGCCGATCGTTTGGGTGTGATTCTCCATGGGGCGTTGTCTCACGGCGTTTTGCGGTTGGCTGATAGTTGCCTGGCGTGTGCTCAGGCTGCGTTCTCTCGTTGCGACGTTTCGCTGCGTGCCCAGTGTGTCGCAGAGAGCCTGAGCCAGATGGTGCTATGCCTAAAAGGTAGGAGTCTCCATCGTCTTGCAAATAGCTAGGGCGAAATGGAGCGACGGGAGAGTTAGTATCATTTTGAAGCTGTGTCCGCGCTCGGGCAAAGTATGCTTTCTGCTGTTGGACCACGCCCGTGTTGGCTTTCTTGGTGCGCTGTAGCGAGCCACCTGTCCAGTTCATATTCGAACGTGTCAGAGTTTTCCTGTCGCTGTCCTGAATATGTGTGGGCCGATGGAGAGCATATCTTGGGTTGTGCTTGGGGGATGAGCACTTTGCTCGTTGCAGCTGCCCAGGTGCTGCGCGCGCGCTTGCCGACTGCGATGGGCTGCTCCTTCCCCTCCTCAGCGGCTCCTCTCTCACGTCACCCTCATGAACCCCGAAGCTGCAACAGAACTGCAGCACGTCACTCCGCCTCTCGTAGCGCTGGCCTACTCATCTTCCTCGGTTAGGCTCAGCTGTACAGCTCGAGTGTCTTGCGCGACTCATGCTCGGATCTGTCGTGCCGGCGGCAAAACGACTACAGATGCGAGGGTCCAATCTCCTGATCGATCAGCGCCTCCTCCATCTTCCCTCCGCA
>Ga0265780_10002825_pt1 | contig 23286 bp, 19 predicted proteins | sample P1T30metagenome_FD_192432 | JGI IMG/M metagenome (GOLD analysis project Ga0265780, IMG submission 192432) | Plant litter microbial communities from East Loma Ridge, Irvine, California - P1 T30 | ecosystem: Environmental > Terrestrial > Plant litter > Unclassified | place: USA: California... | reverse complement strand
GCGGACCTGGTCGCCCTTGCCGTAGACGGGCAGGTCTGCGCCCGCGAGCGCCTTGACGATCATCAGCGGGATCAGCTTTTCGGGGAAGTGATACGGCCCGTAATTGTTCGAGCAGTTAGTGATCAGCACGGGCAGGCCAAAGGTGTGGCCCCAGGCGCTGACGAGATGGTCCGACCCCGCCTTCGACGCCGAATAGGGCGAACGCGGATCATAGGGCGTTTCTTCGGTGAACAGGCCGGTCTCGCCGAGCGAGCCGTACACCTCGTCGGTCGAGATATGGTGGAAGCGGAACGCCGCCTTCGCCGCGTCGCCAAGCGACAACCAATAGGCGCGCGCCTCGCTCAGCATCGTGAAGGTGCCGACGACGTTGGTCTGGACGAACGCGCCGGGGCCGTCGATCGAGCGGTCGACATGGCTCTCGGCCGCGAGATGCGTGATCACGTCGGGCTTGAACCCAGCGATCGCCCCGCGGACCGCGTCCGCATCGCAGATGTCGCCTTGGACGAAGCGGTAGCGGTTCGAATCCGCGACGCGCTCGACCGTCGTCAGCGTGCCCGCATAGGTCAGCTTGTCGAAGTTGAGGACCTCATGATCGGTGTTTTCGATCAGGTGACGGACGAGGGCCGAACCGATGAAGCCGGCGCCGCCGGTGACAAAAATGCGCATGACTTGTCCTTTGATCAGTCGAGCGTGGAGAGAGGGGCCAGTGGCACCCCGTCGTAGATGAATGTCGAATGGAACTGAGCAAGCAGCGGTAGGATTGCGTCCTTGGCAGATAGCTCTGGGCTCACACCCGGTGGCATCGGCCAGTCGATACCGATCGCTGGATCATCCCAGCGGATGCCGCCATCGCAATCGGGCGCATATAGGTCAGAAACCTTATAACTGACCTCGCTATTATCCTCGAGCGTTAGGAAGCCGTGCGCAAAACCTACTGGGACGAACAACTGCCGGCCATTCTCGGCAGACAATTCGGCGCCTACCCATTGCCCGTAAGTGGGCGAGCTTGCGCGAACGTCGACCGCGACATCGTAGATACTACCGCGGACGCAACGTACCAACTTATCCTGGCTACGCGGCGGGGTCTGAAAGTGGAGCCCCCGCAGCGTGAAACGTGGCACCGAAAGCGAATGATTGTCTTGCACGAAGCGACATTCGATGCCGAGTTCGGCAAAGCGGGGTTCGCTATAGACCTCGGTAAACCACCCACGGGCGTCACCAAAGCGCTTCGAAGCAATCAGTTGGACAGGATTCAGGATGTTGTTGGTCATGCTGCGCGTCTACCGTGCGACTGACCCCGCGGCAACGGCACCTTTTCGCGCCCTCGGGCACGACCTGGCGGGAAAATTCGGCAGTATCTTGCGGATCGCTTAGGATTAGGCCTGATTGGTCATAGCGAGAAGATGACGGTGGCTGCGGGGGTGACGGCTGAGAAGAAGCAGCTTGGCATCAATCGTAGCGGGTGGCGAAGCGGCGCCAGTCCTTCAGACGACTTAACATGATCTCGATGCGGCTGCGACTCCAATAGCGATCCTTGTCGTATCTCGCGGGTTCGAGCCGTGAGTTTTGGATGCAGGGTTCGATGCTTTGGCTTGCAGAGCGTCCTTGAGCCAATCGCGTGTTTCGCTAGTTGAACGGCGTCGTGTGCGTCCATAAGCACTGGCGCATCGCGCCCTCGCAGGCTATTGCAACTGACAAAGCGATGCGCTCGACACTTGCCGAGGCCTGCCGTGGCTCTTCGGAAAATACGGCCGCAAGCGCTCCATCTGCTCATCGGTCAGCCAGTACAGGTCACTCATCCCAGGGTTTCATGCCAAGGCTTGATTAGATGGCGTCTCCCAAATCAATGAATCCTGAACCCTAGGCACCTCTTAGCGGCCTTGTCTTCATCAGAGCCGCCGCGGCTCCGGGACCGGGGCTTTTTAAAACCCTACGGTACCAATTAACCGGCCGCGCTACTTTTAGTCTGACGGCGAGATACTTGGTAAGGCGGCACTACATCGCGTCCGGCCAGCTGACGTAGGGAAGCGTTGTGGAGAGCTTTAACGCTTTAATAAAAAGCCTGCGCGAAGGATTTTGAACAAAAGTTACTCCCAACGCTGATGTGGCGAAATGTATCATTGAGGCATGGCGGACAGACTACAGGCCTAAAGTATCGCGAGTTGGCATAGCTGCCTAGACGGATTAACATCCGCCAATTTTAAGAATTTTCCCATAAGCGCATATGGACACCAAAGCTGATTTAGTGGTGGCCTTAAACTAGAGAGAATGACACGGCGCCGTCATGCAGATCACTTAGCGTAAGATATCGGCGAAACAATAGTCTCGGTAGCAATATCATGGGGGGGGAGATCGACTTATCACATTCAGCGTGCGTAAGTTCACAGATTTTCTATAGGAGTCGAAGAACCATCCCCATTTATTAAAATAACGAATACCGCTACAAATAAGATAAGCGATAAGCATTTTATTGTTGCTAGTCTTAGAACGATACTGATGGGTTATTTCGACACCGGGAAAAAACACGCATCTCGAAATTTCGCTGATTCTTCTCGATAAATCCAAGTCTTCAAAATAAAGGAAAAACCTTTCATCAAAACCATGGACGGATTCCAAAATCGACCGGCGCGCCAGCATGAAGCATCCAGATATGAACGGAATGTCTGCCTGTCGTTTGTAATCCCAATGTCTCAGTTCATAAATCTCATCGCGCCTTACTGCCCATTTCGACCAACCAAAAAATCGACGTCCTACAAGATCCAAGGGGGCGGGTAAAAGTCGGCAAAGATGCTGTAAAGAACCATTTGGATATACAACCCGAGGAGCAATTAAGCCAATGTCCGGGCATTTCTGAATATGGCTCAATAATGCAACTAAGTCGTTTCCGTTAAATGATATATCAGTATTAGCAATAAGATGATAATCACTATGCCCAGTCGATCGACGAATAGCTAAGTTGTGAGCTTTTCCATATCCCAGATTTTTACCGGTAGATATACGAGTTATATTATTATTTGTATGATCTTTAGGGTTCAGATCTGGACTATTATCAATGATATAAAGATGAACTTTTAAGGGTATCGTGGCAACTTGTTCTTGCATACGCTGCACTTCTTCGGTGCTAGTATTGTAAAGCACGCAGCTAATCGTCAAATCGACCTTGCTCATGTCAAAACCTCATCAAATACGCTGAGGGTTTGTTGAGCAACCTTAGTCCACGACATCGTCGCGGCATTTTGCATACCGCGCTCTCGTAGCGACGAGCGTAAGTTGGGATTGACTAATAGTGAGATAATATGAGCAGCTAACTGCTCGGAATCTCTGGGGTCGTAAAACAGTGCTCCATCAGCACCCGCCGCTTCTAGCAGTGCAGGATGATTTGAGCTTATCAAAGGCGCCCCCATCGCTTGCGCCTCGACCGCAGGCATGCCGAATCCCTCATACAGAGAAGCATTCACAACAGCGAGCGCGTTGCAGTACAGCCCTGATAGCACCTCATCACTGACCTTTCCCAAGGCAACTACTGGAGACTCTGCTAGGCGGTTATCTGGATCACGGCCCACGTGGACCATTCTCAGTTCATGCCCACGGCGATTGATAATCTTTAGTGCTCGTAGAATGGTCTCGACATTCTTGTTAGCGGTCAGATTTGCTACCATTAGAATATAAGGCTGTGCAACGGTTGGATCTGCTATTTCCAAGCTTGGAGACAGGCGGCTTGCAAGTTTGGTAACGCGGACTTTGCCCTTTGCAGGCGGCAATACTCGAACGAGATCACTCGCAGTTTGCGTAGACACGGCGATCAGTCTCTGACAACGGCGGACTGTTAATGGAATAAAAGTTTTCCAATAGCGGCGTTGCCAAGTATCTATAAGGCCAGGAATGACCGCGTAATACATATCGTGGATGCAAGCGACAAAGTATCGGCTTCCCCAAAAGGGTGAAACAAAACCCGGGCTAAATAATAGATCGATCCGCACTTTTCGAGTTATAAACGGAAGTCTAACCTGCTCCCAAAAGACTCGTGCAATTCTACCGCCGGGAATATCGTCTACGACATGTAGGAGGTGGTGGCACGAGGTCGGAAAATGAAAAACAGCGGACCGCTGTACAAATGCAATTAGCGATATGTCGTCACGTTTGGCAACAAGGGCAGCCATCTCGTAAAAAGTCTGTACGGCATAATAACCCGGACCAGAAAGAGAGCTCTTGTCAATGAACAGCATATTAAAAGCAATCGATTTTACTCGCTTACCCTGAGTCTGTGGTAACACTACGGTCATTGTTCTCATTTCGTTAGGTCGACTGTATCTTTTGACATGAACTTGACGACGGCAACTACCCCTATCGAAGCGCATGCCATAACAACTGTGCCACTGAAATATCCAATGCCACGAACAAACAACTCAATAAAAAACGCCGTAAAAACGCTGAGACCGAAAGTGACACCTACTGGGCTTTGTGCTCGATTTCCTGCGATAAGACGAAGATGAATAATAGCCCAGAACAGCTTGAAAATATATATCCCAAGAAGCGCAATACCAAGAATGCCTAACTCGGCGCCAAACTTGACGGCCAGAAAGCTTCCATCGGACAAGTTTTGCTCACCACCGCCAACACGACGAATTATCTCCGTAGCTAGTACGTTTGTTGGCGCAAATCCAAGTTGTTGAATTGCAATACCCCAGCCGCGAGTGGTCTCAAGTGCCTCCTGGATGAGCTCTATTCCTTGAAGGTAAACCAAAGATGATAGGTTAGTGCTTGAATAGCCAATATCCAAACGCTCGACATAATAGGATAGATCAATAAACTGAGTGGCTACAAGAGCGGCTATAAGGAAGGCTATCAGCTCTGCGAGTCCGAGCGAGCACACTGCTGCAATGGCCAAACCAACAGCCAAAGAAAGACTCTGTAACAAGAGTACAATAACTGCCATAGTGCCAAGCCACACCCATCTGATGAGCCGTGGAGACCGTACTGTTGCGTCGATGAAGAACGGTAACGATGCAAGGGCGAAGTGGGAGGGTTCAGTAAAAGGCCAGACCGGTCGTTCTGATGATAAGAGTCCGACGGGTTGGAGTCTAAGCATCGACATTGCGACCATAACCAATAAGGCCACCCGAACGATTGCCAAACTGCGCGCGAGAACCCCATCCTCGGCATTCATAATGACGTAGAATACAATAGGAGCCGCTCCTGCCATGAGCGTCATTCCCGCAAGCGACGTTGTGGCGCGTTCTATATCGGCTGACCATTGCAATAGCGAAAGGCCGAGATGAATGGCGATCGCGCCAAGCACCATTAGGCCCATGAGCCAGCCTTTGATAAGCACTTGTGACGGAATACGACCGAGTACCCCAAACAGGGCTAACCCGATTACGAGCACGCATCCAGCCATAACGCCTGGAGCATAGGAGGAGAACCCGAGGTGGAATCGCAGTGCTGAGGGCAAAAACAGCATGCATACGATGACCACTAGACAACGAGCCACCGCCAGCCCGTGCATCTCACCTGCCCGGTGTGGCACGACCGGCATTGCTATCGTCACAATATCCCTCTCAGGGCAAAAGCCCGCCTAATTGGCTGCACGTCTACTAACCACGCAGCGCCAAGATGCCAGCCTGTAATCCGAGCATCTTGGCTTTCGTTAGCGGCAAAGGATCGCGTCGTAGGGCCCAGCGCGCGCCTATCCTAAGAAGAGAGGTTGCCACGGTATAACCGCAGACGACTCGCCCAAAGTGCTTACGTGCGAAGCGGATTTGGTTTTTGTAGTACTGATGGTTAGAATATAGGGATCCAAATCCCCCCGATGATTGGCTGACTTTATGAACAACAACGGTGTGTGGATTCACCCATAACTTATAACCCTTTTTTCGAGCTCGCCAAACGTAGTCAGCATCCTCCCAATAGGCGAAATAATCAGCGTCCAGTTCTCCTACACTTTCTATCACCTCACGGTCAAAAAGCAGAAACGTTGTCGGAGCGTAGGAAGTCAGATAGCTTTGACTAGGTAAAGCATCAAAGGAGGAATGATGAACGCAGCGGACGCCAAATAGCGTAGAAAAGCTGCCCATCTCGAACCAAGTCGCGCTGCGATTATCACCAAATACTAAAACCGGCGAAACTGCTCCAGGCGAAAGTCGCTGTTTGGCGCGTATAAGACCTGTCAAAATATTGGAATCGAAAACTATATCGTTATTACAAAGAATAATATACGGGTCAGCCCGGGCCATTGCCAACCGTACGCCGATGTTGTTCCCCTCAGCAGCGCCTGTGTTGATCGGTGAGCGGACAACCGTAACCCTCGGGTCGCGTTCAATCAAAGCCAATTTCGCCGACGTTTTATCGACGCTGGCGTTGTCCACAACAATCAGCGCCCACTCCACGTCGACTTGCTTTGACAACGACTGCCAGAAATCGTCAAACACAGAAGCGGCATTGTATGTAACGGTAACGAGCGTCACACGTGGTAGCTCGTGAGAATCGGAGTAAGTCATGCCGATATAAACGCGTGGGAATTGAGATAGGCTAGCGCATCCTGCCGGCGCTCGAAACTGACAATTTGGACTTGTCCAACGTCTACGACAGACTGCTTCCTCCCCGAGGATGACAGCTCGACGTGCACATCCGTCATTGCTGCGCACCACGACAATCCAGCAACATTACGCATAACGTCATGATCCAGCATAAAGGGTGCAGAAATGCCGCCGGTGCCTAGGATGCTGAGGGCAGCAAAGCTGCCCGACACGTGGCGGCACTCGCAAGCCCAAGCCATCCAACAATCTTTGGGAACAACTACCGGAGAAAGTAGACGCTTTCGCTCGCCCGAAGCGATGCCAATGCGTACAATCGCACCGGGGTGCCAAATTTCTTGCGTCAGTACACTGAAACCTTTTCCAGCTTCATGGTTACGTTCACGCCGCACTGGCATAGCAAATGACAAAGCCCGATTTGGCCCGAATTGATAGGAAGCGCTAACGCTTTCGACGACGCCTTTAGGTGAAAATCCACCAAAGCCGCGAGCATCGCGATGAACTAATGTAGACGACTTGTCGGCCTTGACAGAAGTTAGTCGATCTAGGGAGCAATCTTCTGTTTCAACTGTGGCGTTGACGAGTGTTAGATCACCAAGCGGCGTATCTTCGAAGCGGACGAGGCTTGCGTCTTTGAAATAAGCATAAACGGGGATTTCCGAACGATCAATCGTTACAGACTTTCCAGTACCATTGGCCTCATTCCAACAAGAGCGCACGAGCATTCCCGGTACGCCATCGACACCATTCATTGTGTCAACGTAAAATACGTAACCTTCATTCAGCTCCATTATACAACGATCAAAAGTTATCTGTCCGGTTCCGGTCACACCGCTCTTCATTAGGAAGACGGCTTTACGAGCACCAGAAAAGTAACAATCGCGCGCTAGAAAGTTGCCAGCGTGCATAGCTTCTCCAGGAACTAGCGTACCTATGGAATGGAGGTGATACTCGGCTCCTTCGAAGATACAATTTTCAAGCCACAAGCCTATCTGGCCGTAGGGACGGCTAATACACTTATACAAGCCGGAAAATCGCACATTACGAAAGCGTGTGCGACCGCTAAACTCGTCATGTAGCTGGCGCGGCATGTGCCCCGCTCGGAAGCCATCGCCCTGCCCGTTGCCAACAATCGAGAGGTCCGCGATCTCGACTGTGCTCCAAGAGCCAGAACGGTATGCCGCTTCGATTACTGGCCGATCTGGCGTGGCCGGCATGAGAACCGTCGCTCCCATTCCTTCTCCAGCCACGCGCACCGAACGGTCGGTTAGAATCAGCGAAATTCGATAAGTCCCCGCGGGGAAAAACAGCGTCCCGCCTCCCTCGGCAACTAATCTGTCATATGCATCTTGGACCTGCTGTGCTGACATAGCGGGCTTAATGCTTCCACCTGATGGCGTATGAAGCGCGTGCCCAATCAAAGGCCCGAACAGCGCTGCTCTGAGCGAAATTACGCCAGACTCTTCTGCGAAAATGAAGCGCGCCGCGCCGATGCGCCCGCCTGTTGCCTTCTCCGCCTGCGGCAGAAGCACGTCCATCTGCTTCTGCGCAGCTCGAATTAGATAAACTCCCGGAGTGATCAAAAGCGGTACGCCTCGTAACTTCTCCAGCAGAGATACCCCACGCTCATCCTCTAGTCCCGCGATGGTAGGACACTTACCTTTAGTTTTCTGCAGGTAAGCCGCAAGTCTACCCCCGCTGATTGAAAGTAAAAGTTCTTTTACCGGGTCGACATACGTGTCTCTGGACGATGTGTCGGCGGACGCACATCCCGGCTGAAGGGCTACTGCCGTTGTCAGGGCAAGCGCACCAATTACTGCGCGGCGAGCGATCCCGCTATCCAGACGGTCGTCGGTTTTTGCATCGCTCATTCTTAAGGCTCCTTGGGAAGCGGATGGCCGCGATCCAGGAGAGCACGGTTTAAGGTATCAACGTCATAAAGCCCCTTATTTCGGGTAAAAAGTGACTTCTTCATGAAAGGAAATCCGTATTCCATCATGTCCAGACCACTGTAGATAGTAGGATCACCACAACGAGCAGCGTCAGCATACCAAAAAGATCCTACCGACATATGCTTGGCTGCAATCCGCGCCAGACGAGTCTCCTGCAGATAAACCACAGACCGATAGTCGTCACAGACCAGATTTCGGGGCATTGCGGGACCCAAGCACGACACCAGCTTTGTGGTCACGTCCTTAATGTGAAAAGCGTAAGATTGAATATGATTTTCTACCAACGAAAACGCAGTGAAACCTGTTAAGTCCCAAGGTGGGTCTGACAGGAATGGCTCGAGTTGGATAAATGGCCCATAGACTGAGTCGTTTAAGACAAAAACATCTGCGTGGGGTGATCCGTTAGCGATGGCATCCAATCCAATCCGGTATGCCGAGAAATCATAACCGGGTAAACTTTTCCAAAATAATGCATCGCAGAGATCAAGAAGATCGCTAGGCATTCGATCCAAATTGGGCGTGGCGCATATTACGAGAATTGGTCGCCCAATGGCGCGGAGCTTTCTAAGCGTAAAACGATGAGCTTCGCTCAGCTGCGCATCTGGAAGATAAATAAAATAGCAGGTCCATCGCGGGGCGGGAAAAACTGGTTTAATTAGAGAGTAAGCAGGGCGTCGGCGTAGACCAGACACCAACGAGTGATATCGAATCGCCCAAACTCCCGCCGACGCGCGTGTCGGGTAAAAAGTCCAGCAGCGCTCAAGTTCGGATGCGGGCATTTTCGTAAAAACTTGCGGCTTTTTGCCTCGCCAACGATTTAAGGTGGTAAGAATTCCCATATCCTAGCGCGAGCCATGGCCAGTTATAACCGTTTTGATCGTTCGTCCAATGATGAGCAAGTCCATCCAAAGCGAGAAGTTCTTGATATAATAAAAGTCATAATGCAGCTTGTCCCGAACGTCCTCAATCTCCGCGACGTGGCCTTGGGTTATTTGTGCCCAGCCAGTTAGTCCGGGAATGACAATATGACGATACCTATAAAACGGGATCTGGGTCTCGTACCAACGCGACAATACCTCGGCTTCGGGACGAGGACCGATCCAACTCATCTCGCCCTTGAGGATGTTTATAATCTGCGGTAATTCGTCAATCCGGCTATGCCGTAAAATCCGGCCCAAGGGCGTGACCCGCGCATCGCGCGCCTGTGTCATAGCAGCCCGTCGTTCGGAAGCGGGATCGGGTTCTGCGACCTGCATAGTTCTAAACTTGTAAACCATAAAGGGTTTGCCGCGAAATCCGACGCGTAGCTGTCTAAATAAAGCAGGTCCTGGTGACGTGATCCTTATAATTATACCAACTACGATGCATGGTATTAAGAGTATAACGCCAGCAATCGCAGCGACGATCCAATCGACCAAGCGCTTAATAATAAGAAAGGAGACATTTGGAATAAGCGATCCGAAGCTATTCTCTGAAAGATGCTCAAGCTGAACTTTTCCAGTCAACGACTCAGTCAGGCTCTTGACATGATATACGGGTACACCAGCCAGTGCAAAGTCACTTAGCGCTCGCTCCCAATGATCTGGCAAATCAATCCGTAAATCTGCTGCGACGACATCAAAGAATCTTGTAGCAGCGCGAGTCCCTGCCGAACAATCTTCACCGGTAAGTTTGATCCAGCTGATATGCGGCATTTGCGGTAACTCATCGACGGCACCAAAAGGCAGGTAACCAATGCGCAGCCACTGATGCCGCTGTGCGATATGTCGCACAAAATAAAACCATATGATGCTGATGATAAATCCAGCAATCAGCTGAGATCGCGCATATTCAAATCTACCGATTGCTAAAAAAATTGAAACGGCTGCAAATGATACTGAGAACGTGGGTATCAGCAAGGTGCTTGCCTCTAAACCTGGAAAAAGACTTACGTTTCTCCACAGCCAGTTACCAATAATTACTGCCAACGCGCTCCAAAGCAATGTGAGATTAAGCTGGCGCATCCCTATGTATTCACTGGAAACAAAAATGCGTACGAGATAAGGAAGAACCGTCGCGAAGAACAGTCCGCCCAGAGCCTGATATCGCCAGCGCGATAACATACTTACGAGCGAATTAGGTCGAGCAAGACGAATATGTACGGGGCTGAATAGCATTTAAGCCACCATTGGTTTGTTAAGTTGCAAGCTTATGGCGGCACTCATATTATTCTACTATGACCAACTTGACCAAATCGGGAATACATGAATATCAGCCATGGTGTTCTAACACAGTCGCTACGGCGTCGTTGGTTGGGCGGTCTGACGATTCCTACCATTGCCACGATCCTGCAAAGATGAACCGCTTGAACGGCCAATTGTTGCAAGCTTGCTCGTCGTAATTCGAGTGTTTAGCCGAGTGTTCCGGCGTGACAATATCCGGCCTTGGCGTCCTGGCGCTTTTGTAGAGTCGTCACCGTCCAATATGGCCGTTTGTTGGCCTATGCTGCTTGTAGCTAGTGGGTCCCGATAGCCTAACTCTTGCTCGACCCGGCTTTGACCTAGGGCTAGAAACATGACAATCACCACGCCTGCCATCATGCTCCTACACCTTTACTTATACGGCTAATAGCAACGTGGTCGATTGCACCAACTACTCCTTGCGGGTCGTCAGTTGCTGTTAGTATTAGCTCGAGCCATTGGGCTTCGCAGCCCTTAACCGTGAAGTTGACTTGTGCTCGTCTTGCCGCCGTATTTATAATTGGCAGAGGAAGCACTGCCAGAACGCTAGAGTTGTCGGCGCAACGAAGCCTCCACATTGGCGCGTTATCATTCCCGACATTGTTCTCAGCTACAATCGTAGAAAGCTTGTAATTCCCCGGGGGCAGAAGTGTCATTTGGCGAGCTACAAGCCCACCAGTCCCGACCGGGGCATTGAACGCCATATGGTTGCCCTTGGCGTCGACAACGACTTCTGCCGACGCGCTGCCGCTTACGTCGAAGGACCAATCGAACGGCAATCCAATTCTGCGCTCATTTTTAAATCCGGGATCTCGCAACTTGTCACGGACCGCAGCCTGATCAACCGTCGAAAATACAGCCCAGGCGGACTGATAATCCTGCGTCTGCAGTAGACGTCCAGTAAGGGATTCTAGAGCTAATGGGGCAACTGGAAAGCCGGTTTTCTGCAAAGTTATGATGAGATTTGCAATGTTGCGTGGCGAAGGCGAGGTCGACGCCGCCTGCAGTAAATAAAAATTGGCCCACGGCGGACGTTTTGCAAGAAGTTGAGCGAGTGGAGTGATGAGCGCGTCGTCATTTGTTGCTGACGACAGTGGCTCGAAGAGGACGGCTGACGCTCGCTTTGAGGTCCGAAGTGCAATATCATAGTGACGTAGCGCAACGGTCACGTCACCGCGGTTGACCGCGTCCTCGATCAATATGAGCTGAGCCGTGAAATCACGCTTCGAAAGGCGCTCCGATTGCTGCACCAGAGCGCGCGCCTTTTCTGGATCGCCTTTGAAGCTACTGATCGCGCCCAATTGGCGGAGAGCCCCGCTTGAGATCGGCTCACGCGCGTATGCTTGACGCGCCAAAACAGACGCTTGGGACAGACGTCCGCGCTGTAGTGTATTTAATTCGCGGGTCGACACCGCCACCAACGCAGCGGCGTTGTCAGGCGCGATTCGCAGCTTGGCATCTGGCGACCCAATCATCGCCGCGCCGATGCCAACCCGGAAGATGGCATAACATAGCGTGCCCAGTACGATCGCCCAAGCGAAATACCGCGCTCTCGCGACCGCAGGGAGATTGGTAGGCATCAGCTACCTTGCACTCGTATCGCTGCGATCGCCATAGCTGTAACCGTAATCATAGTTCTGACTGTACTGAGCCTTTTTTGCTTCAAACTTTGTAACCACGATGCCGAGGGTCTGTGCATGTGCGGCGGTAAGTCGGCCAAGCGCAATTTTGACCATAGTAAATCTGATGCCGTGGCTTTCAACTGCATAGATGACGGAGTCGACCTGACTTGCGATGAGCGGCGCATCGGCCAAACCAACTACTGGCGGAGAGTCGATCACGACGTGATCATAGCGCTCGGACAGCCGATCCAGAAGGTTCTTGAAGCCATTTCCACTGAGCAATTCAGCTGCGTTAGGCGGCAGCGGTCCCGTCGTCATGACATCCATATTGAACATTTCGATGTGATTGATAGCGTCAAGTGCGGCGTTATCACCAGCCAGATAGTTGCTGAGGCCAACTTTATTCGGGAGATCGAGCAAACGATGCACTGAAGGCGACCGCATGTCGGCATCGATCAGGAGCACGCGCTTGTGAGACCGGGCAAGAAGCACCGCCAGGGAGAGTGAAGTGGTTGATTTGCCCTCTGCAGCCCGCGTGCTGGTGACCGCCATGGTCGGCGGAATACCCGCTCCTGTGGAGAAACTTAGGTTTGTCGTGACTGCAAGATAGGCATCGACAAGTTCAGACTTTGGATCGCGAAGCATATCAATAGGTTCCGCGCCAATAAGCTTGGGGATGACACCAAGTAACGGCAAGCCAATCAAACGCTCTGCCTCGGCCGGATCTGTAATCGTTTCATCACTCTGCTCGAGAATGTAAGCAATCGCAGCACCGATTATTGTTCCGACAATCACTGCCAAAAGCAAGTTCAACAAAAGTCGAGGACTAGATGGGCTTTTTGGTACTTCTGCCGAATCAACAATCGATATATTGTTGACGCCAATACCGCTTGCAACGCCAATCTCTTTATAACGAGACAGTAGGCCGTCATAAAGTGAGCGATTTGTATCAACCTCTCGCTGATATATGTTATATTGGATGCTGCGCCGCCGAAGGCTAAGTACGTCCTCCTTCAAGCCGTCCACTCGCTCGCGTAATGCGGATTCACGGCTAACAGCTGTACGCAGCGACGTCCCAAACGAGCTAGAAACTCTCTTTTCCTCACGCGTAATGGCGCGATCGATTGTGGCAAGCTGCGCGGAAATCTCCCGCGCAGCCGGGTAATCTGGCGTAAACTGGATCATCAGCTTCTGATAATTGGCAGCTAGTTCTGCTCGACGTTGGCGCAGAGCGTTGATAGCGCCATTAGTTAGCGCCTCCATGGTGGCGCCACCGGCGCGCGCGGCTTCCTCTGATTGGGATTGCGTCTGGATGCGTGCCGCAGTTGCTCGCGCTAGTTCCTGGTTTAGATCGGATAGATCCTGTGCAATCAATGGGCGACTTGCTCCCCCATTTTCGCCAGGTACGTCTAAAATCTTTACCCGTGACGCAAACGAAACGAGCGCACGCTCGGATGCTTCCAGCCGCGCGCGCAATTGACTCAGACGCTCTTCAAGAAAATGACGTGCGTAAGACGTCGCGTCATACCGCCGCTCCAGCGACAGCGCGATAAAATTAGATGACCAAGCGTTTACGACTTTGGCGGATAGCTCCGCGTTTGGGCTAGAGAAATTGATCTCCACCAAGCGCGAAGCTCGAGCCGGAACAACCTTAAGGTTTGCCAGCAGGATTGCACCCGCAGCGCGTTGCCGTTCTTGTCGTCCTTTTGCCGTGTACCGTCCGCTGCTACCAACGGTTGAGTCCGAGGGCTTGACCGAAAACATTTCAAAGAATGCTGGGTCATCGACAACACCGGTCTGTGCGGCAACCCGCTCGGCTAGCGCGCGGGACTTTAGCAACCCATACTGGGTCTGATAGAACTCCTGATCGCCCTCACTTGCCTCCTGCTGCACACCTTGGATGTTGACAATGCGATTGCTCTCTCGAGCAATTTCCAACGTGATGGTCGCCTTGTACATGGGCGTCATCAGGAAGGTGATGACAATCCCAAGTAATAGGCAGGTGACAATAGAACCGATAATGTACCGGCGCCAACGCATAGCGACGCGCAAATACTGCCGAAAAATTGACGGCCTTGGTTCGTTCGTGAGGGCATCATTGCGCCGCGTTACGGCTTCATAGGACGCATCCCCGCCGAACCCGATCGCTGCCGGAAGCTTGTTCATGATCGTCCGGTCCTAGTTCAGCAGCGCAATGATAGGGGCCGTAAGAAGCGGCGAAACGGCAAGGAAGCTGTTAAACCTACGTCGAGCCGGCGAGTCGCCAACGGTAATGACGTCATTGGCGAAGATCGCGGGATCGTCATAGGCGCCGCGCCGGATCGCTTCTAGGTTATAGAGACCGGCGATCTTCTGGCCGTTGACCGTCCGCAAGATCACTACATCGTCTACCTTTGCGTACTCGGTCATGCCCTTTGCCGAGGCCAGTGCCCGCATCAGGGTCATTTGATTAGTCACCGGATACAGCCCGGGTTCCGTAACTTGGCCATCAATTGTAACAACCTGACTCACCGAGCTTCGGATATTAACTGTGACGTGAGGGTCACGTAGATAGCGCCCGCGCAACGCATTCTGAATTAGGGCGGCCAACTCGTCTCGCGTCTTCCCATTCGCGTCGATTGAGCCGACGAGCGGTAGAGAAATGTGGCCACTGGCATCAACCTGCAGCTCACGGCTCATCTCATCGACGTTAAAAACGTCGATGAAAATCACGTCAAGCGGGCCGATAAAGGAGGGGCGATCTGGCGGTGTGAGATCCATTCGAGTTGGCTGCGGGAGTTCCGCCTCCCGGATTACGGTCAAGTTTGGCGTGCTCACTAGCTGCTCACGCCCCCCACAGGCCGCCAGCAAAAGAACGCCAACTACCACTAAGGCGTTAAAACGCATCAACAATTATCCTGAAATCGGCGGGCCTGATAGCGCATAGCGAATTTGCAAATCCGGTTACGCATCAGGCTAGGGAGTTCGCAGCGGCACTATCGTTATCCATCGCAGCCGGCTCGTAGAGCCATATAGTGAATAGCGCAAATAATGCCATCATAAAGGGCGTACGTAGCGGATAATCTACGACACTGGCAATAATCATCAGCAGGAGCAAAAATGATGCAAGACGGGCCATTCGTATCGATGTGGTGGTCGCGCTTGCTCGCCAGACGCGGATCGACTGCACGAGCAGCCACGCCAGCGCACCGGTCAGCAAGGCTATCCCGAGGCCCCCTCCTTCTATAACAATCTGCAGCAGGTCATCATGCGCCTGGTTGAAATAGGTCTGCTTCAAATCGCCGAGCTGTTCGAAGCGCCGAAACGCCGGATCAAAGCTGCCATAGCCCGCGCCAGCAGGAAAATATGTCGCTGTCATTTCAAGGACGCGCGGTAGCAGGCGAGTGCGAGTGTCGCCCGCCACGTCCATCGTCATCAGGCGTTGCACTCCTTCGGCTCGACTAAGTGTCAGGGCCAAACTCGTCATGCCGGCCAGCGCAACGCACCCTAGTGCAAGGATCAGTCTTCGCATTTTACGATGGCGTACCTGCTGCAGGAGGCGAGACGCTGGTTTCCACAAGATTGTGGTCGCCATCAAAACCGCTAACCCACCAAGTGCTAGGCCAGCCCGAGACCCGGTCGTTGGTATTAGTATCATCAATGTCGCCGCACCGGCCGCGCCGATAGTCCAACGCAGACGTGTGTTGATGGACGACAGCCGATCTTCGACCACCCAGGTTGCTAAAAGCGGAATGCCCATGGCAAAAAGCAACGCTTGATGGTTTCGATTTGCGAAAACGCCACTTCCTCCTGCATCGGTTGAATGTAAAAAGGTAAACCAGCTCTGGCCAGTAATCAGCCTGAACAGCGCAACTAGCGCAGTAAAAGCTAGAATGCCTACGAGCAGGGAAAGCGTAGCCTGCCGACGGCGGCGGTTCAACTTGGCCGCTAACGCCACCACTGATAAGGGCACAAGCAAAGAAAGTAGTGCGTTCCAAGTTCTATCCGGTGACAGAGAAAGTGGGCGCCAGATATTCTCGACTCCAGCTATCCTCCCTTGCTGCGCATATAACTCTCGTCCCGGAAGATGCTCCCATACGGAGGGTGGAAGCGGGATGAGTTGGATAGCGATCGCTATACCGGCTGCCGCTAACGCTATTGCCGCCGGCCTAAGTGCGCGATCGAAGGGGATTGGACGAAAAAATACAGCGAAGGCAAGCCCTGCCAAGGCCAGCAGCCGCACAACGATCTGGATTGGCTCGTCGGCGCGGGATGAGCCGCCAGTGACGGCAAGCAAGCAAATGAATCCGCTGAATATCATCTGCTCGCTGTAAAAGGAGCGCATCCGATGAAAAAAAGGATTCATGAAGAAACCGGACATCCGAAAACGACAGTCCTGCTGCCGGCGTATAGCCCAGCACGGACGCGAAAAAATTAGCCTCCGATGCAATCCTGCGCTGACGGGCGCAGGCTTGATCATTGCCGCTGCGATTAGCCGGCTCAGGCGCCATTGGCAATGCGGAAGGCGAAGCTAGAGCACGTCTCGACCTGACTGACTCGCGAGGGATTCTCAAAGGGATTGCGATCTGATTCAAAGGCCACCACCACGAAGGAGGTGGTGCATGGCCAAGTCGCTCTCGGTTGATCTTCGCAAGCGAGTAATCGCGGCGATCGAAGCGGGTGCATCGTGTCGTCAGGCTGCAATGAGGTTTGGCGTCAGCGCGTCGAGCGCGATCCGCTGGCATAGGCTCTCGAAGGGTAGAGGCGATGTCACGCCGCACATGCAAGGCGGCGACCGTCGGTCGCAACGCATCGAGGGGCATGCCGATGCGATCATGGGCGAGCTGGCGAAGGCACCGGACATCATGTTGGCGGACCTGCGCGGCACCCTTGCGGGACAAGGTGTGGCGGTGAGCATCGCGGGCCTGTGGCGCTTCTTCGGGCGTCGGCGGATCACGCTTAAAAAAAGACTGGGCATGCGACCGAACAGGATCGCCCCGACGTCCTGATGCAACGTGAGGCATGGTTCGAGGATCAGCCCGACCTCGATCCGCACACGCTGGTGTTCATCGACGAGACCTCGGCTAACACGAAGATGGCGCGCCTGCATGGACGCGCGCCGCGGGGTGAGCGTCTGCGCGCGCCGATCCCGCACGGCCACTGGAAGACGACAACCTTCGTCGGCGCCCTGACAACGCTCGGCATGACGGCGCCGATGGTCCTCGACGGGCCGATGACTGGCGAATGGTTCCTGGCTTACACCCGGCAGGTGCTCGTACCCACGCTCCACCGGGGCGACATCGTCATCCTCGACAACCTGCCGGCCCACAAGGGTGACGACGTGCGCAAGGCAGTCGAGGGGGCTGGCGCCACGCTCCTATTCCTTCCGCCGTATTCACCCGATTCTAATCCGATCGAGAACGCCTTTTCAAAGCTCAAGAGCCTGCTGCGAAAGGCCGCGGCCAGAACGGTCGACGACCTCTGGCGCGTCATCGGCGACTGCATGGACGCATTCACACCCGCAGAATGCCAAAACTACTTCGCGCACTGCGGATATGACGCCTTCTGATCGAAAATTGCTCTAGGCAACTGGTTCGTCCCGGGAACGGTCCTCTAAAGGTCCGTAATATTCCGTGATCCACGCGAGCGTTTGCGACAGGCCGTCGTGCCACGCAATCGTTGGATGCCAGTCCAGCATTGCGTGCGCACGTGAGCAATCAAGAACGTTTGCTGAGACCATTCCAGATTTCTGGGATAGATGATGTCGCTGTACCCGCCGGACTAAAAGCATCTCTGCCGCCGTTACGATATCATTCACTGAGCGGCCGGTGCCGGACCCAATGTTGAACGTACGTTCGAGTGACAGCTTTGCAGTCGATGCGGCGACAATTGCCCGAACAAGATCGGAAATGTAAATGTAGTCGCGTACGGCGCTTCCATCGCCCCAAATATCTATCGGTTCGTTGAGCATCGCCCGGTATAATAGCTTGGCTACGACACCTTGCCCCCGATGAGGGTCCTGCCGAGGCCCGTACGGATTGGCCACTCTCAAGATAATATAATCCATGTCAACGAGCTGTTTTTGAAGTTGCAGGATCTTTTCTACACATAGCTTTGCCACGCCGTAGGCAGATAGTGGATTAGTTGGGTGCCGTTCATCTATTGGGAGATATTGTGCAGGGCCATAGACTGTGCCACCCGAAGAAACAAAAACTAATCGCTCTACCTGTTGTGCTATGCAAAGGTCAATGATTGTACCGTCAATAGCAACAGCTTCAAGGAGGGCGTTAGACACGTTGTAGTTTGACGCGGTGGGGTCTGCCGAGCCAAGAACATGGAATACAATATCAGTGCCCGCCAACGCCCCACGCAAGGCTTCGACGTTTCTTGCGTCATATTCAAACCACACATCCGGCATTCTGGAGCTAGGAAAGCGTGGCCGTCGGCCAAATGCAGAAACATGTGCTCCGGCCAAGGCCAACTCGTCACATAGGTGACCACCTATGAATCCGCCCGCGCCAATAACGAGGCAACGTTTTCCAGCTAAGGACGATATCATGCTGACGTCGGCCCGGCAATCTTGTTCAAAGCATCCTCAAGGCGGTCGTTGAACCCTGAAAGTGAGAAGTTATTTTTAAAAGAGGCCTTAGCTGCCTTGTTAAAGTATCTGCCGCTATTTCTGGCAAGATAACCACGCTCAATAAGATCGGCCATTCCTTGAGCTGTCGTTTCCTTTCCAATGATGCAATCAGTCCCATCAGTAAGCCACTCTTTAGTGCCAACGGTAGGTGCAAGAAGCAGTATCTTTCCTATACCAAGCGCATCTAGAGATACCAAAGGCAATGTATCATCTCTTGAGCTGACTAGAACTGCATCAACCTTATTCATCTTATCAATATATGCCTTACGATCTAGTTCTTGATGGTAAAAAACTATAGGGTCATTATTAGCCGCGTCCGAGATCAGATGGCCGAGGTTTTGATCTAGCGCTCTGCCGAAAAAAATTATCTCAATGCCTGAGCGAACATTTTCAGGAAGGAGTATAGTAGCGTCTAAAACGAGGTCTTGCCCTTTACGTTTCTCAATGGACCCAAATACACCAATCCGAAACGGCCCTCCCTGATGGCGAGGGTATTCCGGAAGAGGTGTCAGGCCATAAGGCACGACCTCCACATCAGGCCGCAACGATTTGACGAGATTGGCGCAGGGCGGGCTTCCGGCCCATACGCGCTGCGCTGCCTGCATAGATAAGGTTACCGCTGGATGTTCCAGGCGCTCTTCGATTAAAGATATCTCGTGAAGATACCACAAGGTGGGCAAGATTGGCGCAAGAAGGTGAACGGCATCAGCGGTATCTACCGTGTTGCAGATCGCTGCGTCGAATACCGGCGCCATCCGGCAAAGGTTCCTAGCCCAGGCGCCCGGCCTGGGGCTGACAATCACCGGTATGCCAGCCTGTCTAAAATCAGCCATCATTGGGCCACTTAGTGGCGACACCACCACAGGGTGGGCTCCAATTCTCTGCTGCAGCAACGCCATCTGGTACACTAACTGAGGCGCGCCGCTGCGACTGAGATCGTTGGTTACCAGCATCACCCTCCGGCGACATGATATCGCTTCGCCTCCCAGTCGACGGCAAGCGTGGTGCACCGCGTTACGCGAAAGAAAGTCCTGCACATATCGCTCGACCCGGCTTGGTAATTTTGGAAGGCAGCGAAGGTAGAGCCACTGGCGCCAGCTGCGGGTCAGATCCTGCACTGCACGTCCATTACCGTTGAGTGCCATTCCCTCATATCAACCATCCATCGCATGCCCTGCGCATAGGCGAACCCTCTTGGCTTGCCAATGCGAACTAGCCGCTATAGGCGCCCGGTTCCCGTAGCACGGCACATGGGATCGGGTAATCGAAACGATAACCGGCTCATCCCGTATTTCTCGCCAAGGTTTCAATGTCCGTTCGTAAGGCATTCGTTTGGGCAATTTCTGGGCAGCTTTTGTCCTTTTTTGCTACCTTAGGCACGACGGTGATCCTAACACGTTTACTTAATCCGCACGAGATTGGCGTCTATGCAGTAAGCATGGCAATCGTTGGTATTCTGCAAGCCGTATCATCGTTTGGTATTAGTGCGTACTTAGTAAGTGAGCAGGATCTAACAGACGAAAAACTGCATTCAGCTTTCACCGTAAATGCGATTGCCTCGTTAGTTCTTTGTGTAGTTATAGCTTTTTCGAGTTCTATATCGGAAGTCACAAAAGATGACCCTTTAATAGGGACCACACTCAAGATATTGTCGATAATTCCAGCCATATCGATCGTCGAATTCATTCCGTCGGTCATGCTGCAGCGAGATATGCGCTTCGCCTTGTTCTCGCGCATTGCAATCGCAAGAACCTTTCTGGGCTCAATAACTAGTATAGCAGCAGCCCTGTTAGGCGCAGGTGCGCTCAGCCCAGCGTACGGTGCTCTCGTATTTTCTGTCGTGGGCGCTATATTGTTTCTTTTGACAGCACAATCGCAACGGCGTGCTCGCGTATCGCTAAGGCAGTGGCGTGAAATTGTATCATTCGGGATAAAGTCGCTATCGATTGGGGGAGTCTCTCTCATATCCATGCGCTTATCAGAAATTATTCTTGGTCGAATGCTCGGATTATCGTCTCTTGGCATTTACACCCGCGCAAACTCGATATCGACTATTATATTCCAGAATCTATATGGCTCTGCTGCCCGTGTGTTCATGGCGCAAATGGCCGATGAGGAGCATCGAGGAAACGATCTTCGTACCGTTTATTTACGTGGACTCGATATCGTTCTTGGCCTGATGTGGCCTACGGTAATGGGAATCGCAGTTTTATCTGGCCCAGTCGTTCTCTTGTTATTTGGCCCGCTTTGGATAGCCGCGTCCCTGCCGCTGTCTATTCTAATGGTAGTACAGGCAATCGGGCTTTCGTTTGCCATGAGCTCCGAATTGTTTATCCTTCGGAACGAGATCGGACGGCAAGTTCCGTTAGAGTCTTTTCGATCGCTGATCGGTGTATGTGCTTTTACAGTGGGGTGCTTTTTTGGAATTGCTGGTGCTGCAGCGGGCCGCATCTTTGACTCCATTACAGGCGCATATTTGTTCATCCCTCACATGCGCCGCCTGTCAAATGCTAAGCCAGGTGAGTTAGGGAGCATATTTCAGCGTAACATGGTATTGACCACCGTTACGATTATGCCGAGCTCTTTGCTCATGGCGTGGCACGGATGGAATGCGTCGGTGCCGTTAGTACAAGTCGGAGTTAGCATTGTGGTCGCTGCGGTTCTTTGGCTTGTCGCTTTAAGGCATCAGCGGCACCCACTGTACGACGAAGCTCTACTGGTTCTGCGACGGTCGGGCATGTATCCGCGCCGTTATTATTAGCTGTACTAAAGGAAGTAAAAATGGGCATTGAGGTGCAGTCGGTGCGGCTGCTTATTTTAGCGCAGCAACATCTTGGGGTTGACTTCTCAAACACGCTGACGATCGGTCGTCAAGAAATAATTGCTTCGGCAGCTCAAGTTGAGCGGGTGTTCCGTTCTGCGGGTACGCCGGTATCAGGGAGCGTCGCTCGAGATCTGTCTGGAGAAGCTGGACGAATCAGCGACCCTTTATTTCGTCATCTCGGCGCCGTGGAGATTGACGCTATGGATGTGTCCGACTTTGAGGGAGCATCTGTCATCCACGACTTAAACACCGACTTGCCGGACGGTCTCGCCGAACAATTCTCAACGGTATTCGACGGCGGCACACTGGAACATGTTTTCAATGTGCCTACCGCTCTAGCGAGTTATATGCGCATGCCAAAGGTAGGTGGCCATTTAGTATTGGCATTACCAGCGAATAACGAAATGGGGCATGGATTCTATCAATTCAGTCCTGAATTATTTTTCCGTACGCTAAGTATAGCTAATGGGTATAATATCGAAGCAATGTTTCTTGCTCCCCTGTTCAGTAATGTAAAATGGCTAGCAGTCAAAGACCCCGCCTTGGTGGGTGCTCGTGTCGGTTTTAACAGTAGTCAATATTACGAGTATCTGTTCGTCGTAGCGAAAAAGATAAAATCGGTCCCGCTTTTTCAAACTACGCCTCAGCAGAGCGACTATTCTACAGAGTGGACTCGTGTTGCGGCAGGAGAGCAACGCTGGTCGCGGCCTGGGGTGCTATCTGCGAAGCAACGGATAACGCGGCTTGTCCGACCGTTTATTCCTAGATTGCTCCAGCAATGGCGCGCCGAGCGCGCTTTAGGTAAGCGTCCTCGCGAGCTGGAAAATTTCGTCCAATTTAATCCTGCGGCACCTGAAATGGCGACAGTTCGCGCTTTGTATACTACCGTGCCTGTAATCTCATCATAACATATGGGTAGTTCTGCGTTGGCTCTGCGCCAACCATTTCCAAACGGCCGTCGCGATAAATTCGCTGCCATTATCAGACCTGATATTGGCAGGCGGCCCGCATGCGATGAGCAGCTCGGCCAGAGCCCCTTGTCATGCCTAGTGCAAAATCCATGTCCGATAAGTGTCATTCTCGGACATAAAGGTAGCGTGGTGAAATCGAGCGTGGCACACGCTCTTGTATGGTCGCTTCCCGCACTCTTGGACCGATGCCGTCCGATCTGAACCTCACATCGTCGCAAACACCGTTCGTTACCGTGGACTCGGATGAACCGATGTTGCCCGCGATCCTGCATGAAAAGATTGAGCGTGCGGCCGCGTATGCAAAAGCGGCCCGCGCCGGTGCGACGCGACGCGCTTATGATTCCGATTGGACGATCTTCACCGCCTGGTGCACGCAGCATGGTTTGCCATCGCTGCCGGCCTCACCGGACATCGTTGCGGTCTTTGCCAGCGACCAGGCAACCGCCGGGCTCAACCCGTCGACGATCAACCGCCGGGTGGCAGCCATCGGACATCATCATCGTGCTGGCGGGTATCCGGCACCGACTGCGATGCCTACCGCGGGTC
>Ga0265780_10002824_pt1 | contig 23302 bp, 18 predicted proteins | sample P1T30metagenome_FD_192432 | JGI IMG/M metagenome (GOLD analysis project Ga0265780, IMG submission 192432) | Plant litter microbial communities from East Loma Ridge, Irvine, California - P1 T30 | ecosystem: Environmental > Terrestrial > Plant litter > Unclassified | place: USA: California... | reverse complement strand
CTTCGCAAAGAGAGGTAAGCATATAAGCAGTAATAGCTTTATTATATACTTCTCTTCTTTGCTAATAGAAGAGATAATACTACTCTATTAAATAGTAGTTAAGACTTCTCTAAATACCTTATAATATAGCTTAAGTATTCTATACTAGCTATAATAAACCTAGATATCTTACTTATTTACTTCTACTTAAGCTTTAATTATCTATAGAAAGATTTAGTTTAATTAGCGTAGAGTAGATATAATCTCTTATAGCTTCTTAGTTTAATAATATTAGAGTATAGTAGTACTACTATTACTATCTATACTATTATTCTTATTATAGTTAACTATATTATTATTAGCATTGTTACTTTTGTTATTACTCTTATTATTACTCTTATTATTACTATTCTTATTACTATTCTTATTGCTATTACTATTGCTATTGCTATTACTATTGTTATTATTACTATTCTCTTCTATATATTTAGCTATTATAGTATTACTACTAGTACTTTTGCTATTAATATACTCTTATATATATAATAATAGTACTAATAATAATACAGAGGTAGGCTAGGCATTTAAAGAGTATATTAATATATATTGCAATAGAGTTAAGAGACTTAGTAGCAGTAATAATAACAGCGTATTTAATAACTAATCTATTAATATATAAAATAGATAATATTAAATAAGAGATATAGTTTTAAATAGTAGTAATTTTAAAAAAAATAGGTATTACTATATAGTAGAAGTATAGTATTATATATAAAAGTTATACTTACTAAAGTTAAGATAGATTCTCTCTAAGTAAGAACTATTATTTCTTAGATACTCTAGTAAGCTTTTACTTCTAGATAAGATAATTAGCTTAAAAACTCTAAAGTAGAGCTCTAGAGAGGCCCTAGAGTTATCTAGAGTTATTCTCTACTTATAGTTAGCTCTAAAGTTCTAGAGTTATTTTAGCGCTAAAATTATCTTGCTAGCAGAGGTTAAAGTAAGCTAGAGTGTCTAAAGAATAAGATAAGATTCAACTGTGGATTTCCAGTATCCGTAATATTAGTGAATGTTGTCAGGAGTTAGAATAAATTTAGACAATACTGACCTCCAGCTAGTTTAAGAAGTGGTGATTTGATATCATTCCTGTTGCCTGAGGTGACGTAACGATGCTCTTGTTGCTCGAGTTCATTGAAGACATGGTTTATAGTGACGGAGAATTAACAATCGCTCCGGTCGACGAGTTAAAGGCCATAAGCCCTTGAGAATCGTGCTTGCTTGGTGATACCCCTAGCGGTAAAGCGTATAAACTGATTGCTTAGGTAATGACTCATGTCAACGGAGACACTTATCCGCAAAAAGTGAAAGAAAGAATACATGAAGCACAGACCTGTCACATGACACAGTCCTAGGTGAGACGGACGAGGATGCTTTGGCTCAACCCAGAGCATGCAAGTTGGCCAAAGAGCTCTGGGTAAGGATTAAAATCTATTGAAGGTATACAGGGTCCATCATAAGCCGTCGACCGCGGGCCACCGGGGTCTCTCACTACTATTGTACTCTCGTGCAATAACTTCAAGCACCCCGGCATAACATGTCTTTTGCAGTATTCTATTCTGTATGGAGGGCCTTCACGCTGCCTTCCAGTTTTTCGCAGCTATCCTCTTTGATTGCATCTTCTCTAGATTCGACCTTGACCTCAGCAAGTTCCTTTACTGTCTCCTCTGCGACGTTTCCTTCACTTCTCCCAAGTAATATATCAAGCTCCACACATTGCATGTGTATAGTATCACCACGAATTAAACCACGAAATATCCGAAAGCGTGGTGTTACGCTGTCTTCCTTCTCTTTGTAGAAGAAAACAGTGTGGGTTGTAAGTCGAATAACGCTCAAATGCAGGACTTGAACACCAAGAACTATCGTGACTAGTCTGACGAGCTCGTAAGAAGCTGCGCTCGAATTTTTCCATCTGTTGTTGCGTGCGCAAGCGAAGCGAATGAGTTGTTCGAATAGTTGGCTGTATGCGAGGCGAAAGAGTATGACTCTAATTTCCAGAAGTGCTAAATCTGGACGGTCAAAGTAGGCTTTGGGTTTTCTCATCCGGACCTCGAATTCGGGCATTCGAATTTCAATGACTTTGTCTGAAACCTTTCATCATTCAGTACTCTCTGCGTATGGGGGCACTTCAAGAAGATACTCACGGGATGAATTGCACGATCCTCGTAAAACCCCATGTAAGACCATGACCAGCTGGGCAGGTTGACGACGAATGCTGCGGCCAATATTCGGAGAACTGAAAGGCAGATGCATCCGAGAGCTTTGCTCCAAGTCTTCTCCCACAAGAGTCGGTCCTGGTGTAGGGAAAAGCTGAGCGTCGCAAGCGTTATGAGCTGCAGTATCCAGAAGCCGAAAGCCTTGAAATACCTCCCACATAAGGTTGTGAGAAGTAGGAATGCACAATAAAAGAAATAGCAACCTATAGGATCGCCGGGGTACATCGTCAACCACATGCGCCAACTTTTGGACACTTCCGCCTGCGTTCGCTGCGTGGACTTGGCGACGATTTGCTGGACCCCTTCAAAGGCAATCAGGATAAGCTGAGCTGTCAATATCACCGCTGCAAGTACGCAGGAGGCCCATGCTATGTTAGTGGTAAGCCCGCGAATGATGGCGCGCCTTGTGCGCGGCTTCCACGTCGTTGCCATAGCGAATGTAAGCAGAGGAGTGCTGGTTATGGATGTAGTTAGAGGTGAGAAGAGAAAAGATTTTTTTATTTTGTGCGGTCTAGGCTTAAATTGATATCATGGTAGGCTAGCGTATGGTAATTACTAGTGCACCAGAGATGTCTTCGACCAAGGCTTGTAGAGTAGCGTATACATCCAGGATACACTTCCCGATCTTTAATTTAAGTAACGGTACAGAGGAAAGAAGCACTTACTGATAGAAGCCACAATGAAGCTACAAAGAAGCCGCAATGAAGAGCAAAAGAGGGAGGAGTACCACTGTGAAGACCTTCTGAATTCGAACACTTGTTATTGTAGACTCCAAGACACATCACCACGGCTCAAAAGAAGCCATCAAAACACACTACGCAACTTCACGCACACATTTCGCCTGCCTTTTAAAAATGAGCAACTACTTGAGTACCGCCTGGGCCTGGCTTGGCCCCGTCGTTCTGGTCGTAATTCGACCATGTATCCCCTACGTCAGGCCGGCCCTCGTCAAGATGGGTGTCTGGTGGCGCAGCCACCCAGGAACGAGATGCGCTTTCGGCTTCTTGGTCTCGTTCTGGGCTGCCTTCGGGCTCACCAAGTGGACCGCTCCGCGGTTCGAGGAGTTCGGGGGCCATTGGGCCCATAGCGTGTGGTTCGGTGCGCGCGTTGGGGAAATGTTGTGGACGTTGTTTGTTGGCATGTTCATTTATGCTGTCAGCGCGATTTCTCTTGAGAACTGGCATTTAGTATATTAACCAGAGGTGTAGCTCGGCGATAGACTCCCTCCTGAGCAGCCCTCCGATCCGTTCGCGGATGACGCCGCCAATGGCATTGACCTAGTCGAGCAAGGTGTTGCGTCGGCGTAATAAAGGTGTGAGAGCATCCAGGAGGTCAGATCGTACACCCGAATTAAAAGGGCTTAAACAGCAGATGATAATGGAAGAAGCATAAATTCGTAGCCTCGGGCTCAGTCTCCCCCAATATACAAATGTTCGATCCCCAAGCTCTACAGCATACCAATACACATCTCATCCAGAAACGCCTAGTCATCATGACCCAGATAACAAAAGTGGTATAAAGCATCCTCCCAATCCAAAGCGCCTGTTCAGTGAAGAACCTCCCTAGCATGTATACAAGTCAAACTCCCTGTTCCAATCAAACAATTCTCTTCTTCAGTCCTCCGAAGAGGCTCTTGAGTCCGCCAGACTCTTCCTTCTTTCGTGAGCTCCGTCCGCTACTTCTCCTCTCAGTCTCGCTTCGCCTGGGGCGGGGTTTCTCCTCGTCGTAACCCCTTGTGCGCGGGCGATCTGACTCGATGCGACGACCTTCTGGTCGCTCTCTCTCGGTGACGGTGATGCGGCGGGTTCTGGGTCGCTCTTCTAACCCCGACTCGCGCCTACTGCGGCGACGCTCGCGACGTTCGGCAGATGATGCAGACGCAACACCGAGCTCTGCTTTATCATCCTCTATGTACTGAGAGGCATCTTGCTCAAGCTCTGGTTCGAAAACAGGCTCATGATCCGGCTCGAATGGCTCGGGTGGTGGTGGGCCTAGATCATCGATAGGCTCTGCGAATGTAACACCGCCGTCACGACCTCCAGACATCTCGTATTCCCTTTGCCGAGCAGACCTGCGCTTCTCCTTCTGGAAGTAGTATTCGTCTTCTTCTGCCTGATTTCTGAATCGGCGCTGGCCTTGCGACTGTCTACGGCTGCGGTGGGGACGCTCAGCACGATCGCGGCTCTCGTTAGAGGACTGATGGCTACTACCGGGGCGGTCGACATCTTTGCGCAACACTTTCGTGGGTACTTCTGGCACCTCCGTCGGATCTGAACGTACGCGGGTGGTCGGTCTAGTCGATTTTGAGGGCGGTGGGACGGGATCTGGCTTCGAGCGACCGAACAACGCACCCAACCTACTGCTTCGCTTAGTGGTGGGCGGAGTCTCTCGAGTACTCATCCGTCGGCGCGGCGCGCTGCGTGGTGACTCCATGTCTACTGGTGGTAGTGGAGGAGTCAACGGGCGCGCAGGCGCGACTTCTTCATCTTCTTCATATGCCCTGCGAGCGGAGTCACGGGGAATTTTACGAGGCGACTCTCGCGGCACCACAACGGATTCCCTTCTTGGACGTGATGGAGCCAACTTCTCCTTTTCTCGCTCGGCTCGTCTCAGGCGTCGCAGGCGCCTCGCCTCTTCTTCCTCGCGCTCGGCTTGCTCGAGTTGTTCGAGTCGTAGAATCTCCTGTCGTTTTGCCTCCTTTTCGGCCTCGTACTTCTGCCGCCTCTTCTCGTGGCGTATGCGTCTCGCTTCTTCTTCTTGCGCAATGCGCTCCTCCTCCTTTTGTCTGCGGCGCTCCTCCTCAGCTCTCAGACGTTCGTCTTCCGCCAGCTTGGCGGCGATCTTACGCTCACGGCGCCTTTGTTGACGAAGCTCTTCCTCTTCCAAAGCCTTAGCTGCCTCTTCTGCCTCCTTCCGTTTTCGTTCAATGCGACGCTCGCGCCGCTTCTGTTCTTCCGTCGCTTCTTCAAGCTCCGGCGCGGTTCGGCGCTTGGCATATCGATCTTCATCGCGACGGCGACTTGCGCGGTGGTCTGGATACATTCGCTCTCTGCTACTGTTACTGTGATCTCTTTCTTCCTCACGCCTCCGCTCTTTCCCTCTGCCCGTATCACGCTCTGTGCCGCTGTCACGTCGCTTGGTTTTTGCGGAGCTAGAGAGTTTTGCGGCCGCAAGGGCTCCAGCAAGGGCACCAATTGCGGGTCGCTCCTTCACACTTGCCTCGCTCTCACGTCTACGTTGTCTATCCCTATGCGTATGCGAATGTCGCCGCCGTTGCTTCTCTCTTGGCGATGGTTCGATTGCAGGTCCGTCGACTATGGCAAAGTCGCGTTCTCGGGGTAGCGATTCGTCACGTGGACTGTCGACAATCGGTTCGGGAGCGGGGAGATCCGTGTTTTCACTTTCAAGGGCCCGGTCTACCTCTGTCTCTGGCACAGGGTCCGATGGCGTATCTGCAGGCGCCTCCTCTATCGGTGCCTCGACTTGCGCGTCAAGTACCGGCTCTGCCTCCTCAGCCTGCGGCTCTGGCGCGGCTGCTTCATCGGCAACGGGGTCAGCAGGGAGTTCTTCACGAGCGTCGACCTCGACGACCTCCATCTCAGGAACGACTTCAACTGGTTCTGGAGCGGGCTCTGCTGCTTCTACTACGTGCTCTGTCACTGGAGGCTCTGGCTCTGCTGCTGTCTCTTCACTTGCTTCCGGAGTCACTTCTGGTTCTGCTTCTGTCGTAGCAACCGTTTCTTCTTCTGGAGGATCGACTTCAGGTGCTGCATCGACTTCAGGTTGATCAGGCTCAGCTTCGACAGGTGCGTCTGGGGCTAGCTCCTCGGCTTCAGCATCAGCGGGCTCGTCCGCAACTGGCTCTGCCGCAGGTTCATCGTTATCGACAACATCTGCGCCTGCTGTTGCCTCGGGTTCCACTTCCGTGGGCGGTGCTTCGAAGGCCTCATCCGATGGAGCCTCAGCCTCTGCGTCCGCTGCGTCTTCCGCTTTTTCTTCGTCTGCAACAGTCGATTCTTCCGCTGCTGGTGGATCGGCGACTTCCTCCGCAGGTGCATCTGGCTGGGCAACTACTTCCGGCGCGTCGCCTCCACCCTCTTCTGCAAGTTCAGGTGTTGGCGTTATTGGATCGACCTCTTCTAGATTCTCAATGACAGCGAGCCCAGGTTCTTCAGTAGCAGGCTCCTCAGTAGGCTCATCTGGGGCAGCATCATGCTCTGGTGTGTCTTCGGTGGCCTCTTCTGCCTCAACTAGAGGTGGCTCGCTAGTCTGAGTTTCATCCGCGTCATCTGGAGTAGCTTCAGGCTCTTCTTCCGGTGGTGACTCAGGACTCTCGGCATTTGAGTCCTCGGGTGGCGGTGGTGCAGCATCTTCACCTCCTTCGACCGCTGGGGCGGGCTCGGGCGTGTCATCCTCATCCGCCGCATCTGCGACCTGTACTTCGTCGACCTCGGGAGCTGGATCGGCTGGGGGCTCTTCTGTGACAGCTGTCTCTGCAGCCGCATCAGCATCAGCATCAGCATCGGCCTCTGTTGTCGGAGCCGGCTCAGTTCCGTCAACAGCTTCGCCGGGTGTAGGTGTATCGGAGCTCTCCTCGACTGGTGCTTCTTTATCGCCTTCCTCGTCCACTGGCTCGGATTCAGGCGCTTCCTCGGGATTTTCTGGCTGGCTGGGCTCCTCAGCTTCGATGACCACAGACTCATCTGCTTCATCTTTCTCATCTTCCTGCTCAGGGGGCGCATCCTGACTTGGTGCATCTGTAGGCTCGGTCACCGATGCGGACGCAGCCTCTTCGGACTCTGCAGTCAATGCCTCACTGACCGATGAGGTTCCATCATCTTCACTGTCCTCATCAGGGCCATCGAGATCCTCTTCGGCATCTTCCGCAGCGTCTGGCACGTCCGCGCTGTCATCCGCTGGCGCTGCATCGACCGTGGACTCATCGTCCGGCTTCGATTCTTCTTCTTCAGGTGCGGCCTCACCGGGATCCTCTGGTGTAGCATCCGCATCCACATCCGGGATCGGTACCTCGCTCTCAATTGCTGGTGGGTCCTCCTCTTTTACTTCTTCAGCATCGGGCTCTGCCTCGGGAACCTCAACAGTGGTGGCGGAGCTTGCATCATCTTGTGTTGTTGCATTAGATGATTCGGTTTCGACTTCTTCGGATGCTTCCACCGGATCGTCAACTGCTTCTTCGGGCGCGACGGAGACGGTGTCCTCGTCCTCGGGTGCGGGGCCATCGGCCTCTTGCTCCTCCTGTGCTTCAGGGGTCTCAGGACTATCTGCAGTGTCTGCTTCAATTATTGAGGGAGGCATTGATGAAACCTCCGAGTCCGAATCAAAATCATTGTCTGATTCATACTGCGAGTCGGAAGCATCATCGTTATCTTCATTGTGAGCATCGTGTGTGTCAAGAGTAACTATCTCGCCCACTTCTGCGGGCATGGTCTCGTCAACAGCCTGTCAATATTGTTAGACTATCATGTAATTTATACCAAGTAGGATACCAATGTCGCGCTAAAGCATGACGAGTACTATACTTTGGCTCGTGATAGCTTACCTCAGCATCCACAGGGTCGGTCACGTCCGCCATCTCCGTGTCAGGTTCAGATACTGCGACTGCGACTTGCTCTGTGTTCGTCACGGCTTCGACATCTTTGCTTTCCGTTTGCTCAGGTTTTATTTCAGTGTTCTGGTCTGTGGGCACCGAAGCGTCTCCGGCCGGAGCTGGGTCTTCCCCAGTTGACTCTTCGACGGCAACTTCCGAGACGGGATCTGAGACGACCTCAGAAGTCACCTCAGATTGCACTTCTAGGCCTTGGTCTTCGGTGCTCTGAACATCTAGATCTGCTGTGTCGTCTGCATTAGATTAGTCTCATGTGTGTCGAGATTCACCGGAAGAATAGTGAGTATGTATCGAGATGGAAAATCTATGAAGTGAAAGACCGGAGAGTATGAAATAAGACGGAGATGCGGGTGGCCAAAAAGGTCTTCCCCAGCCTAGCGCGATGCAGAGACATGCGAGTCGTGGTTTGCGGCATATTGCGTGCATCTATTGCAGCCCGAGCCAACGTCAGCCAACCCAGCGCACGTGACAGCCAGCAATGCTGGCTGCTGTGTGCTGGCAGCAACAGCGATTGGGCGAGGCGACCAATCAGACGCGTCGCGCGGCCCAATCGGCTCTTCTGAGTTGCAGCCCTCGACGTGGACCAGCCAGCCCGATCCGGCGCGTGCATGGCACTATCGAAATTTTGCGCGGGGGCATGGAGTCGATGCCACGCAAATCGAACAAAAAGAACTGTGGACAAGGAATCTCGCACGTACCTGGTGGTGCTTGGTCTGGTTGGCCTGGGAGATCGGGCGTCATGGACTCTGGGCGCTGCTCGCTTACCTCACCGTCTGCAACACCAACAACCATGTCAGACGCGTGCTCAGGCTCTTGCGTGTCTTCCTTCGTTTCAACGGGCGGGGACTCGACCTCAGCCTCCTGCGCCTCGACCTGTGGCTCTTCTTGCTCTTGCTTGTCAGGTACCGCGTCGCTGTCAGTGGGCTCTACACCGCTTGTCCCGTCCTCGATGGGTGGGGTCGTATCAACTGGTACTTCACCTGTGTTGTCGTTGTCGACGGCGTCGTCGATGGGCTCCGAATTTTGATCTTCATTTGATTCCTGCGCTTCAGCGTTGCCTTGCTGTGATATGACCTCGTTGGCAGCAGACAAGAGCTCTGTGTCAGGTGCTTCGGTTGCTGCTGCCGCAACAGCTGGTTGCTCTCCGCCTTCGCCTTCACTCTCTTCTTGCCCTTCACTTTTTGGTTCAGCACTAGCGTCCTCTGTAGGCTCGGGTGATTCTGTAATCTCCTCAACGTCCCCGTCATCGACTGCAGCAGCGGGCTCTTCTGAGGGCGTCTCCATGTTTTCGGCTAAGGGTGTTGTTTCTGCGGAAGCATCTTCAGAGCCAACAGTCTCTTCTGGATCTCCCGATTTGTCGGGGGCGTCCGGCGATGCGGTAGCAGGTGCATCTGCGCCGTCCTGCTCGACCGATGGATCCGCCACGTCTGATTGCTCTGGATCTCCTTCAGGGGTAGATTGGCTTTCAGCAGCGGGCTCAGATGCAGCCCCACCAGCTACATCCTGAGCTTCCTCATCCTGCACTTCCGGATCTTCGGAAGCCACTTCTTCAGCAGGAGGGTCAGCGGCGGACTCATCTGTCGCAAGTTCCACCTCTGAAGGTTCTTCTTTGATGGGCTCATCATTTGATGCGGGTTCAGGCGCAGATTCTTCAGTGGAGGCTTCATCACACGCGGGTGCTGGAGCAGCAACCTCGGCCGCAATCTCTTCGATCGAGGCGTCTGTTGCTTGCTCCACTTCTTGACCCTCTGGACTGGCTTCATCTTCAGGTGTGCTGGGTGCTTCAGCTATGGGGACCGACTCAGACTCAGACACGACTTCGACAGCGGGCGCATTGGCGTCATCCGCTGCATCGACTGATGATACGTCAGGGCTTGCTTCTTCAGCCGCAGCAACAGGCTCATCTGCAGGTTGCTCGTCTTCCTTGTTGTCTTCGGCTTTGGCGACACCCACGGCATCAGACTCGCTGCTTGGCTCCGCCGTTGCTTCCGCACCGGCATCGTTCTCGGGTGGTGTGGCGTCTTCGGGCGATGGGGTAGGCTCAGATGATTCATCTGCCGCGGGCTCTTCGGCGTTCGCAGGCTCTTCTTCTGTCACTTCATCGTTTTTGGATTCTGCCTCTTCGGCGGGGGCGGGCTCGGCCGCGGGTGACTCTTCTGCCGCTGAAGGTGAGGGTTCCTCTTTACTTGCATCGTCAACATCTGCATTTTCGCCCTCATTTGTGGCATCAGCATCTTTCTGCGCTTTCGTGGCAGCCTCATCAGTTGGGATTGCCTCTTCTGCTGGGGCGACGTCCTCTACAGAAGTAGCTTCGGTACCCGCCGCATCCGCTAGATCTGCTTTTTCCTCAGGTTCACTATTGTCCTCCATTGGCGCCGGCGGTGGAGGTGCTGCTCCTTCTTCTGCAGGTTGGACTTCTTCGGTTTCGACCGGTGGCTCGTCTTTCTCAGCCTCTTGGTCCTCGGCCACTATCTCTGCAGGGGGCGGCGGTAGAGGAGCTGAATCATCTTCAGGGGTAGCCTCCTGTGCTTCTGAGGGTGTCTCATCTGAAGGCGGGGGCTTCATTTCAGCTGTTTCTTCAACGGGTTCTTGCAACTCCGGTGTGACCTCATCTGCTGGTGGTGGGGAAGGAGGGGGAGGTGGAGGTGGTGATGCAGCATCTCCTACAACGGCTTCTTGGCTTTCAGCAGACGCGCCTGTAGAGCCTTCTGAGACCACGCTGTCTTCGTTGTCGAGGGACCGTTCATCATCTTCTGCAATACTCGACGATTCGCCTTTCGCCTTTTCCTTCTTGCTCTTCCCCTTCTTATCCTTGTCGTCTGACTTCGTTCGTTTGCGGTCATCCGACTTACCGAGTTTGGGTTTCTCCAGAGATGAGATGGAAAGGAACGATGGACGTCGCTCCTTCTTCCTCACGACCTTGTCAATGACCCTTTTCTTCTCATCCTTGGGAGATGTGGGGGTTGGAGAGGGCGGGTCCCTCACGCGCACGAAAGCATTGGGCTTGCCCTTGCCAATTAGCAGCTTCTTTTTCTTCTTGCTATTGCCAGCGTCTGGATCTTTGGTGTCAGACGCAAAGTGAACGAATTTGATGACAGGGGATTTCGGGGGCTCTTGAGCGGCCTGCTCGGACTCACCACTCTTCTCACTTCCAGCTACAGATGGCTCAGGTACGACTTCAACGGGTGGCGGTGGAGGTGGTGTGCTAGGACTCGCTTCTGCAGGCGGTGGAGGCGGAGGTACATTTACAACAGCGCCCTCATCTGGCAGCTCAGTCTGGACGTCAATGATTACGACTTCACTCGTCGATGGTGCGTCTCCTTCGGAACCAGTCACACTTGCGGGTGCGGCTTCATCAGTTATTGTTACTACTTCCACATCATCTGGCGGCGGCGGCGGTGCTGGTAGTGCATCTGGGGGAGGGGCTGGAGCTTCGATATCAGTCGCATCTGGTGCAGGTGGTGGTGGTGGTGGTGGTGGTGGAGGAGGCGGCGGCGCTGGCTCTGATACCTCTGGCGCGGGTGCTTCAGGGGCAACTGGAGCCTCTGGCTGTGCAGCGGACTCAATCGGCGCATCGCCTGAGTCTGTTCAATCCTAAGTAAGCTTCCGTCGAGAATGGCGCATGTATACATACCATCTTCGTGATCACTTTCACCAACGACTTGCTCAACATCCGGATGGAAGAATATTGGTGCTGGTGGTGCGGCTATCCGCCGATAGACAGGTTGCTTCGGGGCACTCGATGTGTAGTAGTTCTGCCCTGTTCCCGTGGCACCATTGTACGGGTTTGCCCATGGCGAAATCGACACCTGCGCAAACTGACGCATGGTTGGACAAAATTCACAATTGAGAGTTGCAAAATCCTGGGATTCGATGCTTCGTGTTACAGGCTATATCTGACGTTGTCGCCGCTCCATGGCTGATAACACATTTGATGAGCGAGCAATGGCGACATGAACGTGGGGTGAGGGGACTGAATGCGGAGAGACGAATGAGATGTAAGTCGCTCAAAAAAGAGGCACACAACTGTGGAGTTGCGTGTTGCGTGGCTCAATGGGACGATACTGAAACTGAAAGCAATGTGGATTGACGAAAGAGATGCAAGACAGCGTCACAAGACAAGATCGGTATTCCCAGTGTCGACATCTCGAACATTGCTGGCAGTATGCCCAGTAAGCCTCACGCCGGCAGGGCCGTGGGTTCTAGCAGGGCGATGCTGGTAGAGGCGAGCTCGGCATGTGTCTACCATTGGACCACGTAGGGGAACGTCGTTCGCCCAAATTGAGAGATTTCGAGAACCGGCAGGTGGGTTCTCGCTGAGAAGAGGCTCTGATCATTGGTGCGATGGCACTCAGCTGCAGCAGGGTATGCAGCATTCGCTGTACACAACGTTGGGTTCGCCGCTCCGCGCTCCGGCCCGCCAGAGACGTGGGTTGTCGCGGACAACAGAGCACGCCCGCACATGTCATATCTGGCGGCCCAAAGAGGGGCACTGCACTGAGCAATTGATGGCTAAAGTCCTGAAATGAAGGGTGGTGATGCTGTGGGATCGCGAGACACGTCACACCTCGGCCACGGAAAGAAAATGACGCTAACTCGAAGCGCTCTAGGCGAGAACCATATGATTTGGCGTCGCCTCGTTTTGTTCCACCATCTTCTCCAGGCCTTGCTGTACAACGTGGTATCGTGAGGGCGTAGACCCGCTTGACACTCCCTCGACGCTGATGTACAACAGTGCACTGCAATTGCGGTCAGTAAATCCATCGACGCGGCAGTTCTCGCACATCTAGAGCACCCGCAAAGACCTTCCTCGCAGTGTGCAATCTATTCTGGGTCGTGCCAGTCGTGACGTGCATCCAGTCATGGTCGCGTAGGGTGAATTGCTGCGGTCATCGAGGTTAATGATTACTTGTGCCCGTTTCGGGAATTGGCAACGCAGGCGAATGTCTAGCCTGTACGTGGCTGACGCTCACTGCCTGACGTCCCGATCAATGCAGATGACTTGATGACCTGTCGCTTGCGGAGCGAGGTCATAGAGTCAGCGAATGCAGGTCGGGCTACTTGAGGCAAGACTGGTGAACCGAGCAGATCACAGCAGATACACTACCCAAGTGCTGCGAAAAAAGGTCTTGGTCACGTGCGTCCATGAGTTCAAATGTTGCACAGAAATGCGTGATGCGCAGCCATATCGAACACTTGGAATTAATGTGAGATGAAAGCCTTTGCAGCACTGCCTTCAAACATGGCTAATAACGGCGAGCTCTATGTAATCGCCACCATCTAAGTGAGCCGATATAGAAGTCAGGGTTCTTCATCTCTGGCTCGATGAGGTCAGATCTCTTGATCTCAGGCTCCACGAAGTCAGGTCTCTCAATTTCAGGCTCCCTGATTGTGCGAAAACGGTTCGCTGGTTCCTGTTCACCTGTATTCCTTAATGGTCCTTTAGCGTGTGCTGCTTCAAAGCATCTTCCACAGTTGTGCCCTCCTCCCTCCGACTGCCCATCACTCATAGCATTCGCGAAGTGTGCACTGGCCTCTTCTGCTTCCCAGCATTTTCTACATCTGCTTCCCTCTTTGTGTTTCTTTTTCTCTTTCTCTTTGCGAGGGCGAATCAAAATGCGAAGATCGGAAATATCATCAAACCCACGTTGATAATCCACAAATGTGGGCACATCCATGGTTGGATATTCGTTCCCGGCAGCATGGAGTACCACGCTCGGCAAGTCTGTACCGGAATTCGGTGTGAAGATGGTAAGAGGAGGAATATCTTGCTCCAAACATGCCTCAGGGGCGATCATCTCACGAATGTTGTCGAGCTCTTTTCGTGCCGCTTTCGTATTCAAGTTGTAGTCGGTCGAAACTAAAATTTGTGCGGAAATGGCGTGCATCCGCCGAGGTTTCGCTGCATTGCAAGGCTTTGGTATGTGGCTTTTCTTGTGAGGCCGTGGAGAGCAGATGCGACATTTGGCTTGCTCTGTGAGAATGGAGCAACATGCCCAGCAGGGGTAGGTAATGTAAGTCATGATAGTACCGTATGTGGAGAAAGAAAGATTTGAATATGGAGGAACAAAATTAATCTGCGTTGACTTCGAATTTATTTGAAGAGAAAAGAGTTGAGCTAATGTGAACCATGGAATCGTCCCCTTAGCTTACCTGAACCACGACTATCCGAAGTGGCAAACTACAAACTGCAAACTTTGCGCAAACAGTCTGCCGAAAAAGCTGTGGCGTCTAGACTGAGCACTGGTTCCTGTGGTTGCGAAGATAGCCAGGACACGCCATGGCATCGCACCTTCCCTCGACGCGTCCCGCACGCGTCACTGAGAAAGCATGGAAGGCACGATGCGACGTACATCCCACTCACCTCGCATCTGCATCACTCGTACACCAACTCCACCAAGTCTCATTCGAAAGATGGCTGCCATCGCAGCAACCCAGCAGCCTCTTGAGAGCGCCCAGCCGGCTCACCCGCAGCTCACGAAGCCTGGTAAGTGCCTTTCCACAGCTGCGATTTTCACCTAACGCGATGCAGCTGACTGGTCGCACTTCCTCGTGACTGCGGCCCTGAAGTTCGTCTCCGGTGAGAAGCCACCCGCCACATACAACAGTGCAGACGAAGCGCGTCTGGACATTCTGAATACGCTCAACTGGTTCGAAGCCCATGATGAGTATGAGTGGCCCAGCTTCGCCCACCTCGGCTACGACTTCAGTCAAGCTATGCGCTTTCGACGTGCCCTCGTGAGCGACCTCTACACTACCATGCAACGGTCGGGTAATCTGAAGGTCAACAATGGCGCGGATGCTCTGGGTACTCCAGATAGTGCGAGAGGTGGCAAGAGGACCGGAGGAGGTACATTCCCACACAAAAAGTAGAATTAGAACCCGGTATACTGACGGCCCCACAGTTAGCCGTCAAATGGCGGAGCGCAAGCGTCGCTGTAAGCGTGAGGACGAGTCGGATACCGACACTGACGACGCCTCCGACAAGCCATTCTGGGACGACGAGGAATTCCTTGCCGCGACTATGAATCAACTCATCAAACGCACTAGCGAGAACATCATGGATCATCTCGGAGGCGAGAAAGACCCTGATGCGTTTGCGAACCTCCTGCACGACGAATTGGTGTACGTCTGGGAAGGTCCGTTGGCTGACGGTGGCCCGATGCGAGAACATCTCAAGAGGAAAAGGGTCTTGTGGGCTGAGCGCAACAAATCGCCGGATTCTCGTCATTCGAGCCCTGAGCTCGGAGAGCCTCGTCCGAAGGGGCGTACCGAGCCAAATGACAAGTCGAACGTGCCGGTCAGTCGCTGAGAGAACCGTCGAGCATCGGAATGGACTGAGTGTATTTGGGGCTATGGACGGGGATGCGCATGGAGAGACCATGGAAGGAAGATCGATCAAACGCGAGTATTTGATACAACATATACAGTCGACTGATGTAACAGCCGTGGGAGGGCAGATGCACGGATAAGGATGTCGGAAACCGTATGAAGCACTTACAGACTGTGACCGTATCTCGCAACCGTGTTTCATAATCATAAATCATTAGCTCATGTAGTCATAAATCGTCGCTATGATCATAATGCCACCCAGTCCACGCCAATCATCCACTTCTCGCCTCCTACATCGACATCCCACGTCGGCGCCCGTACACCCACAATACCGCCAATCTTGATCTTCACACCAGCTGTACCTCTCGCTCCGCCTTGACCAGCCAAAAGAATCCTAATCTCGTCGTCGTTATCCACGACGCTGGGCGCGCGAGAGTGGTTATACATGCCCGGCTCCGTCTCGCCCTGTACAAACACGAAGTGGCCGGGGAAGCACTCAACTTCACTCTCCCCAACTTGAGAATCTGACGAAGAAGCAGCTTTCACGCGTACTCTAAGCCTCACGCCATCTTCTCGATCCCTGCCCCAGACTACGCCGCCCGTTGTGCTTCGCTCCTGTGCTGCAAACCCCGTGTTCGCCGTCTCGATGATCCAGCTTTGCATCGTGGAAGCTAGTCCGTTCGGGACGTATTTCTGCGATTTGCGTGAAGGCGAGAAGATTTCTGGTAGTGGTCTCGAGGGCTTGGGAGGTGAGGTGGGCTGTGGCGGGAGGATGAAGGCTGGACGATGGGGCGCTGGCGTAGTATTCGTTGCTGTGACAGGATTAAAGTCTATTGCCTCTGTGGAGGTGTGTATAGCTGTGAATGGCGCGGGTGTGCGTGCTGGAGGAACGACAAAGCGATGAGTCCTGAGGGTAACGGGTGTCGCGGGTTCAGACGATTGGCGAGTAGAGGGCGAAGTTGGTGGAGAGACGCGACGTCGCTTGTTACGCTCTTCTGTCACAAACAGTATCTCTTCATCCTCTTCATTCTCCTCCTCGTCCCTATCTTCAGCCTCGTCGTGTTCCACGGTCTGCAGGACTCCGATGCCTCTGTCGTCATATGGCAATCCATCTGGACTGGATTTGGGCGGCTCTTCGATACTCTCGATGCGCTCAAACTTCCTCCATGGCTTCGGTCGAGGTGTGAGTTGTGTCTGACGCTCCGCCCGCGCCTCTGCTCCATGCTCTCTGCCGTTCTCGTGTTCTCTGCTTTGTGTGTGACGATGCGGGGCAATGACAAAGCGTCTCGCAGGCGTCACTTTGCTAGAAGACGACTCGCTGCCTTCTGGTGCCTGCGTAACAGGCTTCGGCTTCTGGATAGTGTACGCATTGCGCAGATTGGAGGGTGGTTTCGGCTTCGGCTTTTGCACAGATTGTTGTGTCGGCACTAGGAAACGCTTCGGTGATGGGGTATACGTCGGCATCGTGTAGTCGGCATCTGGAATATATTCGAGTGCTGCAGTGGTGGAAGATAGAGTTCGGAATACGGTGCTGAATGCATGGTGGCGATGGGAGCGATGGGTGGAGGAAGCGCGAAACACGCGACCACGCGGAATCACGTGGACATGGAAGGAGCCTTTACCGAATTGAGCATAGCCGCATTTCATCGCTCTTGCATTCCTTTGATCTTTGATTTACAGACCGTGGACAAACACAACCACGTTCTTAATGTTGAAAACATGTCTTTAAGACCTGCTACTACATAGTCTTTCCTTCGGGTGTGCTGTTCCACGCTTGTTCAAACAGGTGCCATCCACCCTGAGGTTCTTCGCACATCTTGAGATCACTGACAACCATGTCGTAGTATCCGTCCTTTGGCAGCTTGCCCTGACATACGTTTCCGCCCATCGCGATATTGATCAGGATTCGATACTCTTCCATTCTTCTTGTACCGAGTGGGATGTTGCCCCGCATGACCGGTCTGCCATCGATATACCAGATCATACGACCGCGCCAATTCGGTATGCCATCCTCTTCTATCCATGCAAAGCCGAATGTATGCGGCTGGCGAGGCATGTCGTGCAGCGGCGTCTCAGCAACGCGGTGCTTGTCGTGATCCTCGCCATTGTAGTGGCCCCAGTGCAAGCACGAGTGGTTCACGCAGTCTCCGTTCCAGCTCTCGAAAATATCCACCTCACCGTCATTCGGCCACTGGAAGGGATCCTTCGGAAGCAGCCAGTATGCCGGCCATATTCCCTCTGCGACGGGTGGTAGTATTGTTGCGGTCAAATATCCGCGTGGCCGCTGTAATGTCTGGTTGGTGGTGAGACGGGCCGACGTGTAGCTACCACCCTCCACCAATCCTCGCACAATCAATCGATTGTCGTGGTGGAACGAGTTGGCAGGATTGTCGGTATACATCTGCTTCTCGTTGTTACCCCAGCCATGATCGCCGATCTCGTGCCTGAAGTTGTGTGATACAGGTGTCGCACGATCGAACGAGGGCTTCCAGTACACCCTTTCGCCCTGAGGAGGGGGGATGTTCTGTGGAGGAGGAGGCTGCGCAGAGCCCGGGCGGTTTTGGGGAATTGGTGGTGGACCTTGGGCTTGTGGATGCGGCGACTGAGGTTTGCTAGCCTGTGGGACGGGCGGTGGCCCATAGGACTGCTGTTGCGGTGGTGGGGGTACCCACTGCTGCTGGGCTGGTGGCTGACCCCATTGTTGCTGGGGAGCGCCCCATTGCTGGCCTGGCGGCGGGCCTTGCTGATATTGGTTTGGGGGGTACTGTTGCGGGGGGTACTGCGCGCCTGAGTATTGCGGCTGTCCCGGAGGATAGCCTTGCGGTGGTTGCTGGCCCGGGTAACCCTGGCCGGGCTGGCCTTGCTGGTGTGAGGGGCGCGAGTCGGTGAACTCCTTCACCTTCGCCTTCCCCTTTGCGAATAGCTTGTCGAAGGTGGACATGGTGGGTGCGGTTTGGTAGTTGGAGATCGGACACGGCGGGACGAAGCCGCATTCAGCATAGCCAAGCGATGACGTAACCTTAGCTAGCTTTAGACCTTCACCCCGCACACAACGGCCTTCCCAGGTGAAAAGCAGTAGGGCTCCTACTCGGACTCCTTTCCATACCATTATTCCTAGCAGTCCAACATTCTAGATCACGCGAGCATCATAGCATCAGATTAACTACATAATGCCTAGACTGCGAAATTGCGGTCACACTCGCGGCACAGCTCGAGCAAGATTGTGTAGGGCTCACCCTGATACTGCAGGCATACTCGTAGATCAATGTACAGCAGCAACTGCAACTGCTTGTACTTCCAGGTTACCAAGTTGTCGGTTCTAGCCTTGGCGAGTGCTGCTGGTATTCCTCAGGCTACACAACTGACGTCACACCCTCACTCAAGCGAAGCGTTGCCTGAATGCGCCATCTAGCCAGCCACCTCCACACAGGCGTCAGATCACCGGCAAGGATGAGGAGTTGGCTCGAAGAAACAGGAAAGGTTTCGCATGGCGTAGATGCTTCGTCATACCGGGTCAGATCACGAGTAGCAATAAAGCCGCGAAAGGTAAGTGCTGCTTGCGCAAACAATACCTTTGTGCAAACAAACACCGGCCACTACTCCACTTACCACCACCTTGACTCTCTTCCTTGCAAGACCTCTACCCCACACGCTCAAACCCACCCGACTCAGCCACCATGTCTTCAATCGTCTCCGCGCTCTCCGACCTCGTCTCGTCCATGGTCGAGGTCGTCTGGTCCTTCTTCACCACTGCTCTCCACCTGGTCGAAAACACGGCCCAGTTCGCAGCCAAGTTCGCGACTGAGGTTGTCGACCTGGTCATCAACTTCTTCAAAGGACTGGTCGACCTGGCTGGAGGCCTCGTCTCCTTCCTCGTCGGTAAGTTACACCATTGCCGATGGAGCGCGCATAATGCTAACAACAAGCAGGCAACGTCATCATGCTCGCCGTTCTTGCTGCGGCCTTTTTCGGCTTCCTCCAGTATCAGCGCAGCCAGGGTCGTCCAGTGCAGGTCGGCAACAAGAAGCTAAACTAAAGCTTCCACCGATACCAAGACGGATCAAAAGCGCACTGCCGAACAGCCGCCATCGACATTCCTCTATAATGTAGCGAAATAATGAATGATACCCTTTTGCGATGGTAACGATTGGGGATTGGGCTTTGGCATGTGAGACGAATTGGCCAACCTTTCCAGAAGAAATGAATATACTCAATTCCTTCAACTTACGCGTCAGATCGTATGCTCTTCTCGTTCCGTTTTACTGCCCATAGTTTCTACAAGCAATACCTGTCTGAGAAGACATGATATGCATATCAAATATCGAGTGCATCTGGAAGCGCAGTAAATGTTTTGAATCGCTTCAGCGGGAACAAGGGCGCATCAACCTTCTCGCTTTTTACTGCAATTCAGCGTCTACAGAGTGATGCGTCTACCACTTCACGCATGCTCAACCCTTCTCAGACCGTCTATATTCGTCTCCACAACTGGTCCGGTGTACACCTTCTTTCCATGTAACGCCCAGAATATCAAAGCGAATAGAACTACTGCAGTCCAAAGCACGCAACTCCAATTCATGTTGACCGGCGTCACAGGTACGCCCGTCGGCCAGAAACTGAAGAACATGGCAACCACGGTCCATACGATGGCGAAAGCGTTGACGAACACTCCCCATCGGCCCAGATTCCAAGGCCCCGGTAAAATCTCTTCTGGATATTCTATACGCTTATAAAGAAATAGCGTAAAAGGAATGAGATATGAGCCGAAAAACCCCGAAACGGCGAGCGAGAGGACTCCATTCAGTACCGTTGCTGACCCAATATTAATCAAGCTCAGTAAGCACGTTACGATACATGTGATGGCAATACTTGTGAGCGGTACTTTCATCCTCTGGTCCACGTATCCGACGGCGCGAGAATGCGGAACTGCGCGGTCTCTAGCAAATGCCCAGAGTTGGCGGGACGCACTGGCGACGAGAGTGAGGGTCGCGAAGCAAAACATGACCACTAAAAGAGCGGATAGAGCGGTACCTCCAGGGATGGAACCGGTCACTTGCGTGAGGATCTCGATGAAGGGATAGCCTGTCGGTGAAGCGAGAGCTGCGTCGATGTCTCCCATGCAATAGAGAATGGCGATCAGCATGCAGAAGCCAGTCAAGCCATTGATCAAGATCGACACTGCGTTGATGTCAGTATGGTCGTCCGAATTATTGGGTATGAACGTACTCATCATGGCCCAAGGTACCACACGCGAAGCACCGCGAATCTCCTCGCTCAAATGCACAGCGCTATCCGCACCGACAAACGCAAACAACGGCGTGATAAGCCCGACGAAGAAACTCAGCCCTTTACTCTCGTAACCACCTTCGTTCAAGAAAAGCGTCCAGACTTCTTCGTTGCTGCTTTTCGTCGGCGACCGGACCGTAATGACAACTATGAACACGATGAACAGCGTGATGTGGAAGAAAAGAACCACAGTCTCTATTTGCGGCAGGAACTTGAAGAGGAACGTATTGAAAAGGAGCGCCATAAGAACTAGCGCAAATACCATCAGCGTTCCGTGCCAGCGCTCAGGCACATACTCTGGCCGGCTGTTGATCACCAACCCCTGACACGCAGTTGCAGAGAGGTACGTCGCACTTGCCGTAGCCGCCTGCCACGCAATGATGCTTTGCCTGCCATGTCCCACGATTAGCCCTGTTCTCCATTCACGCCTTCTAATCGTGTCCACTCACCACCCGGTAGAATAACTCAGCCCCTTCTTCCACTTTTCCGGCGCAAGCATGTATGTCCAATGGTATTGGCCTCCCGCCGTCGGCCACATGCTCGCCAACTCCGCCATGGTGGCGACGACCGCTGCCCAGCCCAGCCAGCAGAACAGGAAACCGTAGATCAGACCCGCGGGTCCGCCGTTCAACAACCCGAAGATAAAGAGACTGAACATTGCTTCCCAGGTCACTGTCGAGGCGCAGGCGACCCCGAGGATGGCGAGGGGGGAGAAATTTCGCTACACGGGGGGTTAGACTGTGTATTTGATGAGAGATGGGGTAGCAAAAGGGCTTACGCGAAGGATGGCTTTCTTGCCTATAAGGGCGAGTTCGCGGGCGTCTGCATCAGAGGCGGTTTCCGAGGTTGTGCAAACCTCGTGATGTGCTGTTGTTTTTGCGTCGTCCATCCTTGGAGTGCGAGGGTAATTCCTGAAGTAATGGGCTCTGATATTCAATCCGCCCTCTGAGCCGATACAGTGAGGTTTGTTTTATGAGTACTCTCGTAACGTTTGATCCAAATCGTATAAGTACATCCAGCCTTAATGAAATGGGTTTGGAGTCGTAGACCTCTCCGTGTCGGAAGCACAATGGACTCATATGTGGTGCGTTACAATCGTCTCAACTTTTCGACTTGATCGGTATGCACAACACGCCTTGGTGGCCGGATGTGGTACCGTCGCAGAGTTACCACGCTGCTGGCGTTGTCGCACCTATCATAATACGCGGAGTGCAAGGATGATATGCATTCAGCTTTATCCGTCGCGTACGCCCTGCGGACACGAAAAGCGTGGATTCCGCGGAGCTGGAGAGTCAGATTTGGCCAATTACCAGTTCCAGCGTCGCATGCTTGAATAATGTGTCCGCGCCCTCGAAGTGCCAGTATAGAGGTATAATTGCCTCCAAAATGTATCGACAGGATATTTTCATTGTGGGTGGAGGAGCCGAGCTGAATGGGAAGGTACGAAGGACCAATGCCAGGCGATGTGTTCGTGCTAGAACATGCACCCTCTCGAGGTGCAGAATAAGCCGGAGATAAGCACTAAGCAGTACTGCTGCAACTGGATTGAGAGGAGAGCGGGGCAGATGAGGAAGGTTGGTTGATTACAGTAAGATAATCAACCTAGATTAGCTCAGAATTGACTATTTCCAGTCTATACCTCACCAGGAACACAGAAATAGATGCGCACATGATTCAATATCTATTTCCACTATCGCTTATTCATCTTCTTCATACAGTTCTGCCGAGGTTGCTCTCATTTGACGCATGAGTTTTGGAATCTCCTTCATAAGTTCTAGCAGCAGGTCTCGTGTTCTTGCTGCATCGAAGCCGGCTGAGTGCCATTCGCCTAATCCTTCATCTTCGAGAACGAAGGGAAAGAACGTGCTGTAGACACTGGAAAGGTTCATGGCGTGGCCTAAATTGGTACAATACCGGTAGATGCTCAGCAGATCGACGATGTCACACGTCTAAGCTATTTATGGTTAACACAAGCTTGCGCGTGTGTAATGTATGTGCCAACTTACATCTGCACGCGAGCGAAGGAGCTCACGGGCGACAATGGCAGCCCCAGCCTCTTTCGCTGCTTCTGCCTAATTGAATTCTGCAGCTTGATTGACCCACTTCAACTTCGAGGCTTTCGGCAGGCTGCTGAGATAGCCACGCCGTCTACTGGCTCTGCTAGCAACCCGTGTAGCTCGCGGGAGATGTCGATTACGCGTCGCGATGAGACGACAGCATTGTCCTCTTGCGTGTATGCTCTTGCGTCCATCTTCTTGTACTGTGGAAAGACATGCATGATATCGAGTGTAGGCGCCGTAAACACTTTGTCTGCTGGTTTGCACAGAAGAGAGTCTGATGGGCTGACGCCCATCTTGTAGTACATGCTCTTGCGGACCTCCGAGAGTGTATGTCCAGCCCAGGACAGGCGTCGCCCTTCGTATGGTAGGAGGCCGATAAACGGGTTTGGGTCTGTTGGTTCTGAGTGTATGGGCCAGACGAATTGGGGAATGGATATCTCGCTTTGGACGGGTTCTGAAGAACTCACGGAGCGACTAGACTTCTGAATATTCTTCCTCAGTTGTGGGTATGCTCGCACTGTCGTAGTCTTCAGGCACTTCTGCAGAGTATGCCACGTGCATGTTCGGAGGAGTAGGTTGTGACATGGCGCGCGTGGGTTTTCTTGTGCTTGCTTTATGAGTACTCGCGTCTAGAAGTAATATCAGCGACAGACGATCAGTGTGAAATGGTGGGTGGGTTACCTAGTGAGTGAACTGTTGCAGATAATTAGTCCAGCAAGAAGAGTGCGGCAAGTGAGCAGCGCATACTT
>Ga0265780_10002823_pt1 | contig 23305 bp, 22 predicted proteins | sample P1T30metagenome_FD_192432 | JGI IMG/M metagenome (GOLD analysis project Ga0265780, IMG submission 192432) | Plant litter microbial communities from East Loma Ridge, Irvine, California - P1 T30 | ecosystem: Environmental > Terrestrial > Plant litter > Unclassified | place: USA: California... | reverse complement strand
ACTCGAAGATCGCTGCTGCTCCTGGTAACACGGTGAGCGCGGGTGCTTACTACCTCGGCCGTCCTTGGAGGAATTTCTCTCGTGTTGTGTTCCAGAAGACTAGCATGACTAATGTCATCAATGCCGCAGGATGGAAAGTTTGGAATACCGATGACCCCAGGACTGACAAGGTCACATATGCCGAGTACGCAAACACTGGTGATGGATCCAAGGGTACCAGGGCGTCCTTCTCAAAGAAGCTCTCGGCTGCCCTTAGCCCTTCCACTGTTCTGGGCAGCGACTACAAGAGCTGGGTTGATGCAGCGTACCTTTCCTAGGCCGACGTCTTGTAGAAAGATGCTGGTTAGGTTCGGTAGTACGTGAGAGTTGGTTTTCTTGTACATATATTGGGAACACTAAATGTCTTCATTTTTATTCACACATTTACTTGCAACTGCACTTGCTTCCCAAAAATCTCAAGAACATGTCGGCAATATTGTGATCGGTATTACATTCGCAGTCTTGTTGCATGCGTGAGAAGATTCTAGCTGAAGTAAGCAAGGCTAGACACGGGCTACCGCCGAATGAGAGACCCACTAGTGGGTCACCGGACCATGTGTTTTTGCTCCGCATTGCTACGGCTTCTGCCCTTCCACTTCAACTTTGCAATCGCGAACATTTCGACAAAAGGTTCGAGATGTCTTATGGCACCATAGCCGACTCACCGCCGTCCGCAGGACGCTCAAGGGTAAACTTCTTGCCACGCCTGCCATCTGCAGCCTCAGGCTCTGCGCAAGATACGGACGAGGAAGCCAATCCGCCAGGAATATGGAGCAAAATATCGCAGAGTCTGAAGTCATTCTACAGGCGGAATTTCGGTTTATTCTTAGTTTTCTTAGCACAGACATGCGGTTCTGTCGTAAGTTTTATTTCTTGTGTGCAATGACTGCATGCCGCAGACCATGCCACTTACAAATGAGCACTAGATGAACACAGCAGCCAAACTGCTCGCGAATGACCCATCCATCGAGTTTCACGCTTTGCAAATCATCTTCATCCGCATGCTGTGCACGACGATCATCTGCTCGATTTACTCTTGGTACCACGCGGTGCCTGACTTTCCTTTCGGCCAGAAAGGCATCAAAGGGCTGCTCATACTGAGAGGTACTGCAGGATTTGTCGGTCTATTTGGACTGTATTGTAAGTTTGACTCCCTCTGGAATCCCTCCCGGTCCAATCCGTATAAGATTGTGACCTGCATTGGTGGGTCATGATGGTTGAACAGGAATACAGCTAACAATAACGCTTAGACTCTCTGTCTTGGCTTGAATTCTCCGACGCGACAGTAATAACGTTCCTAATCCCAACTATGACGGCCATTGTATGCTTCATCTGGTTACGCGAGCCATTTACGTGGAAAGAAGCGCTTTGCAGCTTCGTCGCATTCTGCGGCGTTCTCTTCGTCGCGAGACCACCATGGCTTTTTCCCGCTGCGCACTCAAGGCCAATAGCCGATGATTCGGACGGACATGCGCCTTTACCGTCAACTACCGCCGAGCAACGCGCTCTGGCAATCTTCATCGCAATTCTAGGCACGCTTGGTGCTTCGACAGCCTACGCAACTATCCGAGTGATCGGCAAGCGCGCCCACTCGCTCATCTCGGTGAATTACTTTTCTCTCATCGCAACGATCGCCTCGTTCGTGCTCATCCTGGTTCACCCTTCGTTACATTTCGTCATGCCCAAAACGCTCGGTCAGTGGGGATTGATCGCCATTATTGGGCTCTTCGGGTTTCTGTTGCAATTTCTCTTGACGGAAGGCCTGCAGAGGGAGAAAGGTGGAAGAGCAACAAACTTGACGTATCTGCAACTTGTCTTCGCGCTTGTTGTCGAGAAGGTGATCTGGGGAACTACGCCGCCTGCTGAGAGCTTGGTGGGAGCCGTGCTTATCATCGGAGCGGCGATTGCGGTCAGTCTGCAGAGGTCGAGTGGGAAGGATGATAAGAAAGCTGAAGTTGTCGAAGAAGAGAGGAGGCTGTTGGAGGATGAGAATTGAGCTAGAGCATATTGGGTACACGCGAGTGTATTATTATCATGTACATGCATTTGCATGACATGACCTAGATTCTGCCTCCATGCTTCACAACACTAGAACTGGCCTGCCATTGGGTTTTCACCACCCGACTGTATTGGGCTTCATTGCCGACCGACACTGGAAAGTAGTCTTGCGGCTGATGCAGCACCTGTTCTCACACCGATGATGATGATCAGGGCAGAACCACTCGCATGGTGCGTTATGTTGCAGTAGATATGATCTGATGATAGACCACTCTACTGGCAACACTGGTGCCACGACAGAGACAGATCCGCAGCAGCCTGATCAGCGTCGCCGCTGTACCTATACCATGCGTCAGCTTCTACTGACAGGCTCATGACTCATTGCGCTAGATCATGCTTTGCACGCAATGCCGAGTTTAAACCGCATCACCCTCATCTCTCGAATTGACATCACTGCTCGCTCTTTCTTCGTCTGTTCCTTGTCTCACAATGTGCTCTTCGCTTCCATTCATGCTCATGTCTATGTTGTCGATCTCATGCACAGTCCTCCTTTTGCCCTTCCTCTCAACATGCGACAAACGAAGGCTGTCTGGCAAATTCTGGCCCGAATTGTCGTTTGATGGCTTGATCGATGACATAGCTTTCCTGGCTTTACTGAGAAAGGGCTTGAGGATAGGTGCGTTGACAGCTAAGATTCCGACAAACTATGGCAAACATTAGCAAGGTCCTAGTGGCCTTAAAATTTGAGAGGCTCACTGTTTCGCGGATTGACCAAATGGTGCCAACGTTGATCTGGGAAACGTCTTGAAGACACAGGATGCAGCGGAGCAATGTTGCTGTCATCATGAAAACACCGGTGCATAACCAGACTCCGTACAGAAGCTTCCTTCTTAAAGGTAGTCGGACGTTCCAGAGTAGAGGTAGCGGGATATACAAGATCATGAGATCGGTGCTGGATGATTGTAAGTATGGTACAGAAGTGGACAGGCTCACTTCTAGGGCTACCCACGTTACATTTGTAACGACCAACGCCAGATATTTGGATATGTTGAGAGCGCAGTCATCACCTGGATATGGATATATTTGCCAGAGTCGATGGATAGGGTGACAGTGTGTGAGGAACACGATGATAGTAGCGATGTAAGCTACAAGGCAGACTGCCCCAGTAATCTTGACGAGATTATGTTGCTGGAGATTGAGCCTATTGCTATCAGCGGGGATCAATCTAAATTTGTAAAGTATACATACGTGAGCCTCCTGTAAAAGAACAGCATACAAGCCTTTACTGTGGTAACAGCCTATTAGTATGACCACATGGCCTCGAGTGCTCCGTTACCAAAGTATTTACGTACAGCACCATATCAGGGTTGTATATAGTATCCACCCTGCGAGAAGGTATTTACTACCCACAGTAACACGTTGGCTTTCCTCAGGTGTAAGTTGCAACGCGAGTTCGTCACTCATTCCAGTGATGGAGCCATTCTGGCCGATGAGCTCCAGCATGACAAGTTCAGCGGTGAAGAAGAAGGCGCAGAGTACGGCGAAGTAATCATCTCCATCCCAACGTAGTTGGATCTGCCAGCAGCGCGCTGTAATTCGAAGTATTATAACGACAATACCAATTGCGTATTCGGTCCATGCTTCAGTCGTGAAGGGATTAGACATGCTGGCGAGACAAGCATCGACAGTTGAGGGCCCTCTCGCGCGAGATCAGGGTACGACGAGCAGCAAGGCCCTTAACATTGAGTATCATTGTAAAAATGAATGCCCGAAAAACGAAAGCTATACGATACACGACGAGAGTGGAGGCTTTCAATCGGGCGCAGGTGACCCATGACGGTGCAAAGCGATTGGTGTGGGTGCCTTTTCGGATGAGAAACCCGCCGGGCGCAATAAGTTGCCGCAGTTCCTCGAATGATCATCCTTGTGGTAGTTTGGTGATCTCGGGGTGCTGGCTACCAAGATCGCTGTGAAGATCTAACGGCCCGATTCCTATCGCAACGTCGCGCAATTGGTTGTTGAATTGCTTTTTGACATTTTACGATCTTGTCCGAAGGTAATAAGATATAGTTGGACACGAGACTGGGAAAGAGCCTGGCTGACATACAGCCTTCAGCCGTACCTGGCGGTCCATGCCTTAGCGGCGCGCGGCACACGCAGATAGGGTTGTGTCAAATGTGGATCTTGAACTCGTACCCAGCTTCGCAAATTCCCAGTTGAGAGTGCTGCAGAAGCGCATATGCGCAAATACTACGTCACTGTCAGTACAGTGGCTTCTCTAGGCACAAAAGAAAATTGATGCCGGGAGCACATCCAGACTCCAGGTCTAAGGCCTAGCGCGAGATGCGACCCTTGTCCAGTGCCCCACCTAGACACATGTGAACCGAGGCCCTTGCTGCACAGCGTCCCGTGCCGTTGTACGGGACTGCGAGGAGCGGGCAGCAAGACTTGCCCTTAGCTGAGACTCGATAGACGGTGCCCTGTGGCTTCTCCTCTCATAACACAGCGCCCAGGCACGAGGAGTGCGACGGATCTTTTCCCCACAGATCCGATATAACTTCTCGAATAAGTCTTGAAGATGCCAGAGGACGCAATTCCAGAGCACCATCGCAGGGAGAGAACATGCCCAGTTAGCACGCCGTCCAACTACATTCCGCCGTTCCCTGGATATTGCTCCAGATTCCAGGTTACAATGAATGATCTCGTCATGGCCATGATGGGAGCGCAGTACGACTCTGTTACCGGGAACGACGGCATAGCCGTTACCAAACTTCAGGAGTTCGTGAGTAGAGGGCCACAGTCAAAGCGCCCGTCGTTTTGGGGAACAACCTCCGTAATCGACAAGAGAGGTGCCTATAGCATCGCTGTGATTGCATATTGGCGCAGCGCAGACTTGCACAGCAGCTGGCAGCAGGAATCTGGGTTCGATACTTGGTGGCAGAGTTCAGACAGGGAAAAAGATGGGCATGGGTGGTTCCAGGAGATTCTGTGTCCAACGATGGATCGTTTTGAAACAGTATTTTCAAACCCTGAGAATCCAGAAGGAGCGGCCAACATGCAAGAGAGGATCTCAGGCGAGTTGGAACAACACGCGTATTGGGGTAGCATGCGGGATCGCTTAGCAGCTGCTCAAGACAACAAACTCGAGGGCGATAGATGGTGGTCTAAGGATGGCACCGCAAATGGCTCGAGTGATGATGCAGATGCCTCAAAACGTGTCCGTGTATCTGGCAGGCCCAATCTGTGCGTGATTCGATCGGGCCAGGATTGGTCCGACACGCTACCAGAAGAGCGCAAACTCTACCTCGATACAATGCATCCGGTGCTCATCGAGGGCATGAAATTTCTACGTGATGAAGGGCGCGAGGTTGGGTGTTATGCGATGAATTTGTGGGATGTTGTGGATTCAAAGTCGTTCGTGGCGAACAGTGAAAGAACGTTCGGTTTGGGCTATTTCAATGACCTGGCGTCGCTCGAATACTGGAGTAAAAGCCACCAGACGCATATCAACATCTTCGGAGGCTTCCTGATGTATGCGAAAAAGCTGAACAATGTATTGTCTCTCCGGCTATTCCATGAGGTTTACGTGCTGGAGCCGGACCAGCAATTCTTCGAGTACATTGGGTGCCACGCCGAGACGGGGATGATGAATGCGCGCCGATCTTGAAACCTGTAGATAGATTGTTCGGAACGATACTATTATTGATAACCTGTGGTCAGCGTTGCAATTGAGGATCGTGAGTATTGAATGAAAGTTGCCATCGCGATTTTGGTACTGAGAGTGAAAGGTTCCCCAGAGATGAAATCCGATAGGGCGTAGCGCTGTTGCCTTATCGCCTTATCGGCGTCGTGACGCGACTTGGTACGCGTCAAGCCTCACTGATATCCATCAACCGAAGGCTACGCACAACGACCCTATCAGCAATACCATCTACAGCAAAAAGGAAAAGCGTCTCATGTGGCGTGGGCCGTTCTGGACGACCGGGACCAGTGAAATGGTGACGCGAACAAGCGATCACGCGGGAACGTACCCCGCGAAACATGATAAGCGGCACGGAGCTTACGCGGGGATATGGCGACGCCATCACTCCCTGGAGGCTGCCTGACCTTCCATCGCCCTCTAGCTGTTCTTGATTTTCAATTTACATGCTCTTGACAGCACTGCTCTCGTCCCTTGAGTGCGCCACTACTCCCAGCGCCATTTGTCCGGCTATTGATGTAACCACTATCCGTTCACCTAGGCTCAGCTCCGAGGAGCTGTCGGTGCCTTGGACAGCAGACCTGCGATAGGTATCACGGTATGTTGTACTTGCAATCATGTAATCCTCCATCTCTGACAAGCCACAGAGCTAAGACTCTCAGTCTACCTCCTGCATCCCTTCTCCCTCTGATTCCCCTGACGGCTTCCATCATGACTTGGTGGCGCCGGGACCCGACACTCGCTCCTTTCCAACGCTATGCGCAACGCATCCTCCGCTCCGACGACGCGGCCCTTCGCACGCGGTGCTTCTCGCGCACGCCCTCCAAGTCAGCACAACACGAAGACAACAATGGCAACAAACGTCCATCCGGCATGTCCAACCTGGAATGGTTGCAGCTAGAGCAGTACCAGCAATGGCGAAGGAAACTCATGAATGATCCATACGAGGCCATCTTCGGGGCCAGCAACGAGAGGTTGAGTGGCAAGGGCAACAAAGACTGGGAATGGCTTGCCAATAGCATTCCTAAGTGGATGTTGAGAGAGATGGAGAGCCACGACGACAACGCTTCGCCGCCGAAGCAAGGCAAGAGTGGCAGTATCGATCCGAACTACCCGCGACGGGTCAAGATCGATAGTGAAGAGCGCGATATCCGTAGGGAAAGAGAATCACACTTCCCCCAACCGTCATCCAGGGCAAGACTGCTCCCTGACGACCCGACTGGCATTGAGTCACCCTCTGATCTCAGGAGGCCGCGAGAGCAATTTCATGTCAAGATTGTTGGCCGCCATTCAGGATTATCGACCGAATCTACAACAAGCGCACCTCGTGCCACAGCGCAGGACTACGAACACGAGCAGCCGACGCGACCGAAGAGCACGGAGTCGTTTGAAGAATACATTGCGAAAACGAAAACGGATGCGGCTAAGAAGATCGAACAATCCAGCACGGCCGCACCCAGTAGAGAACCTTCCTTTATGGACCGCTTCCTGACAGAGAAGCCCGAACACGAAGACGCGCAACGACACGGCACGGCGGAGACAGGCAGCTGGAGAGAGACCACACTGCAAAGGAGGATACCAAAGGACGTCGTAGCAAAGCCTGATGCCGACTCTGCGCCCATGGCAAAGGCTGGTGACGAGTCGTCAATGTCAGCATCCTCAACTGACGGGACCCACGAGCTCTCCTCAGAACCACATATGCAGGAAACCCTCCCGTCGCTTCCTCCAAGCTCAGGTCCTCTACGCACGAAGCAACCTTCCACGCAAGAACACATCCCACCACAGGAGACACCCAGTACACAAGGCAGCGTCACATCTGTGAGGTCAACGTCAAAAATCTTGAGCCAGTTGCCCAAAGACGACTTGGACTTCTTGAGTGCGGACGAGATTCGTGCGAACATGGCCGCAAGAAGGAGCAAGGTCCTGGACGAAGAACGTAGAAAAGCGGATCGGGCTAGATTGGAGAGCACTTTCGAGAGCACCCCCAAGGCAAAGACCGGTATGGATCCGATGCTTGAGTCCAAGATCATCAATGACCAATACGTTCGTCGAATCGAACGGCAAATGCAGCGGCCAGAGATCTCGTTTGATTCACAAGAATCCAGTGAGCCCAGGACAACTACAAAGATGGACGAAACCCCATACAAAGCAGACGAAAGCCAGTTGGAGTCGAGCGTCGAACGGATGAAGTCTTGGCTTGAAGAAAGCGGTGCAAGATTCTCTAGTCTTTTCTGGCAAGACCCGACCGAAGAAGCGGATGCGAAGAAAACCCGCCTGTTCTTCGACAAGATCCTGGCACGTATTCGCAAGGGTCGCACGACGATGAAGCAAGTGGTCGAAGACCTAGAGGCAGACATTCCAGCATCTAAACCTCTCTTGAGGCGTATGAAAGCGGATGAGGACCTCCTGGACTCTGCTATCAACACTCTACGACAACGCTCAGAAATCGGAAAGCTTCGTTCATTGACGCCGAAGAAAGTAAGGGCAATTCAAGAATTGCGTCTCCGGTACCAGAGCACAGACAACGACCTTAATAAGGCATACGCCTTGCTCCAAGATCTCGGCGACTCGGACGCAACAAAGAACGCCTCACCAGCGTTCAAAAGGCGCCTGAGCATTGCGTCGAAAATTACCCAGAAGAACGCTCACCTTACGCGTTATCTCATCTGGAGTCTACAGGCCCGGCTCGAGGACCCGGGAATTGATCAGAGCATGCTCGCAAACTACAAAGCTGTTGCGAACAGTCTGCTAACTCTTAGAGATACACAGATGGCCCTAGCTCGATTGCTGGAACGTGCCATGCTCGTTTACGGCGTGGCTCCACATCTCTGGGAGGACATTAAAATCCTTCCCGGCTCCCCAGCTCTGGAAATTCCGCAGGACCATGAGCAGTCATCTCAGACTAAGGCGCCTTCCGCTATGAGTGATGCCGACAAAGCCCAGCTTCGTGCCAAGGTAGCTGCTGAAGAGCGTCTCGCCCATGAGGTCGATGCACAGAAGTCCGCTATGCGTGGACTCTCAGATGATGGATACGCGCGTATGCCGAAGGCAACACCGAGCAAATCGTTTGAAGAGCGAGGACCCCTTGCACACAGCCTGTTTAGACCGTTCGGACCCGTTTTGGAGAGCTTAGAGAGTGAAACGCCATCTAAGATAGGCGCAACAGAGGCCGACGTGAAGGTGACCCACGAACGTGACGACTACGAACTGGCTGATAACATGCAAAACTCAAACGAGGATAGGTCTGGTCCTGTCGCCACTGATCACGAGCAGCCGGCCTGTCCGGTTAAGGAAAGCAGATTGACTGAAGATCATGACGTGAAGAAGTTTGACATGCTGAAGGAGGATCCTACAATGGACGACGCCTCATATCACGCCAGTGGCACAACTACCGCAGATACCGTGCGCGGAGAAGAAGTCACAGCAATCGATGCAGCCCCAAAAGCTACACAAGAAATCTTTACCGCTGGCCACACTACTCCAACGACCGAACATGCCACTGTAGACCCGAAACCGAGCACTGACGATGCTGTTGGTGAAATACCTCAGTCAGGCGCATCATCACATTCGCCAGAACCGGGCTCACCAACGATGTATACAATCCTTTTGCACGATCCGCACAGCGGCAAGCTTTCGCTAACCACCTCTACAACAACGGAACCCCACAAGGCCCCTCCTATGATACCGCTACATGAAGCGCTATCAACTCTCGAAGAGCCCGCTAAGTTCATTCCGTACATCGAGAATGGTCTTGAGATCGTCAAAGCAAACAAGTATTTGCTCGTCTTGCGCGGCGGTCTCAATTCCACAGCGTCTACCAGACCCTTCCAAACGGCCGATCCATCAACCACAATGGAGCAGAACAAGGACGCTGGCATCACAGGAGAAAGAACTTACATCAATCCGATAGATGGAACGGCACGCCTTTCGCCTACCGGCTACGTTGGGCCAGAAGAGAGCGAAGAGCAACTTGAGAAGGATTTCACTGAGCGCAGGCAGGCTGCCGAGCGAGCAGTTAGTAATCAAGAGAGCAGCGCAGAACAAGACCGGAGCGGACGAACGACCAAAGATAAGAAGAGGGGCGGTAAAGCAACGGGTATAGTCAAAACGGCCATCTGGGCCTCGGCACTATGCTACGTGGCCGGTGTGATTGGGGAACTTGCTAGTTAAGACGCCTTTCGCGGCATGGCATCCACTTCACGTGTCGCTCTTTTCAAACGACGTCTGTTCTGGGTTGCTATCATCACTTTTCGATTCAGCGTTAGGTTGGTGTTGGCGTTGGCAGGTCACCACTCCGGTTCAGATTATATACATATGTATATCACCTGCTTCGATACTCTGTTTCTCAATCTTACATATTCTGGAGGACCAAATACTTACTCAAAATGCCTTGATATATCAGAGCAACCATACAGACTGCTAAACCACAGTACCGCTCTAGAGGGTCATACCCTTGAAGGCCCTCGCGATAAACGTCACGGCCCCTTCAATGTATTCAGGACGGATGTAGGTCAAGTGATAGAACTGACAGGACCCAGAGTCACAGACCTACATCTCATGGTCAGCATGGTCGGTTTCCCACCCTCGTACAACACGATTGATAGACTTACAGGATCGCCCTTTGCACAAATCTGCAGCACCTTTGCCTTCAGACCATTGGGGAACTTATCTCCAACTACGCCCAGCCTCAAATTTGGGTCTCCAAACATGACAACCGACTTGATCTTGGGGAACAGAGAAGTAGGCAGTCTGTCTGCAGCTCGGTGCATGATGCTTGCGCCTTGCGAGTAGCCGACCAGAGAAAAGGTCTGATTGGGGCAGGCGGAAGACTGCGCGGTCAAGCGCTGAACAATGTCATCGACGCCTTGCCTTCCACCAGAAATGATTTGCGAGCTGGCTGGGTACTGCAAGGAATTCAGTTGGTGATGCTATGTTCGAAGCAATACTTGGATATCGTACCTGGACCGGATACCCCTGTACTCCAGACAGTTCCGCTGAAACGTTGCTCACAACAGGGTCACCAACGATGACGCCGTATTTTGGGAAGCTAGGCTCGCTGGTACCGCGAGCTAACAACATGGTCAATGTTGCGGTAGATATTTGCGGTCATTGAACTGCAGCTCACCAACGAGTATCTCGTAGTCGGAACATCCTCTGGGGACATCGCCAGGAACGATTGGAACCGGCTCCCCGATTTCCACACCGCTATTAGGCAGCTCGGGACATTCCTCTTGTGCAGAAGAGGTGGCAAAGAATGCAAAGGCCAAAAGAGGAGCAATAGAAGTGTAGCGCATCTTCGTGGGCAGTGAACTTGATCTGCTCTGGTAGAACTTGTTGTTGCACGCATCTTGGAAGGAGACTACAGTGCCTTATAAGTTCGCCCATCTCGAACGCTACTTCCATCCCTAACAAACGTCACAGGAAGATACGACAAGGTTGAGTGGCATTGTGTCGTTGAAAGATTGGATGACTGTGGTGGCTGAACTGGGACCTCGGCAACTGTGACATGTTTGACAAGGGTGTCGATGGTGTTGCGATCATCTGCACAAAACATCCTCTTGGCTTTGTGAACCTTTAATCTATTCGATTTTTGTACCGAGGCATGATTGCAGCCAGTTGAAGACCAGGAATGAAGTATCATGGGGAGTTGTGTACGTTTGACAGTAATGTGTGGTAATATCATGCGCGTTACACCAATTGCGTTCTTTCGAGTTGCTTACGGCCACAGATCATCAATCTTAAATACAGTCGTCTTTTGTCTAGGTCGAAAGCAATGACCGTCAGTATGAGGTGAGTACATACATGCCTGAGGTATCGATATGGCTGTGGGTTGCAACCGCAAAGGCTACAGTAAGCAACAGTTCATCGCCGTAGCGGGACGCCTAATCCCGTGGTCCCACGTCTTTCTGCATGGACGGGTGCAAACGACGACAATCCCAACCTACCTTTCAATCACGGCAAGCCAAGCCCGATCAGACGCAAGGACCTGCGACACAATCCGATGAATCCAACCTTGAAAAGATCTCGTTCGCGTCGAATTGCCGATGCACCCCAGACGATCTAAGAGCCATGCAATCATACACAACAAGTTGCCGAGGTGCGTCGAATACTCTACGAGCAGCTATTGGTGTTTCCAAAGTCTTCCAAGGTCAGTCCAGAACTACCAGGAGTGAGGTTTCGGACAGGCCCTGTATCTTATCTGCTATCTCACACACCAACTTCTAATCTTAGGCTTTACTTTTCCTCCCCGTGTCTTGGTATAATACTATGATCTTGGCTATTTGAAGAGAGTCTCCTCAGGCTCTAGCTAATTGGGTGGTGGGGAGGAGTAAGAGTTGCCTCGGCTCAGGCACCAACGTCGGCGAACTGCACTTGGAATACACCAAGATATTGATGGTGAGACGGGATCATTCACGGAGAGAGGAGAGTGTGGGATCAGAAGGAGGATTGAGCAAATCGTGTGTATAAGTATGAGGCATCTTCACCTCACAACCATCCGGCAAGCTTCAACAACGAGCTCCTTCTGCCTTCCAATCACTCTCGCTCTCTCTGTTCGCCTTCGCCTTCGCTTTTCTACGCCGTAGTCTCTTTACCAAACACATCTTTCGCTCTTACTTTCACCATGATGAACACCATCATCTCCATCCTGGCTTTGGCCATCGCCTCTTCTGCCACGCCTATCGCGCTCCCCAACTCGGGGTCTGCCGTGGTTGCGACACGTCAAATCTTCTTTGACCGCACCAGCTTGACCGAGAATGAGTTCTCCAGCCGGCTCAGTGGCGGATGTAGGGATGTCATCTTTGTTTGGGCTCGAGGATCTACCGAAGCGGGCAACATGGTAAGGAAGCCGAAGGCTGGGTAGTTGTATTTTGGTTTAACTTGAGAAAAAAGGGCTCTATCATCGGTCAGCCACTGGGCGATGAGCTGCGCCGCGAATACGGTGACGACCTGGCTATTGAGGGCGTCGATTATGCAGCGCTGCTTTCCACCAACTATCTGCCCGGCGGCACCGATCTCGTTTCTGAGCGCGAGATGCGCGGCATTCTTGAAGACATCAACAGTCAATGCCCTTCGGCTGTCATCGTTTGCGGTGGCTACTCGTATGTTCAGCCCTTTCTCCAACTAATTCAGAGACTGATCATGACCGCAGCCAAGGTGCAGCAGTCAACCACCGCGCTATCGAGGATCTCTCCGCCAGTGTCAAGAACCAGATCGCTGGTGTCGTTACCTTTGGCGACACCCAAAACCGCCGTGACAACCAGCAGATCCCCAACTTCCCCCGCGACAAGCTCCGAATCTTTTGCGGTGGGCTCGTTCGCGACACGGTTTGTGACGGTAACCTCGCAGGGGCTGTTCTACTTCCTCATCTCAGCTATGGCGATGACGCGGAGGAGGCTGGCGAGTTCTTGATTGGAAAGATTAATGCGGTTCGTGCCGCTAAAGCTTAGTTTACTTCATGTGAACGTGAAAGGCTTTTCTCGTGCTTTTAATTTCTAGAGGAACGCCTAAGGCGTAGGGGGGTAGAAGGGTAGAGAAGGCGAAGTAAATGCAAAATCAAACAAACAACCCCTTAACCAGTCCCTCAACAGCATCATAAACCTGACCTTCCTTCTGCCCACCAGTCGCTCTCTCAGTGATCACCGGAATCTGATCCTTGCCCACCTTGTAATTTCTCAAATCGCTATCCAGCTCCAGATCCTTCACCAACTTCAGCACCCTATCACCTACCTTCTCCGCATCAGCCTTGGCATCACCAGACGCCGATTCGCCGATAAAAGGAAGCAAACGAGCAACTTGCTCCGCTGCAGCGGGGTCTTGAGCTTTGAGCTTGACCACATGTCCGAGAGTGAGACAGGAAGTAATGCCATGCGGGATACTATAAGGAGAACCTAGTGCGTACCCCAGAGCGTGTGAGAGGCCTAGACCGCCCTTGATGTTGTAACCCAAAAAGCCCAGGGAAGCGAAAGCAGCGAGTTGGAGCTTTGTGATGACATCTTCGTCTTTGGGGTTTTGCTTGTACTTTGGCAGGGCGTCGAAGAGGGTGGCCGCGGACTGTAGCGTTAACCATCTGGCAGGCATCTCGGTGGCGGTGGGATGGTATAGCAGCTCGATGGCATGGTCCATGGCACGGAGACCTGTTGACATCCACAGGCGCTCGGGGGTATGCAGAGCGAATTTGGCATCGTAGATTACGCAATGAGGAACGAGTTCCTTGGCTCGCACACCCGTCTTGACACCGTCGGATTGCGTGTAGCCAGCCATTAGGGTGCATTCACTTGCGCTGAGCGTGGTGGGGATCGCGATGTGGTATAAATACTTCCCCGTTTTCTCGTTCAGGCGATAGCTGATGGCTTTGGAGCTGTCGATCGGGCTTCCACCGCCAATAGAGATGACCGTATCGATGCTTTCGTCTTTCTTGACTAGGTCGGTAGCTTCGTCGAGTTGGGCGACAGGTGCGTGTTCGCCGATCTTGGAGAAGGTGCCGGCGTGCTTGCTTCCCAACAGCTCTTCGACTTGCTTCACCAGAGGCGTTTTGCTAGCAAGTGAGTTTCCGGTGATGATGAAGGCTTTGCTTGACTCTTTCGGGAGGCATGAGAGGAGATGTTGTTTGACTGAGTCGGCGCCGTAGTGTAGTTTCTGGAGTTGCGTCGGTTGCCAGAGACCGGAGAGGGGGTGGTTCGTTGCGTCTGTCATCTTGGGTTTGGCTTTGGTCGAGCTGAGCTGAATGCTCAAAGGGCGTCGGTATTGAGTACCAGATGGGTTAATCTTGGTGGGTGTACAAAGCAGAGAGCACTTCAATGAACAGTGTATGGACTTGGTGACGATCAATCTAGTGATGTTGGTCCCACGTGCAATGAGGAAACCTTGTTTGACTGCAATGTGAGATGGAGTCATAGGAAGAGGCTGTTCAATCTGAAGTCAACTTCGCGCATAGTCAAAGGCCGGAAGCCAACGGTTGCAAGGTCGGCTATGACGTAAGACTTTAGCGGGTCGACGTTATGAGGTTATCCCGAGGTTCAGATAGCGGGGCACGGAGAAGATCAAGTAAACCCGTAGTGTGGCTATCATCGAAAGCACTCCGACTTTGGTAGACCTCTCTACGAATTAGGGCCAAGATTTCTGGCATGTACATTTCGCTGTGTGAACACTCGATCACGACATTGGCGCACATGTAAGGACGGTAGCATGAACATTTCAAATCGTAGATTGTAGAGCGGAGAAGTAAGCGGAGTGCTACCATCTCGCATCTCTAGACTATGGTACATTCATGACTCCACCATTATATCATCCCTTCCACATCGTGTCCTGACCACCAGAGGATATCACTGTTTCGTTAATTCCGACGTGTACCAAGGATCCGTAAGGGTAATAAAACAAACGCTAATGTGAGAAGAGAAACCGTCGGAAAGTATGATACAGAGATGCTCAAACATGTGCAGGGACATGTACACGTCTAGACGTGACCTAAACCAGACCAATCATGACAGGATGCAAGACGCCTACTTTTGGACGTAACGAAGCGATCAACAAGAAAGACAAAAACCAGTGCTGAACGATCAAAGCATTTACTGCTTCTTCTCGCCCTCACCCTCAGGCTGCTGAGGCTGCTCGCTCTGGTTTTGGCTCTCGGAGCGGGCCTTGTGCATCTGGTCGAACAGGCTCAGGGAGGCGTTCTGGAGTTCGTCGGTCTTCTCCTTGATCTCAGCGGCGGTGGCAGAGCCCTCGCCAGACTGGCTCTGGGAGATGAACTCGCGCATGGAAGCGATCTTCTCCTTGATCTTCTCGGCCTCAGCCTTGTCGAGGCGGTCCTCGAACTCCTTGAGAGCCTTCTCAGTGTCGTTTACAACACTGTCAGCGCGGTTGGCAGCCTCGATGGAGTTCTTGCGCTCCTTGTCTTGCTCAGCGTACTGCTCAGAGTCCTTGACCATGTTCTCGATCTCAGCGTCTGAGAGACCAGATCCGGAAGCGATGGTGATGGACTGGTCCTTGTTGGTGGACTTGTCCTTGGCGTGAACGTGGACAATGGAGTCAGCGTCGATATCGAAGGTGACCTCAATTTGGGGTACACCACGGTGGGCCGGGGGAATGCCAACCAGCTGGAAGTTGCCGAGGAGCTTGTTGTCGCGGACAAGCTCACGCTCACCCTGGTAGACCTTGATCTCGACAGCGCTCTGGAAGTCAGCAGCGGTGGAGAAGACCTGGGACTTCTTGGTGGGGATAGTGGTGTTACGGTTGATCAAACGGGTGAAGACACCACCGAGGGTCTCAATACCGAGGGAGAGAGGAGTAACATCGAGCAGGAGGAGGTCAGTGACCTCACCAGCAAGGACAGCACCCTGGATAGCAGCACCAATGGCAACAGCCTCGTCGGGGTTGACCGACTTAGCGGGGTCACGGCCGAAGATGCTCTTGACAGACTCGGTAACCTTGGGCATACGGGTCATACCACCAACGAGGATAACCTCGGAAATGTCGGTAGCCTTCAAGTTGGCGTCCTTGAGGGCCTTGCGGACGGGCTCGACGGTGCGGGTGATGAGAGGGTCCATCATCTTCTCAAGCTGGGAGCGGGTGAGCTTGGTGTTGATGTGCTTGGGACCGGAAGCGTCGGCAGTGATGAAGGGCAGGTTGATGTCGGTCTGCGAGGAGGAAGACAGCTCGATCTTGGCCTTCTCAGCGGCCTCACGGATACGCTGGATGGCCATGCGGTCGCTGTTCAGGTCGATACCCTGCTCCCTCTTGAACTGGTCAACGAGGTGGCGGACGAGAGTGATGTCGAAGTCTTCACCTCCAAGGTGAGTGTCACCGTTGGTAGACTTGACCTCGAAGACACCAGCCTGGATCTCAAGAATGGAGATATCGAATGTACCACCACCCAAGTCGTAGACAGCTACGACGTTGTCGGTGGCCTTGTCAAGACCGTAGGCGAGAGCGGCAGCGGTGGGTTCGTTGACGACACGGAGAACGTTGAGACCAGCGATTTGACCGGCATCCTTGGTGGCTTGACGCTGGGAGTCGTTGAAATAGGCGGGGACGGTGACGACGGCGTTCTTGACGTTCTTGCCCATGTAGGACTCGGCGGTCTCCTTCATCTTTCCAAGGACGAAACCTCCGACCTGGGAAGGCGAGTACTTCTGTCCTTGGGCCTCGAGCCAGGCATCACCGTTGGTGTGCTGGACGATCTTGTATGGGACCTGCTGGATATCGCGCTGGACCTCAGCATCGGTGAACTTTCGGCCGATGAGACGCTTGGTAGCGAAAAGAGTGTTCTCGGGGTTGACGACAGCCTGGCGCTTGGCGGCGATACCGACGAGACGCTCGCCCTCCTTTGTGAAACCGACGACGGATGGGGTTGTGCGGCCACCTGTGGATTGGGTCAGCGGGATGGCCAATTTTGGTGAAAAACCAGATGAACGTACCCTCGGAGTTCTCAATGATGCGAGGAACCTTGCCCTCCATGACAGCGACGGCGGAGTTGGTGGTACCCAAGTCAATACCAATGACTGAGCCCTTGACCTTCTCCTCGCCGCCCTCAGCGTACCCGCGCGTGAACATGGCGGGGGCCCTGAAGGCGGGTGTGCGTCGCGCCGCCGAAGCCGCACGCGGCAAAAACTATGATGAGGTCAGAGAATGTCAAGTATGTTTGGATGCATGCAATTGCTTACAGTCCGTGATAATCTTGAGGACAGCATTGTGGATGTGAGAGACGCTGCGGGAGGGGATGCAAGCGACAGAAGATTGGGTGTAGAGATGGATGGTGGGAGGGTGATGGTATATATGATGTAGTGATGGAAGCTTTGACGATGGACAAAATTCTCGGAGAAGATTCTAGCTCGTTTTGGTGTAAAATCGCCGCCCGAGGTTCCGCTGTAAGTGTCTGTGCTTCCGAGTTGCTACGAACAATTGCGCATGCGACCTAACTCCGGAAGATGAGGCGAAGTGCACTTTTTGCCAGTGGGCGACGCTGGTGGATGACGCGATGACGGCCTCTGCATTCTGTGTCATGGCCCTCGCCGTGCGTCGCGGTGCTCAGGGCTTGGCGCATCTCGCTCGCGTGTGGGGAAGATGCTTGACCATGGTGACGCCTGGAGCACCGCGAGACACGGCGACTCTGCCAGCCCGCCCTACGACATATCCAACCCACGCCCACATAGAACCTACGCACCCGCTGCATCTCGCCCTCGAACCTGTCTGCAGCCCCTCCTGTCAAAACCTCTAGCCTTCTGCGCTTAGACAACTGTGACGTAGAGTGCCTGCTGCTGCCGCTGAGCCTCACCGGCTCCACCCAGCATCGCAGAGACATGCGGCCTTCTCCTGCCTGACCGCAAACTATGGCCGTCGATGACTTCCTGAGCAGAGACACGGAGACCTTTGTCTTGGCTCACAAGGCGTACTACCCGACCAAGATCCCCATCGCGTGAGCGCCAGCCAGACACTGCAATACCATGGGTCGATGCTGACGGGTGCAGACACTATCAATTGCGCCACTTCATCTCGTGCCCCGAACCAGATCTCGTCTACTATGCCAGTGGCGCTGCCGTTTACTGTCTCAATGCGGCTACACGAACACAGGCCCACGTTACTACACTGCCCTGGGAAGCGCGCTGCACGGCTTCGGGCTACGGCTACGTCTGCGTGGGGGGAGAAGAACATGGCAACTTCGCCGCCATCAAGGTGACCGGCTTCCCCCCAACGGATCCCTCCGACGTCGACGCCTCGTTGCCCTTGGACTTCCAGCACCGCCTGCCTCGACCGCCCATACTAGGTGCAGCTTCGCGCGTACGCCTCGAGAAGATTGGAACCGATATCGTCAACTCCATATCCATACACAAGCTGCCGGCTGAAGGCAATGGCCAGGATGATGTCGTCGCAGTCCTTACCAACAACGACAAGACGGTGCGCATATACTCTCTTACACAGAATCTGGAGCTGGCAGTCATCGACCTGGAATTCGCAATGAACCATGCCTCCATTTCCCCCGATGGCCAAATGCTCGTGGCTGTCGGTGACGCCCCCATTGGTTTCTTCTTCGAACGTACAGACTCGCGGAAGCCTAGCAATAAGATACGCGAGGGGCTGATGCAGTCGACGCCTCCTGTGTGGACGGAGCTACACAGAGTAAACCTCTATCGGCCCGCTCATTCCCATGCAGACGGCTACTTTACTACAGCTTGGTCCCCCTCAGGACGTCTCTGTGCAGTGGGATCAGAATGCGGCTACATCACAGTCTTTGATATCGAACTGCTAAAACTTGTCGAATACGGTGAAGACGCGATCCTACAGTTGATAAGTTCTACTAGGCCGGACAGCCGAACTGGGCCCGGCGCGGTTCGGACGATGCATTTCTCGCCAGCACCGTGGGACTTCCTCATCTGGAGCGAAGACCAAGGCAGGGTGTGCATTGCCGACTTGCGAGCTGGCCTCAAGCTTAAGCAAACCCTGATATTGGACCCGAAAGAGGAAGGTCTCGAGACTGTCGAGATAGCTGACTTCGACCTCAACCTCAGTCCGGAAATGCATGAGCTTCGCAGAGAAGCGGATCTGATCCGGAGGTATCGACGCGCGTTAGATGGGGAAGGCAATACGACGACCGCCAACGTCGCGAATGAATACCTTGAAACTGACACTGAGCGACAGAGACTACATCGACGGCTGGGTGTAGTAGAGTCGGACAACGATCCACTTGGCTTAACCGTGCGCGAAAGGCAAGTACTTAGTGCTCTGCGGACAAGGCATAGGCAACCCGAAGAGGCTCGGGATGAGCAGGAAGTAACGCCGCGAAGTATCAACTACACAACTTCTGAGCGACTTAACACTGTACCGTATGTGACCCATAGACTACTGCGGTAATGTGAGACTGATGAGATGCAGGGAGCCTACAGCTCGAGAGGTGGCCGATGCGATGGCTCGCTTCATGGCAGAAAGGACTGGGCAGACTCACTCACGCAACTGGCTCCAAGAACGCACAACACCTCACCGCCGGGCTTCCGTCATCGTGTCCATAAACGAAGGCACAGTCAACGCACCAGCTGCCCTTACCAATATCACCGACTCTGTCCTTACCCGCTCACCAAACGCGGTGCCGGCACACGCGCGTCGCGTGACCAACGAGCTAGTTGCTTCGACAGATGAAGCGTGGCGCACTGTTCAAGATGCACTGGCTGCTGAGCAGGACCGCGCTACAGCCCGCGCTACTAACGCACATGCGCCTGGAGCCGACAGCCATGCTACTGCGCCTGAGCTTCGCAGCGAGCTTCGTCGAATCCGTCAACTGACGCAGGCACGTGAACGTCTTCGCATCACCCGTGCTGGCCAGCCTATTCTTGAATCCTACGAGTTCAGCCTAGGTCTCCGAGGCTCAAGCCGAACGACACATGACGCAAGACTAGGCGTACGGACGGCGGGACTCGCCATGAGCCAGGATGGGCGGACTCTGTATTGTGGCACAGAGGAAGGTATCTTCGAGTTCAAGATGAACCTTCATGTGAGGAAGGCGTTCCCTGCAATTACTCCCCGATGATCGAGTTTTTTCCGCACTTATGGTTGCTTCGGACTGGATTTCTTTGTGTCGTTGGATTCAACGCTCTCGCGGTTTTTGAGCTCTTGTGGGACGGTCAGGCATTTGGTACGGCGAACAGGTTTTGGCGCACAGCGTGCTTGGTGGGGAGGATGGTAATTGTGTTATAAGGCCAGCTTTGTCACATTAGGTATACCCGTATAATCAGATAGTCAAAAGCATCCAGGTAATTTCAACAGGCGCAATGTTGTGGGTTCTTTGTCTGAATCCGGGGTAAGGGCCCACGACGCCCGTAGTTCGGAGGCGAGATAGTGCGGGCGATGTTCGGAGCGTGGAGGGAAAACTGCCGATTTGTTGTCGATGGCGCAATTCCAGCGGTGACTCCCCACACGACGGGCTAACGCAGCCGTGCACAAGTCTTTGATGCCGTGTTGTGACACTCTTGACCTCTGCACTCGTACACCCGAACCGAAGCCCTCTGACATTTAGACTGCTTCGCTTCTGATCTTGCTTTGCCCTACATCGAACGGTTTCGTCATCGCCTCAACGCGACACCTGGAACCCGTGCAGCCCCGCCACCCGGCTTCAATCAAGCCGGTAACGCGGACGCAGAACCACCGCAATGGCTGGAGAGAGCTCCAAAAAGGCCAATGCCGCTGGCAAGGCAGCCGTCCCGCTCGACCTCGACGGCCACAACCTCCCGCCATCGCCCGCGCCCAGCTCGCCCCGTAATGGCCGCAAGTATGCCCTCATGACGGAGCTGGTCTACACGGAGAGCAGCGACCAGTACAATGCCAGCTCTGTGCCCATCTACCAGGTATGCGACACTCGAATCTCGCTCGGGTAGCAGGTGGCGGCCAAAAGGCTAACATGCGCAGTCCGCGACATTCAAGCAGGAGTCCGCGACCGGAGGCGGCGGCGAGTACGACTACACACGATCCGGCAACCCTACGCGAACACATCTCGAGCGTCACCTTGCCAAGATCATGAACGCCAACCGCGCGCTTGTCGTCTCGTCTGGCATGGGCGCTCTCGACGTCATCACCCGCCTGCTACGACCGGGCGACGAAGTCGTGACCGGCGACGATCTGTACGGCGGAACAAACAGACTGCTCAAGTACCTCTCGACACATGGCGGCATCATCGTGCACCACGTGGACACCACAAACCCAGAGAAAGTACGCGAAGTAGTGAGCAACAAGACGGCCATGGTGCTCCTCGAGACGCCCACGAACCCTCTGATAAAGATCTGCGATATCCCCGCCATTGCTAGCATCGCCCACGCCGCGAACCCTACCGCCGTGGTCGCTGTCGACAACACTATGATGTCGCCCATGTTGCTCAACCCGCTCGATCTCGGTTCCGACATCGTCTACGAATCCGGCACAAAGTACCTGTCCGGTCACCACGATCTCATGGCAGGTGTCATTGCCATCAACGACTCCGCGCTCGGAGATCGCCTCTTTTTCACCATCAATGCCTCAGGATGTGGTCTCTCGCCTTTCGATTCCTGGTTGCTACTGCGCGGTATCAAGACCCTTGGTGTCCGCATGGAGAAGCAACAAGCAAATGCCATGCGTGTTGCCACGTTCCTTGAGTCCCACGGCTTCAAGGTCCGCTACCCCGGTCTCAAGTCGCACCCACAGTACGATTTGCATTGGAGCATGGCACGCGGCGCTGGCGCAGTGCTGTCCTTCGAGACTGGCGATGTCAACATTAGTGAGCGCATTGTAGAGAGCGCAAGGCTATGGGGTATCAGTGTCAGCTTTGGCTGCGTCAACTCCCTCATCAGCATGCCGTGCCGTATGAGCCACGCTAGCATTGACGAAAAGACCAGAAAGGAAAGGAACATGCCTGAAGACATCATCCGATTGTGCGTTGGCATTGAGGATCCTGAGGATCTTCTGGATGATTTGAGCCGCGCTGTGAGTCCTGTCCCTCTAGAGAAAGGCTTCCGTTTAGTTGCTAACATGTGTACAGCTCGTGCAAGCTGGTGCTGTAAACATCACAACCGATGGCTTCCGTGCTCTGGCGACAGAGGCTCCCGCCACGACCCAGTCTACAGACTCTGCTCCGGCTCCAGCAGAGTCGTAGGTACCCGTCTCTTTTAGTCACCGCTGTCCTGCGTGCCATAGCAGGTTTAACGTGATACCTTTGATCCGCATGTTGAAAGACACATGTCGGTTTTACTTCACAACTTTCTCTGACCCAGTCACCTCTGTCATTTGCCTTACAATACAAGGCAGTGTTAACGTGATATTCGTCCAATTACATTAGATCAGCATAGCACATGCGTTGCTAGCGGGAGTTCTTGCGGAATAAAAAGATCTCTTTGTCCTTCAATGAACATATACATCGATCAGTGCGCCTGTGATCTCTGTGACTTGGTGCGGCTCCGAATTAACCCGGCGTGTGCTTACTCTACTGACTCTAGTCGATGTATCGGCATGTTGCTGACATCGAACTCTACGGTCCGACGATTTGTGCCAAGCATGACGCCACGTACCTATGGAAGATCCGGAGCCCCGTGCCTTTATACATCAGCGCACACTAGCCATCCTATCACTTGGTACTTGAGCATCACAACCCTTAGTCTGTCCAGTCATCCAAGCACTTTCGATCTTTTGCATTACAGCTGCTGGTCCTACGACTTCCTTGCGCTCATCCTAAACGCGCCTCAGACATAGTCTCCCCTGCTATCGCAAGGTGTACCTGCACTTCTGAAACAGCCTCAGGCACGCCATCAGACTCGCCGTCACAGAAGAAAGGAAACGATCACACAACCCTGGTATTACCCCAGACTTCGGATTCGGTCACATTTTGGCCTGGGGCGGCAAGCGAGGCTTTATCTCATTGGAGATAATGTCGCATCACCTTTCCTACATCTCCAGCAGCTTCAAAATATTTAGGACACTGTGGTAGTAATTGCAAGCCTTGGTTCATGATGGTACAGCTCTTAGACTTGCCCCGCGAATTGCGCGATGCTATATACACAGAGCTGCTTCTATCATGCCGACCGCGTCCATCGTTAGAGGATACCAGATCAGACACCG
>Ga0265780_10002821_pt1 | contig 23308 bp, 18 predicted proteins | sample P1T30metagenome_FD_192432 | JGI IMG/M metagenome (GOLD analysis project Ga0265780, IMG submission 192432) | Plant litter microbial communities from East Loma Ridge, Irvine, California - P1 T30 | ecosystem: Environmental > Terrestrial > Plant litter > Unclassified | place: USA: California... | reverse complement strand
GCTTCGGATGCGTCGTTCAGCGCCTTCGCACCGTACGACGCGCCGTCGGCCGATGCCGCCAGCAGCCCCATGAACTTCCGCGTGCGCTCGGCTTCGTCAGCCGCGTTCTTCAGCGCGAACACGACGGCGCCCATTGTCGCCACGAACGCCAGCAGCGCCGGGTTGGTCAGCGCCGCGACGATCGACGATCCGACGCGCGGGAACAACTGCAGGATCTGGCCACCCTGCTGCGCCAGCGTCTGCGTCAGCGACGTCCCCGACGCCAACTGCGTGACGACGTCGTTCACCTGGTAGCCGAGGTTCTGCAGCTCGTACGGCTTCAGGCCGAACAGCGACGGCTTACCGCCCACGCCGCCACTGCTCTGGCGATTCAGCGACGCGGCTGCCTTGTCGGCGTTATTCTTCAGCAGGAGTTCGGCAGCGGCCAGCTCGGTCGCGCTGATCTTCCCGGCCTTGTACAGCCGCGCCGCCTCAGCCAGTTCCGTGTTCAGGTTCGCCTGCACCACGGCCAATGGGTTCAGCTCGGCCCGCAGCCGCGCCGTGGCGTCGTTCAGTTCCTTCTGCGCGCGACTGGCTGCCTGCGCCGCCTCTTCCTCGTCACGCAGTTGCTGGGCGAACGCGGTGTCGGCAGCGCGGCCGGCGGAACCACCGTTGCCGTCGATCCGCGCGCGTGCCCGCAGCGCGTTGTTCGTGAGCTCGGTGGCCTGCGCCCGGTCGCGCTCCGCATTCGCCGCGGCCTCGGTGGCGATCGCCTGCTTCTCGAGCAGCCCGAAGGTGGCACCGTTGTCGACGGCTGCCCCGCGGTCGGTGCCGGTGACGCGCGCGATGTTCCGTAGCACAGCAGCATTGCGCTGCGCCGACGCGGTCTGGTTATCCAGCGCCCGCGCGTAATCGTTGGCCTCGCCGCTGGCGAACGTGCTGACGGCACCCGCGAGACGGGTCTGGCGCTCCAGTTCGGCCATGCCCGACGCGGCGCGCGTGTACCCGGTCTCCTGCTGCGCGATGACCCGCTGCAGCTTCGTGGCCTCCGACTCCAGGCGGCCCATCTCATCGGTGACTTCGCCGATCTGCGCGCGGAGGACGTCGGCGTTGCCGTTCGTCAGCAGCGCGTCGACCAGTGCGACACGCAGTTGTTCCGCCGCGCGCGCCGCGCCGCGCTGCTGGGCTTCCAGCGCCGTGTACTGCGCCTTGTTGGCGGCGATCGCGCGGTTCTGCCGTTCGAGGGCAGCGGCACCCGCGTCGCCGGCGTCCGCGGTCTTCGCATACGCGCGGTCCAACTGCGCGAGCACGCCGAGGATCTGCTGCATGCCGCCGGCGGCCGTCTCGCTGCCGGCGGCAACCTTCTTCTGGGTGCCGATCAGCTGTTCGAGCGCGCTGCCGATCGCCGTGACAGCCTTGGTCGCCTCGTCGCGTGCGCGGATGACGAGTACGCTGTCGACTTGCTTACTAGCGCTCATTGAACGCGTCCCGTTTCGCTGCCGAAGCCTGGCGCCACTGCGGCAATAAAGACGCCTGCGATACTCTTTGGGCCATGCGCTTCGATCGTCTGGGCAGCAATGATCGCGGCTTGAACGCACATCATAATGCCCCCGGGAACATCTGCTGAAAGTCGGCCGCTACTGGTCGCAACCAGATCGCGCGCGACATCCATATCAACTGCCATTCTCGAGATCGCATACGCCACGTCGTCGATTTCGATGCGCGGCATGCTCGCCACAACCGCCAGCGCCGTTGGGTTGCGTTCGATGACTTCAGAAAGCTGCTTAAGGGTTAGAACGTTCGACAAGTTGCGACACTCCCGCTTTGCAAATGACAAACCGTAAGTATCACACCCCTATTACCCCGGCGAATCCACAGAGCCTGTTCGGCGGAATTCAACTTGGCGTTGTATTGATTAGCGGGATACCTCCGTAATTTTGAGTCCGATCGCTTCACGTCTATATACGAGTCGTCCTGTACTGAGTGTGGGTCGGCGTTAGTCGCGCTGGCCCACATGCTTTCGGGGCACGAAGCCAACTATACAGGACATCTAACATGGCGAACACCAAACCACGCCCCACCGGCGACAATACCTTAGAAGTCGATCGCAAGCGTCTGCCTGACGGCAAGACGAACTTCTCGCCTAGCGGCGCGCTGCCGGACCCAGTGTTGCAGGAGGCGGGCATCGTCCCGTTGAAGGCTGTCCACCAGATCGTGTACGGTGCACGGAAGGTTGCCGTGCCCGATTCCCTATTTATCCCGACGTCGGCGGTAGAGCGAGCCGAACTGCTAGCCGGTCAGTATCCCGCCGCCAAAGAGGCCTCTACGGCGGAACTCTCGTTGTTCTCCGAACAGCAGACAGAGTTCGCCTAAGCGAGTTGGTCGCCTGCGGCTTCACTCCACCGCAGGCGGCCTTCTTTTCGCAGAGTGGGTAGGAGGCAGCTGAGATGTCTGAGTATGAACAATTCTTCCGGCAAGGGCCGTCGTTCACCGCGGCCGCACGGGTACAAGAAGCAGGTCTGAAGCCTTTGAGGTCGACCGGGCAAATCCTGTACAACACGAAGGATGCGGTTCGTGGTAGCGTGCTCAAGGACGGTGTGCGGTCAGTCGCGCCTAAGACGGTGTTCATGCCAGTGACGGCTGCCGAGCGTCGTGAGCTACTCACGGGCGAATATCCCATTGCTGTTGAACCGACGGCAGCAGAGATCGCGGCATTCGGTTGAACTGAGTTCTTTGTCGCGTATTTGGCATGCAGGAAGCAGGTAAACATCCGCCCGTCAAAGGGAAGTGGCAGTAAGATGATCAGATAGAATATACGATCTCGGCAAATATCAACCACAGGTTGAAATATCAATCAAGAAGTGCGTTGATTACAATCATCTGTTCAAGCATCTTGCAGCGACTCGAAAAGGAGAACTGCTCATGCTTACCAACACTGCCTTCGTCGACCTGTCCTTCACAACATGGAATGACGCGACGCGCTGCTGGTGGACGCCAGAGCGACCTGATGACTACGGCCACGCCTGCGCGCTGGGGCGGGAATATGCGGCCGAGTTCCTGCTTCACTGCAAGTATCTCGATGACCGCGGGGAAACGAGCTTGATGCTCAACCACATCATGGCTGGCATGGTTGCCCGCGGTGTGTTTGGTGGCGTGGAGGTCGGTTTCTGCCACGCGATTGGCGAGCGGATTGAATAACAAAGGAGGTGCCGGTAACGACGGCGGAGCTTCGGAAGTTTCGTTCGGACAAATACCCGATCGCAGTTGGCTTGAGCACGTCGGACGTGCTCCTGTCTTATGCTGCGCGACGCAGCGTGTACCGGTCGCCTTCCGTCGCGACGTGACCAAGTCTGCCAAGTGCGGCGAGCGTCGCGGCGATACGTGGTTCCGCCCTCATCCCTTGAGAATAGCGCCGTGCGATCTCAGTACTAGTTAGCCCCGCGCCGCTGCGGAGATCGGCAAGCACTGAAGCGGTTTGACCGATTGCATCGCGCGGGAAAGCGGGCTTTTTGGGAGGCGCAGTAGGGAGCAACGCTTCAAACTGATCGGGCTGTATCTGTGGCGCAAGTGCTGTGACGCCTGCGCGGGGCAGTTGGTAATTTGGGCGCAACCAGCGCACTTTGCCTGCCCGTTCTTCGCCATGGCGCTCGGCGTTGAGGGCAAGCAGACGGGCAATGACATCCTCGTTGTTTAAGTCGCTTGGCCAACCGTAAGCGTTTGCGACGGCTACATCGAGACGGTCATGAAGTTCTGTTATGATGTCAACGAGACCCCGGCGGCGTTGATCCTGCTCGGCGGCCGTAAGGGGGCCGTGCTGCACCATTTTCTCTCGCAAATTGTATAAGCCGGTTAGCGTTAAATCCGCGTGTTCCTCAAGCACCCTCTTACGAGTTGCGTCGATCTCCTCGGCAAGATTCCCGATGACCACGCGTTGCTCCGCCGTTGTGTCAGGGAATGGGAAACGATCAAAACACTGCGATTTGATGAAGCGTGGACGATCTTCTAACGTGCTCCCGGCAGTTGCAATCCAGACGGAAGCTACATGGCCCATGAGCGTACCTTCAATCCATGCCTCGTCAACTGCTATTGTCATCAACGCATCGTCTGGAATAATCCCAATCGGGAAGAAGGCAAAAATGCGGTGCTTAGACGTAACTGGTGTTGCAACGTAGCGCTCAATACCTCTCAAGGCTGACCGTAACTCTGGCCTCGGTTCGCCGAAAATCCACCAGTTTTCACGGTAGGTGGACCGGTTGTTAGTGTCCCGGTCTGGTTTTACGGTGATCATCAAATGTTGATAAACCTCAGGGTACCGGCGCCTGACGTCTGCTTCAGTCAGGCCGAACAGGTCGATAACCATAGCCCCTCTTGAAACGCCAAGTACGTCACGGCCATTTTGATATGGCCGAATGTGCTGATCAAGCCCTTCTCGTTTACCTAGGCCAAGGTGAGCTGCTTCCGCTGGAGAGACGATAAAGCCGGACCCGTGCAGTTTCATTCCGGGCGAACAAAGCCATTCGTTCGCCAGTAGAGACCTTGCTTTGGTAATGTTAACCCCGACTGTAAGATCAGCATTGATTGCACCGCGAGAGTTATCTGTTAAAATAAATGGCGTGTCCGTATTCAAATTATTCTCTTGGATAACAGCGAACAGGTGTCCTTCCTGCTGCCCTGCTTCCACTACACTCATTGCAATCCGGACTGCAGCAGCATCACGAGTCGCTTTAGTCCACGGGTGATCCGGTATTGCCATTACCAAACTCACCGGCGTGCGAGCTTCCGTCCGCGCCGCCATCACGCGCCGGTTGAATTCCTGCGTGATAGAATTGGTGGTCACGAAGCCGAAGCGCTTTAGTCGCGTCCCCTTCTCCGTAAGCCGCTCGGCAGCACGATCCCACCAATACATAACGAAATCGGCGGATTTGTTGATCTTGGGATGTGCCTTCCACAGCGCGGTTGCATACCTATCGCCAAGTCGCTCCCGAAACCACTTCGCGCCAATAAAGGGCGGATTGCCCACAATGTAATCGGCCTGTGGCCAGTCGGGCCGGCGCGGGTTCGGATATTCGTCAAGCGTCCCGTCCTCGCGCTGCCGTGCAGGGTCGTGCTTCAGCACGGCATCCATCGCCGTGATATTGCTCAGTCGCTCGAGCACGGGGTCGGAGACCTGGCCGCCATTGCGCATCTGCCATTGAAGGTAGCCAAGCCAAAGCACGAGTTCGGCGATCGCTGCGGCACGCGGGTTAAGCTCAAGCCCCAGGAAATTGCGCGGGTGGACAGTAGACGTCTCCAGCGCAAGCGCTTCCTGGCCACCGAGATCCGCGAGCACCTCGAGCACGTCGCCTTCCAGCCGCTTCATCAATTCGAGCGCAACGTATAGAAAATTGCCGGTACCACAGGCTGGATCGAGCACGCGCGTTGTCGCAAGCTTCTCGTGGTAGTCATGCACCGCGCGGATAGCGCCCGCGGGGTTAGTCGCCCGTTCGCGTTCGACCGTGCCAAGCACTTCGGTCTCCCACTCGCGCTGCAACGGTTCGATGATCGTCGCGATCACCAGTCGCTCGACATAAGCACGGGGTGTGTAATGTGCGCCGAGCCGCTTGCGTTCGACCTTGTCGAGAGCCTGTTCAAGCAGCGTGCCGAAGATCGCCGGTTCTACCTCCGTCCAGACGTGCTTGGCAGCTTCGTATAGTTCGCCAATTTCCTCCTTATGGAGCGGGATCGCCGTCCGTTCAGCAAAAAGGCCGCCGTTGAACTTTCTGACGGTTTTCCGAAGCACTGGCGAGAACCCGCCCGTGTCCATCGTGCGCCACAGGTCTTCGAGCATCGGCGCGAAGTTTTCAGGCGCGGCGCGGGCGTCGGCGAGAACGTCGGTAAAGCTACCCGGCTCGAGAAGCCCGGTATCCTCAGCGAACATCGTGAAGAGGCAGCGCATCAGGAAATGAGCGACGGGTTCAGGCTTATGGCCGCGGTCCTCCAGCAATTTACTGACGCTGGCGAGGCGGCGGGCGATGTCGCGTGTGACTGCTGCTGCGTGCTTGGCCGGATCAAGGCTGTGCGGATCAAGCCACATGGCTCGCAAACGTTCGCGAATCTTCGGGTCGCGCAGGTCGTCCAGATAGATGCGGTAACCAGAGCGATCAGGGAACTGGCGGTAGTTTTTCCCTTGGCCAGAGAAGTCCGCAAAAATCTCGAACGCATGACCCACGTCAGCGACGATGATGAACGGCGGCCATCCATGGTCTGTCGGCAACGCGCGAGCATATTGCTCTGCCTGCTCTCTCGCGTTGCGCATGAGTACGTCCCAACCACGTTGTGCGCTTCGGCGACCGCGCGGCTGCGGTTCTCCGAAGCCGGGCAAGGAGGTCTGTTGAGCGGGTAAGGTTACTTCCTTAGCACCGCCGGGTTCGCGGCTCTGCTTTGCCTCGAGAACGAAGCTGCCGCGTTTATAAAGATCGATCCGGCCGTTGCCAGATTTGCCTGCTTCGTCTCGGAATGTGACTGCGCGCTCAAAGACGTAGTCATTCCGGTGATGGCTGGCTGCAGCTGGTTCGGGCTGAGGCAAATCAAGCAGCGTACACAGCTCGGTTAGGAAGAGCGGGAAATTGGCCCGTTCCGCTCCGCCCTCGTTTGCACGCCAACGGGATATGAATTTCTCGAGTGTTGCGTCGTCCGCCATTAAGGCAGTCTAGCTGGAGCGGTGCAGTGCAGGCAAACAAAAGCTTTGGCTGTTGGCGGTAAGGCAGACCGAAGGGATCACGAGATGGTGGCTGTGGACCGATTGGCAGAACTGTCCACTCGCCAGCGACTGCCCTCGCAGCCCGCATTTTTACGGCGATGCAAAGCCAAATACTGATCCAGCCCTTTCACGATACGCCGAGTTACTGATCAGGGCTTGATTGGCTCGTCTTGAGCCTCCTGAATCAGTCGGGGCGGCCCATTATCGTCGAATTAGCAGGTTCATATCTTCGGTGGCGGTAGCAGTTTGCTAGGGATCACCCTCGGCCGCTCCGGATGTCCAACCAATGCCACAAGCGCTTCGCCGACGAAACTGAATGGACGAACATGTCGATCCGGCAAATAGACACGAACGTTGGTCAATGCGCGGGTCGATGTACGCTGCAGGGCCGCGGCAAGAGATGCTAAAGTGCCCTCGCCAATGATGACGTTCTCGCCCTCGCGACGTTCAACGGCGACCGCGTGTTCATCCCACAACGTCATGGCGTCCTCCTGTACGACAAGCGGCTTCGCTAGCTGGCACGGGCAAACGATAGGGAAGCATTGTGCTGATCCATGATAGAGCTCTGTTCCCGGCGCCAATTTCCTGACAATAGCGAAATTTAACGCCCGATTAAGTTATCGGTCTGCATCAAAGCGTTTCGCCTTACCTCACGGATGGTTCGCTCCACCAAAGCTCTCATGACGAGCAGATTGCCAGCCTCACTATACTTTGCCTGCTCTGAGGATGCTCCCTTCGGCTTAAGATAGCTCGTTTGCTGCTTCTAATACCCGATAATTTCTGGCAACCGATGCTAGCCAAAGATTGAAAGGGCAATTTTCCGACTGAGGGCTTTCAATAGAGACTTTATTACTCCGTACCTGGCACGTGCGAGACTTTAATGCTTTTATACCACTCAATGTCATGTGTAGGCGGGGCGTGACCTGCTGGAAGCGGCAAATGTGATTGACTTTGAAAAAAAGCCACCGATGCATCGCGCCACCATTGCGCCTCTCGTTTCTGAACGGTAAAATAGCTGGTTACTTCGTGAAAGCGATCGGCATCCACAAACGGTTGCAACCCGCTCCAGACCTGTTTCATTCGTGTGACACCTGAAACGCCACGATCATAGCGAAATACAAGCTCGTCCCACACCGTTCGCCCCCCGGCTAGTTTAAGACTCCACGGGACATGATGGAACCACAGAAGATATCGACTATCGAGAGCACTCTTATCTCCGTACATGTGGCGCGCTCTAGGTCTATATTGCTCTATGGTCTTTGACCCATTACTAGTTCGATCGAATCCGATACCGCCGCTATCCGCTTTGCTATAATAACGCGAGCTTGCGATCGACGCCGCAGGATCACCAATCCACGGCCCGGGGCCATAATGATGACCGGTATTCATTTGATGAGTGAGACCTAAGGGGCCGGTATAATCGACGACAAATTCTCTTGATGGCATCATAATTCGATCGACGACCGGATCAACAAATCTGGTATCAGCGTTGAATGTTAAGGCGGCCCATTCTCGCGCTATATTTCGGGCGTTGGCATTGGGGCACCAGGAGAAACGACCAAATGCGTACCAGTTTGCCTGATTGAACACACCTCCCGTCCAGTCTTGTGCGGTTCCAATATTCGCAACGCCAGCGATACCGGTAATTCCCTTTGAAGTTGGACGACTAAGGCGATCCGCCACTGTGTACGTCTTATTGCCTAGTCCGGTATCCGAGCGAAGAACCTCCTGCCAGAGCGTGCCAAGATACGCGACGTGTGTAGAAAAACCGAGATATTCCTTTGTTATCTGAAACTCCATCATTAGCGGCGTATTCTGCATCGCTCCGAAAAGCGGATGGAATGGCTCGCGAGGCTGAAAGTCCAGAGGGCCGTTCTTAACCTGCAATATCACATTGCTCGAAAACTTTCCATCAAGACTCAAGAACTCGTCATAGGCTTGTCCAACTCGATCCTTTGACCTTCGAGCATAGACAAAGGCACGCCACATAACGATGCCACCATGGGGCTTTAAAGCGGCGGCTAACATGTTTGCCCCGTCAGCGTGAGTTCGGTGATAGTCCTGCGGTCCAGGCTGACCTTCTGAATTCGCCTTGACTAAAAAGCCGCCAAAATCGGGAATCTTGCGATAAATTTGCGCTGCCTTGAATTGCCACCACTTTGCTACCGCTAAATCAAGGGGGTCCGCCGTACTCAGGCCTCCCAGTTCCATCGGAGAACTAAAACGGACCGATAAATAAACCTTGATACCGTAAGGACGAAAGGTATTTGCTAGTGCTGCCACCTTATTAAGATATTCGGTGGATAGCATAGCTGCGTCAGCGTTTACATTGTTTAAGACCGTGCCATTAATCCCAATCGAAGCATTCGCACGTGCATAATCGACATACTTCTGCCTTTTAACGTCCGGTAAGGTCCACCAGTCCCAAATCGAGTTGCCCGCATATCCGCGCTCGATCGTCCCATCAATGTTATCCCAATGATTAAGAATTCGAAGCTGCAATGACGGAGCTTCTACTATTTTAAGACTGTTTAGTGACGATCGCATCGCAACACGTCGGATCCATGCATATGTCCCGTACAGCACACCGATGTCTGTGTTCCCCGCGATAACTGTCGTGTTGTAGCCATTGATTCGAACGGAGCGTATCACATAGCCATCTTTACCGACGCTGGCTAAAGGCAGGTTCAATTTAGCAATCATTGGTAGTGATCGCGTGGTACCAATAACGATCGCGCCGTCCATCTTCACAATGTTTCGATAGGGAATCTGTTTCCCCGTCATGTTCGCAATAGCGTGAACTACCTCATGCACCGCCACGTCCAAAGTCGGCGACGTTGAACCAATTACCAGGCCGGTAGCAAACATGGCCGTCGCATTGCGTGGTCCGCTATCTAACGGTGCGTTGCGAAGCCAAAGGTCATGGCCATTTTCGGCAGTTGCGACATTTGCCGCCAAAGCCATAATCGTGGCCGCGAGGAGTCGGAAGAGTACTGAACTAGACATTCGGAAAAGCCCCGCTGCTGCCGTTGTGAAGCGCAAAAGCCGTATCCCACATTATTGGTATTACAGTGTGTCTGACAGCATTTCAGCTATTTTGCAACGCCGCACAGGCGATGGAGACTCGCTTGCTCGTCATCCTCCGACGATTACGGCGCTTTTGCGTTAAGTAAGGTGGGCTTGGTGGCAGCCATTCTAAGAAACACACTTATCATATAAATCTGTTGCACGGGGGAAATCAGCATGCCATCAGTGTCATCGGCCTGACCAATCTGTGAGACAACGGAGGAGCATTTTTCTCGCTCTTCTTTGGCTGGCGAGGGGCCACCGATTATAAAACAAAGGAGAGGACATTATGGACCAGAAAACTGGACGTTACCGCTGCCAAGTCGCCCTACTGGCGAGTGCCGCGTCTCTCTCATGTTTGCCGGTCGCGGAGGCGAGGGGGGAGCTGCGGTCGTACACCGGGCCGGTCTCGCCGCTCTTTGGCCAAACTGAGCCCGCGCCAGTGGGCCAAACAACAACTCCCGTCGATAGGCCCGGTCAGTCAGCCTCAAATGGCGATGTAAACGTCGCTCAGGAAGATATTGTTATCGTTGGTTTTCGGCAGTCCATTAATAGCGCCCTAGCCGTCAAGCGGCGTAGTGTGTCAGCAGTCGACGCAATCGTTGCGCAGGATATCGCCAACTTTCCGGACCAGAATCTGGCCGAGTCACTGCAGCGCATACCAGGCATTGCAATCACACGCTCTGGCGGAGAGGGTAATACCATAACTGTGCGAGGACTAGGGCCCGACTTCACAAGGGTCCGACTAAACGGAATGGAGACTGTCGCGACTACGCCTGACAACACCGGGCGGGGATTCAACTTTAGCGTTTTTGCGTCGGACCTTTTTAACTCGGTTGTAGTCCACAAAACTGCTGAAGCGCAATTGGATGAGGGCTCGCTTGGGGCAACTGTCGACTTGAATACCGGCAACCCCCTTTCATATAAGAAGGGACTAACGGTGGTGGGGTCGGCGAAAGCACAGTACAACGATCTAAACGAGAATGTTGGACCCAGAGTTGCTGGCTTAATCGCGTATCGAGATCCAGATGGCGTTTGGGCCGGATCGTTATCTGCTGCCTATGCGACATACAAAACGGCAAAGCCGGGTACCAACACAGTTGGATGGCAGCAAGCGAGGTTCAATTCTGTCGGTGGGACAGCTTGCTTTACACGCCCTCGTACAGGCGGCAGCTATGTGCCCAGCGCACCATGCGATGAAGTCGCTTTGGCTTATCATCCCCGCATACCGCGCTACGGCTCTCTTGGCGACGAGAGAGAGCGACTCGGTGTAACTGGCAGCTTCCAGATAGCTCCGACGACCACCACCGTCCTCAGTATTGACGGGCTCTACGCCAAATACGATCTCGACCACACCGAGCAGTTCGGGCAAGTTCTGCTGCGGAGTAACGAACGAGCGATTGATGTAATAGACTATGCCATTGACCCGAATACAAACACTTTAACGCAGGCGACCTTGGCAAACGTTGGTCAGCGAATAGAGAACCGTCGAGACACGGCAAGCACGCAGTTCTATCAAATCAACGGTAAACTTGAGCAGAAAGTAAGTGACAAGCTGAAGATAAACGTATTCGGGGGTGCGTCAAGGTCGGTAGGATATCAGCCTCATGGCACAAATATCATCTTGGATAGTCCAACAAAAATAACGTACAAGTATGACTATGCCCAGCAAACATCACCATATCTTCAGCTTGACAGTTCGATAGGTGACTATAACGCGTTCCAAGTTACCGAACTGAGGGATGACGAGCAGCGTACCCGAAACCAGTTTTGGACGGCAAAGCTGGACGCTGAGTGGACCATTGCCGATGAGCTTAAGCTCGCGGCCGGAGGGTCGTTCAGAAGGTTTGGATTCAACTCGCAGGGAGCTGCCCGATCCACTACATATTGCGCGAGCTTTGGTTGCTCGCCGGGGCAACTCGGTTTCCAGCTGACCGACGAATTGTCATATCAGTGGACTGTTCCAGGCGTCTCTGCGCCTCAAGGTGTTCCGCTGACCTATGTCATGCCTGACCTTTCGAGGGTTATCGACCGCCTGGGCTTTTACAACTTACCGCTAATCGCGAGCAGCGGATCGTTGAGGACGGTGGTCGAAAAGACTAGCACTGGGTGGTTCCAATTCAACATTGAGAGTGACCTGTTAGGCTTGCGCTATGCCGCTAATGCTGGCGTTCGCTACGTTAAAACGCAACAGTCGTCGACGGGCATCAATAACGCCCAGTCAGTAAAGGTCTCGCGCGACTACGACGACTGGCTACCAGCTATAAACATCGCGTTCTTCCCCGCTGAAACTGTGGTCATTCGCACTGCTACGGCGAAGGTTCTAAAACGGCCAAATCTCGGTGACCTCACGCCAGGTGGTAGCGTAAACGGGTTCGATTATCGCGCTAGTTTTGGGAATCCCCTTATCGAACCCACTCGAGCAACGACATATGACGCGTCGGTCGAATGGTATTTTGCACCTAGTGCGTTACTATCGCTTGCCTTTTTTAGAAAGGACATCGAAAGCTTTCCGATTAGTGACACTCGTCAAGGAAGTTACGAATCAACCGGGTTGCCATCGTCGCTGATCCTGCCAACGTCCCCTGCGGGAGCTAATCCCGAGGCTCAACCTTGGACTATCAGCGGTCCGGTCAACGGTCCTGGCGGGGTACTCCAAGGCGTGGAAATTGGCTTTCAGTTGCCGCTAACGTTTTTGCCCGGATTTCTTCGTAATACAGGTTTCGTGGGGAATGCGACTTACATAGATTCAGACTTCACATATACCGTTAATGGTCCAGCGACGGAGGCGGCAACGGCAAGTTTCCCGCAATTGACTCCAGGGCAGGTCACAACAGGCTTTCTCGGCGCATCGCGCTGGTCTTACAACGCAACAATATATTACGAGGATGAAAAGTTTAGCCTCCGTGGCTCTGCCGCTTATCGCGAGGGTTACAACAGCGGGACCGGGTCTTATGGTAACGTGCTCAGCGGTACGAATAGCACTTTGAACGTTGACGCCTCTGCCCGCTACCAGATAACCAAGGAAATAGCCCTTACTCTTGAAGGGATAAATCTTACCAACGAAGTCGACTTTCCTTACGTTGACGAGGCATCTGGAAGGATCAATTTCTATCAAAGTACGGGGCGAGTTTTCCTAGCGGGCGTTCGAATAGGACTTTGAATATGTTATTTAGCTCGGCGGCACGAAAATGGTGAGGACTGACCTGCTTGGCTTAAAATGTAGTGCTTTTTCATGACTTATACCTTGCGGTATACGGCGGGTGAATCCGGTCAGCACTGAAAATATTGCCAATCTGGGCGTCGGGCCGCTGGTCGCTGCTGGCGCGATCGCATCCGCGGCGATCCCCGCTGCAGCGGCAACTGGCGGCGCTGTTGGCGGGCTGGAGAAGGTGATGACTGATCACGGTGTTAGCCGCGTCGATGCCAGCTATTACAAAGGCCGCTTCAACGAGGGGGCGTGTTCGTCTCCGTTGATACCAGCTCTGCGGGCATCACCTCTGAGGAAGCAGCTGACGTGCTATATCGCTCGGGCGGGCACACCTCGACGCGTACGAAGGTGGCGATGGCTTAATCGGCTCGCTTGAAGCAAGCCACCTGCACCGTCCCGATCCGGGATTGATTGAGGCTGTCCGTCTTGTAGTCTCGGCTAGCTTCGGCGACACCATATAGCGAGCTCGCTGACCCAAGACGGCGAAGGCTCGGTATCCCGCCCGCGGCATATGCGGTGTCACACGGAGCGGGCGGGGTGCTTCACCATGATTTAACCACACCGCGGTACTGCCTGATTCGAAGCTTTCGCTTCCGGTGTAGAGTACCTCAGCGCCCCGCTAGTTTCAGTCACACGGACATGCGGGGCGCTTATAAACTGTATCGGCGTGGCAGGTTGCATACAGCCTATCCTTGCCAGCAGGCGGTCAATGATCAGCTGAACCGCCCTTGCGCTCATGCCCCGCTAATCGGTTATTGGCGAGCGCTGGTCCCGCTGCTCCACTACCCTAAGTAGGTGGCCAGCCAGGACCAGCAGCTCGCCCGCCTCCGCAACGTCATCGCGGCCAACGTGCCGATGGCTGTTGGGGTTTTTGTAAGATCCGATCGCGCCGGCGAACAGGTTGCTGGTCGCCTCGCGTTCGCCGTCATCTACAGAACGGTCAGTTAGCGGACCCGTTTCCTTATGAAATGCGCGGCGTACCATCGCGACGCCATGTTCGTGTTGCGGGAACCCCGCGGCGTCGCGGACCGCGATCTCAACCTCGCGGAACGCCTCGAACAGCGCGGTGTCGAACCTTCCCCGACTGAAGCTCGGCCAGGCTTCCTTCTCAATCCGAGGGTGCAGGATTGATCGAGGGAATGATCTGGCACCGCGGTAAACCTCGAAGTCTGCCGGCGTGATAATCTTCTTCGCCCGTCGGCTCAGCACCTGCCAGTGCGGGTCGGTTGGCTTGGTGATCAACAGGCACTCTCGCTCCAGCCATGCCCACGCCTCTGCAAGAATCGGCGGCAGTTCCCGCGCCACACGCAAATCAAAGATTTGTGGCGTGTTGCCGCTGATTGCGAGCATCGTGTTGTGGCGGCTGACTTGCGTGAATCCGCTGCGCCGGATCGCGGTCAGTAGGATACCAGCTAGTTCCTCTGCCTCCATTTCCAGAAGATCAGTCGGCTGGGGTACGAGGTCGCGAAGGTGTACGGTAAAGTCCATCGGGCATCGTTAGCACAAAGGTGCCATATTTATGAACGCTGGCGTTAGTGCACTGTGGAGTTCGCGTGCGTCGTTGAGCGCATCACCGCGGACGCTCTTGTGCTGTCGGAAACCACCGGTCCACATTCTCCGATAAGGGAGAGAAGCATGTTCGAAGTCGGCCGGCGTTACCGTATTACGACGTCAGATCACGATGGCACGGGCTCCAGCTCAGGTACTGTGGTGGCGTGGGAGGCGCCTCTCCTGAAGGTAGAGCGTCTCGGTAGCTATGAAATTCTCAACACTGCTGCTCCTCAGTTCGTCTCGGCGGAACCGAACGATGATGCGCATCGGTCTGCGCAGACCAAAGCGGCCAAGGACATCACCGACAGCTTCAGCATCAAGTTCGCAGAAAAGGACGGCTGAGCGGTCGAGGCGTGGGGACATAGGCTGCAAGCGGGAAATTGGCGCACCCTTCGATGCGCCGATCCGTGTCGAAATTCGGCTCAGGCTCGGACTGCTGGCCGCCTATGCGGCTAGCTCTGGTGCGGCAGCGGGCATGATGCCCGTAAGCTCTGAATAAGACCGATGCTGGGAACCGGATGCGTCTCTCGCCATCATGTAGGCGAAAGGCGATCGACGCACACCGCGAGGGCGTTTTCTATGTCCTCAAATTCGAAGGCTGGGACAATCGTAGTCCGGGCGGTCGGGCCAACCCCCTCGATCTCTACCCGTTCCATCATCCAGGCGATAATCTGACCGCCAATAAACACGCGGTCCTCCTCGGCAAGTGCGTCTTGCTCTTCCCGTTGGTCGCGGCAGACCGCCACAAAGTCGTTCGGGAACTGCTCGACTCTGCGCAATCCCAGATCGATGCCGGGTTTGGTATAAGTGCCGTATCCAAGGGGTTCGCTCTCGAACCTCTTGGTCGAACGATACGCGTAGCCTTTGAATGCATCGTCGGCGCGATCGTAGCCAAAGTGGTAGATGGTGGTCGTGCAAGCTTCAGATTCCTGCTCCCCCCGTTAAGCATGCAGATCGCGGAGAGCGGCGGGCGCGAACTCGTCAAGGTGGATAAGGTCGACTGCCAGCATCCCGCCGAGCGCGCTATGCAACCAGTCAGTGATCAGTCCGAGCGATCCAGTACCGCAGATTACGCCATTCCAATGTGGAACTGGGTGCACCTTCGTAGTGAAAAATGCTGGCTCGTACGTCGCCCCCGTCACCAACGTGTCCGCGACGATGAACACGGCATGTTCAGCTAAATGGAAATTTATTACGGTCACGGTGCGATCATGGCACATAGCTACCGATGGGAGAACCGCATGACGTTTGAAAGGGATATGCGCTTACGCATAAACTCGCCTCGGAAAACGTGCCGTGCGTATCGCGTTTCCGCGCATGGTTACTATTGACTTAACATAACAACCAGATTGACTGTCGCCGACGCGGAGGCCGTGAGAGCCAACGCACCTTGCTTATCACCACTGACAAGCTATTTAGGTTGTCTCTCAGATAATCAGTTTGGTTGAAGGCTATGGCAGGAAGCATTTCGGGCTTCAATTTCGACGAAGCAATTCCATACCACAGCGGCGGCTTTCCGCCAAAGGGGCTAGACTTTGGGCGGATTATTAATCGCCTTGGTACGGCCTCAAGCGCATTAGCTCGCTACGATACCCGATTAGAAGGACTCCATAACGAGGAGCTGTTGCTCGCACCATTGCGCAACACCGAGGCCGTCGTCTCATCCCGAATGGAGGGCACAGTTGCCACGCTCGACGAGGTGCTGAAAATTCAGGCTGACGCCGATGATGCAGGCGACGATGATACTGACCATAGCGATCGGTATCGAACAGAAGCCGTGGAGGTGTATTCGTACACAAGGGCGATGAAGCATGCGCAACGCCTTATCACGGACGGGCTCCCAATCTGTTCTCGCGTCATTCGCGAGGCGCATTCTCGACTCTTATTCTTCGGGAGGGGGGCGGACAAGACGCCAGGCGTGTTTAAAAATGATCAAAATTATGTCGTTGATCAACGCGCACGAAAGGTCCTCTTCGTACCGATCGGCCATGGGGAGCTAGAGACAGGTATCGCCAACCTGGAGCAATACCTGAACGATGAGAGCATCGATCCGCTAATTCAGACGGCAGTTGCGCACGTTGAGTTTGAGGCCTTGCACCCTTTCAAGGACGGCAACGGCCGACTTGGGCGAATGCTCATTCCGCTCAATTTGTGGCAGAAAGGTAAAATTCACGCCCCACATTTCTACGTTAGCGGTGCCCTTGAAGCTCGGCGGGAGGAATACCTAGACCGTCTTCGGGCGGTGTCAGCTGATGGAGCCTGGACTGACTGGATAATCTTTTTCCTCGAAGCCATCGAGGAGCAGGCACATACAAACATCGGCATAACCGACCGCATCGCATCGCTATACGAGAACATGAGGGAGCAGTTTCGCGACGTTCTTTCCTCTCAGTGGTCACCCGTGGCCTTGGATTACGTCTTCGCGAAGCCAGTGTTTTGGAACAGCAACTTCACCGCGACATCGGGCATTCCTGCCCAAACCGCACATCGGCTAAGCCGGCTTTTGGTCGAGAGCGGCTTGCTTACGACAATAGAGCCGGCATCAGGAAGACGTGCTGCGCTACTATCATTTCAGCCGCTCCTAGAGATAGTAAGGGCATAGTGGCCGACGTGTAACCTTGGCTCGCCGCTCGCCGCGTCTCGCCTAACGAGCTCGAGCAGGACGTCGGGCTAATCCTGCGTGCTAATCTTTCGTCGACCGTGAACATCCGCGCAAAGGCCAAGGTCCTCACCGAATTGATCCCGCGTTGCCTGAGGAATCCTACTTTGCCACGCCTTGTGACGGCCACAAACGTGCATGGACACATGCTATCCGCTGCGGGTCCTCCTGCGTCCTGTGACGTGCTGGCGCGGAACGTGGAGTCCCGTTTCTCCAGTCATTTCAAACCAGCCTCCGAGCAATATGCGGAAATTCGCCGCTGTCCAATGCGTCCAGGCTGTGCGTCCAATGGATACCGGTCAGAAAATGGCGGTTTTCTGCGGTTCGTCCAATGAGTCCACTACGTCCAGCAGGGTAGAACGCCAGTAGTTCGTCTTACGGGTTTCATATCGACTGCAGCGTAGCGTGTCGCAGTGAGGTAGTTCGGTTACCGACCCATGTGGAGATATCTATTAGACTCATTGGACTCATTGGACGTAGGCAAAGAAACCCGCGGAATTTAGCCAATTTCTACGTCCAATGAGTCGACCGAAGAGTCCACTGGTGCGCTATTCCGTCCAATCGAGCTTCCCGCCAATGTACGCTTCGAATTCTTGGCGGCATTGATCGAGGGTGGGAAACACATATTCCCAAGGACGGCTGCCACCACCACCGGTGCCGCGCTTGTTTGAAACACCGGGTGCCATTTGCCTCAAAAGCTCGCCAAAACGACGCTCCTCGAGCATTTCGCCTTCGAATCTGCGGCCTTTTATCCAGTTTTCATATTCATTCCGCAGCGACTTGCGAAGTACGGTGACGCTGCCATCCTTCCAGTCGTCGCCGTAGCCTTCTCGACAGTCAAACTCGCCGGCGCTTACTCGCTCATACCACCACTTCTGAATGTTGCGGAGCGACGCCAACTTCTGATTCAATAGTCCGGCAGTCTGTGGCGCCGATCGAACGTTGAAATTCGAAATATCGTAAGCCTGCAGCCACGCCAGCAACCCGGCAGGGCCGCCAGCGGCCTGTTCTGCTCTCAGGGCTGCGAAATAGGCATGGTCGCCGGCATGCTTTGCACTCACATCGAAAACCGCCCACCGGCGCTCTTCAAAGCTGGCCGGAACGGTCCAGTCCGCGTTCGACGTAATCAGAATGCGCATGAAGCTAGAGAGTGGAAACGAGTCGATGCCCTTCCGCTCGATCTGAACCGTTTCACTGGTAACAAGATACTTGAGTTGGCCTTCGGCTTGATGGCTGCCAGCCCAGATGCCTTCCTGGACATGCAACAGCAGCGCTGATTCCAAATGCCGGTTGAAGTTGCCTGTAATGAGACGCGGGTCACTTACGACCGGCACATGACGCCGTCCGATCACGTCTGACAAATAGTCGCCGATCGTGTCCTTACCCGTTCCTTTCAACCCCCGTAGGATGAGCGCGACGCCCGGCTTTTCATCAGGCTTTTGCACCAGGTGTGCCATCCAACCGAAGACATAGGCCGCGTGCTCCTCATTACCGCGGCATACAACCTCACGAACATGATTACAGAAGAGCTCGCACGATGCTGCCGGGTTCGGCTCTACGGCCCAACCTTTCCAGAGGTTCAAAGCACTCGCCGGATTCTTACCTGGCGCAAATACAATGCCGTCCTCGTAGATCTTCCGGTCTGGGTGACGCATCCACAGATCTGCTACCGATTCCAATCGGTTTCCGCCGTTTGTGGGTGGCTTAGATCGACGATCGTTCAAATAAAAAAGCCTGAAGTCGTGGAATGTCGCGAATGTGACCTCTCCACTTGGCTTCTCAGTGGTTATGAGCGTTTTCCCGCCATGTGAAATGACGGCATGCTTTTTGTTTAGTCGCGCGACGGCCGCGCTTTCCGACTCTGCCTCGTCGCCTGTCGTGAAGACAGCGTCGTCTTCGGAACATGATGTATAGAGCAGCTGTTCGAATTCGTCCTCAACGTCGGTAATCGACCGCGTGCAGACCTTGCCATCTACGAGGTCGGGCAGATCCGGTAGCCCGTCGCTCAATCTTTGCTCATTCGCGGCGTACTGCAGTGACGCCATGCGGAATGGCCTCTTGTTTTTGCCCTTGAAGGAATCCCAAGCTGTGCGTTGTTCGCGCTCGTCGTACTTCGCCGATTGCTGGGAGAATTCGCACCACAAGTCATAGCCCTGGTCGCCAAATTCATGTTTCAAGGCCATGCCGACCTTCAGCCAGCCACGTTCATGGGCGTAGGTGCCGCGATTAAAGCACCAAGGGTCCAACGGTAGGGCTGCGAGAATGTCCTCGCCTTCCTCAAGCGAAATTCCGAGGCGTTCAGTGTTGCCGACATAATCGTCACTAAGGTCGTTGATGATAGCGCCGGCATGTTCGATCGCAGCTACTGGTATGCTTGGAACACCATCAAAGGCGTCGAAATCGAACTCGCGTTCCCAGCGATAAGGTAATCCGGAGTCCGGATGAATCGAAGGTGGCATGACGGCCTGCTTCGGCCCGCCAAAAAGCTCAATTTCCCAGTCCTTTTTTTCGACCAATTTACCCTTTTTGGGGTCGAAAACCATCTCATACCCCTCACTCTTTGCAAGTTTTCGCGATGCAAAAGGCTGGTCGGTGACAAAGTAGAGATGGCGGGATGCGCCGCCACTACCGGAGATTACACTGGGCAACGCGGCAAGATTAACATCAGGAAGCAGTTTATGAAGTTCCGCCCATGCCTCATGGGCTTGCTCTGGCTTCCGAATATCGAGATCGATGAGATGTAAGTACGCGCCATCAACGCGGGAGAACTCGCCAAGTCGAACGCCGACGTTGTTACCCCGCCGGTACGCCTTACGTAGCTGATCGAACGTCTGGACAGGACGACGCTCCCAGCCCTTACCTATCGGATTCTTTTGCTTTTCGTGAAGCCAATGCAAACCAAATCCCGCTTTCACAAAAGGGGCTATGCTATCAAGCACTGCTGAGCCGGTTTGTCTGCAATCACTGTTAAGTGCGGTGGCCATGAATCAACTAAGCCTTGTATCAGGCCTGAAATCTGCTATGTATTTCCGCGTGGACGGATTCGCAGAATCCAGGGAAGCCGGAGCGATTTCATCCTCGCTCCGGCTTTCTGTTTTTATGGATAAGCGAAGCCTTACGGCGTGATCATCGCTGACATGTTCGGGAGGGCAAGAAGGCGCTCACGCTGCGACGCAGGTATTCCTTCAAGACCGCCGATGATTACGACCCGGACTTGATCGCCGGTGATGAGGAAGTCCGTCACGGCCGCACGGGCTGCCCGCCACCCGATGATGCGGCTGATGCGCTGCCGCTTGACGGTTTCGACCTTCCCGATTTGCATCGCTAATTCCAGCGGCAGGCCGTCTGCCTGCAGGTCAGCGATCCTGCGGCGTTGCCAGAGCGGCCAGGGGGTCATACGGCGCGGCTTCACAGGGCACCTTCGTCGGCAACACACTGCAAGCGTGCGGACTTCGCAAGCGCCATGACGGTCGACGCGTTGGAACGATCGCGGTTCGCCGCAGTCGAAGGTTTCGGGATGGTAGCTGGCTGCGCGTCTGCCTCACTTGCGACCTTCGCGGGCCTGCCTTCGAAGCCCTGCAGACCCATCCGGCTGCCCAGTACCAGCAGCGTGACGGCATCGCTTTTGATTGTCTGGGTCACTGCACAGCCTCCCGCAGTTGTTCTTCGATCAAACCTGAAGCCGGATAATAGTCCGGCATATCCCAGATCCCACGCCCTGGACCGACGTCGAAAAACACGTTGGAGCCGGTTCCCGAGTTCAGGCCGTCAACAAACCTGCCTGTGTTGCCAGTGGCGAACGGTTCACCTGCCGGCCGCGCGAATCGTATCGCTAAATCTTCGGCCGCGGCGAGTTTGGCCAGCGCTGTGCCGAACTCCGCGCCGATCATCTGTGCTGCTTCGAGTAAGGGCGGAATAATGGTTCCACGCAGATACGCAGCCTGTTCGCCGCGCAGATCTCTCTCGGCAGCCAGCAGTTCCAACTCAGCCTTCCGCTTTTTCGCTGCCAAGACCTTCAAAGCGCTTTCGCCACCTTCGATTTCCTGTTCAAGCACTGCGACTTCAGTCGGGGAAAGGACTTCCCCGTTGAACGCCTGCCCCAGAGCGGATGCCGTACTTCGGGCCGTCACGGCAGCCGGATTGCCAGTTACGCGGACGTGTCTGGCTTGGTTTTCTGCCGTGACGCTCGCGATCGATGCGGCCAGCTTGGAAACGTTCGCGGCCGCCGTCGCATGGCGGTTCTGCCCGGCGCTCATGCTGCCATGCTTTCCGCAACGCGCGCGGCGATGATCGCATCGAGCCACGGCCGTGGAATACCACTCGCGTTGCCTTCTTTTCGGAGCCGGATTGGTGCGGGCACCTCTCCGCTTCGTACCATTTGGTAAAGCTTCTGCCGTGATTTAAAACCGAGATAGGCGGCCGCTTCTTCGGGGCGGAGCATCGGGCCGGTTGGTAGGACCGAGCTCCACGGCGTGGGGGAAAGGTGGGTCATGTTCAGCATCTCCAACTGGAGACGCGACTCGTCTCCGTGTCGACACTTATGACCGAATACCACTCCGGAGTCGAATATCCGTAACCGCGCGTATCTCTAGCGATTATCCATACATAATGCGGCTGCACAATCATGGCAAGTAAAAGTTGAATCGGCGCCTAGGGGCTAACGAAACTTGCCCAGTCGTTCATGAGGCGTCGCCGGCGCTCGAGCGCCTCGCCGCGGCGATATGCGCGGCGAACCTTTGACCCGACGATATGAGCCAAGGCCTCCTCACTTAGCTCGTCTGGATATTCGGTTTGGTCCAAGGACCAGTCTTTGAAACTGCTTCTGAAACCGTGGACCGTGACATTCTCAAGGCCCATCCGTCGCATCAGCATCGACATTGCCATGTTGGATAGAGGGGCTGTCGAAGCTCCGCCGTGAAAAATGAAGTCGGTGTCGCGGCCTTTATCTAGTCCGGCAAGGATCTCAATGGCCGATCGCGACAACGTGACCGTATGTGGTTTCCCTGCCTTCATTCGGTCGGCAGGAACAATCCAGACATCACCGTCAACTTCGCTCCAGCGGGCGCCAGTCACTTCTCCCGTTCTCGATGCACACAAGATCAAAAATGATAGTGCGCGAGCGGCCATCGCTGGTCGGTCCTGCAGCCGCTCGTACACTTTGGGCAGGTCTACATACGGGATGGCGGCATGATGGCCGCGCGATAGGGTAGGGCGTTTGGGCATCAAAACATCAAGATGGCCACGCCATTGCGCAGGGTTAGCGGCGTCCAGAGGTCGCAAGCCTCTAGCCTTCGCCGCACTTAGCACTTTCTCTATGCGGCCCCGAATTCGTCCGGCGGTTTCTGGTTTTGTAAGCCAGATTGGCTGCAAAACACCGAGGATGCTATCGGTGTCTACGTCGGCGATTGGCATGTCTTTCAACGCAGCGGCGTGGTCACGAAGGCTGTTGCGCCATTGCTCGCGATGCTTGCTATTGCGCCAACCGCCCTCGACAGAGGCAATGTAAGCTTCGGCAAATTCGCTGAACGTCGATACCTTCGGTACCGGTCGCGTCGCTTCTCGTGCTGCGGCATTGCGGAAGTCGATCGGATTGCATCCCAATGCGACCTGCTCTCTGGCTGAAGAAGCAAGTTTGCGTGCATCGCTCAGCGATATTGTCGCTGCTGAGCCAAGGCCCATTTCGCAACGCTTGCCAAGCCAGCGAAAGATAAACACCCATCGCTTGCCGCCGTTTGTGGTCGACAGATAGAGGCCGCCGCCATCGGCAAGCCTTCCTGTTTTGGTTGCATTCTTCACAGCTAACGCGCTGAGAGCGTACGCCTTCGGCACAATCCTGCCCCACCAATTGCCCTGTCAGATGGCTTGGCTTGTAGCATATCCCCCCGTTACAGACGAATTACAGTGGTCGGGCAAAAACTATGCACAATCATGGAGTTAAGCATTCACCAATGGACGGCAATGGACGTTAAATTACATAGGGTTCGAATCCCTCCGTCTCCGCCATTTTGCACTGAAACCTTCAGCCGTTTGAAACCCCTCCGCGGCGCCGTCGGGCGCGCGTGCATTGTCGGCAGGCGCCGCTTGGGGAAGGCACTTAATCGTC
>Ga0265780_10002820_pt1 | contig 23310 bp, 18 predicted proteins | sample P1T30metagenome_FD_192432 | JGI IMG/M metagenome (GOLD analysis project Ga0265780, IMG submission 192432) | Plant litter microbial communities from East Loma Ridge, Irvine, California - P1 T30 | ecosystem: Environmental > Terrestrial > Plant litter > Unclassified | place: USA: California... | reverse complement strand
GGCGGCGGCGATGGTGCGGGTGCAGCGCGAGCTGACCAGGCACTTCTTCCTGCACGATAACGAAAAGATGCTGATCACGTTTTCGTGCGGGGTGGCGCTGCGCCATCCGCATGAGGAGCAGGCGTCGCTCATGGACCGGGCCGACAAGGCGATGTACCAGGCCAAGAATAGCGGCAAGAATCGCGTCATCGTGGCCACCTAGCACGCGCACAGTCAAGGCGTGGGTGACCGATCATCCACGTCCTGTCAGATCCCAAAAAGGTTTCTCCATGCAACTAAATTAGTTGCCATAATAAAACTTTTGACGCGCTGGAAACAATGGCAAAATGTTTATTTTGCAAACGTCACAAACCTGTTTCTCCTCACATCATGCAGTTTGGCGACGATTATTCGTATTTTTTCTTCAATTCCTCAAGTTCTCTCAAAAGATGACGTTAGGCAAAGTTGTTTAGCGTCAAGGTGTTTACATCTTGGCGTTATTCCTTGCCAATTGACGCAGCGGTCGCGCTTGACCGCTGACTTACAGGATCAAGAATGACCTCTATCGTAAGCATGTTTTCGACCGCCCAGATCGCGGCCTTGTCGACGACACAGATCCGGGCGCTGAAAACGTCCGACGCCGCGGCGCTATCCACCGCCCAGGTCGCGGCACTGACCACGACCCAGATCACCGCCATGGAGACGGTCGACAAGGTCAGCCTGAGCACCGCCGCCATGGGCGCCCTGACAAGCGAACAGATCGGCGCGTTCTCGACCACCGACGTCGCCGCGCTCAAGACGGCGCAGATTTCGGCCCTCGGGTCGGACCAGCTGCAGGGCCTGTCGACCAACCAGGTCGTCTCGCTGACCTATTCCCAGGTCGGTACGCTGTCGACCACGCAGATCCAGTCGGTCTCCACCAGCCAGGTCGGCGCGCTGTCGGCCGGCCAGGTGGCCGCCCTGTCGACCAGCCAGCTGTCGGCCATGAGCACCGCCCAGATCGGTTCGCTGTCCACCGCCGGCATCGCCGCGCTCAAGACCGCCCAGATCGCCGCCCTGTCGACCGAACAGGTGGCATCGCTGACCACCGACCAGGTCGGCGCGCTGCGCACTGCGCAAGTGAGCTCGTTGTCGACGGTGCAGGTCGCATCGCTGAGCACGATCCAGGTCGGCACCTTGTCGACCGCCCACATCGGTGCGCTCAAGACTGCGCAGGTCGGTTCCCTGACGACCACCCAGATCGGCGCACTGTCCACCGGCCAGGTATCGCTGCTGTCGTCCGGCCAGGTGGCCGCGCTCGGCACCAGCGCCGTGGCCCAGCTCTCCACCGAGCAGATCGGCGTGCTGTCGGCCGCCCAGATCGGCGCCATCGAAACCGCCGACCTGGCCGTGATGAGCACCGCCCAGATCGGCGCGCTGGCCACGGCCGGCATCGCCGCACTCAAGACCACCCAGATCGCCGCGCTGTCGACCGACCAGGTCGCCGCGCTCTCGACCGACCAGATCGGCGCATTGAAGACCTCGCAGGTGGCGGGATTGTCGACCGACCAGGTCGCCTCCCTCACCACGGCCCAGGTCGGCGCGCTCTCGAGCGTGCAAGTGGGCGCGCTCGAAGCGGTCGACCTGTCCGGCATGTCGACCGCGCAGATCGGCGCACTGGCCACCGCCGGCGTCGCCATGCTCAAGACCGCGCAGATCGCATCGCTGTCGACCGGCCAGGTCGCTGCCCTGACGCTCGATCAGGTCGCCGCGTTGAAGACCGCTCAGGTGGCATCGCTCTCCACCGGCCAGGTGGCCGCGCTGAGCACCGAACAGATCGGCACGCTGTCGACCGCCAGCATTGCCGCCCTCAAGACCACCCAGGTCGCGGCGCTGACCACCACGCAGGTCGCCGGACTGTCCACCGGCCAGGTGTCTGCCCTGTCGACCAACCAGCTCGCCGCCATGGGCACCAGCGCGGTCGCCGGCCTGTCCACCGAGCAGATCGGCGTGCTCTCGGGCGCCCACATCGCGGCCATGAGCACGACCCAGGTCGCGTCACTGACCACGGCGCAGGTCGGCGCCCTGTCGACCACCCAGGCCGCCGCGCTCGAAGTGACCGACCTGGCCGGCATGTCGACCGAGCAGATCGGCGCCCTGTCGACCGAACAGATCGGCGTGCTGAACCTGAAGCAGGTCGGCGGCCTGACCACCGCCCAGGTTGGCGCATTGTCGACCGAGCAGGTGGGCGTGCTGTCGACCAGCCAGGTCGGCGTGCTGTCGACGACCCAGCTCGGCGCACTCTCGACTGGCCAGGTCGGCGCCCTGAACACCACCAGCATCGCCGCGCTGAAAAGTGCGCAGATCGCTGCACTATCGACCGAGCAGGTGGGCGCCCTGTCCACCGACCAGGTTGGCGCACTCTCCGCGGCGCAGGTCGGCGCGATCGAAAGCGTCGACCTGTCCAGCATGTCCACCGCCCAGATCGGCGCGCTGTCGAGCGCCGGTATCGCCGCCCTGAAGAGCGCCCAGATCGCAGCGTTGTCGACCGGCCAGGTCGCCGCCCTGTCGACCGACCAGGTCGCCGCGCTGAAGACGGCGCAGGTAGGGTCGCTGTCGGGCGACCAGGTCGCCGCGCTGACGACCGAGCAGATCGGCACGCTGTCGACCGCCACCATCGCTTCGCTCAAGACGACGCAGGTCGCGTCGCTGACCACGACCCAGATTGGCGCCCTGTCGACCGGTCAGGTGGCTGCCCTGTCGACCAACCAGGTCGCAGCGCTGGGCACCGCCGCCATCGGCCAATTGTCGACCGAACAGATCGGAATACTGTCGGCTGCCCAGGTCGGCGCCATTGAAACCGTCGACCTGGCCGTCATGAGCACCGAGCAGATCGGTGCGTTGTCCACCACGGGCATCGCCGCGCTCAAGACCACGCAGGTCGCGGCGCTGTCGAGCGCCCAGGTGGCGGCGCTCACCACCGACCAGATCGGCGCCATGAAGACGGCCCAGGTCGCGGGCCTGTCGACCGACCAGGTCGCGGCCCTGACCACGGAGCAGGTCGGCGCCCTCTCGGCGGCCCAGATCGGCGCCATCGAGACGGTCGACCTGTCCGCAATGAGTACCGCGCAGATCGGCGCGCTGTCCACCGCCGGTATCGCCGTGCTCAAGACCACGCAGATCGCGGCCTTGTCCACCGGCCAGATCGCCAGCTTGTCGACCGACCAGGTCGGCGCATTGAAAACCTCGCAGATGATCGCGCTGTCGACCGACCAGGTCGCAGCGCTGACCACTGAACAGATCGGCACGCTGTCGAGCGCGCATATCGCCGCGCTCAAGACCGCGCAGGTCGCCGCCCTGACCACGACCCAGGTTGCCGGCTTGGCCACCGGACAGGTCGCGGCGCTGTCGACCGGCCAGGTCGCGGCGCTGGGCACCGCCGCCATCGCCGAACTGTCCACCGACCAGGTCGGAGTACTGTCGGCCGCGCAGATCGGCGCCATCGACAGCGACGATCTGGCGGCGATGAGTACCGGGCAGATCGGCGCGTTGTCCACCGCCGGCATCGCGGTCCTCAAGACGACCCAGATCGCTGCGCTGTCGACGGGCCAGGTCGCGGCATTGTCGACCGACCAGATCGGCGCCATGAAGACGGCGCAGATCGCAGGACTGTCGACCGACCAGGTCGCCGCATTGACCACGGCCCAGGTAGGTGCACTGTCGAGCTCCCAGGTCGGCGCCATCGAGGCGGCCGACCTCTCCAGCATGAGTACCGAACAGGTCGGCGCGCTGTCCGCCACCGGCATCGCCGTGCTCAAGACGACGCAGATCGCTGCGCTGTCGACCGACCAGGTCGCGGCACTGTCGCTCGAGCAGATCGGCGCGCTGAAGACTTCGCAGGTCATGTCGCTGTCGACCGTCCAGGTCGCGGCGCTGACAGCGGAGCAGATCGGCACGCTGGCGACCACCCACATCGCCGCGCTCAAGACCGCCCAGATCGCCTCGCTGACCACGACACAGGTGGCCGAGCTGTCCACCGGCCAGGTAGCCGCGCTGTCGACCAACCAGCTGGCCGCCATGGGCACGAGCGCCGTGGCCGGCCTGTCCACCGAGCAGGTCGGTGTACTGTCCGGCGCCCATATCGCGGCGCTGACCACGACCCAGGTCGCGTCGCTTACCACGGCCCAGGTCGGCGCGCTGTCGACCACCCAGGCCGCCGCGCTCGAAGTGACCGACCTGGCAGGCATGTCGACCGACCAGATCGGCGCGCTGTCGACCGAACAGATCGGCGTGCTGAACCTGAAGCAGGTCGCCGCCCTGACCACGACCCAGGTTGGCGCGCTGTCGAGCGAACAGGTCGGCATCCTGTCCACCAGCCAGGTCGGCATGCTGTCGACCACCCAGCTGAGTGCATTCTCGACCGAACAGATCGGCGCGATCTCGACGGCGAACATCGCCGCGCTCAAGACTGCCCAGGTGGCGGCGCTGTCGACCGAACAGGTCGGCGCACTGAGCACCGGCCAGGTGGGCGCGCTGTCGTCGACCCAGGTTAGCGCCATGGAGACCGTCGACCTGGCGGTGCTGAGCAGCGAGCAGATCGGTGCGCTGTCGACCGCCGGCATCGCGGTGCTCAAGACGGCGCAGATCGCGGCGCTGTCGACCGGGCAGGTGGCGGCATTCACGACCGACCAGGTCGCCGCGCTGAAGACGGCGCAGATCGCGGCGCTGTCGACCATCCAGATCGGCGCACTCACCACGGACCAGGTCGGCGCACTGACGACGGTCCAGGTGGCGGCCATCGAAACCGCCGACCTGGCAGCCATGAGCACCGAGCAGATCGGCGCGCTGTCGACGGCCAATATCGCCGCCCTCAGGACGGGCCAGGTCGCCGCACTGACGACCGGCCAGGTCGGCGCATTGACGACCGAACAGATCGGCGCGCTGACCACGACCCAGGTCGGCGGCCTGTCGGGCGACCAGATTGCGGCGCTGACCAGCACCCAGATCGGTGAGCTGTCGACTGACCACATCGGGGCACTCACGACAGCCCAGATCGTGGCCTTCACAACCGAGCAGATCACCGCCCTGAGTGCCAGCCAGATCGACGCCCTGAGCACGACCCAGGTGGCGGCGATCGAGAATGTCGACCTGGCGTCCATGACGACCGCCCAGATCGCCGCGTTCTCGACGACCGACACGGCGGCGCTGCGCACCTCGCAGATCTCGGCGCTGACGATCGACCAGATGACGGCGCTCACGACCAGCCAGGTCGCGGCCCTGACCTACTCTCAGATCGGCGCGCTCAGCGGCGACCAGGTGCAGGCGCTGTCGACCACGCAGATCGTCCACCTGCAGATCTGACGCAGTCCAGGCAGGCCGGCGCCCGCCGGTCTGCCTTCCATGGCGATGGCGTGCTGGCCGCGTCTTCGCTATGATGCAGTTTGTTCAATGCCCATGGCGCGTCTGCCGCACCAGACACATGACCACCGCTCCCTCCCTGACCGAAACCCTGCTGCACCAGATCCAGAATGGCCAGGCCGCCCAGGCCCTGGACCAGATCGAACCGCTGCTGGCCCAGCAGCCCAACCATCCTGGCCTCCTCACCCTGAAAGCCGAAGCGCTGCGCTTCTCGGACCGTGGCCACGAAGCGATCGCGGTCTACCAGCGCGCCGGCGCCGTCGGCGGCGGCGCCCGCAACTGGCTGGTGGCCGGCCACCTGTTGATGGCCGCGCGCCGGGTCGACGACGCGCTGACCTCCCTCACCTATGCCATCGCCGAAGACCCGGGCAACGAGGAAATCCTCAACACCCTGGTGACGACGCTGTTCAATGCGCAGCGCGCCAAGGACGGCATCCTGTTCGCGCGCCGCCTGATCGGTGTCAGCCAGAATCCGACCTTCCTTGCCAATGCGGCGCTGCTCTTGCAAAGCAATGAACTGTATGAAGAAGCCACCGGTGTCTTCAAGCGCTTCATCAGCGACGCCAGCGCCCCGGCAACGCTGGGCGCGGCGCTGGTGCCGGCGCGCTTCACCTGCGAATGGGACTGGATCGAGTCGCTCCAGGCGCGCCTGTCGGCCAGCTACGCCAACGGCGAGTTCGACCGCACCCACGAATACCCGCTCACCCACATCACCTGGTGCGCCGACGAAGCCTACAACCTGGAAGTGACGCGCGCCTACGCCGCGCGCATGCTGCCCCAGCCAGAACCGCTGCCGGGCGCGCCGCGCGCGGCGGGCGACAGCGCGCGCATCCGCGTCGGCTACCTGTCGTCCGACTTCTGCAACCACGCCACCATGCACCTGCTGGCCGGCCTGCTCGAAGCGCACGACCGCGACCGTTTCGAGGTGTTCGCGTATGACTCGAGCCCGGTCGACGGTTCGGACTACCGGCGCCGCTTCCTGGCGGCGGTCGAGCACCATGTCGACATCACCGCGATGAACGATCTCGACGCCGCCGTGCGCATCGCCGCCGACCAACTGGACATCCTGTTCGACCTGAAGGGCCACACCGGCTGGGGACGGCTCGGCATCATGGCTTACCGGCCGGCGCCACTGCAGGCGGCGTATCTCGGCTTCCCGGGTTCGACCGCCACCAGTTTCATCGACTACCTGGTGTGCGACCGCATCGTGGTGCCCGACAGCAGCGCCGCCCATTACAGCGAAAAACTGTGCCGCCTGCCGCACACCTACCAGTGCAACGACGACCAGCGCCCGATGGCCGGCCAGGCGCCGTCGCGCGCGGCGTATGGCCTGCCCGAGGAGGCCATCGTGTTCTGCGCCTTCAACCAGTCGTACAAGATCGACCGGCGCAGCTTCGACGTCTGGATGCGCATCCTGCAGGCCGTGCCCGGCAGCGTGCTGTGGCTGCTGTCGCAGGGCCCGGCCGCCGAAGCCAATCTGCGCCGGCAGGCCGAACGCGATGGCATCGCTGCCACGCGCCTGGTGTTCGCGCCATTCGCCGCACCCGACCAGCACCTGGCGCGGCTGCAACTGGCCGACGCCGCGCTCGACGCGCTGGTCTGCAACGGGCATACCACCACCTCGGACATGCTGTGGGCCGGCATTCCCGTGGTCAGCGCGCGCGGCAGCCACTTTGCCTCGCGGGTCAGCGAAAGCCTGCTGCATGCGATCGGCCTGCCCGAGCTGGTTGGCCAGGACGATGCCGACATGGTCAGGATCGCCACGACGATCGGCCTGGATACACACTACCGCGCCGCATTGCGCCAGCGGGTGGCTGAACTGCGCCGTAGCGCGCCGCTGTTCGACACGCGGCGCTTCACCCGCAACTTCGAGCATGCCATTGTGGCAATGGTCGAGCGCAGTCGTGCCGGCCAGGCGCCGGATCACCTGGACATTCTGGAAACACCATCAGCCGCCAATTCTTGAAAATGGTCGCTACATCAACGGCTTGAGCGAATGATGACGATCCTTTAGCCGGAAAAATAAATTTATTTCCGGCCTAAAGTTCGGTTTTTTATGGCCGTCAGGAACACCCCCTATTGCGCCCCACTTCAGGTCGGGCGCATTTTTTTTCGTTTCCACCCTTAAAGTTTTTCGCCAGCTGTACGTTACCAGCATCAACAGCGGTTTGATCGTCGCAGAACAGAGCGACGGACCAAAGTGAACAGCAGCACGGTCGCTGCACCCCTAGAAAGACCTAGTCTGGAGAAACACCATGGCATCCGTAATCAATACCAACGTCGCATCCCTGAACTCGCAGCGTAACCTGTCGACCTCGCAAGCTTCCCTGAACACCTCGATCCAGCGCCTGTCGTCGGGTCTGCGCATCAACAGCGCAAAGGATGACGCCGCTGGTCTCGCGATCTCGGATCGCATGCAGTCGCAAATCAAGGGCATGACCCAGGCGACCCGTAACGCCAACGATGGCGTGTCGATGGCACAAACCGCTGAAGGCGCTCTGGCAAGCTCGGGCGACATCCTGCAACGTGTCCGTGAACTGGCAGTGCAGTCGTCGAACTCGTCGAACTCGGCCAGCGACCGTAAAGCACTGCAGACCGAAGTCACCCAGCTGACCTCGGAGCTGAACCGTATCGCCAATACCACCGAATTCAACGGCCAGAAGCTGATGGACGGCTCGATGGGCACCGCGAACTTCCAGGTCGGCGCCAATGCAGGCCAGCTGATCTCGATGAGCGGCGCGAACTTCAACACCGGCACCTACGGCAACAACAGCACCGGTGCCAACGGCGCCACCGTCGCCGCGGACGCAGCTGTCGCCGTCGGCGCGGCAATCACCGTCGCAGGTTCGCAAGGCAAGGAAACCTACACCACCAAGACCGGCGATACCGCCAAGGAAGTGGCTGCTGGCATCAACGCCATGTCCGGCGACACCGGCGTCACCGCCAGCGCTCGTACCGATGCGCAACTGACCGCGACCGCCAACGCGTCGTATTCGCTGACCATCGAGTCGAACAACTCGGATCCGGTGTCGATTTCGTTCACGGTCGGCGACAAGACCGATGCCAACGGTTTCGCTTCGGCCATCAGCGCCTTCAATGCCCAATCGGCCAAGACCGGCGTGACCGCGTCGTACGATTCGGCAAACGGCGGCGGCATCAAACTGAGCCAGACTGACGGCAATACCATCAAGATCAGCAACAGCGAAGATTCGAGCGCGGCCATCAACATGGGCAACTATGATGCCGACGGTACCGCGCAAGCCGGCGTCGCGATTGCCGCCGCAGCAGATTCGTCCGCTTCCGCACTGGGCCGTATCACCTTCGACTCGGACAAGAGCTTCGCCGTCACCGAAGGCGACGATCCGTCGGGCCTGGATACTGCTGCCAATTCGGATCTGAAATCGGTTGCCAACCTGGACATCAGCACCTTCGACGGCGCCCAGGCAGCCATCAAGATCGCTGACGCAGCCCTCTCGGCAGTCAACGGCCAACGCGCCGAATACGGCGCACTGCAGTCGCGTTTCGAATCGGCGATCTCGAACCTGTCGTCGTCGACCGAGAACCTGTCGGCATCGCGCAGCCGTATCGTCGACACCGACTTCGCTTCGGAAACCGCGAACATGACCCGCGGTCAGATCCTGCAGCAGGCTGGTACCTCGATGCTGGCCCAGGCCAACTCGCTGCCGAACGGTGTCTTGTCGCTGCTGCGTGGCTAATCGCTAACGGGTAGGTACGACAACGCGAAGTAAGCGATTCCTCGGCTGGAGATAATCTGGCCGGGGAATTTTTTGTTAGGGAATCGACATGCAGATCCAATCCATTGCCACGTCGCCCGCTCCAAAACTGGACGAACGTCCGGTTGCGGTGGCTGGGCAGGCTGCGGTCGCTGAACGGAAGTCCCCGGACGCACTGGCCGCAGCGCCGAGCCGGGAAGAAGTATCGAACGCCGTCAAGAAACTCAACGAGGCGATGCCGCCATCGGCCCAGGGTATCGAGTTCGAGATCGACCAGGACAGCAAGGACATCATCGTCAAGGTGATCGACCAGGCAACCCGCGAAGTGATTCGCCAGATGCCGACCGTGGAGGCGCTTGAACGGGCCAAGGCGATCGACAAGATGCAGGGCTTGCTGATCCGGCAAACCGCCTGAACTGACCAGTCATGGGAAAAGCGCCACATTCGCAGGAATGTGGCGCTTTTTTTCTTGCCAGCCTGGATACACGGAATGACCAGTTTTCAAAACCGCCAAATAGGGCGGGATTTACCGCTCTTAAGTCTGGATTGTTTCTGCCGATAATCACTTACATTATCGCTTTAACGGGAGAGACAGATGGCCACATTGGATATCAACAGCATCGTCAGCCAGCTGATGCAGGCAGAATCTGCACCACTGGCGAACTATGCCAAGAAGACCGCCAATCTGCAGGCCAAGAACCAGGCACTGGGCCAGGTCAGCGCTGCCGTGGGCGCGTTCCAGGGCGCGCTGACCTCGCTCAACCAGACCTCGACCTTCCAGGGCCTGAGCGCCAAACCCTCGACCGAAGGCGTCCTGACCGGCACCGCCAGCACGGGCGCCGTGCCTGGCCGCTATAAAGTCAACGTCACCCAGCTGGCCCAGGCGCAGAGCCTCAAGACGGCCGGCATGGCCAGCAGCACCTCGACCATCGGCTCGGGCACCCCGACCACCCTGACCTTCCAGTTCGGCACCGTCACTGGCGGCAGCTTCGGCGCCAGCGGCAATGCGCTGAGCCTGGCGTCGGGCGCGAACGGCATCGCCAACGGTTCGCTGAGCCTGAATGGCGTCGCCATCAGCACCAGCTCGACTACCCGCAGCGCGCGCGCGCTGGCCGAAGCCATCAACGCCCAGAGCGAAAAGACCGGCGTGACCGCCACCGCCGGCAGCACCGCCACGACGCCCGACCTGTTCGCCGGTTTCGGCAGCGTCAGCGCCGCAACGGGTTCCAGCTACGCCATGTCGGTCGGCGGCGTGCAGCTCGCGTCCGTCAATGCCGGCGGCACGGTCACCGCCGCCGGTATCGACACCAACCTGGCCAGCGCCGGCACCCGCAATGCGCTCGCCGCCGCCAACATCACCGTGACCGGCAGCGCCGCCAGCGGCAACCTGCAATTCACCGCCGCCGACGGTTCGACCATCGACATCACCGAGACCGTCACCGGCACCGTGACCGGCGGCATCAAGCATGCAGCCGGCGAAACCAATACCGGCGCGACCACGACCGCGACCGCCGGCGTGTCCCTGCGCTCGAACGACGGCAACCAGATCGTCGTTGGCGGTAACAATCCGGCAGCAGCAGGCTTCGCCGCAGGCAGCGTCGGCGCGCATACCGGCTCGGGCTTCTCGCTCAACGGCGCGCTCGACACCAAGACCGTCACCCTGGCCGCCGGCGACCAGTCGCTGCAGGGTATCCGCGACGCCATCAACAAGGCCGGCATGGGCGTGACCGCGACCATCGTGTCGGATGGCAGCGCCAAGCCGTATCACCTGGTGCTGACCTCGAACAAGACCGGTGAAGCGACCACGATGAAGATCAGCGTGGGTGGCGAGGATGGCGACGCGCCCGATCCGGCGATTGCCGCCCTGCTCGGCTACGATCCGGCCGGCGCCCAGAACATGACCCAGACCGCGGGCGCCCAGAGCACGCTGCTGAACATGAACGGCATCGAGATCAAGAGCGACAGCACCACCGTCACCGATGCGATCCAGGGCGTGACGCTGGACGTCACCTCGGTCGGCAACACCACGCTCAACGTCTCGAAGGACACCGCGGCCATCACCACCGCGGTCGATGCTTTCGTCAAGGCGTACAACGATCTGAACAAGACGATGAGCGGCCTGACCAAGTACAACGCCGAGACCCAGACCGGCGGCATCCTGCAGGGCGACGCCACCGTGCGCTCGATCCAGAGCCAGCTGCGCAAGCAGATCGGCGAGACGCTCGAAGGCACCGGCGGCAAACTGAATTCGCTCAGCCAGATCGGCATTTCGTTCCAGCAGGACGGCAGCCTGAAAGTCGACTCGAGCAAGCTCAACAAGGCGATCACCGAAAACGCGGCCGACTTCGGCGGCCTGTTCGCGGCCATGGGCTCGACCACCGACGGCCTGGTCAAGTTCGACAAGTCGACCGCGGCGACCAAGCCGGGCACCTACGGGGTCAGCATCACCAGCCTGGCCACGCAGGGTTCGATGGCCAGCGCGGCCGCACTGGGCACCTCGACCACGATCGCCGCCAACACCGTGTGGCGCGTGACGCTGAACCAGACCGACCCGGTCACCGAAAGCAAGACCCAGGAAATCAAGCTGCAGGCCGGCACCTACAGCAAGGAAGACCTGGCCGCGCTGCTGCGCTCGGCAATCAACGGCAACTCGACGTTTGCCGGCGCCGGCGACACGGTCGAAACCTCGGTGGGCGACGACGGCATCCTGAAGCTGTCGTCGAGCAAGTACGGTGACAATTCGAACATCTCGATCGCCAATGTCAGCGGCACCTCGTTCGCGAACCTGTTCGGCAGCGCCACCCCGGTCAAGGGCAAGGACGTGGAAGGCACGATCGGCGGCGTGGCCGCCACCGGCAACGGCCAGTCGCTCACGGCTGCCGCCGGTTCGCCAGCCGAAGGCATCCAGGTCTCGATCACCGGCGGCCTGATCGGCGACCGCGGCACCGTCACGTTCTCGCAGGGTTTCGCACACCAGCTCAACAACCTGGCAACCAGCTTCACCGGTACCGGCAGCCTGCTCAAGGGCAAGACCGATGGCCTGAACGTGTCGATCAAGTCGATCGCCAGCCAGCAGAGCCGTTTCGAAACCCGCCTGGAAGGCATCGAAAAGCGCTACCGCGCCCAATTCGTCGCACTCGACGCCGCGCTGGCGTCGATGCAGAACACGCAGAATTACCTTACCCAGCAGCTGGCGACCCTGTCGGCCAACTCCTGATAGCTACTGAATTTACTGGAGAAACTCAATGTTTGGATCCCCGAAACGCGGCGTTGGCGCTTATGCGACGGTCGGCCTGGAAACCGGCGTGGCCGCAGCGTCCCCGCACAAGCTGGTCATCATGCTGTATGACGGCGTGTGCGTGGCCCTGCTCAGCGCGATCAACCACATCAAGAACCCGAACGTGGCCGCCAAGGGCGCCGCGCTGTCGAAAGCCATCACCATCATCGACAACGGCCTGCGCGCCTCGCTCGACAAGAAGGCCGGCGGCGAGATCGCAGCCAATCTCGACGCGCTGTACGACTACATGAGCCGGCGCCTGCTCGAGGCCAATATCAAGAACGACGCCACCATCATCGAAGAGATCCACGGCCTGATGGCGAACCTGCGCGAAGCCTGGGTCGCGATCGGCGAAAAGCAGGAAAACGCCCCGGCGCCGACCATGCAGCAAGCCCCGACCTTGATGAGCGCTTAACCAGGACAATCACGATGGCAATCACGATGAGCCAGCAGGAAGTGGTATCGACGTACGAGACCATGGTCGGCATCACCGAGCGCATGCTCGAAGCGGCCACCGCCAGCGAGTGGGACCTTTTGTCCGAACTGGAGCAGGAATGCGCGCTGTATGCGCGCCGCCTGCAGGCCAATGAAGGCGCGCAGCCACTGGCCGGCCAGGAGCGCCAGCGCAAGGTCAGCGCGATCCGCCGCATGCTCGACGCCGACCGCCGCATCCGCGACCTCACCACGCCATGGATGGCGCACCTGTCGTCGCTGATCAACAGCACCTCGACCGAACGCCGCGTCGTGCGCGCCTACGGCGTGTAACACGACACGGGAAGACTGAGCCATGCTGCCGCGCGAGCTGGTCTCGTCCGTCTCCCCTGTCACCCCGGCGCGCTCGACCGAGCCGGCGGCCGATCCGCGCCAGCAGGCCTTCCAGCGCGAAGTCGCGCCGCTGCTCGGCAAGGCGATCCACGGCGCCGTCCAGGCCCGCCTCACCGACGGCACCTTCGTCGTCAAGTTCGCCGACACCCAGGCACGCATGCAGCTGCCGCCCGGCGCCCAGGTCGGCGCCGATGTGCCGATGACCCTCGTCTCGCTGCATCCGCGCGCGACCTTCCAGGTCGGAGCCCAGACCACCACCGCCTTCAGCGAAGCCGGCCCCGCCCCGCAAGCCGAGACCGATGCCCCCGGCGCGGCGCTGGGCTACCGCGAAGGCGCCGCCATCGGCCGCGCCGGCGCGCTGCTGGCCTCGAGCATGGCGGCCGGCGCGCACGCCTTTGCCGGCGGCGCCGAAGCGCAGCACACCACCCTCAGTCCCACCGCACAGGCGCTCGCCGGCGTGCTGGCCGCGGCGCAGAAAGCCGACGCCGCCTTGAGCGCGGTGGTCGGCCGCACGCCGGTGGTGAATACGCCCGGCGCCGATCCGGCCGCCCTGGCCAGCGGCCTGCAGCAGGCGCTCGGCGCCAGCGGCCTGTTCTACGAATCGCACGTGGCCGAGTGGTCGCAGGGCGGGCGCGCGCTGGCCGACCTGGCCAACGAGCCGCAGCAGCAGGCTGCCCAGGGCGGACAGAAACCCAACGCCCTCGATCCCGGCACCGCCCAGTTCATCAGCATGCAGCTGGCGGCGCAGGAGCAATCGCAACTGGCGTGGAAAGGACAACTGTGGCCCGGCCAGGACATGGAATGGGACGTGCAGCGCGATGCGCGCGAAGGTGGCGGCGACGGCGAGCAGGCCATCTGGCACAGCCGCCTCAAGCTGCGCTTTCCCGCACTCGGTGAACTCGAAGCGCAGGTCACGCTGGTGAACGGCGCGCTGCAACTGCGTTTCTCGGCGGACGACGACGCCACCGCCGACCTGCTGCGCCGGCATGCGCCGCAACTGGCCGGCGCACTCGACTCGGTCGGGACGCCGCTGGCGACGTTCGATGCGCGTGCGCGCCAGGATCCAGGCGATGCGTGATCCGGGCGGCAAGCGCCTGCAAAGCGCGGTGGCGCTGGCATACAGCGCCGGCGAGAAGGCGCCGACCGTGGTGGCCAAGGGCTCCGGCCTGGTCGCCGAACAGATCATGCGCCGCGCCGCCGATGCCGGTGTGTTCGTGCACGAATCGAAGGAGCTGGTGTCGTTACTGATGCAGGTGGACCTGGACCGCGAGATTCCGCCGACGCTGTACCGCGCAATTGCAGAACTGTTGGCCTGGCTATATCATATTGAGTCGATCGGCAAGACCGGCGGGCCGCGGCCCGCGGCGCCCGATCCGACGCCCCACCTCCCCCCGGCAACAGCGGCAAGGACTGAAGCAAGCGATGAATGAAGCAGAACTGGAAGACTGGCACGATTACGAAGTGGGATCGCGCCGCGAGATCGTGGTGCTGCTGCGCCAGATCGGAGAACACAACCAGCTGATTCGCATGCTGATCAAGGGCGAAGCCGATGTGTGTGTGACCACCATCCTGGCGGTCGACGAAGACAGCGGCGCCGTGATCCTGGACCGCTCGATCGACCGCGAACAGAACGAACGCATCAAGGCATCGGCGCGGGTGCGCTGCGAGACCACGCTCGACAAGATCCGCATCATGTACCGCCTGGAGAACCTGGTCGATACCACCTGGCGCGGCGAACCCGCGCTGCGCGCCGATCTGCCGGCCACGCTGATCCGCCTGCAGCGGCGCGAGTACTACCGCATGGAGACGCCGGTGACCAATCCGGTGCGCGCGCTGATCCCGGTGCCGATCGATGCTGGCGGCGGCGTGGGCGTGTTCGCGCTGCACGACATCAGCGTGGGCGGCATCGCCCTGCTCGACAACAAGCTGCAACTGGGCGCCGGCATCGGCCGCGTGATCGAAGGCTGCCGCATCGAGCTGCCCGAGATCGGCCCGATCTCCACCGGCCTCGAGATCCGCAACTCGCTCGATCTGACGCTCTTGAACCACAAGACCAGCCGGCGCCTTGGCTGCCAGTTCACCGACATCTCGCGCGGCGCCCTGGCCGCGGTGCAGCGCTACATCACCAAGCTCGAACGCGAACGCAACGCGAAGCTGGCCGGCCTGGCCTGAGGCCGCAGGACGGGCATGCTCCTGTCGCCGCCTAGTGCCGCCCTGCATGGCCGTGATGCGGCGCCGCTGGCGCAGGTCATCGGCCTGCTGGCGCGCGGCGGCGACCTGGCCGCGGGGCGCCCGCCGGGCGCTGTTGCCAGCGGCGCCGACAGCCTGCGCCGCGCACACCCCGACGCCGATATCGCCGGCGACATCGCCGCCACCCTGGGCCTGCCCGCTGCGGTCGAACAGGCGCTGCGCACCGACGCCGCGCCACCCGTTTCCACCTCCGACTTCCTGCCCGTTTCCGCCTCGCTGACGCTGGTGGCCGACGTGGCCGAACTGCAGCTGCCATGGCTGGCGGGCCACGCGCGCCGCGTCGCCGCACTGGCCTACCGGGCGGGCGCCTCGGTCGGGCTGGACGACGACCAGCAAACCTTGCTGGTGCGCGCCGCCCTGCTGCACGGGATCGGGCGGGTCGCCGTGCCCGCCACGGTATGGGCGCGCAAGGGCAAGCTCGATGCCGCCGGCCGCGACGCGGTGCGCCGCGCGCCCTACTGGAGCGCGCGCGTGGGTGCGGACTCGCCCGGACTCGCGGCGGAACTGCAACTGGCGTCGCAGGTCTACGAGCGCCTCGATGGCAGTGGTTACTACCGCGGCCTCGATGCCGATGCGCTCGGGATGCCGCAGCGCCTGCTGGCGATCAGCGCCGCCTTCGTCGCGCTGTGCGCGCCGCGTCCATGGCGCGCGCCGCATGCGCCGGTCGCCGCCCGTGCGCTGCTGGAAGCGCAAGCCAGTGCCGGGCGGCTCGACCGCGCGGCGCTGGCGGCGGTCGTCGACGCGGCCGCCAGCGGGCATGTCCATGCACCCGGGCCCGGCCCGCTGTCGGCGCGCGAGACCGATGTCCTGCGCCGCATCAGCCTGGGCGACAGCGAGCGCGATGCGGCGCGCGCCCTGCGCCTGAGCGTGGCCGCGATCCACACGCACCTGGACAGCATCCTGCTCACATTGGGCTGCGCGACACGCCCGGCCGCCACGCTGCGGGCGCTGACGCTGAACCTGATCTGAGCCGGCCTGCCGTGCTGGCGCAGGACCATGCGTTATACTTGACCGATCATGCGTCTGACCTCTTTCACCGATTACACGTTGCGCACATTGCTGCATCTGGGCAGCAATCCCGGCCGCCTGGTGACGATCCAGGAGATCGCCGACCTGCACAGCATCTCGAAGAACCACCTGATGAAAGTGGTCAACGAGCTGGCCCGCAACGGCACCATCGAGACGGTCCGCGGCCGCAATGGCGGCTTTCGCCTGGCGCATGCACCAAAGGACATCAATATCGGCGCCATCGTGCGCATGAGCGAGAGCGATTTCTACATGGCCGAGTGCTTCGATCCGGCCGGTTCGCCATGCGGCCTGGTCAAGGACTGCGGACTCAAGAAAGTGCTGGGCGACGCCACCGGCGCCTACCTTGCCGAGCTCGACCGCCACACGCTGGCGTCGCTGCTGCCCGAGCCGGCGCCGCGCGAAGCGCCGGTGGTCGTGCACCGCCGCAAGGTCGCTTAAGAACGTTCCAGGACGTTATGGTGTGATGCGCCGTTCGTCGAGCAGCGCCACCAGGCGCCGCGCCGCCAGGCCTTGCGGACGCTGACGCGCCCACACTACATCGACCCATAATTTGATGGCATTGCTGAAGTTGGCGGCCGGGATCTGCACCAGCTGGCCGTCGGCCAGCGGCGCGCGCACGAAGCCCGACGGCAGCCAGGCCCAGCCCAGTCCGGCCGTCACCATGCTCAGTGCCGCCACCGGATTGTCGGCCCTCCACTGCAGGCGCGACATGGCGATGCGCTTGTCGACCTGGTCGGCATGCTTGCCCGCCACCACGATCTGGCGCTCGCTGAGCAGGTGTTCGTCACGCACGGCGTCGGCCGGCATGCGGGCGAGCAGCGGATGGCCGGGCGCCACCACCGCCACCAGGGTTTCCTGCGCGACTTCCTGGAAACCCTCGCGCGGGTCCATGCCATAGCGTTCGAAGACCAGCGCCAGGTCGGCGCGGCCATCCTGCAACATCGCCAGCGCGTCGGCCTGCGGCGCGCTCAGCACTTCTACTGCCAATCCGGGAAATTCCTGCGCCAGCACGCGCAGCGCGTCGTGCCAGGGGGCGGTGGCCATGAGTTCGGGCACCAGCACCAGCCGCAGGGTCGATTCCAGGCCGAGGGTCAGCGACAGCGCATGCTGGTTCAGCATGTGCAATTGCTCGACCAGCAGCCGCGCCTGTGGCAACAACGCAACAGCATGATTGGTCGGCTTCGGCTCGCGTCCGCTGCGGTCGAACAGCGGCAGGCCGAGTTCCGCTTCGAGATTGGCGATCGCCATGCTGACCGCGGACGGTACCCGCCGCAGCGCGCGCGCCGCGGCCGAAAACGACCCCTGGTCGACTGCCGCCAGGAATACCCGCAAATTGTCGAGATCAAATGCCATCTATCAATCATACTGATATCTCCTGACTTTTTATATCAGGATGAACCACATATCATCGCCTCATCGACAAACGACGAGGGGAATCATCATGGTGTGGCTGGTATTGTTTCTGGCGGGGTTGTTCGAGATTTGCTGGGCTGTCGGCCTGAAGTACACGGAAGGGTTCAGCCGGTTGTGGCCGACCGTGGGCACCGTGGCCGCGATGGCGATCAGTTTCGGATTGCTGTCGCAGGCGATGAAGACCCTGCCGCTGGGTACGGCATATGCGATCTGGACCGGCATCGGCGCGGTCGGTACGGCCCTGGTGGGCATCGTGCTGTTTGGCGAATCGGCCAATCCGGCGCGGCTGGTGTGCATCGGCCTGATTGCGGCGGGCATCGTGGGCTTGAAGCTGGCCACGCCGGCGTGATGCGGAAGCACGCATTGTTCGCTAGCGTAAGAACGCCGTTCGCGCGAAAGCGGAACCCGGGTTCGGCGCATGCCACCAGGTCGTGCAACACTGGTGACGCAAGTGAACCCGGGTTCGCGCCTGCGCGGGAACGACGTGCGAATAGCAGCGGATCCAGTGGCGTCATGCCACCGTGGCCGCTTACACCTGCATATTCATGATGTCGTGATACGCCGACACCATCTTGTTGCGTACCTGCACCGTCGCCTGGAACGCGATGCTCGACTTCTGCATCGCGATCATCGTATCCGACAGGCTGACCGTGTCGTCGCCCATGGTAAAGCGCTTGCTCAGGGCCTGTGCTTCGGCCGAGCGGTCGCTCACACCCTGCAGCGAATTGTGCAGCGCTTCCGCAAAGTCGAGCTTGACCGCCGGCTTGCCACCCAGCGCACCCGGCGCCTGGGCCGCATCGGCAATCGCCGCCGGTTTGCTGGCGGCCGCCTTCAACTGCTCCATCATGGCCTGGATGCGGTTGGTGTCGATCCCGCCGATTCCACCGATACTCATCGTCTTTCTCCTGCAGTTATTGCCCTGTAGAATCCAATTCGGGCTTTCAGAAGTGCAGAATAGCAGCGCGGTATCAACTTCCAGGAGTGAATCAGGCCGGTAAACGCCCCCTATTTCGGCGTTTGAATGTTGCCCTCGAGCTTCATAATGCTGCCTGACCCAATCACTTTTACCGGATTCCATCCCACATGGCAGCTACTGCGGAAAATCTCATCGACACGCCGGCCGGCACCCCGGCGGCGGCACCGTCTTTTTTCCAGTCCACCATGGGCAAGCGTGTTGCCGCCGGTGGCGGTATCGCACTCGTCCTGGCGCTGATGATTGCCGTCTGGATGTGGAGCCAGCAGCCGGAGTACCGCGTGCTGTTCTCCAACTACAGCGACCGTGACGGTGGTGCGATCACTGCATCGCTCGACCAGATGGGGGTCAAGTACAGGTTTTCCGAAGGCGGCAGCGCCATCCTGGTCCCTAGCGAGCAGATCCCCGACCTGCGCCTGAAGCTGGCCGCGCAAGGCCTGCCGAAAGGCGGCAACGTCGGCTTCGAGCTGATGGAAAACCAGAAGCTGGGCGTGTCGCAGTTCCTGGAACAGGTCAACTACCAGCGCTCGCTGGAAGGTGAACTGGCCCGGTCGATCCAGTCGCTCGGTTCGGTCAGCGCGGCGCGCGTCCACCTGGCGCTGCCGAAGCCGTCCGTGTTCGTGCGTGACCAGCAGAAGCCGACCGCGTCGGTGCTGCTGAACCTGCAGCCGGGCCGTGCACTCGATCCGGGCCAGGTCAGCGCCATCGTCCACCTGGTCGCCTCGAGCGTGCCAGAACTGACCTTCGGCAACGTGACCGTGGTCGACCAGAACGGTTCGCTGCTGTCCGAGCAGGCCACCAAGGCCGCCGGCAGCAAGATGCTCGATCCGACCCAGCTGAAGTACGTCGACCAGGTCCAGCAGAACATCATCAAGCAGGTCGAATCGATCATCAAGCCGCTGGTCGGCGAAGGCAATGTGCGCGCCGAAGCGACCGCCGAAGTGGACTTCGCCCAGGTCGATACCGCCGCCGAGATGTACAAGCCGAATTCGCCGCCAGAGCCGCAGGCGATCCGCAGCCAGCAGACCTCCGAGTCGAACCAGGGCGGCGGCGCCGCATCCGGCATCCCGGGCGCGCTGTCGAACCAGCCGCCGGGCGTGAACACCGCGCCGATCGACGGCCAGGCGCCGGCCGAGCAGGCTCCGGCCGCCGGTCCGAGCCAGAAGAATTCGACCACCAACTACGAAGTCGACAAGACCATCCGCTACGAACAGCGTCCGATGGGCGGCATCAAGCGCCTGACCGTGGGCGTGGTCGTGAACCACCGCCGCAGCGTCGATCCGGCAACTGGTAAAGTGACGGTGCGTCCGCTGGCGGCCGCCGAAGTGGCCCAGATCAACGAGCTGGTCAAGCAGGCGATGGGATACAGCGAAGCGCGTGGCGACACCCTGAACGTGACCAACGCACCGTTCGACGGAGTGGACAAGCCTGCCGAAGCAGTGGTAGAACCGGACTGGTGGCGCGACCCGGCCAACTTCCCGCTGTTCCGCGACCTGGGCCGCTATGCCTTCGTTGCTGCAGTGATCGCGTTCCTGTACTTCCGCTTCCTGCGTCCGCTGCTGCGTCCGGCGATCAAGAAGTTCGACGAAGCCACTGCCGTGCCGGAAGAGCCGAAGGACGAAGAAAAGACCGCCGACGACGCGGACGAAGACGAAGCAGGCGAAACGGACGTCGAGGAAGATCTCGAGGAAGAAGAAAAGATACGTCAGGACATGGGCTACCGCGCCAACCTGGCGATGGCACAGGAACTGGCGCGCAAGGATCCGCGCATCGTGGCTAACGTGATGAAAGCATGGCTGGGTTCAAATGAGTGATAAAGACAAAGACGCGACCAACAAGGCGGCCATCCTGATGCTGGCCCTGGGCGAAGCCGAAGCGGCCGAGGTGATGAAGTTCCTCGGCCCGCGCGAAGTGCTCAAGCTCGGCGCCGCGATGGCCCAGATGAAGGCGGTGCAGCACGGCCAGGTGGTCAAGGTACTGGAAGATTTTGTCGAAGAAACCAACCTGCACTCGACCGTCGGCCTCGATTCGGACGAATACATCCGCCAGGTGCTGACCAAGGCGCTGGGCGACGACAAGGCGGCCGTCCTGCTCAACCGCATCCTGGGCGGCAAGGACGCGTCCGGCATCGAGAGCCTGAAGTGGATGGACTCGGTCTCCGTGGCCGAGCTGATCCGCAACGAGCACCCGCAGATCATCGCCACCATCCTGGTGCACCTCGAGCGCGACCAGGCCTGCGAGATCCTGGCCAATTTCACCGAACGGCTGCGCAACGACGTGGTGCTGCGCATCGCCACGCTGGACGGCGTGCAGCCGGCCGCCCTGCGCGAGCTGAACGACGTGCTGACCAAGCTGCTGTCGGGCAATGAGCACATCAAGAAATCGTCGCTGGGCGGCGTGCGCACCGCGGCCGAGATCCTGAACTTCATGAGCGGCGAGCAAGAGTCGGCCGTGATGGACAATATCAAGAACTACGACAACGACATGGCGCAGAAGATCATGGACGAGATGTTCGTGTTCGACAACATCATCGACATCGACGACCGCGGCATCCAGCTGCTGCTGCGCGAAGTGCAGTCGGACATGCTGATCATCGCGCTGAAAGGCGCCTCGCAGGACTTGCGCGAGAAGATTTTCAAGAACATGTCGCAGCGTGCCAGCGAGATGATGCGCGAGGATCTCGATTCGAAAGGCCCGGTACGCCTGTCGGAGGTAGAATCGCAGCAGAAGCAGATCCTGCAGATCGTGCGGCGTTTGTCGGATGAAGGTCAGATCGTGCTGGGCGGTAAGGGTGAGGATTCCTTTGTCTGATATTGATGACTGTATTTAATGGCGATTCCTAAAGAACAGCAAAGCGCCTACCAGCGCTGGGAAATGGCGAGCTTCGGCGACGAGCGCCCGAGCACGCTGGCCCAGCGCATCGCGGCGGCCGAGGCGCAGGCTGCGCCGAGCGCGCCGCCGCAGATCATCGACCTGCCGCCGCAAATCGCGCTGCCGAGCGTCGAGGAAATCGAAGCGATGCGCGAAGCGGCGCGCCAGGAAGGCTATGTGCAGGGGCTGGAAGAAGGCCGCGCCGCCGGCCATGCCGAGGGTTACGCCGACGGGTCGGCCGCCGGTCAGCGCGAAGCCGCCGCCGACCTCGAGCACCTGCGCGCGATCGCCACCAGCTTCAGCGACGCCGTTGCCGCCGCCGACGAAACCATCGCCACCGACGTGCTCGAACTGGCGCTGCGCCTGGCGCGCGGCATGGTGCGCACCGGCTTCGATGTGCGTCCCGAACTGATCCTGTCGGTGGTGCGCGACGCCATCGACCAGTTGCCGGTGTTTTCACAACCGGCCGTGCTGACCCTGAATCCGCAAGACGCCGAGCTGGTGCGCCACGGCATGGCAGACGAACTCGACAAGGGCGGCTGGCGCCTGCGCGAAGACGCGCAACTGATGCGCGGCGGCTGCAAGGTCGAAACCGCCAGCAACCAGATCGACGCCCAGGCCCAGGCCCGCTGGCAGCGCCTGACCCATGCGCTCAACGCCAATGTCGAATGGCTGGGCGACTGATGGACAACGCCGGGTCCCTCGACCGCCACACCGCGCGCTGGAAGGCGTACCTGAACGATTGCGACACGCTCGTCAGTTTCGCCGATCCGATGCAGATCTCGGGCCGCGTCACGCGCGTGGCCGGCCTGGTGATGGAATGCGTCGGCCTGCGCATGGCGGTCGGCGCCGCCTGCACCATCCCCACCGCCAGCGGCTTCATCGAGGCCGAAGTGGTCGGTTTCGAGGGCGAGCGCCTGTTCCTGATGCCGCAGAGCGACACCGAAGGCGTGGTGCCCGGTTCGCGCGTGTTCCCGGTCGAATCGGTATTGCCGCCGCCCGGCACCGTGCAGCACCAGCGCCGCCGCCCCCAGGACCGCGCGCGCCACCTGCCGGTCGGCATGCAGCTGCTGGGCCGCGTGGTCGATGGCGCCGGCCGGCCGCTGGACGGCCTCGGCCCGCTCGGCACGCTTGAAGTCGGCCCGCTCAATGCGCGCCCGGTCAACCCGCTCGACCGCGCGCCGATCAAGGACACGCTCGACGTCGGCGTGCGCGCCATCAATGCCATGCTGACCGTCGGCCGCGGCCAGCGCCTCGGCTTGTTCGCCGGTACCGGCGTCGGCAAATCGGTGCTACTGGGGATGATCGCGCGCTACACCGAAGCCGAAGTGATCGTGGTCGGCCTGATCGGCGAACGCGGCCGCGAGGTGAAGGAATTCATCGACCAGATCCTCGGGCCGGAAGGCCGCGCCCGCTCGGCCGTGGTGGCGGCGCCGGCCGACTCCCCGCCCCTGCTGCGCCTGCAGGGCGCCGCCTATGCCACGGCGATTGCCGAACACTTCCGCGACCAGGGCAAGGACGTGATGCTGATCATGGACTCGCTGACCCGCTATGCGATGGCC
>Ga0265780_10002818_pt1 | contig 23323 bp, 22 predicted proteins | sample P1T30metagenome_FD_192432 | JGI IMG/M metagenome (GOLD analysis project Ga0265780, IMG submission 192432) | Plant litter microbial communities from East Loma Ridge, Irvine, California - P1 T30 | ecosystem: Environmental > Terrestrial > Plant litter > Unclassified | place: USA: California... | reverse complement strand
GCGAAAGTGATATGGTATATATAGCCAGACTAACCTTCTCATTCAGAAAAAGAAACCGTCTAGATAATGTGCGCACGATAACGCAACGAAACCTTGATGGTATCATATCCAGGTAAACCCCCCTTACCCTATATATGCTTCAGAGATAGAAATTTGACCCATGTAGTTCTCCAAGACCTCCGTACCAACTCATCTCAACGCACAACCAATATACAAGTGGGATGACATGCTTTGAATTAAAGTATGATAATGCTGCAAGTAATATGAATGCGCCTGAACACCTTGAATAGGGCCCTCCCATCCAAAATAACCCTCCCCTCGCCTAATATCGCTAACCTGAACGCCAACCTGCCTCATTGAGACCACTATGACCAATCCTGACCCTCTGGTTGTGCCCATGGATTCGGCATGGGCACACCAGCCATCGGATAGGTGAATCCCGGCATGAAGTAGTTGTTTGGTATTGAAGGTGGTGGTGGGTGCTGTTGATGTTGGTGTTGGTGTCGGTGTTGATGCTGCTGTTGCTGTTGCTGCATGGCATGTGACGGCAGTATCTCATGCTGTGGGGGCATCATTGTACGCTGTGGTGGCATCATCGCACGCTGTGGTGGTAGAGTAACAGGAACAGGAATCTGTGTGTTGGGTGTAACCGGACTGTCGATGTAGTCCGTTCTCCTTCGCTTCGGCTGCTGTTGCTGTTGCTGGTGCTGTTGCTGCTGTTGTTGCTGCTGCGAGTAATCGTAGATCGGGGTGTTTGGGGCGATGGATGGGTTCGTCGGTTCTTCATCTGCATGTTGGCGCTTGTTGCCCATCATGCCCCGGGCTTCTTTGCGCAGGCGGAGACGCACACCTTGGTCGGAGAAAGCCCTAGAGAGGTAGGTGGACTCTTCTAGGCCCTTGAAGTCTTTGGCAGGCACCACATCGAATGGCTTCGATAATACGCGACCAAGAGACTGGAACGATCCGCCTCCGGGGCAGGAATCGGGAAGCGGGTCAGCGACCTCCTCATAGAGGTTCATGCAGAGCCTGAACCTGCCCGCAATCTTGACCGATATGTCGCCGAAGATGAAATAGGCGCCATCCTCGTTTCTGGTTGGGTCCTTTAGTCGATGGAGGGAGGATACCAGGGTACCTGTAAGTGACTCGGTCGCTGTGTACTTGACAGGTTCGTCATTCTCTGCATCCCACAACAATACCGACATAAAGATGTACGGGTTTTGGAGGTATTGTTGGCTTGGATCTGCCCTGCTCTCGATATCGAGTTGGACGATGGGTGGCGGATCCAGGGGCTTCCGGGTTTTCTCTTTCCCTCTAAGGGTTACCAACCCTTCTCTAGGTTGCTGGCGGACTGCCAGCTTGCATACCCGAGGCTGTAAAGGGCCAACGGTAGGCACGGGTGACGGCTGATAGGGTGGCATGTAGCCACCACCAGGGAACGTTTGGTTGTACATGGCTGAAAAATCCATGATGGATTCTTGATCTTGTAGGTACTCTAGGCGTAGAGCGTGGTCGAGAACAAGTTCTTGTTCGGTTGTGGTAGTGTTGTGTATGTGGTTGCGGATGCAAGTACAAGATTAACAGCCGGATTGCTCGTAATGGCTATGTTAGTGGTAGGTACCAAGAAGAGAGAATAGGAGATGGCTCAGAAACAGCTGGGTTTTATGCAGTAGTCCCGTTACCGAGGCGATCTTGGCGTCGTTAGGACCTGAAAAAGCGTGGCCTGTTAAACAAAGAAGAATGGATATTTAGTAATGGAGAACCAGAAGATGCGGTCTTGTGATATAAAAAAACTGGGTGTAGTGGTAATAAGTAACGAATAAGGGCGGGAAAACGGTTACAGTGGGGCCAAAACCGGTTAGATTTGAACTTCTCTAGTTGGAATGACCACCAGAATAACAATATTTGCTCTTGCTTCTCCACTCAAAGACGGTCGCTTGCTCTCGTGTAGCCGTAAGGCATACGTTGCCGTGGTTGAGGTGGTAATGTAGGGCTGAGTCTCCACTAATCGGGTCGCTTCCTCAGGACGGGACTGGTGCTGGGGTCTCCACGGGGCCAAACTAGAGGCCGCAGTGGGGAGGGAGAGTGGCCAGAGGGTTCGCTCCACACTCAACGGCCAAGCAGCAACCGTGGTCTCCCAGGCGGCAATGAGTCAGCGAGCGAAGTCGCGCGTGAGGTCCTTCAGCAACCGCAGCCTGCAGTCTGGAGAACACTGTGCTCGCCGCGTCTTCTCCCACAATGCATAGCAACTGCTGAAGTCCAAGTCGAAGCCGTCTCGGGGGTGGGTTGGTCGGAACAGAGAATTTTCGGAACTGGTACCGAACCGTGGTAGAGTTGGGCCTGGAGTACTCCGTAGATGGGAACAAAGGGGCCGTTGGCAACGGCTTTCGAGGGTAGCACTACACTGGTCGACCAGTCAAGAGGCGATGACGTGTTGGGAGCGCGAGTTCCAGAGCATCCTGTGGAAGGTGAGAGGTGAAGGACAGGAGAAGAGTGGCAAGAGCATTTATGGATGCCGTCGCTCAAGAAGGAATTATCAACGGCAGCAACGCACAGTGTAGAAGATTTGGCAAGCGTACTTACAGTCGTCCGACGGCCCCCGGGGCGGCTTCGAAGACGATTCGTCGTTTTCCCTCTAGTCTCACGAGCAACTGGTGCCGAGCACGGCCGATCAGTGGTGTAGGCTTTCTCACTAACTAGCAGGTACGTAGTCTCCCAACCGGCGCGATGGCGAGTCTGGGACGTGCCTCGAGACTGGAGGCTCGAACTGGCAGAAGACTCACATGCGTACGAGAGAGAAGGCTGGACTGTGGTCGCGTTCCACTGCAGCTACCAGCCCTAGACGAGGCACTCCTTTGTCGACTGGCCCTAGAACAAACGTGGGCGTGCAACCATGACACATGGAGGCTGCACAACAACTGAACTGCGGCATTGGCGACAGAAGGGCTGCTGCTGGTGGTGTCGTCTGCGGGCGTCGACGATGCGAGTGAGTAAGGATGATCGCCGTCGCTATCTTGCGGTGGCTGGCGGATTTCTGCAGGGATCTAGGCTGGCTTGAAGCCAGGACCGTTGGATGCCCTGTTCGCTAGATGAAAGATATTCTACGATGTTACACTGTCATCTCAAACCCCGGTCGCCTCCCCTTTAGCCACCATTTTCCAACGAGTGAGCTGTGTGCAGGCGTCTGGCGAAACCGCTAGCCCGGCTGTCTGCCTCTGACAGTAGTGCCATATACTCGGCCATGGCCTTGGTTTCAGTGCTGTCAGATAACTGTCGGGTGCGTCAAAGGCACGATGATCTGGTTGCGACGTGCTGCTTGTTGAGCCCTACGCCTGGCCTCCCTCCATGTCCCAGCAAGTTTTCCCTCTTGGCCCAGGCCTTGTCTGACAAGCCGCTGTGCGTTCAGGACAGGACTGCGGACCGCGATTGGCGCCCTCGATATGGCAAATATTGTCCCAACATCGGCGTTATATGCGCTTAATTTACTTTTTCTTCTGCCCACGGATCTTCGGTTGTCAGGAACATTGGACAGTGTGGGCTGCCGTCACGCTTGAGCTCCACCGCGGAATACACTTCATCAACAGAGCGCGGCCCTGGTTGCCATCAACGTGTCGGGGTACTGCATCCGGGTCCCGTCCGCAAGCTGTACTGTGACTTGACGGCATATTCGTGCTGTCAAAAGACCGAAGACCTAATAGCGCTTGGATTCAATATGGTTACTTAGCAACCGGCTCTGGAGCTCGTTGGCCCCATCCATATATGTGGGGTATAACATAGCTTGCCAGGCCTCGTGGACGCCCTTCCCTGCGTTGTGTTTGATCATGTACTAGTTAGCATCTCTACTCTAGAGATCCGGGTCTTTTGTGAAGACACTGTGGTTCCGTTGGACCGTACACGGCGGGTGCAATGGTTGCCGGAATGGCAGCCATACTTTCAACTGCCGCAAGACTACTAATCGCCAGGGAACAGCAGCTCAACCTGGTCCCAAATCGCGCACCTTGTGGAATACGAGACCTCGTTGGAGCAACTTCAGCCCTGACTCGGTTTAACCGATCCAGATCCTGTTGCGTCTGATGCCATCTGCTACCGCCAGCGAGATAAAGCTTCAGTACTATCCCGCCAGCCCCTCCTGCGAGCTGCCGCGACCAGCAACTTCGGCCTCGTTGCCGTACCATATGAAAAATCAACCTTCAAAGATCATCAGGATATTCTCTGGCTAAACTTGCCCTCACCGGTCGCGCGAGGGGCCGGTACTTGATCCCGACAATGTGACGACAGTGCTCGCCTGCCCTAGAAGCTACACAGTAGGATACTCGCATATCTCAGCTGCGATAGGACCGGGTTCATAAACGCTCTGTACGCCTCCACAATTACCCCCACATTCTGCGTAACGATTGTTCCGTGCTCACGATGACCTAGCAATCCGATTGCGAGCTCAATTTCAGCCACTGACCACTGACACATGCTGCTCTCGTTCACATTACTGCTGGAAAGCAACGGTTGAATACGGCAAGCTGCTCCCCTCACTACTTTCATGTGGGCCTTAGGCGAGGCGAGTCATCTATGATGTCTATACGCACACTGTCACTGGTTACGCAGAGCACCACGATCCTTGGCAAAGGGGTTGGTGCATGGCCGGTGTCAAGCGGGCCCAGGACGTCGACGTCTCGATTGGCTGGCGAGCTTTGCAGACAGAACTACAACTTACCCTCCTTGGGGCTAGCAAGTTAGTTGCCTGCAGCTCGTAGCAGCTGATCGGGATGTTTACGGAAGAAGCAGTTCATCAAGCACCTTCAATCTCGGTAAAAGGGTCGAAAGCGACACCACACCACTACCACACCACTACCACAGCCAAAAGTCAACGTGTCTATTTGCGGTTGTAAGTGCTCGACATGAATGCTGGAATTGGCTTAGCCATCAGTGTGCACACCCCAGATCGCCTGAAGCAGCCACACACTCTCGAAATTCGCCGTCCAGGTCCCGCTGCGCACTTTTCTTTTCTCTAATGTGACTTCCCGCTGATCGGTGGAACGCACGTGCGACAGGGCGCCTGCTTTCTTCTTCTTCCGAAGTGGAGCAGGAGGGTCCAAATATTTCTGAATTGTATGGCGTCATCCATGCAGCTCTTTTATTTCTCAGACAATTTCTCAAGCTTCACAATTAGCTGGTCACTCTTGGGCGGCGCGGTATACGAGTCCATTTGCTCGATACCTGTATCGTCGACAATGGAAGTGCTGTAACTCGAATACAGCGCAGCGATGATGTATTTCATCTCTGTGAAGACGTCAGTGTCGGCATCTCGGCTGCATGCAGAAGATGCCCAAGGTTATACTCCTGTTAAAAAAAAGAGCTGCGAGAACGTACGGTACACTGCCAAATGGCTCCCGACGCACATACGGCCGCCGCTGCGCATGGTAAGTGAGACATCTTGGCTTCAACGAATGCAACTGACCTCCCAAAGGCCCAAAACCACCGGCTCTCCATATCCTTCCGCTTCTCATCGCCGAGCTTGTCCATGTCTAGCCACCGCTCTGGCCTCCACTCGTTCGCGCGCTCAAACACGTCTTCGTTTAGATGCAACAGGCCTGCGCTGGCACTTACCCTTACCCCCCCAGGCACGTAATACAATGCTTGCTCGGGTCCTAGATGGCAACCCTGGGGAGGAGTGAATCGTGGTTGTGGACCAGGAATCGCAGAGTGAAGACGCAGGGTTTCCCATATGACTGCGTGCAAGAAGGGCAAATTGTCCACTGCCTTGGGATTCGGTAGCTGCGGTGCAGACGAAGGTACAAGACGAGGGGACAGACCAAGGATCTCGCGCTGGAGACGAGCCTGGACGTCAGGGTGTTGTGACAGCTCATGAACAACATAGGTCAATGTAATGCCGGATGTATCGAAGCCAGCCGCTAGGTGATCCAAAACCTCGCTCGCGATCGCCTTGTTCAATGCGTCTCCCTTGACCAACTGCTTAGCCATGCTCTGCTGCAGCTGCAGATACACCACGGGCCGGTCTTGGACGTCTGTAGTACCGGCGATCACAACCGCACCAGCAGCGTCGCACATTTTTGCCGTCCACTCCTCGATCTCACCGTTTGCTTCATCGACCCATTTTGGCGTCAACCGGTAGTTCAACCACTTCTCTACAAAAGCACAGAGTCTCGGGAACTCCTGAGGCCAAAAGGTGAAAGACCGGCGCGAGTTGTACACGTCCAGGAACCAGGCCAGCTGCTGGCTATCGTCGATAAGGTTCGAGCCTGCCTTGAGGCCAAAGATGTAGCACGTCACAATGTCCATGGTCGTTGCGCTAAGCAGAGCGTACATGTTCAGTACGCCCTTGTCTGGTTCGGAAAAGGTTCGGTCTAGGAAGGGCAGGAAACGTCTGTAGACTATGTTTGACGCCTGGGCTAGCAACGCGTCGCTTGCCGTGACGTGTGACTTGCTGTAAATGTTGCTTAACATTCGTTTTCTCTGCGAGTGCGGTTTGTTGCTGCCAGTGGAGAACATGTTGTCGACGCTGCAACCATGTCTTGTCAATACACGCTCGATTCGCCCTGCAGCCAGTGCTCACCCTCCATAGTTTGAAAAGAAAGAATACCAATTGTATCCATCTCTAGCACACACTTTCTCAAACCCTCCTGCGTACACGTCTCGAATCCCTCCTTTGACGCAGTTGACACTGATCTCGCGCGGTCCCAAGCACACAATCGGACCCAGGCGGTCGTGTGCTGCCTTGAGCGTCGCATTCTCAACGCCCCGCCACCGCACAGCGTGTATCCAAAGCGCGGTAAAGTGCGCGAGTGGGTGTGCAGCTGGGACGTTGCGCAATGGGTTCCGGAGATGGTCGATAAGCCAGCTGGTAACGATCAGTAGAACAACGACTCCGACGACGGTGGAGAGAGACGACAAGGCAAAGAACATGATGGTGTCGCAACGTTGCGTCGTGCAACACGCCTCTTCGTCTCAGCAAAAAAAGCAAGAAATGGGGGGGGGAGGCAATCAAAGCCACTAGACAATGTCAGAGAAAAGCAACAATGATGCCCATGTTCGCCCATTGTTCACCCACGCCCTACGTACGTCGGGAACGACAGCTCGTCGTTGCTCGGCCCGCACTAGCAAGACCACACACCCCACATGGCAGCTGTATGCAGCGACGCACTGAGCAAGCCAGCAGCATCTCACTGTGCCTACCCAGGCCTAGACAGGCATATCCCCACAGCAGCGCGCATCGCATCAGGTTTGCTTATCTCTTGATGATCGCCCAGCTGATTCCCGCTCTTAGCCGAGCATCATTCTCTACACTATACCCAACTTGGCTTAGTACTATATCATGTGGCTTGCTGTGGCTGAGAAGACGCCACAGCTGTTGTTTCTTCCAAGCCTCATACCCCACTCGTCCATCCACTTCCAACGGCGCCCCCCGTCGACGGTGGGAAAAAAAAGAGCGTCTTGTGCGACGTGTTTGGAATGGCGAGGGGTGTGTGTAAGGGTGGTGTACTATGTTGTTCCCGGCCTTTATTTAGATTTTTGCAATAGGGGGGAAGGTGGAATGGGGTGGGAATGATAGGGCTGTAGGGCAGATGCTAGGATTGTTGCGCTCTTGATGAAGATAACACGTGGTTTATTAATAGGAAGAGGAGGGTGTCTGTGTTTCAGGGGTTTCTCAAGCTTTGTTAGGAAGGGCCCTAGAATGTGATGAATGTTTGGTAAGTGGGTATAACTTTGACTTGGGTTTCATTTGTGCACAAATGGTGAAACCGGCCGTTGAAAGAGTAGGGTTCTCTCTGCATGTAGAATCGGGTACGACATCCGAGGGGGTAGGGAAACAGTAAGCGACCCGGCTGAATGTTCATGGTAAAGTCGGGTACCATATCCGTGGGCGGGAGACGAAAACTTGGGGAAAAGTTCGGGCCGGCAGGCACGTGAGTATCGTGGTTGCGACTACCTCAGTAGGCATTGCGGATCCGGGAAGCTTGTTTGGATTACTGATGCCATGTGTTCCCTGTGATGGCCATTTACGAGGTGGGTGTTCCTGACGCTGTAGTCTACACTGTTGGACCAAGTCTCCAAAACACATATCGTCCGGTACCGGTGAGATCATAGCAGACGTGTCTTGTCACACTTTTTACTAGTATAGGCTCCCTGTTTATATAGCTTGTGTTATTTCATAACCCTAATGTTTCAAGCCCTGCCATGCGAAAAGGAACACGGGTCAACTGATTGCAAAACCCATAAATCATCTCATCCCAGAGCCAGCCTGGCTGACCCAGGAACCAGTATTGTGGACAAGACAACCCTCGCATCACTGACTTAAAAAGGCCCAGTTGCATGACAAGAGAACTCTGATACCATCTATTGGAAGAACCCAGGACTTGGGACCATTATAGACCAGCACATGGCTAGTAATATAGGGAACCGGACAAATCAGCACCTTCATCGGAGGTTCCTCCACTAAGCATTTTCTGGATGCTTCTCGAGATTCCTGTTCGTCTGGAGCCGGATCTGATTTGGGTGCATCTCGGGCAGCATATCCTCTCTGCACTCTGTCAGAGGTATTTTTTTGGTCGTTGATGCTCTACGTCAAACTAGGGTATCGAAGCTTTTGTCTAAGCAACGACCTTTTTTACCAGGCCGATGCCAGAGTTTGTGTTCTATACCATCTCTGAGAATATAGACAGTGGCGATTCTGACACTCATGTCTTATTCCATGGCGAGTTGTCGAGCATTTCACTATGATAGGCTATGAAGAGTTGCTCTTACATCGTGGTAGTAGTCCAAGTGGTCATGGCCTCTTCTCGTTCAGGCCATAGATATTCACTTGCAATATCTAGCAGCTCAGCGCAAACAGGAGGCATGAGCAAACATTACGCACTTTGGACAAGTCTATCCAGAGCTTCATACACAAAAATATTGCCAGATAACGACCAATGGTTCGGAACTTACCATATTCAGATTTGGAAATACTAAAATCTTCTAGAGGTAGAGGTTAGAGGACGCAGAGACCTTCACAGTTTCATGCCAGATACCCCTTATAACATATCTTTTTTTTTCTCTCTAGACTCCGCGGTTGAAAATACCTGGTATGATTCGGTGAATTTCTCTTCTTTTTAAATGAAGGTATTGTGAGTTTATATGTGATGTCGATGTTTAACAGCTGATTTTCACATTGCGGGATTGTAACAGCAACATAAGAAAGCAGTAAAGGTGCTATCCCAGCGTCTTATTCTCAATTGAATACAATGTTTACTCAGTGGAAGTAAATGTATTATGTATAGATGATGTAGAAACATGGTACTGGAAGGGATATGTTTTACAACCGCACAACTCGGTGTAAATTACTCGGGTCTTGTTCTTCTAGAAAGTAATCGTGCCTAAGTTGCAATAGCATACCCTTGTCTTACCTAACCTCCTTGAACTGCTTGGTAGTAGAGAACAAAACTATCATGTGTCGAATTAGCGAAGAAAAACTTTCTCTCTCTCTTTCTGCAAAAGCTTGAAAGTTAACCAAAAAAGAAAGCTGGCACTTTTTACAGTCTAAACAAGAAAAAACAACAAGCTCATTACACTTTTTTTATGGCTTGCTGGCACAAAAAAAACACGTTGAATGAGCGTATTAACAGATCTATTAGATCAAGTCTCCTACTACTCTGTTGACACCCAACATCACGCACTGTTACAACAAAGAAAACCCCTTTACATAGCTCTGACCTACCGAGAGCTTACCAGAAACCTTTTTTTACCTAGGCCGCTCTCTAAAGTTTAGCTACGACGTAAAAATCAATCATGATTTGTGCGAATGTTGATAACGCACTAGTTCCATTGTGTGGAAAAAAAAAGCTTATCATGCAAATGTACAGCAGTAAAAGAAAACTCGTTTCCTGTCTACCCCAAAACATACAACTTCTCACAAAAAAATTCAAATAAGATACGGCAGACCCCTGAACTTGTCAATTCGCATACCAGATACTAAAGTATGGTGGACAACCCCCGCCTTTAACCTGTATTATAGCGCTGAGATATCCCTAGTTCCACCACACTTGCATTCCACCTTGTAACAAAGTTAGTTTCCAAAAGCGGGCCAAGTCTCTCTTATATATTACTCCTCTCTCTTCTCTACACACGATTATATTATATTTCGAAAGAAATAGAACCCCCTCTTTTGCTACCGTGCATCAACATCAACATCATACATCTCCACAATCTATCAACCCCAACTTTATCAACAGCACGATGTATTTCGCATTCTCAATCATCTGTTAAGGATTGATCCCCCTCTACACATGCAAGCCCAATGTGGCCCCCTAAACCCATAACAACACAAGAGTAATAAGGAAAAAAAAGGTTACATAGTAAACCATAACAGTTTGGGAAAAGATTTGATTATTATGATAGATTTTGTCTCAGCCATATAGAAACCTTGGAGAAGAAAAAAAATAAACGCCTTTGTTTGAAATTTCCCCCCATGATAATCCCATATTTCCCAAGGTATCTCCGTGATGCGTACAAAACTAGAAAAAAAAGAACCGGAACAAAAAAGACAAGAAGCTGCTGTTGCTGCTACTAGAGGGAAAGAAAGTAGAAGATAGAAAGGCTTTCCCCAAAACGATCAATCCTAGCAGCAAATTCAAAAAGAAAAAGAAAAAGAATCTTTGTGTCTTTGGATATAAAGAGGAAAGAAAAAGAGAACAGACCTGAGACCAGAGACATGCAAAACAAAATAAAAAACAGACCCTTTCGTACAACCAAATGTTGGTTATAGACAACAGAGTGGAGAGTCCAGTCGAAAGGACTTATCAAGCATCAGCCATAATGATATCGTCGTCCTCCTCACCCTCGGCATCAATATCCATATCGCCCTCTTCCTCATCGTAATCACCATCCGCGTCCACATCCTCGTCATGTTCCTCTTCAATCGGCAGCGCTTTCCCCTTGCCCTTGAGATCGATGCTACCCCTTGAGCTAGCTGAGCTACGTGTGCTCCGTCTGCCGTTGGTGAGCACAGCCTTAACCGCGCCGCCGTCCTCAACATCATCACCGTTTGTGACACTTTCGCCCAATCTGCTACGCGTGCGACGGAGCGAGATGGTGCCGGGGGTGAGGGCGCCGTTTGCAGAGGGCGACATGAGGTTCTTTGCGCTTCGACTGGGGGACAGCTGGATCTTGGATACGGGGGCCGTGTGGATGGAGAGCGAGGTGTTGCGGACGCGGTTCGGAGTGCTGGTTCTGCGGCGTGAGCCAAAGGGCCGGCCTGGTCGCCGTTTCTGTGCGGGTTGGCCTGGGACAGGGGGGAAGATTTCGTAGCGAGAGGGCGGGATGGCGGGCTCGTCCATATGCGATCCTGCTAGCGCTACGGTAGAGCCGTTGGCAACGGGTGTGCCGGGTGCTGGTGAGCCACCGTTGACAGAGCCTTCGGCAGTTGGTATGGATCCAAAGGGATCGGCTTCATCGCCAGTGCCGTTGGCTTTTGCCTTGCCCATCTCCACACCTTCTTCAGGTACGGACTTCTCTACCTCCTCGACCTCATCACGCTGTTGTACTGTCTGGAGGGCAGGTCCATCTTCATACTGCCCGAGTCGGCCCATGACATACGGAGTCCAGATGAGGCATTCGGGGTTGATCTTCGGATTGCCGGCAGCGTTGCACTTCTCTATGTATGACTTGAAATAGTCTAGGTCGAGCCGCAGAGCGTACTTCTTTGTAACGGGGTCGCGTACAAGAGCTCGCAACCCCTCCAAAGCGGACACAATGTCATCTGGCGTCATACCCGTGCGATCTGATATGGCCGAGATACTGATCGCCGCCTTTTGCTGCAGCAACTCCTCGCATAAGACCAACCGCCAGTACTTGCGATAACTCACAAGACCCATATCACTAAGAGGTTTCTCAGGGCTGCCAGTCTTTCGCTCGACCCGGGTAAGTAGGTAGGAAAACTCAATCAGGTACTGTCCGTAGCCCTTGCGCATGTGTATGGGCAGCACCAGGATACAGGAGACGTTGTTGAGCGAGCTCGGCCGCTTCTCCTTGGAGAAGTAGCCGACGAAATGACAGCCAAAGTTATCGTTCTCCGTCATGACGTAGAATAGAAAGGGCTCAACGTCGTAGTAAAGCGTTTTGGAACCGAGGAAGAGTTTCGCAAGAAGGCACAGGTTCTGGCAGTAGACAGGGTTCTTCCTGCCGTCGACCTCAAAGAAAGAGTATCGGCCATCGCGGTATATCTCGTCGCCTGGGGGGTGTTTTGCTGGGCACTTGAGCTACAGCCTGTTAGTTATAATCTTTCAGAAAGCTTGCATTCCATACCTTGTGTCTCCACGCAACGTAGTCCGAGTTCATGTACTTGAGACAGAATTCGCATATGTAGAGCACCCGGTTCTTGCTGTACTCTTCCGGATACGGTGCAGCGTGCCAGGTATCAATCTCCCAGCCTCCAAAATTGACGCATTTGATCTTACTGGCGGTAGCTGCTTGCTTGTGCGACCGCCCTGCCTCTGGTGGATAGAGTGCAGCCTGTTTCTCTCTCCATTCCTCTTCGGCCTTGATCCTAGCGTCATCAAACCGCTTCCTGTCTGCTTGTGAGGGGTACGTCTTGGAAGTGTCTGCATCGGCTTCGGAGAGCACACCGCCGTAGGGCTTGATTTTGGCCTCGTCCGGTTCTCTGTCAGTGAAACCGGCGAAAGGCGTAGGGTGCTGGACGTGTATTGTTGGGTAATGCGGAATGTCTGGTGAGTCTCGTGCATCCTGTGCAGCACGGCGATTCCTCTCACGACGCTCCCGATCCCTTTGACGTCGTCGCTCTTGTCTTTCCTGCTCTCTGGTAGGCAAGACAATCTTCTTCTTAGGCTTCGACGTGACAATTTTTTGAACTTTCTCGTTATTCAGATGGAATGCGATGATCAGACTTTGACCCTGAGCCTCTTCGATCCAGGCCAGCGGCCGTTTGTCAGTCCTCTTAGGCTGCCCACGGCGTGCTCGCGCTGGTCGTAAACGGGTGCCTTCGCGGTCTGATCCAGTGTGCTCTCCATCAGCGCCACTTTCATGACCATCCATGGCGCTACGGACGCTACGGACACTTCTTGATGGCGGTCTGGGAGAGAGTGCAGCTATTGATGGTTCTGCACCCGAGTTGGTTGCTTCAGAAGGTCTCCGCTTTTTTCGTGTTTGCCTTGACAGCAGCGGTGTATCTGTTTCATGCGAAGTCTTGCGTTTGCGCAACGAACGTACGCCATCTTCTGCTTCATCGGGAAGAATGAGCTCTTTGAAGATTGAATGTCCCTCTGGGTCGACCCCACGATGTGAAGGGAGCAGCTCTTTGGTGAGTTTGTTCTGGGACGAACGTCTCCTACGAGCAGAGGGCTCCTCCTCCTCTTCCTCTTCTTCGGTCGGGAAGTTGTTGACACACTCTGTGCAGCGCCAGCGCTTTGCATCTGGAGTCCGTCAGTACAGTTAGGACTGGGATACCAGGGAACATACCGTCATCGGGACTAAGCGTTTTAGCGTCACGGGCGCATTGCCGATGTGCTGCAGGAACAACATGTCAGCTACCACATGGTCAAACATTCTGTAAACTACTCACCGTTATCCCCACACACCGCGCATGAGAGATACTCTTCAAATTCCGGGCTTGGGTCGTTATCCTCGTCTTGTTTGCAGTACCTATTTGAGTCAGTTGACATTACTTTTTTTTTGAGTACTACAGGCGTACTTACACGCATACATTGGGGTTGGATGACTTGATAACCTCATCCTCCTCACCATCTACGCTCGCCTGCCACTGGTTCTCCTCTTCAGAATCGGCGCTGCTCGACCCCTCGCCGTCGCTGGACTTTGCATCCGATGATTCTCCGGCTGCATTGTCGCCCTCATAGTCCTCTTCCTCGTCAGAGGAGGCAGTTCTACGCAGCGCTATCTTGACGGCGCCAACCGGCTCGGCTTCGTCCTCGTCGTCGTCGACGTCTTCGCCCTCGGCATCCACCTCGGAACCCTCAGCGTCGGTGGTATGACCTTCAGCATCTGGCATGGCTTCGGCAGCAGGGACGTGTTCGTATTCGACGTCGTCCATTTCGTATTCGCCGTCCGCGTCGATGTCGTCCATCTCGGTGTTGCTCGTGGTTTGGCCCATGAGCTCCGCCATGGCGAAGTTGACGGCAGAGGCCACCTTGGAGGCAAAATAAGCCACTGTCGCAGTACAGATGTAGTATGGACCTCAGAAGGTCGATCGCGCAAGTGGTAGTGGCCACGGGGGCTCTTTCATGCAGCACTGGTGAGCGCGTCGGCGGTAGCGTAGCGCGTTGTCGTGATCCGTGAAGCCCCGGACGGTCTCTTTTTGCGTAATTCAATGGTGATGTCGCTTTTGGCGGCGATGAATTGCCCTGGTGAGGTCGCTACGGGCTCCAAGTCGCGTTGTCGGGTGCTGTGGGGAATGTGGAGGTGCGCGATGGCGGCGTGCGCAATTATTCCGCGGAGCTGAGGCGTGAGGGCATCGGCATTCGCGACTCGTATGAAAGTATGGCGCTGGGCGACACCAGATATAATTGTAGCTTGCCAGCAAACGGCGTGGGCGATGCTCTCTCGTCGTCTGAAATGGCACCCTTTGCGTAGGTCGGGGAAGCCAAGACGCACGCACGGCCGCACTCACCTCAAGCCGACAGCACGTCTAGCTAGTCCGCCCTTCACGACTACCCACCCCGCAACATCACAGCAACCGGACACACTACCGCAACCATGGGCGTCCCATTCGAGGCTCTGCTGCCCTATGCCATTATGACGGGCGTGAGTAATTGTCCCTCTGCCTCGCGAGACCGGGACTAACGCCGGTGCAGTTCTTCGCTTTCAGCGCCGTGTCGGTCGGAAAGCTCAAGGAGATGCAGAACGGAGGAAAGAAGACGAGGAGGGGCATCGACCAGTGGGACAGGGTGAGTTTTGGGCATTGAATGTTCATGAAGCCAGCGGCTAACAAGTGTATAGCAAAGTACGACCGCTCTGCCATGACCTCATGCGCGCCCAACTTACAAGATTCTAGTGATGGAACGCGACCGCCGACTGACTGGCTTCATGCGCGGACAGACGGACAAGCCGGCAGCCCCGGAAGGCTTCGAGCTCAACAACCCATGGAGGGTACGTATAGTATAGCAATGGGCGGGTAATGCGGGCAATTGCAGTGCTAACCACGTCCAGTGCGAGCAACGGTTCCTATAAAGCCGAGATGTTTGAAGATCAGCGACATGTGTGCAAACAATCACCCCAATGCGCCCATGCGACAGTATGATAGACAGCAAGCAATCAATGATAATAGTGTGTTATACTTCCTATATCTACTTAATCTCTGACGTCAGTCCTGCAATGCCCTCGCGCTCTGCCGGTCCGAACTTCATTCCAAGGTGCTCCTCCAGCGCATCTAGTCTCTCTGCTTCGCTCTTAAAGTGAAGCTCCTTGGTCTTTTTACCGTTGACGAGCCACTTCATAGAGGTGCCTGCCAGGCTTATTTTCCCTATAAAGTCTCCGTCGTCGCCCAAGAGCTTCTTGTCTGCCACCATCATTTGCGTAAAGAAGGTCCGCTGGCTGGTGCTGGTGTAATAGTTCATCACTGCATAGTCGTTGGGCAGGAACTCGATTTCACTAAACGTGTACTTTATTTCCCACTCCATGTCGTCGTTCCTGCGATGTTCATAGACCCAGAGTCGCTGGTTTGGGTCTGTGTTGCCCGGGATGTTCTTCCACTGAAGCTGTGCTGATGCGGGCTTGATGTGCTTCTGGATGGTTCCTGGGCGCTCCAGCGGCATAGGGATGACAGGTCCGTCGGACCCAAAGGCTACGTCCACGAAGTACTTTGTATCGCCAATCATGACAAAGTTGACCATATGCGTCCATCCCCCCCAGCCGTTGCCGGACCGGACTCGGCAGCCTCCAGAGTACATGTTGAATCCGAGCGACTTCAGGAGGACGGCAAAAATCCGGTTGGCCTCCATGCAATAGCCTCCGCGGCCATTGTTGTCGCCAATGATCTTCTTGAACAAGTCGTTGGAGTGCAATGATAGGCCACGATGTACCGAATAATGCAGGCTTAGGTTTTCAAACGGTATCGTCGCGAGATGCCGCTTCTGTAGCAGGGCCAGGTACTCTAGGGTGTCACTTGGACTCCGGCCGCCAATGTCATATATCCGCTTTTCCTCGGGCAGCCCCAGACGGTCAAAGTACTTTGCTAGCTGATCTGCGGAGAAGGGCGCGTCTGCACTCATAATGCGGGTTTATCGATAGGGGCGGTATGTGCAGATCCTAATGCGTTATAGTGGAGATGGGCGTGGGTGCAAAAGACGGTAGGTTAGCGGACTAGCGACGAAGTCCAAAACGGCTGTGGTACATACACACAGATTTATAAGATATGTTTTCAGCTGCTGACAAAATACTTCTTCAATGTCGCATGGACAGACTTCGGGAGTGAGGCCGGCAATGATTTCGGCAGTCAGTTCGGCATCACCAAAGCCCCGATCGCGAGCGACAGCACGTTAAGCAGAGTGGGATGTGTTGGTGTATGTGGGGAGGAGGTGCCTGCCAAGCGCCGTCTATGCTGGGATACCCGCCGGGGCGTCTTTAGTGGACCGAACGGCATCCCTTGACAGCCGCCGCATTCAGTGAAATTCATCTCCCCTAAGAGTAGCACCATGCCTCGCTCCCCGTGAGCGCCCCAACAACCTCGCTGGCTGCGCGAGTCCTCGTACTGTGCGCCCCCGTCGCGCTTTCCCTTCGGACCTTTGCTACACCTCACCGCGACGCCTCGCCCTTCACCTTCACCACGCGACGCCTGCCAAGAGCCAGCCTAACCAGCATGACCGGCAATGGCCTGCGCACACAGTACCCCTACGTGGGTGACACGCTCAGCCCGCGCGCCCTCTACGACTTTCCCTCGCCGACGTCTGTCTACCCGTCCGGCATTGGGGCTGTCTCACCCAGCTTCTTCCCCATGGCCTACCAGATCTCGCCGCGGTTCGGCGCGAGTGCGTTTATTCCCCCCGCAGACGTCTTTGTAGACACCCGCCGGGAAACAGTGCGTGAGAATGGTGTATATACGCCCCGAAACTCGCGCAAGCGGAGCTCAGCCCTCGACACCGACCCCGTGGCCATGCATCTGCTGGTCGAGACGGCCATTGGAGACAGCCAGCACTTTGATATCCTGACCGTAGAAGAGGTGGATGCGCTGAAGCAGGAGCAAAAGGCCCTGGACACCCGGTTGGGCACAGTGAGGCGGAAGCTCGAGTCAGAGACCAAGATCCGTGATGCGACACGCTCCCTCGGCCGTCTGGCCTCGAAGAAGGGAAAAGGACACACACGAGGCCTCAGCAGCAAGAATAGCAACCCGGCCCAGGAATACGACCCCAAGGAACTCGAGGGTCTCGAATCTAGCAACAAGAAGGTCGAGGAGTTTATCCGCGAGTGCCTGGAGATTGAGTCCCGCATGCGCATGATCGACATGCAGCTGCTGATGCACACCGCTGCCGTCCTCCAGCTCACCCACAAGGGCCCGAAGCAGCACGAAGACGACTCGGAAATACGAGAAGATGGCTTTAGCAGGCCCGACAGCCCCGCGAGTCTGAACACGTACGAGGATGCCCGACTCAAGGGCATCCGTGCAGGCGACTTTGACGAGAGGAGTTTGTACAGATCGCCGGAGAATCTCGACAACCTGATGAATGTGCTGCAGAACGGAACACACCACCAAACCTCTTCTGCAGACCGACCAGACCAGCCCTTGACTGCAGCAGCCACCCGGCTGCAGGAGTTGAACGAGCGCCTGAGGACGCTCATCATCGAAGCCAACCCTGAGCGAGACCAGGACTACTCTCTACCCCCACTGGCACTCGAAGGAACACCGGATGCTTCTACGCTGGGCCGTCAGCTCGATTTTCTGGACCAAGGCCTACGCAGCATCAGCACCGAGCAAGCAAACATGCGCACCAACGCAAGACATGCCTTGAGCGAGGTCGAGGGCCGCCTTGAGGGTATCAACAACCAACTATACGCCGTCGTTTCCCGATCAGACCAACAAACAGAGAAGATTGCACCTCCACCAGTAATCACCGGCTCAGGTTCGACCGAACAACTCAACTACATGGAAAATACCGTCTACGCTCTCGAGCAGATGCAATACGCCATTGACGAGCAGATGAACCAGCTCCGCTCAAGATCCGTCCCCGTCAGCGATGCAGAGAGTGCTGAATTGGCCGAGAAATACGACAACACCATGCGGGGCCTATGGGACATGATCTTGATTGGCGAGGAAAAGGCACGTGAGCGGAAACGCGAACGCCGCCGACTACTAGAAGAAGACCCAGACGCCAACGAGCACCTCTCACCAGACGAGGATGCCAACGCCAACGAGTCGTACTCGCTGCTTGCCTTCACCTCCAAGGTGCAGATGCTCTTCAGTCGTGCCACCAGCCTCAAAGACAAGCAGTCTGTCCTTATGCGCCAAATCAAGCAACAGCGTGAGCTCAACAGCAAATCCGATGCCCAGAAAGAAGCCGAGTTTGAGCGATTAAACACACAAGTACTCAGCGCGAGATCTGAAAAGAAGACCATGGAAGAGGAACTCGATCGGGCAATCAGTCAACTGCAGCAATTTGACGGACAAAAGATCAACGTTGAAGCGCAAATCCTGCGCGACACCCAGGAACGTAACGCTGGTCTGGAAGCCCAGCTTATCAACGTACAAGAGCGTGTCATGACATTCGAATCCGAATTGAGAGAGGCCAAGCAGCGTGCCATCGCCTATGAAGAGCAACTCAAGGACGTCCAGAAGCAAGCTGTAAGCTACCAGAGCCAGATGCAAGAAGCCGAAAAACGCGCCGCGACATACGAGGAAGAGCTCAAAGGTCACCAAGAGCGACACAGCACGTACAACGTCTCGTCACGCGAGGCAGACCAACGTATTGCTGGGTACGAGGCTCAGGTTCGGGACGCTCAGGAACGAGCTCTCATGCTAGAGACCAAGCTGAGGGAAGGAGCAGCTATACAAGCCGAGCTCGCAGAGGCTACTGAGAAGATTGCCCAAACCACGGCGACCCTAAAGGCTATAACAGAAGCAAAGGAATCAGCAGAGGCGCGTTCGCTGGATGCTACTAATGCGCTCAACGCCAAGGAAGAGGAGTTCCGCAAACTCGAGGGTGAAATTGTCCGTCTCACAACCGAGCTTACGTTTGCCAAGGCGGAGCTTGATGGTGCGTACGGCACTCGTGCCCAACGCGCCGCAGATGCAGGATCAAATCCAGCCATTAAGAAGGAGCTGGATGAGCTCAGCGAGCAAAACAAAGCCCTCCTAGGCGAGCTGGAGGCGCTCCGTAAAGTCCAGGACGTTGCTTCTCAATCAGAGGCCGAAGCCCGCCGGTCAGAGCGTAATCTCAAAGCGGAACTGTCAGGCATGGCCGCTGAATACGAAGCTCTGACTCGCGACGCCATCCAAAACGAAAAGGACCGGGATACCCTCGAGTTGCAAATTGATAAGCTGCGCGACGAGAAAGAGGCCCTGGAACGCGACCTCAGCGACGAAAAGGTCAAATGGCTGGGTGTCCGAAGTCCCGGTATGCCAAATAGCGGTACACAACTTGACATGGGCGCAACTAGTATTCGCATGTTGAGAGAAGATTTCCGCAAAATGATGAGAGACCGGACAGCAGAGGGTCTCAAAGCATTGAGGGTGAGTACAAGAGAAAAAACACTAAATTCTGGACGATGGACATGAAGACAAAAAGAGTATATACTAACATACCTTTTTAGGCTGAACAAGAAGAACGACGCAAGCTCGAAGCTGTGGTCCGCCAATTACGCAAAGAAGCTATACCTCAACGCTCCAATCTATCCAGGACTATGACTATGCCGACTTGATCAACTTGTGTCGCTTCGTCTTCGTACGCATGCATTCATTGTCATGTTATACCTCATACCTTTTTGCTTCTACTTTCCCACGGCATGTATCCTTTTTGTATATACCATATACCCATTTTCTTCTTCTTCTTCTTCTTCTTCTTCCTCTTCAACATCCATTGTCGTCTATGCATTTGTGTACGCGGTGTTTGGAGGAGGGTGACGCTACATGCATATTGGATGGGCGGGCGTGTGAGAGCGTGTAACTAGTAATGTTTTATGCAGTTGCATTGTGTGGTAGTAGTGGAGGACTTTTTTTTTCTCTCTCTCCGAAGAGAGGGGACTGACGAGACCTTGTCTGACCTTTCCCTTGGGTATGGAGGAGGGATTGTTGGATAGGACAACGCGATTGCTAGATAGTCTTTACATACGTCTAAGGGAGAGAATAGACTAGATGTTAGTGGTTGATTCATTCGTCTTGCCCTGCTTTTTCTTTTTCCCCTATCTAATCCATATTCTATATGTCGATTGAAGTTGCAATGGAGAATCAATCCCAATCTCTCATGCCTCAATCTTGACCCCCGGCCCAACCTCCCTAATCCTCCCCTCCAACCGTGGCGCAATCGACTTTGTCCAATTCACCTGAAACTCGCCTCCACCCAGCTCATCGCACGGCACCGGATTTCCCTTTAGTCCCGCGACGCGCCACCACTTGCGCATCACACGCCTAATCATCTCGACTTGTTTATCCGTAAACGTAATCGGAGCAGCCTGATCAGCGTCAAACACCGGGCCATCGTCTTCATCCTCGTCTGCATCCGGGTCCTCTGTGTCCTCTGCATCGGATGCAGAGGAGTTTTCTTTGCTATTCCTCACCATCATGCCGATCCTGGGGTGTTTCTTCGGCGGTCGCGGCGAGGTAGGTGATGTGGGCGACGGGTCGTGAAACTTGTGAGCGCTATTCTTCTGGAGGTTTGTTTGGATGGATGAGAATTTTGAATCCATTGATTTGCCCCATCGTTTCCACTTGCCGAGCACCTTGAGCGACATGAAGTATTGGCGTAGGATGGTGGAAATGAGCACGCCGTTTTCTTCAGAGACGATTTCTTTGGCGACGCCGCCTTCTTCTTCGATGAGCAGGGATGTGTAGCCGTCTTTGTTTTTTCATACACACATGTCATCAGCGGCTGTTTTTGGTAATGGGGGAGGAGGGAGAAAAGCATTACCTTTACCACGACCCATGTAGCCTCTCGTAGCTAAAACGTATTCTCTCTCTTCATCAACTGATTCCTCGCCAATCATGACGTTTTGAATGCGTGAATGCGGTGCTTTACTGTAATCCGCCTCGAAGGAAATATTCGAGACCTGAGGAAAGCGGCCTTCCAGAGCCGGGTAGTTTGAAACCCCGTTTTCAAGCGCTTGGACAATGGCTTTGCCCGTTACCTTGAGCACGACAACGGGGTCTTCAAAGGGGAAACAGTTGACCAAGTCCCGCAGCTTGAGAAGTCCAGGCGGGTAGATTTGATCTCCGCGGATTGTGCCGGCGGCCATGATACAGCACTCGGCCGAGTAGTAGTAGCGCATGAGATCGCAGACAAAGTTTCCAATGTTCGATTCTTGTGTTCGCACCGTGGTGAAGCGGGCGTCGAGTGGTGCGGCTGTGTAGCCAATAGGCTTGTCGAGTCGTTTTCGAATCTCTCGCGTCTGCTCCTCTACCAAGGCCATGGCTTGTGGATCCTGCGGTATACTGCTGACAATGTCTCGTCGTACAATCTTGAAATCCCACCCCGTGCCCGAGGGCTTTCGCCAGGCCTCGACGTGCGATAGTTGCTTGAAGTCGGTGCCGGATCGCAGAACTTGGGTTCCGTTGATGAGGCTGTACGAATAGTAGTGGTCGTGGCCGCCGAGGATAATATCGATGAAGTCTCCTCCAACTTGCTTCGCTAGCTTGTTGTCGTTTGGCTCTCGCTGGTGCGATACACAGACGATCATATCGGCGCCCTGCTCTTTCAGCCCTGGGATAAGTTCCTTTGCCGTCTCCGATGCGCTCTTGTATATTATGTCTGGCGGTAGCGCATTGATGGTGTCGAGCCACTCTCGTTCTGCGAGTCCGATGACACCGACTTTGATGCCGTTGGAGGCCGTGAGCATGACGGTTTTCTTCGCGTTTCCGAGGGGTACGCCGTCGCCGAGCGCTGGATCGAGCACGTTTGCAAGGAGCCATGGGAAGTTGCACTTAGCAGTGAGATGGCGGTATTGCTTGACGCCGAAATCGAGATCGTGGTTCTAACACATGTTAAACACAGACAACTTGAACACTGTCTGCAGACATTCATACCCCTACGCAAGACACATCTGTACCGATGTTGTTGAGAACAGGAACCATATGACTGCCTGCAATGCTCGTTAGCCCACTCCCACCCCCTCTCATCCCATCCCCATTGCGCAATTGACGTCACTGACCCTTTGTGATGCTACTCTCAATACTCGGATTAAACGCATCGCCCGAAAAGAAGGTCAAGAGCTTCGTCTGCCCCGCGAACCTCTCATCGTCCCTGTAGTAATTGACCAGAGTTTGGAACCTCGCATACCCTCCCACCGGCTCCCGCGACCCAGCTTCGACATGATAGACATCATTGTAGTGTAAGAACCGGAGGTCAGGCGGGGCATTCGGTGCCCCACCTGTAGGCTCGCATATGAGCACCTCCTCGGCTGAGGGTGCGGTGTCTGCCGGGGCCATTACAGACTCTGCTCCTCTGTGTGTACGGTATTCGGGTATGGAAATGCTACAGTCAAGACGTCAGGCCGTTTGGATTGCGTGTTCGGGCGGTGAGTACATGCTGCATGTCAATAACGGGCTAGCGCTTCAGGGTCCAGGCTCAGCGTGAGGTCGTGCATGGCAGCCACCCGGTGACCAATGGCGGCCACGCAATACTAAGCCCGCCCGACAGGGCCGCACGGGCTGCGCGAGGCTGACGGGCGTGGTGCCGCAGCCGCAGTGTGGCATGCAATGAGCGGAAGACCCAGGCCTTGTCATCTGCCCCTCATTTTAGCCATCCGACCCACAGACGAACGGGGCCAGTCCATCCTGTGATGTATAACAATCTTTGTTATTAATCTATGTTGTTTACAAAAGAAGAGACGATGCATCGGACCAGAGCAAAGAATACGCTTCTCGATGCTATGCTGATAATACAAAACGCCACACCTCCGGAGGGGGATATCGATATCGCATGTCAAGTGCCATCATCATAGCAAAAGCTGCGCCGTATAGCCAGCCCCTCCTCCCATGAACAACGCCGAGAAACCCACACAAGAATCCAAAGAAATCAGACCTAGCCGGCCGCTCAGAGAGCATTCCAACCATCCCAGAGATTTAACCTAGCCTTGCCCTTACCCTTCGGGCCTTGCCTAGACCCAGCTCCCGCTGGACCCGTCCCAGAACGCCTTGAACTCCTTCCTAATTCCTATTGCCTAC
>Ga0265780_10002814_pt1 | contig 23344 bp, 14 predicted proteins | sample P1T30metagenome_FD_192432 | JGI IMG/M metagenome (GOLD analysis project Ga0265780, IMG submission 192432) | Plant litter microbial communities from East Loma Ridge, Irvine, California - P1 T30 | ecosystem: Environmental > Terrestrial > Plant litter > Unclassified | place: USA: California... | reverse complement strand
CCTCCCGTCGCCTCCTAAGTCAGCCATGTCCGAACCTACTGAAACAAGCGCCCGCTCCCTAGCTCTCACCATCAAGCAAGAGCAGCACCAAGGAGACATCACTATTAACCCATCATCGCCATCTGATAGCAAGCATCCCAGGTCATCACACTCGTCGGATGACTGCAGTCGAACGTCTGCACCTATGAGCCCGCGCCCTCGTCTTGGGGCAACCTCGAAGACTCCATCTGGACCCCACATCGGCTCCTCTCACCCTAGACCACAGTCGACAAAGCGTCCTATCAAGATGATGTCCCAAGCCCAATCCGTCCATTACACCCGGACGGGACGTGTTAGCAAGGCGAAAAAAGGATTAAAAGTTCACAACTGCGAGTGCGGCAGGGTACATTACACTCATTTATCTCCTTGAGAGCAGCCTTACTAAACTCTTCCAGGCGTACACGCGGGCAGAGCATCTCCGACGGCACCAAAAGAATCATGCTCAAGAGGATGCTTTATTGTGCGAGTACGCCAATTGCGGTAAAGTATTCTTCCGTCCAGACCTCCTACAGAGACACCAGGAGAGGCAGTGAGTACTCGCCCCCTTCAGGACGCTCCTTGTCACTAAATAAAGCAGCAACGACCCCACACAAAGCTCTCATCAAGACGAATACAATCCCGCGGGGTCTCCAGGTTTGGAGCAGCTCTCTGCGCCGACCACAGTACCAGAAAGTACCGTAACAATCGTACATGACCCGCCCCATTCGACCTCTCTGTATGCTTCACCTAGACAGCATGCATCAAACATAACCCCAAGGTATAACCCTTTTCGTACTCCTTTGATTCCACGGACTCCTGGTCTTTCATCGTCCACTTTCATTTTCAGTTCTCCTCCTACGTCTAGCCCCAAGTGAGTTTTCATTATGCATACCAGACTTGTTTCCTCTCCCTCTTTCCATACTCACATGCTCTGTTTTCTAAATGCAGCTGCTGACATTTCCATGATAGTCCGAAACATAATGCGCAGTTCGCGTCTCGCTCAATTGCGAATGTCGCCCTGTCAGTCGATGGTGGCATGCCAACTTCTGCTGGATGGGGCGATCATTTCGGCCAGTCACCTGCATACTCATCATCCGACGATTATGCTTCGCCGCATCCCGGCCAAGGAGACTACGGCAACTTGTTCTCAAGCCTGTCATGGAGCCATGGTGGCAGTCGCACGCGCACCCCATCCAATGCGTCCCTGCATGATCCGTGGGGGCCATACACTCCGCAATCTCCGTCTTCGTCGGTATCTACGATGCCATACACTTGTCCATCAGTACCCAGTCTTGCATACATGACTACTTCATATCCAATGTCGGGTTATGGTATACCAGCAACTTCAGACCCGACGGCAGACTTCGAACAGTTTGGTTCAAAAACCATGATTCAGAGGGACATGGATGAGGCTGGCATCCTGTTTCAGGATCAACCATACGGTACGGGCCAACTCGCACACACCTATCCGTCTGAACAATATCTAAACAATTACTGGAGGCACTTTCATCCTACTTTCCCCGTTATCCATCAGCCCACTTTCGGAAATATGGCATCATCGCCCATGCTCCACGCCGCCATGATTGCCATTGACGGGCAATACTCAAACGACACGAGTACAAAGCATAGCGCGAGGAAGTTGCATGACACGTGCGTCAAGTTGCTCGAGAAAGTAGGTGACATGTGTAAATGTTCACAGATTGTGCTAACTTGAATCAGCGCAAACATGAGTCGATGATTGAGCCTGACCGTCTGTGTGATTACCAGGCAATCTTTCTAATAGAGGTGCTCTCTCAATATCGTGCACGACGTGCCGCCAAAACACTATCTCCTAGATTCGGCACGCTCTATCACAAGGTAAGATAACCGCATAAAATTCACGCATTCACACTAATCGCAACAGGCGGCAGAAGAATGCATACGCGTATCCTCGCAACTTACCAGCATCGTCCATTCTCTGGAGCAACCCGAGAACGTCATATTCGAGAACTGGATGCAATGGGTTGAACGCGCTGTTTGGCAACGCTTGCTCACTTCCTGCTATGTACTCGAGTCTCAGCAGGCTATGCTTCTGGCACGCGTGCCACAGACATCGCTCTATCAACAGGCAGGCGTCGACCTCCCCTTTCCAGCCCATAGCTTGGTGTGGGATGCAGCGACACTTGACGACTGGGTTGTTGCAACTCAGCAACACGCTTCATCACCGAAATGCGTCTTCGAGGTCACACATGCACCTGTTATTGTACCTTGCGATCCATTCCAGTCCTCCATTCTGATCGCAGTGTTTTACAACTGGTCTGAGATTGCTTCCCCGTATATAAATGCGCCGGTTACTGAAGACATCGACCACATTCTCGACCCTTCATTCACCACCAAGCAGAGGCTTTTGACCGCGAAGTTACTGCAAGTCACTCCAATTCGCGCGCTGTTGGCAGTATCTGGCGAGTCTTGGATTCTGTTTGAAAAGGTACCTTCTCAGCAGGCATATAACAGATTTAAAACGACTTTGCGCACTTGGGTCAGTCAGGTCTGGTCCTCTCCGGAAGATGCGTCGCAGCCTGTAGCCAGCAAAGAAGCCATGCGGCTTGCCATACAGATTTTGCACATGGCGCTAGAGGAGCAGCCAGAGGGGTTTGAGCTTAACATGGGCTCAGACATGGGTGTTTATTTTGCAGCACTCGTTCTCTGGGCCGCTACTACTGCAGGGTCCTCGCCGAAGAGTGTCTCGCAGCAAGTGGTACAGCATATGCCTTATCGCCATCATTCGCAGCCGACGAGCTTTGTTAACATCAACCCTGAATCAATGTTAGCAACGACCAAGCCGCATCAATTGTCGAGCTCGTTCCCGATACCGAGCATCGACGGTATGCAGGGTACGATGCCCAGCGAATCGCCGTCGCCTATTCGACATGACTCTCTCAGCGCTAGCACGTTGCTATCTCATGATCAGATCACCTTCAACACGTTCTCGTTCCTTTCGGCAATGCTCGAGCTGGCTGCCCCATCACACTCGTCGCCAGATCTTGGTGTTCTCAAGTCTGGCTGTATGAGTATGTTGCTCTGGGCCAAATTGCAGCTCCGCGGTGCGTATCTCGAGGGGCAGGCCGACATGGCTATGTGGGCCAGCGCACCTGAAGACAGCCTTGGAGAACTTCTCAACAGTGTCGTTGGTTCACTAGAAAGAATTCTTAACGGTGGTTGGACTAAATGGGGCATCTAGAACGACACTCTTCTCTCTATCGTTTCACTTGATTGGCTTGCTTGTTAATACGTCTTTTTCCTTTCATATCTCATGGCTGCATATCGTGGACGTGGTTCTTCTCGGTATTCTTATCATACTTTTGCGAATGTTCGATAGCGCATCAGCATAGCACGATCTTTGGGCATGGCTACGGTAACGATTGATACGATAGCATTTCGGTTTTTATGTATTTCCTTTCTCCCCACATCGAATTTACACAGTCAATATTCCTCTTACTCATCAGAATTTCCGCTCATTCCCGTTATTTTGGTTCATTTGGCTGTTATGATGTGATCACGAGCTGCACAAGCTGGTCTTCGGCTCTAACTCAGAATGGAAGCTCTTGCGCATAGTGCTGACATGCATGATACCGTTTAGAACGGTTTTCATGCATGTTTCCATTATATAAAGCCGTCTTACTCTCCGAATCATGCGCTCTATGGCACGTACTTCACCCCGGCACTATGGCAAACATCGCGCTACCCAAAGATCCACCTCCATCCAATCACCAATCACATAATGTACTTCTAACCCTACCGCGTACGGCGTCACATCTACTAGTTCGCATGCTCAACCTCCCGAACCAACCATCCCTCTCCCGCCACCCGCGCGATGGTTACTTCTTCAAGCTCTCGCTACGCTACCGTTACCATCACGACACTTATACTCGACCCATTGCCCAATGGACTGACCAGGAATATGAGGAGCTAAACGCAACCCTCCAAACCGACTTGGCTACATGGGAGAAATGGGTGCAAGACGCAGAACTTATTGGCAACGGCACGTTTGTCAAAGAACACATCAATTTCATGCTTCGTCCAGACGCCGAGTCGGACTTCTTGTATGCAGTCGGTCAAGAGACGGAAGGCAATCCCACTTGCATACCAGACACGTTCCTACAAGTCGTGCGCACAACGTTCCTCATCCGCCATCCAGGCCTCGTCCTTCCCAGCCTGATACGCGCCGCACTCGATCTCGAAGGCATAGAGGTTGTCTTATCTCCTGCATCTGAACAAGCTATGCGGTGCGAGGCGAGTTTTCGCTGGCACGTGGCACTGTACAAACACCTCATGAGTCTGTCGACCTATCCGTGCAAATCGCACGATGCTGGCATCTCGTGTCCGATTGTACTTGATGCTTCTGACCTCACCAACCCTGCGCTTGTGAAGAAGTACGCGGCGGCTATCAGATTGGACCGGAATACAACGCAGTTCAAATGGGAAAGTGGAAACGCTGACGGCCTTGGAGGGATGGAGGCAAGGATGAAAGATACGTTATTGGGAAGTGAAGGGGTCGTAGTGGAGAAGTTGGTAGGTCACAAGCGGTCCTACATTGAAGCATTGGATGAGAAATACATAGAAGAGTTCGGGAGTGTGTTGGGGGCTAGGGCGATAAGACTAATTAAAGATGCAATGGCTGATTATCAGTGGTTATTTGATCGAAGGATGCAGCTTTAGGGTGCAGGTTGAAATGAGCTAAGTGTATATAAGACGGATTCAATGTGGTGAAGACACTTAGAACCAAAGTACTGTTTAGATCATCAACCTTCTCTTCATTTGTGATCCGCATAGCAAGAACTGCGAAATGAAATAATTACATAATTGATTCAGGTGATATATTCACTAATTCCTCAAAAACCGGAGCATTTCGTTAATATTACAATTATAGGCAATTTCGTACGTTTAGTTTTGGGAAGGGTTGCACTGCGGCTTCTGGGGTGCGTTCTTGAAGTAAGTCTTGTAGTAGACGTTGTCACCAGTATTGGCATCTGAGGGGACCCTCGGTGGGTTTATTGGGCCACCTTCGCGCTGCGACTGGGGAAAGAGGAAGTTGGGCGAAAGTGTGCTATCAGGGCAGCCAAGTGCAGTCTTGCTAAAAAGCGGGTCGAGTACTTTCAAAGCCCACGAAACACCCTTGGCAACGTTCTCTTCGGTGCCGCCGAGCACAAGGGGAGTGATGGAGTTGAGACCCTGGTAAACGTCGCAAAGAGCAGTTTGCGGACTGAAGTTCTGCGTTCCAAGCTGAGGAAAACCGGGCACAATGATGTTGCGAGGGTAGATTTGCAGGAACCCGTCGGCAAGTGTCGTGACAGCGCCATAGGGTGTGGCACGGCGGTACCAGTTCTCGGGCCACCTTTCGGGTACATACTTGAACTCTCCAGTCTTCTGATCGTATTCGGCACCAATAATGCTCATGATAGACTTGTAGTTGGCAACACCTCCAAAGCCGTAAGTGCCATTGGAGAAGAAGTTGGGGTAGAAGGCGAATGCTCCCAGGCTGACGATCTGAGGGAAGGGGAAGTAGTACAGGAACGGGTTGTAGTCCTTGGAGAAGGTAGCGCTGCGGGCATAGTGCTGAGCCATGACGTTCATGCTGAACTCCTTCTTAGGGTCCTGGGCAGCAAGACCAACCATCTGCTTCACGAGGCGGGAAGACAGATGATGATTGTCACCGCAGCCAGTATAGTAGTCTATCAATGGTCAGCAATGTTGTAATATTGATGTTGGAGTAAGACTTACCCTCGCGGTTGGGCGATACATCGGCCTCAACGACAGAGTGGCGGTTTAGACCACCAATTCCGTTCTTGCCAGATCCAAGATAGAATGACAGCCCATCAAGATCACCACTGCCCAGAACAGCGAAGGTGGTGAGGACCAGGGACAAATCTGTCGCCATGTTGAAACCACGTGCGGTGGCTTCTAGCACTTGGCCCTGGTTGACGTAACCGTCGCGAGGAAGGTAGCCGTAGTTTGCGAGAAGGTTGAGACCTGGGCATGGTCCACGGGAGTCGCCGGGGCCGGGCGCCTTGAACTCGTAACCAGGCTCTGGGCGCAAGTTGCTCTTGACAACAATAGCCTCACCGACCGAGTTCAGCAGTCCAGAGACAGTGTCACCAAGAGCACCAAGCAAGTTGCCGACTGGGTTGAGAAGCTGGGGTTCAGCTTCACGCTTCTCCGCCTCTTCGCGCTTGATTTCAGAACGGAGGTACTCTTCAATCTCCTGGCGTGAACCTGCACCACCCATCATCCCAGGGTAGGCGGCAGCGAGAGCTGGCATAGCCAGCACGGCGGCTTGTGTAAACTTCATAATTGCAGGAGATCTATACCACAAAGAAATGGCAAAAGAAGAAGTAGAAGGTGCGTGAAAAGGGAACTCGACGTGCAAGCGGCGCAGTAGATTTATACAATTAGTCCTTGAGCGTGCCTAAGTCAATGGATAAAGTGAGCTGGGTGAATGTGCTCGCAGAGCATCACATCATGAAAAGATCGGCACAACAGTCGCCGAACGTGTGCGACCAAGACCAACAGCTGCCGTCGGGCGACCATGCAATTGGAGATCGACATGATGATCGTCCGCCAGGATGTTGTTGAGGGCTGAACACTACTCCTACTATGCGACAGTGTAGGATTGCAACAAAACATCGAGCATGACGATGGCCGCGGGAGCCAATTTACGGCGTCGTCATTATCACATTCCCATCTAGGCATATCTTTGCCAGGCCAATACCGTTATAAAAGCGCCGATATGGCTTACAGATATGATACGAGGCACTGTAGCCGTAATGCCACAAGATATTTGCCGAGTGTTCCATCAACAGCACTGCGTCCTCAGGGCCAGTGGGTCACGATGACAACAAAGGCGCGGTTATTGGGCTCGCCGGCCGGAAGTTCTTAGGTGAGAGCCCTTCGACGAAAAGACCATTCGAAGGTCGTGCCGCCGCTAACGTTTACTAGGCCGATCAGGTTCTCCATCGGAATTTATTGACGGCAAGCGAGCGTAGTCCATGGTCATGTCAAGCAGATCTCTAGGACCTACGCTTGCATCACAGGTGTCTTCCATCCCGCGTCGTGGGGTTCCGGAAATATGACGTTACAGCGGTCATTCATATTCCGCATGGCGGCACAAGCGTTGATAGGGGATCATGTCCTGTACCAATGGCCTGGAGCAGACCATGTTCTCGAGATGATGATTGCCAAAGGAAGAGTAAGCGCTATTTGAGTCGTTTCAGTTGGCTGAAAGTCACATCGAGATCTTGTCAATCTTTGAGCACGGATGCATTTGGGGACGGACGACTTTCCCAAGTCTCACCACGTCGTTTCTTTAGTAAGGAGTAGTTATAACGTATGTTTTCTTTGCAAGGTCGCGGCAAATCAACTTCATATCGCCTGTAGCTCCCATGTCAACAATCGATCACGGATGGCAAAGGGCGCGGAAAGTAGTGCTCCAGCGAACATGGCAACCGAAAAAATAGGAGCAAACCGTACATGGCAAAGTCGGCCAGGCTAAGATCTCGGTGCTTGGATTGAGGCTGAGATCGGCACGCTAATCCACTGCCGTAGATCTCGATTTCCTCTTTGCGCACCACGATTCTTCCGAGACTTATTTAGCCCTAACGAGGTTAGCAGCACCGCCTAAAAAAGCGCTTGGGTTCTTGATGAGGAAATTGACATGATGCAACGCGGACCTCATCTTGCACCCGCAGCTAAGTGATTTAGGTAACCAAGCGGCGGCGGGCTCGAGTTTTTGGGTGAAGAGCGTCACGTCCCTTAAGCGATGTCTGGCGTGAGGAGTGACGTCCTCTGTATGTCAACCAGTCATACTAGTGGTGCCTCCGATGAGATCAACAATTGCAATGCCGTGACGAAATGCCTGTTGCACAATTGAGACTTATCTTTACAAGAGCTCACCCGTTATTCTTGCCACAGATCTGGAAGTACAAGCGATCTCTCTCCTATACCCGGAGCGATCCCAGTGTGACAAAGGCATCCTTCGATCTTTGTTGAACCTACGTAACGATCACTTGTTTGCGAGAATGTCATGGGGTCTGAGCATGATCATTGAAAGTAGGATTGGCCGTATAATCGCAGTATATACGCAAGAAATGTTGGCGGCTTCGCTCAAACTTTGACTCATGCTATTCGCTATGGTATCCAATCGTTGCGTGTGCAAGAAGTATCGCAGGCGACTGCCGACACAGTGCATACTATGTAATTTAGAGGTCAGCAGCAACCTTGCCCAAGGCCATCAGCTCCTCCGTCTTCAGCGTACATCCACAGAAGCCTGCTCCGCTGCACCGATAATCCCAAGCCCAATTTCACTAATCCCGCTATCCGAAATGTTCACAACACTCTTCATTCTCGCGAGCAATTCTGCGACATGGAACGGTTTGCCAACAACATCGTCCATTCCTGCCGCCATAGCGACTTCAATTTGTTGCTGCCTGACATTTGCAGTGACGCCAATGACAGGAATTCTCCTTACCAGAATCCCATCGACTTCCAGTTGTCGAATCTGCCTGACGGCTTCGAGGCCGTTCATGATAGGCATCTCCCAGTCCATGCAGATGACGCTGAGTTCAAGAGGCATGTTAGCGTCAGCAATGTGGTATGCCGGCGGAGGCTCTGTGCAGGGTATGTGGTACGATGCGCGACGAGAGGTGGGATTTGGACGAGTAGATTTGTGGTCCCAGTACTTCGTTTTCTCAAGAAAATCTAGCGCTTCGCGGCCGTGGTTAGCCACACTGACGATGCAGCCGAGGTTGCGTAGCTGCTTTGCCAGGACCTTTTGATTCACTAGGTTGTCTTCAACTACGAGCACGTGCATCGCTGGCGAAGATTTTGGGTTCGCTTTGGCCTCTGCTAAATCTTGAAGCGATGAATGTTCCAGTGATTCCATTGGGGTATCCAAGTGAGCTAAAGATGACCGACGACGGAAGGTAGCCTGTCGGATCAACTGCGGTGAACTGTTCAGACTCTCAATCATATGGCTTTGCATGCGCATTGGCGGTGGCGGTCGGGACATGTCAGTCAACGGTGTTTGGGGGCGATGCTTGATATCCTCGGGTAGGACACTGGGTAAACTTCCTTTCCGAATCATTGCGGGTACAATGCGTCGCGTCTTGATGTAAAAAGAGAATGTGCTGCCCTTCTCAGGTGCGCTTTTCAGCCCAATAGAACCGCCTTGCAGCTCAGTAAGTCGTCGTGATATGAAAAGACCGAGTCCGGAGCCGCCATAGTGAATATGTGTTCTGGGTGATGCCTGGCTGAACCGGGTGAAAAGTGAGCTTCTCTCAGTCTCAGAAAGACCGCGGCCTGTATCTGTGACCAGAAACTGGAGAAAAAGAAGGTTGCGGTCCTTTTTCCAATCCTCTTTCAGGTGATGATCCTCCTCAACGAGCTTTTCGTCATTGAACAAAATACCATCGGGGTCAGATTTAGGTGCTGTAGAGCTAGCACAGAGAGTCACAGTGACTCTGCGTGTTGTTTCAAGACGTGTAAATTTGATTGCGTTTGTTAGAAGATTGATGAGAATCTAGTCGGGCCGTTAGCTGATTGTATGATAAGGAAGTGCGAAAGGAATCGTGAATGCAAATTGCGTATGATTTGATGATTAGAATGTGTTTCGATCCTCCAATCCAAGGAAGAAGAAGTCTGCAGCTTACCTGTAGAAGTCGTGTGGGATCCAACGACACCCAATTCAAGTCCATTTCACGATATGATTGATCGACGTTATGAGACAGCTCCACCCGCGCAGCCTTTGCCTCGGCGTGAAACATCTTTACAGCGTGCTTCAAGAGACTTTCCGGTCGAGAGTCAACGGGGGTTATGACTAGTAAGCCTGAGTCCAGTTTCGAGATTGTAAGGATATCGTCAACAATGTGGCGCATATGCTGGGCGCATTGTGCTATCGTCTGAGCTGCATCTATGGTCTGCTCTAGAAACACGGACCAGGCATACGGCGATGGCGGAACGTTGGTGTCGGCTGCGTAAGATGCAAGAATCCCGTCAGCGCTCTGCATGATCGCAGACAGGGGATTGCGCATCTCGTGTGAAGTTGTATCAATGAAATGCTCCAGATGCTGTTTGGATTCCAAAGCAACGTCAGTCCTGATCTTCTGGACATCTTCTGCCCACTTCTGTTTCGAAATGTCCGTTACGTTGCCAACAATCTCTACGAGCTCGCCCTTGCTGTCCAATTCTGGATAAGCAGAGCAAAGAATCCAACGCTGATGTTCCGTACTTTCTGACTTGGACTGGAGATCAGGTGGCGGTATCCATGGCATCTTCGTTTTGAGTTCGAATGAGACTGCCTCTTTGTGCATGACCAACTTTCCAAATATAGCTTCACATTTCGCGATATCCTCCGGGAAAGCAATGCTGAGCCATGCTTCCATAGCGTCGTCATCATCAGTAGCCACCTCGAACAAATCGTACCAGCGTTGATTGCGATAGGTGTATTTGCCAGCAGGGTCCATGGTGAAAATCGCAACATCCGCTCGCTCTGCAAACCTTTGAAAACGCTTTTCTTTCATCTGAAGCTCGGCAAGAAGTTGTTCCTGCATTTGAGCAGCGTGCCCGATTGCTGTCTCGTTCTCACGGACTTCCTCATCAAACAGCACTACTGAGGCCAACGAGGTTGCCAACAGGCGCAGCATGACTTGCACAAACTGCTTGTATTCATCGTCGAAAGGTCTACGAGGATTGATCCCTAAGACAAGGAAGCCTTGGACCTGTTCGCCGGTGGTAGGTGCAAGAGGGCAAATAATAAGTGTTCTGCAAGGTTCACCAAAGCCTCTCCAACGAATGCTGTTTCGCTCAGCCGCAGATAAGACTAGTTGATTGAAATCAACAATTGTGACCTTCTTCGATTTTATCGCTTGTGTCAGATAGGGCCGGAGGATGTGTGCTCCTTGCTGAATGTTGATACAGGACGGCGCAATAGCATGCTCCGGCTCTACACCTATTGTGCCTCTGAGCAGATATGTTTCGATGGGCGGTAAGCTTCCAGGCGAGGATATGGATCCGACTTCGGACACACTTTGATCGTCTGCTTCGTAGAGGAGCGCAAACGGAACATCCTTGTCGTTGAGCTTCAAGGTCTGCAACGCAAGGTCCCAATAAGACGCTAGAGTTCGTGCCTTTGCAGTTTGGCTTCCCAGTTCCACGAGGCTTGAAACACGGCGCTCTAGCAGACTATGTCTGGGGACGGCCATCAGTTCAAATGATATGTGTGCAGTGATGTGTGACTTACTTCGTCGTTTCGAAGAGCGGATGATAGTATCCCGCAATATGACCACTGCGATTCAGGACCGGAATGAATTTAAGAGACCAGTATGTCTCCTCCAGAAATCCATGCCTGTCTATGAATATCGGTATTTCGCTATCACACACAGATTGTCCAGTGTTGTTGATATGGTCGATCAGAGGTTGAAAAGTATGCCAGTATTCACTAGCAAATTGTCGCGCACCTTGTCCCAGGGCTCCAGGATGCATGATGCCGATAAGCTGAACATAGGCAGCATTGTATATCATCGTTAGATCCTCGCCCCAGAATAGCATGCATGGATCAATATCATTGAGACACATGTTGATAACATTGCGCAGCTCAGGTGGCCAAACACTCATGGCCCCCAGAGGTGTATTAGCCCATTGGATACTGCGGAAGTGTTCGATGTGATCATTCAGAATAGACTTGGGCGGGTTAGGAAGAGTAACGTCGTATGAAATCCCATGGACTTCGGGCAACCGTTCGGGGTCTTTTTTGCTAGGGCTTTTGTGTAGACGTGGCTGAGGCGGTACGATGGGCGCTCTTCCTTGCACTGGCATGTTCATGGGCCGGACTGGGACGCTTTCTAGGCGCTTTCCAGGCCCCGAATCAGGCCATAGTAGAGAAGCATAGAGGCCACTCACGATCTTGTGGCCCTCGAAAGTTATCGCTGTCCATATGAGACCATCAAACATGTATGCATTTCCCCGTCGACAGAAGTCATTCTCGTCTAGTGTTTCATGCAGCCACTTCCGGAAAGCTTGTTGCGGCTGTCCATGTTCCGCGAATATGCTTGCTTCATCTAGCTGACCGGACACTTTGGCCAGCAAGCCTTTGTTGCTAGTGAAAGCGGCATTGCAGTATACTATGTCGAGGCACTCGTCGTCGTCGGATGGCTGTACGCGGATCGCAAAGGAAGGACGGTCGTCAATGTCGAGCGCGGCTAGGAGTCCCACAGCAGCCAAAACTTCACGCGAAGATTCACGCTTCAGCTCGGGGATCGATCGGATGGTTTGCCTCGCTTGGTCTTCGCTCATGGCCCGGTGGTAACGATGTTCGGAGGCCGACAGCGCAGTAGACGCGCTCATAGCTGGGTCACGAGGTAACGGTATGGCACATGGCCGTTGTAGCGTCAAGGCGAGTGTCTCTGTGCATACCTGCGACGACCTGGCACTTTTCTCCGCACCCCTTCTGCGAGGCCAAGTGTGGTTGGCGTTGTTAGCTGGCTCCTGGCTAGACATCTAGCGCAGCTGCCACACTGAACATGACGTCAAGCTCGCCATCGAGACCCTTGCAGTCCAAAGCCCGGGGATGCAGCATCAGAACAACAGTGAAAATGAGAGCCAAGCCATGTCGTTGCTTGTGACTGTCTGTTCACGTCCGTCCATGTCGCCCCAAGATCGCTCAGCCACGCGGTTCCCCAGGTTTGAGCCATCGGATCGACACATCCAGTCTAGCCTCATTGCGTTAGCACCGATGCTGTGGAGGCGAAGACAAGCTTCTGAAGCTTCTTGAAGCGAATTACACTCCCATGCTTTGAGACACTGCGCGCGCAAATCTCATCACACGAAGACCGCGTCTGTTTGTCAAATTTTCCTGCCTATAGATGAGAGCAAGAGTAGCCATCAAATACATCTTAACACCCTTCTTAGAACATGGCGACTTTTGCGTTCAGCCCTACTCATTGGTGTTTCCCGCGTAGAATGGCAGGCCTGACGCTACTGGAGTCCCAAATGATCATCGCGGGGCAGTGAAGGCAGGCGAAGCAGCCGCGCCTTTGTTCACGATTCGCGCTGTAGGGCATGAGAGAACTACTTATAGGCCATAGCAACCCCAGAGATAGACTTGTTAAACAGTCCCCACAATATACCTCTTACAATATTACTAGTCTCCATAATCACTTTTCATTCATCCTAAGTAACTATTCTACATAATCCTCTCAATACAATTTCGATAATTACTCTTGAGAATCACTCTCGATAACCACTCCATACAACCCTCTCCAACCATCAAAATGGACAAGTCACAAGAAGCATCCTCCGAGAAGAGCGCTGCCTTGTCCCAAGACGCCGCCCCTGCCTACGACAACCCACCAACATACGACTCCCTCTCGTCCGCCGTGCACACCGAAATGTCCGCCCTAGCAACCGGCGACCCCACCGAAACAATCTCCGTCCCCATGGTCTCGCGCATGCACCACAAGTCCATCCACGACATGAACCCCTTCTCGCACAAGACCGGCCGCGTGACGCAAACCGTGACTGTGCGCAAGATGACGCGCGAGTTTTATTTGAAGCATTATGTCAAGGATGCAAAAGGCAACTTTGTCGGCACGGGCAGACAGGCGCCAGATGGCGGGCTGGTCTTTGTGCCCGGCAAGAGTACCCCCGAGGATTTGATGAAGCAGGTGCAGCAGGTTGCGTTTGCGCGCCAGAATATTAGGGGCGAGGGGATTGGGGCCGCGAGTCCTCAGGTACTAGGCGGAGCGGGTGGTGCCATGATTGGGGGGTCGATGGGAGCGGGCTTGGGGTTTTGAGGCTTATTTCAATGCTCCATGATCTTGTGCCTGTGTTTAATGGGTCACGAAGTCTGCTTATATATATGTCATTATGCTTATTGTGATTGTCCCATACCCCGTTGTCATATTGAACGAGAAAGTACCAGGTGTATTTTCACAGTGTTCAACATTCTTTGGTAAATTGACGAATGCATTTATTTCCATTCATCATAAACTATATACGCACATTTCCCTCCTAACCTATCCTATTACTCCTGTCATCGCTCATCGCTCATGTCGGCATGAAGTCATTACAGCCTCATGCCCAAGCCTATGCTAACGCGACCGAAAATGTGCCCCAAAAAAGCTATAATCAAAATGGTATCACAAGCGCGATGTTTCTTTTCCATACATCTCTTTCCTGTCGTTTTGACTTCCTTTCCTACTTTTCCTGCTACAAATCGAACGCCGATGCAAAGTCGGGCATTACCTTTCTAGAAGATTTCAGAGTCGAGACTGCTGCGGTAGGACTGCAGAGATTCTTCGTCGTCTACAACAATCTTAGCTTCGTGTACATAAAGTCTCGCATGTTCATCACGACGTACCAGCAATCGGCTTCCTGCGAATGACGGTATCAGAATGCTGTAGACCCGCCTGTCCACTTGGGCTTCTGCTTCCCATAGGCCTTGGGCCAGTGATCTTGCGCTGTGGGCTGTTCATCGCTGCGTTGGCACGGAGGTGCTGGCTGCTTGGCCTTGGAGAGGGGGTAGGCGTGGCCTGGATCTGGAAGATATCAGTACATGGTGCATGGCTCTCAAAATGTTTAGCTTACGCGATGGCCTCTATCGGTCTCAAGCGAGTATCGCACCTCTGCAATGGGTGCAAGTGGTGTCAAGGCACCCTGGCTTCCAAACTCGTTGGTCGAACTGTACATCTGCCTCGTCTGACCGTAGCCAGCAAGAGGCTGCTGGGGTGGGACCAGCGGGCCATCATCTGCGATCTTCGGCGGCCGAGGTGGCGCTTGCTGCTCCGAAGCGGAGTGCTGGCTGTATCCGCCATCAGAATAGATGGGTGACATGGGTCCCTGCGGCGCGCTGCCGGCAGACATGCGATTCCGAGCGAGGGCAGGCATGCTGCCCCACTGGTCATAGTCGGGAGACGAGAGAGGCTCATAGATCTGAGCCTGCGTCTCGAGATGGTTCTGGTGACGACCAGTCGGGCCAGCACGGGGCTGGGGGTGTTGCAGGTTCAAGGAGTTGCGATGAGCCTGGTACTTGGGGTCTTCCATTTCATACTGGAGATCGTCATCATCCTCAGGGATGAGAGGGGACGGAGACCGTGCCGAGCGGATTGAAGCACGTTCTTCCCTGGCTAGGGAGGTGCTGGATCGGAGCCTGTCGTCATTGCGCATCTGATATGGCTCGTCGTCGTAGTACTCGAGCGATTGCCTTGAGCCAGATCTGGAGTGGCTAGAGTAAGGTCGCTTTTCGCTGGAACCGCTGTTGCGCGGTAGGGTCTCAGGAACGGTTGACGATGTGGTTTTTGACCATCTCGAGATCTTGGGTATGCCGAAAATTGACGAGTTGTTAGACTTGTGCTTTCGCTTGGGGGTATTGTCCTGGCTCTGCGAATCCCGCATCGCCCTAGAGGCCTGTGGCGATTCTTGCGACAGCTTCCTCTCGTGGTACACTTCTTGCGTTGGCGTGGTCATGCGCTCAGTGTTCTCGTATTGAGGTTCGCGCTGATCGCGCTCGTCATACTCCTCATCAGACACCTCCTGAACAGTGCTAACACGGTTGGTAGCTGGAACGTCGTAACCAGAGTGCAGGTCCTGGATGCGTCGCGCAGATGAAGGGTTGGACAGGTAACCTGATTGATCAGGAGATGAAGCAGTATTGGCGCGACCTTCCGGCTCGTAGCCAGCATCGCCGCTGGCCCGAAGGTTCTCGTACGAGGTCATGCTGTTCGTTCGAGCGTGCTGATCCAAAGACTGCTGGTTGACGTGCTTCAAGCCCTCGACCTCGTCTAGCAGCTGCATCAACATATCCTCGATGTGCTTCATCTCGCCGCCACCCTTCATAGTCAGACCCTTCAGAGCACGTTTGAACATGCTCTTTTTCTTCGTGTCGACGTCCATGTCTTCCGAAGAAGATCGGTTGGCTCTCGGCGAACTCATGGGCTGTGGTCGAGGTCCACCCAAGATTCGTTGTTCAGCGAGTCCGACTCTCTTGTCTGTTGTTCCCACAATCATGTTGTCCTGGACCTTGATAAACTGCTTCAGATCGTCTAGCTGGTTGCGCATCTCTGCCGCACTTCGGACCAAGGTGACAAGGATCTCTGTATCGCGAGCATTACGCTGCGCGTCGCGGACAGTGAGGTGGTCCATAAGTGCCACGATGTCCTTGGATTGAATGCGATCGATGCCTTTGCCGGTCGCAGAGTCGTACAAAGGCGAGGCCATGCCATGAGAGTTGCCGCTCTGGTGTCTGGTGTGTTTGCCACCCATAGCAAACATCTCACCCGATTCATCGTAATCATCACCAAGGCCATCATCGTCAAAGGACTTGGTGTGATTGCGGCCTTGCGGCGTGTAGGCTTCACGAGCGTTAGCCGACTGGTACCCTTCGTCCCTCCAGCCTGTTGCGTTGGACACAGGAGTACGGTTGCTATGGGCATAGCCAGACTGTTGCTCGTATTGAGTCTCACCTCTGTAGTCCTGGTCGTATTCATCCTCCACACTGGGTTGACGTCTCTCATCGTAACTGACAGGACTTTGATTGTTGTGGAGATGGTGGGCTGCGGCGGCAGCAATAGCAGCAGCGCCAGCTCCAGCGCCCATAGCGCCGCCGTTGCTGAAAGAGGTCGGCGTGCGCTCACGTTCTTCCTGGCGGCTCAAGAGATCATTGGTCTGATCGTGGTAGCCATCACCGAGAGGCCCTTGGATTATGGATGGGTTGGTCGTCACATCTGAATCGTTGTCGTCATGTACGCCATATCCTATCTCAGGCATCGGGTGTCCATCCGTAGGGAATGCACTATGGTGCATTTGTGGCTGTTCATCGATTGATTGCGCAATGCTCTGCCTGGGAGAGTTCTCCGCATTCGCTTGGTGGTGCAAAGCCTCTGCTTCACCACGGATGGCAGCCCATCTCTGGCCACTAGGCACCTCGTTCTTTTGCAAGATGGGACCTGCCGAAGGGCTTGGACTAACTTGAGATAATCGGCTTTTCTTCAACGGGCTCGATACAGCCGAAGAACGCACACTGATCGTGGAGGGGTCGTGAAGAGAAGCAACCGCCGATTCCACTGCGAGTGGCGTGTGCACGTACTCGGGAGTGACACCGACTTTGCGGACATCCTCGAAGTTGGCCTTATCTTGGTAATCCAGGTATTGGCCATCGGTGCTATCGTCGGTGTAGTTGGTCATGCGATTATAGTTGATGCCTGGGGATGCCTGTGAGCTCTGCTCTAGCTCCCGTCGATAAATCTCATTTTGTTCATGGTTCTTTTCGAAAAAGTCCTCGGCATCGCGCGGCGTCTCTGAATCTCCAAGCACCGAACGCTTGCTTTCTAGAGTGATTCCTTGTGGTCGCTTTCGTGTTCGTGCTGCCTTTGTGCTCGCGGTCGATTCTAGCGAGCCAATGGAAAGATTTGACTGTGGACGATGTATCGTCTGTCCGAGCGAAGACACTGATGCCCCGCTGTGGTACGATCGCATGTGGCGCGGTGAGCCAGTGGCATTGGCTTCTTCATGGTAGCTCGCTTCACTTTGAATTGGGCTAACTCCGCGATTCGAACTGTCCTCGGCAATTTCAAACTGTGATGCTTGGGGGTCGGAGCGCTCGATGGCACGCGCTTTAGCGGCAGCGGCGGCTTGCAGGCTTGCATTGTCAGTCTGCTCCCTTCTTGAGAAGTAGCTGCGATCGCTCTTAGGTGTCATGGTTCGAATCTCGCCAACCGAGCGATTGCTGTGCGCAGTACCCATCGTCTGTTGTATTGCATTTGGAGTCCGTGTTGGCGTGTGCGGTGCAGGGGAGAGGATGCCACGGGGTACTTCTTGAAGTGGTGTTTCGACGCCCAAGCTCCTGTCAACACCAGTGATGCTAGCCGAGCCATTGATCGAAGACCGTGAGTCTCTCGACTCGGGCCTTTTCCTCGTCTCTGTCTCTGCTGACAAGATCGAGTCGCGAGTCATTTCAGAGCCGCCTATGAGCTCGCTATGGTTGAAAGGGAGCGGCGGGACGGGCTGCTTCTTGTACACTTCTTCCACGCTCTCGGAGATGCTTGCTGAACGGCTTTTGCTGCTCCGAGAGGAATGGCGCTTCCGATGCCTCCGCTCCTCTTCCTTCTCTTCATGCGAGGTATGCGACTTGAGCGCCGCAGCTGTAAGACCGGCACCTGCCAGCCCTGCCAGAGCTTGATCTCTGACAGAGGTCGAGCTGGACTTGTCCTTGCTCTTCCTCCGGTGGCTCTTTTCAGTCTTCTCACGCGAAGTTGAGTCGGCATAGCTGCGCTGAGACTCGGAGCCACGGCTCGATCGACGCTCTTTACGGATAGAGTCGCCGGAAAGCACAACGCCAGGTTCGTCGCCGTGGCGGTTCAGTACGACCTTGGGCTTGCTGCCGTGGAGCTTGGGAGCGCTCGAGGATTTGGACGGCCGGCGCCTGGAAGGGTCACGGGAGCTGGCGATGGAGTCGTCATATGTGTTGCTGTCGCGAATGTCTTCACGTGACATGCGCTCAAACTTCTCTCGGTTTCGCGAACTCTGCCTATCCTCCTTCAAGGCATTGAGCTCCGGTAAGATGAGGCGCTTGATTGCATCTTCCACGGTGGCGAGAAGTTTGGGGTTCTGGATGGAGGAGGTGCCAGAGACGGCGGAGCGGGATGAGTATGCGCCGGATTTGCGGTCTGCATTGGACGACAGGAGGCTCGATTCGGTGCCGCTGACTTCCTCGACGTCCTTGCTCCTCCTTCGGTGTGTTCTGCGCGGGGAGGTCAACTCCTCCTTGGTCGTCTTGCGGGACGACTTGGTGGCTGCGTCGTCTAGAGCCTGCTGTTGTTGCAGCTTCTCCATGACACGCTGCGTGATGCGGTCTTTGCTCAGGCTGCGACTGCGCTGGTGCTTGGGGGCCTTCAATGTGGCGCGCTCCTCGGCGGCCATGGCCTCAGCCACAGTCTCTCTCTCCAAGCTCCGGCTTCTGCGACGGCCGGGGGGCTTGATTACTGGGGCGCTGCCTTCAAGCATGCTGTCTGGTGGCATGGACGAGATGTCGGATGCCATGATCTGGAAGCGTCCGGCGCCGTTGCTCGAGACGTCGCTGGTGTTCTGCAGCACTTCAATCTCTACAGGCGGCAGCGACGAGACGGTGGATGCGTCTGAGTAACTCTCGGCGGTGCGAGTGTCGATGATCTCGTCGCGGGGCTTGCTGCCGAGCGAGATGCGGCGGGTGTAGGACGGCTTGTGGGGCTGGCGGCTCGTCTGGGTGATTTTGACGTGGTCGTTGGCGGTGGTATTGTTTTTCCGCGAGGATGGGGTGACTCTCACGCGGACGCTGGGGCGCGAGCGGACCTTGCCCTCTTCCTTGGCGGCCTCGAAGTACTCAATGAGCAGCGAGGTCTGCGAGGGGAATTTTTTGTGCAGGGTGCCCTGGGGCTTGGTGGTGTTGATGGTGATGGGGGTGCCGTCTTCGGGGACCGAGTAAGAAGTCTTGTCGGTGCGCGTAGAGACGTTGGTTTCGACGTCTGTACGGAGATATGTGTCGTCTGCGGAGTCGAGAGTCGAGGGTTCGGTGGGTGCTGGGAGGGGGGGTCTCTTCGTGGCCAAACTCATGGTCGAACCGCGAAGGATTCTAGAAGGCGGCGTGGTCGGTCGACGACATGGGCGCGGATGTTCGTCGAGCGGTCACTGGGGGAGGGTGTGTGGGAGAGGGCGTGCAGAGGGGGGAGAGGCAGCAGCAGGCCGCAGAAGTGTTGCGCTGCGTGGCTGTTTCTTGGTTGCGCGACCGGGAAAAGCTGCGGGTACCACGGTAGAGCAGGCCGTGGGCGCACGCTTGGGGGCGCGAAGAGTGTGCGGACGTGTGATGTGCAATGGGGACACACTGTCTACGGGCGCATCGCAGGTGCGAGGCGTGCGTGCAGCGGGTGTGTATGCGACGAGTCGAGTGGGTGCGACTCGAAGAAGCGAGAGCTGAGGTGCACTGCGCAGCTCGGGGACGTACCGAGGCCAGGAACAGCCGCTGGAAAGGCGTGTGTAGCGTCGCAGTGGCTACAAGTAGGGCCGTTGGTCTGCAGTGTCTGCAGTGAGATGTCGTCGGCGTGAGTGGACTTGCACTAGATCGAAACTGGAACCCAACTCACCCAAGCAGTGAGATTAGACACAAGATGCAAATGGGGAGGACATCAGGGCTCAGGGCATGGGCGCTACACATCACGGCCAGATTGTCTCGCTTACTACTTCTTTCCACAGCCTCCCCGTATCAAAATGGGACGAGACTCGATGACTTGTCCCTCTACCAGCCACCTCGTGCTGCCTCGTGGACCCGCCTCGCCATGCAGGACCTGCACCAGTCCTGCAAACCTTGGAAATGACCCGCTTTGCAGCGCGAGTAGCATACCGTCCCGACAACTGTCCCATCGCCGTGTCCGGCAGGTGGCTGGGGCCCTTCTTTTGCTCTCGTCTACTTCCCCAGCCTCAGAAACAAACTTCCCTTCACCGCTACATTACTCCTACACTCCACGCCCAACGCTGCCCTCGTCATCATCCCGTCTTGGTTGCGCACTAACTGTTAGTCTACGTTACCAGGGGTGATACCTATTGCCGAGCGCCCGCCGGCGGACCCTTCCGCTTGTCGTTTCCCCGGCTCCACGCCCTTATTGGCCACTGGAGCTCTGGCCTAGCCAGCGCATCATCCATACAATCACGATAACTGCGGAGTGGTAGGGCTGCGTGGGAACCATGTATCGAATTATACGTCTGGGATGCTATATACATGTTGCGGACCATTTGTTGCCATGAGGTGGCTGACCCTGGCCTCGACGAAAAGTCCCTTCCACGCCTCCAAGTGGCTGCACGCAAAAAACACGCGAGGCTGTTTCTTCACCGGTTTTGCCGCGTGGCGCCGCCTTCACTGCACCCACGTTGCTTCACTCACTGCACATTTCTTGGATTTCCGAGTCTGCAAATAAGCCGCGAACAGCTGCATCATATCCGATACCTAGTTTTAGATTGCGCCCAAAACGCCATGCACATGCTCGTCGTCACCTCCGCACAACTAGAACCGCTTGTTCGGTTTCATTGGCCGCCTTCCCTGCTGCGGCTGACGACCGTACTCTCTCCGTCCCTCGACCTTCTTGTCTCTGCTCAAACTGGCGCCAAGCGAAATGTCTATCCGTGGTGGTGTCGAGAAACCAAAGCTCTTTGCTACCTTGACGAGATCGAGCTTGTGCACGTCGAAGACGGAGCGCAGACTATGTGACGCATACGCTTGCAGATAGGATCGGTAGCCATCCTTGGCAGACTTGTTGAGGTAGTAGTTCTTCGTGATGAGAGCCTCCAGTTGGCTCTGGATATCTGGAAACATGTTAGCGTGAACCACACATTTTGAACAACGCCTGGACTCACTCAGAATCTTGTTTGCTGGTAGCTCGAATTCCACCAACGGTACCCTGGCCTCCTTGAGCAGCTTCAAGAAGCCAATCTCGGACGGCAACAGGAACATCAGACTCCGCCCCTTGCCCTCTGAACCTCTCGCTGTTCGACCGACGCGGTGAATGTAGTCGCGCGGGTCATCCGGAGGATCGAACTGAATCACCCAGTCCACTTCGGGGATGTCCAACCCTCGTGCCGCAACATCTGTGCAGATCAAAGTTCCGGATTGTGCATTGCAGAACTCGAAGAATCTGTTTGTCCGCGCCTGTTGCTTGAGCTTGCCATGTAGCTCCAAGACCGGTAGGTCGATGTAGTTGAGCAGTTCAGCGTAAAACTTGACCGAATTACAGCTCGAGAAGAAGACAATGACCTTCTTCTTCTGGTGCTTCTTGAGGAAGCTGAATAGCAGCCTAAAGCGCGTGTCCGAGTCGCAGATGACATATCCTTGTTCAAGTCCCTCCACAGTCGAGTGCTCTTTCCGGTAGTCCACGTTGATATACAACGGGCCGGCCTTCAGTGATATACGCGCAAGATCCTCGACCTTTGTAGTCTGTGTCGCAGAGAAAAGCATCGTCTGCCTGTCCGTGGGAAGGATCTTGATGATGCTCCTCATCTCGTCTTCAAACCCGACTTCCAGAATACGATCGGCCTCATCGATGATCAAGCTCTTCAAGTTCTTGAAGACGAAGCCTTGTGTGTTATGCAGGTGGTCTAGCAGACGTCCGGGGGTCGCAATCAACAGATTGACACCCTTGGCCAGTTTCTCAGCCTCTGCTCTCCTGTTTGCGCCACCAATGACAATGCCAAAAGTTTGCGAGTGCTTCTCCATGAGCTCACGGGCGACTCCGAAGATTTGTAGGGCGAGTTCTCGGGTAGGGGACACGACAATGACACCGGTACCGTTGCGCGGCTTGAATCGCATCGAAGACAGCATCTCGATGGCAGGAATCAGGAAAGCAAGTGTCTTTCCACTACCAGTCTTTGCGGCTCCGAGTACGTCCTTTCCACTGTTGCTGCGTTAACCAAGTTTCTCCAATCAGTGCATGCACGCGTTACCTCAGTAGTGGTGGGATCGCCTTGCGCTGGATCTCCGTCATACTTTCGAAGCCCATCGTCTTGATAGCCTCCATTGTGCGCTCAGACAGGTTGAGCTCGTCGAAACGGGTCGGGTCGTCCACCGTGGGTATCGAAGTGCCAGACGGCAGGTCTGCTACTGCGAGTGCGTTGGCGCCACTCCCAGCCGCATCCTCGTCTTCATCCTCATCCTGAGCTGCCTTGACCTTCTTGGCCTTCTTTGCCTTTGCGGCAATCTCTTTGAGCTCGGCGTTGACTTGCTCCTCGTCTTCCTCAGCGTTGCTCTCTGCATCGTTCTCAGACGCATCTGCCACGACATCTTCTTCCTCGGGCTCGGGTGTATGCTCCTTCTTCGACTTCTTGCGGGGCTTCTCTACTGCCGCCGCGCCATTGGTATGCGCCTTGACAGGCTCAGCTTCCTCGCCCTTCTTGGTCTTGTGCTTGCGCTTGCGCTTTTTGGATTCGATGTCGGCGGACGTCATTGTGAATGTTGGTTTTGTGGTATGCGACTTCGTGGGAATGGGCGTGTCGCAGGTCGCGAACTTTTCGAGAAGCTAAGAAAAAAGTTCGGTGGAGTCGGCGCGTGCGCTGATTCGCCGACAGCCCTGGAGGGTCACCTAGCGCGCCATCACTGCCCTCGGCATCTGCTTTCACCATCAACATCAACTATGAAAGACGACATTCGCAGGCCTCTTCTGACCGGCGCTGTGACTTGTGATTGCTCTCCACACCTCGCATGACACAATCTGTGCTTGAATCACTCAAAGCAGCTTAGCCTTCACCGATTCGCTATCTAGAACGGTCTATCATTGCGCGTGAA
>Ga0265780_10002812_pt1 | contig 23354 bp, 19 predicted proteins | sample P1T30metagenome_FD_192432 | JGI IMG/M metagenome (GOLD analysis project Ga0265780, IMG submission 192432) | Plant litter microbial communities from East Loma Ridge, Irvine, California - P1 T30 | ecosystem: Environmental > Terrestrial > Plant litter > Unclassified | place: USA: California... | reverse complement strand
CCAAGAAGAACCAACACATGGATCTCTTCCCGTTCACCAAAATGAGGCTGAGCGACGTACCTTTCCGCCCCACGGATCTTGGGCCAGATCGCACCCCAGACGATCTTCGACTCAACATGCTCAAGGTCGTGTTTGGTTGGGACCAGGACATCGAGGATCTAGTACAGGACGAACTGGCACGTCATTCTCCCGGTTCCGCCGCTGCAGTCCTTCTTTCGAAATGGCTTGGTGACCTCGGCGCTGATCTCATGGCTTCCATGGTCGGTTCTGAGTCAATGACTTCGTCTGACTGGATGTTGCTGGCTCTGAGCAACATGGGTCAAGGCTCGCAAAAGAAGGTCGGTGAAGCCTTCGTTCAGCGTCTCCTGGAGAAGGGCGACATCCACCCCGCCGTGGCCATCTTCCTCGGATTGGGTGAATACAACGACGCCATCGAGGTCTACGTGTCTCGGAAATATTACATGGAGGCCATTCTGCTAACATGTTTGACATTCCCAACTGACTGGCAGAGGCAATCTTTCCTAGTCCGCAAATGGGGAGAGCATGCAGTTCAACACGGCAGAGCGGAGCTGGCTGTGCGATGTTTCTCTTGCATGGGTCTCGAAACTACAGAGCCTTGGTTCTCACCACGTGCGCAGGATGCCGTCTTCTCTGCGCAGAAGCAAGCGCTTCTAGGCTCACAAATGAGCCCCCCTCTGTCGCCTCCTAGTGGTAGTGTTGGCAGTAGCCGAGTCGCGGCCAGGATGGCCTCACTCAAGCTCGTCACGGACTTCACGCGCGGACCTCAACCCAGGCAGATCGTCCGAGAAGAGGACGAAAAGACACCCATGAACGCCGGTGTCACGCCTATCGCAGAATCAGCTATCAGCCCAGCTGTAGGCCATGGTGGATGGCTTGGTCGTGCTGCACGTGACGCCTCCAGGGAGCCGTCATCGGCACGAACTGCCACACCAGGTTCATACAGCAGGAAGCGTTTTCCTTCGCGATCTGACGCTGGCCGCAAGACTACCAACAACGAAGTCCTTGCTTCGTTGGCCATCCCGGATCGAGGTCAGCGTAACGAGTCTCATCCAAGAACTGCCATTGACAATATCGGCCGCGAAGCGGAGACCTTACCATTCTCGACACGCCGAGCAACAAGTGGCTCCAAAGATTTCGTCCTTTCCGCAGCGACTTTCAACCCGGGAAAATCGAGCGATCACCTACCTTCCCCAGCAGCTGGAGTGTTCGATGTTCTCGAGAAGAAACGTGCCGAGTCTCGCGGCAGCTCACGCAGTCGTAACATTCAAGAGCTTCACCTTGACATGCCGGACGCTGTAGTTGAAACAGGCCCAGAGACAGGCTACAGCAACAGCAGACTCAGCCCACCTCTCACCGGCGCAAGCATCAAGAGCGCCAAGGCACGCAGCATTGATCAGTACATCAGCAGTCTGGAAGAAGCAAACCACTATTCTCAGAACCGTGCCAACTCCAGAAACGAAGAGAGGCCAGCTTCGCGCACTGCGCGCACCCGTAGTCGCACTCGTGAGGAGTCACAGAACCGCGGACGATCGGGTGTTCGCTACATTCGTCAAGGGAAGCGTTCCCCGTCCTCACCTGTGCCAATGTCTCCTGAAGACGCAGGTATCTATTCTTCACAGAAGAAGGAAATGGGAACTAGCACGGAAGATTTCGATGATGAGAGGTTCTACAAGATGAGCATTGCTTCTCCGGCTGTCACAGAATCTGTTGCCAGCACCCGCACTGCACGCAGCCGGGCACGACAGGGAGTCAGCAAGACAAGATCCTCGTCCAAGGCAGCTACTCGCCGCACTGAATCTCCTGAAGGTGCCGTACGGGCCCGAAGCAGAGGCGCTAGCCGCGCATCAAGTCGTCGTGCAGCTGAGGGTCGCGGACGAAGCGCTCAGCGCGGAGAACACTCCCCCGTCTCTCCTCAACCCATGCAGCGCGACGATGATGAAGGATTTGCTGGATATGAGCCCCCTCGCCAGCGACACCGCAGCAGTAGCCGCCGGCCTTCTGACAGTGCTATGAGCAGCCGTCGAGAAGCCTCCGAAGAGCGCCGCGCGCCACGAGACCGATCCGTGAGCAGGAAGCCCACGCCATTCCTGAGGGAATCTAGCCGTACACGAGGTTACGGTCGCGATGCTTCTCCTGATTCATTGACTTCAGGGCGTTCGGGTGCGTCGCGCATGCGCCCTACCACGTTGTCAAGGAGGGCCCTGGCCGCTCGTGAGTTGGAAGAGCGCAGACTGTCTTTGGCTCGCCGGCCATCCGCTCCAGTCATTCCCCATCCTGGAGATCTCGCATTCCGACCAGTGTCTCACGAGCGGTCGAACACTGATGACATGCTAAACTCAATGTCGATGTATCGCGATCCAATTACGAGAAGCCAAACAGCGGACCCGGAGATGACCAAGAGAATCGGCGGCGCAGGACCAACATCAACGACATCTGTACCAATTGGTCTTCCCGCCAATCCTCGTGCCATGCGTCATCCCAGGTACATGACTGCTGACCCGAATGATGAGGATGACATTCCAGCAGTGCCAAGTATCCCAGACAACATGCAATTCCAAGACTCGCACTCTGGAGAGACAGACGACATTGGGCCTCTACTTCCCGCAACCACTTTTGGTCAGCCTACTGCACCTCCAAGGTCCATGTCGGCACCTCCACAGGACATTCTCCCATCCAGCACCTACAACTCGCCTACCTTCCCGATGGGCAGACGCCCCTCTGTAGGTGGATCTCGCGGTCACTCTCGCCAGAACACTATGCCCGATGTCCTTCCTCAGCCCAACTACAAGCGCCATAGCCCGCCGCCCATCACTGCAAGCATCGCCGAGACGATTCACGAGGGTCAGAACCAAGTCATCATCATCGACCAGGAAGAAGACAGAGCCCCTCCTCTACTGTCTCAGCTCCAGCACCTAGCAACCCCACCGCCTCCGCCACCACCACCGCTAAACCTTGGTGGCCACAACGGCAACGGCATCGGTATGATCAACATTGCCATCGACAGCAACAGCCCGGGCGAGAAGCCCATGGAAGTGTCACCTACCAACCCTTCCGCTACAGGCTCCCCACATGCACACCGTCGGGGACGCGGCAGTGTGAGCGAAAACCTGGGTATGACATTCAAGCGCGTAACTGAACGCATGCGTAGCACCAGCCGTGGGCCTCAGCGCGCCAAATCCCCACCTATCACTATGACCCGCGCTGAGCGATCCCCCTACGAGAGCGTACCAGAGTTCTCCTTCCCCCGCGGACCAAACACGAGATCCCCTCCTGGCGACTCGGGCAACCACCACGACTCGTACTTCAACCAGGTTCCTCCTCCGCCTCCGCCGCCACCACCGATGCCCCAGCCCATGGAGCAAGTCATTCCTCCGGACAACGGTCAGCCTTTCTACAGGAACCCCAAGGAGCTCCGCGCCAATATGCCTCCCAACACTCTCCAAGCTGGTGTATACCAGGGCGGCGAAAACACCCCCATGATCTAGGCTCTTAGGCCTTCATCACCCTTTTCCTCATATACCATGTACAACTGAGACGGCCTACTATAACGACAAACCTTTGCATCTTCAACACTCTCCCTGGCAACCTTGACCGTTGATAACAACATCTACTTCTCCACCACCTCCTTTGGCATCTTTTACCATCATCAAGCGTGTCATTACCGCATTGCTCTATTTATCTTGTCTTTCTTGTTCTCGTAGTATCATTTAGCGAGTTGGGTTGCAGTTCAGTTTATCTTGTTGTCCACACATGTTTTGTATCTTCAAGCCAAAGACCTGGATCTGGGAAAACTACCTTATCTTTTCCCACTAACGCTTCGCGGCGGATTATGTCGATACCCTTTTTTTGTATGTAGTTAGCTTTGGCATTTTGTGTTTTGTGTTTTGAACAAGGCGGGCGGGTATTAGCATTGCATTCGGAGGATGAGGATAAAGGGAGAGAGAATTCGCATTAGGCGGATTGACGGGTCTGTGGTTTATGGTACATGGGGAAAAGAGCTGGAAATCTTTCATCTTCAACGTTAATGTACATGCTTCATGATTGCGCTTTCTTGCTTACCTTGGCCTGCTACGTCTGTCCTTTGCTGCTCTGCTCTGCTCTGCTCTGCTCTGCCCTGCTATCGTTCTCGCACCGTACTTTTGCCCAAAGCGACTCAACCCCACCACCATGTCTATACAACATCACTGTTGCCACGAAATTGCTCAGCCTCTGATTACCGCGCGCGTTGTTTCCTACTCAATATACCAAAGATAAGCGCCTCACGGCACCAAAAGCTCGCTCTTTCTCTTTAACACACTCTTTTATCGTCAGGGTACGAGAGTAGGATTAATAAGGACATCATTAGTCTATTTCAGTCTCATCTAACTCTATCCACTCTCTACATCTTGCACGGGATAAGTGTTGAAGGAGATACCAAGTGAATAGATACATGCATCTTGTTGATGTATCCACTACTTCGCTAACCTCCTGTCGTGCTGACCCCCGACGTACATCCCATCGCCTCGTACTCATATCCATGTAGTAGATGGGGTATCGCATACATCCAAACCATATCGCCGTGCCTCTTGGTCAACTGATCCGTGGCACCAAACGTATGTCTCATCATGTGCATATCCGATATGCTGAGGTCCCCGATATCGATGATTGTAAGGCTATGCAAGATGAAGACCTAGCATAGAGATATGTCATCTCAATCTATGTTGTGTGGACTGCGGTATAGAAGGCGCCCGTATTCGTTAGGATGTCGTCGAAATGCTGATGTCTCGTCACTGTCACGTGGATATGCATGTTCCGTTCACGTAGCGGTGTTGGTATTGGCGACAGGTGCAGGAGCGGGAGCAACGGCAGCTGGGGCAGTCGAGGCAGCATCGCCAGCACCCACAGCGGGAACAGGACCAGCATGTGCGCCGCCTCTAGCACCTCCACGACCACCACGTCCTCCACGAGGTGCAAAGTTGCCACGAGCGCCGCCACGAGCAGGCCCGGTCGGTGGACCGTTGAAGCGAGGAGCTCTGGCGACCTTTTCTTTCCGTTCAAGAACCTGAACAGCGCCTTGGGCGATCTTGATGGGGCTGGCGGCCATGGCTTTCTTGAGACCATCCGGCTCGGCAAAGTCGACATAGGCGAAGCCCTTACGCTTGTCAATCTCGACTTTGTCAATACCTCCAAAGGTCTTCATGACTTCTTCGATGAGGGGCTCAGTGATACCCTGGCTGGGATTGGCATGCTTCAGGAACGCTTGCTTGCTCGTGGGTGCGGGCACAGGTTGAGCTGGTGCTGCTTTGGGGGCATTGTTGTGCGCCTGGGCGGGTCCCGCATCGGCCTTTGCTGGAGTAGAGTGCGACTGTGTAGGAGCGGGGCTGTTTCTGGCTGCGGCAGGCTCGGTGGGTGGAGCTCGTGAAGCAGCTGGACCCTTGGGAGCCGTCGGAGTCTGAGCCTGAGGCTTCTTCAAGATTTGCGGCGCAGGAGTCTTCAACGGCGTCTGGGGCTTTACATCGCTGGCAGTAGCCTTGTCGTTGGGCTTGTCGCCCTGATTGGCCTTGAAAGCGCGGCGTTCTGCTCGAGTCGGGCGTTCCTTCCTGCTTGCCTGCGCATTCTTGTCCGGAGTTGCTGCTGCTGGTTGTGAAGCAGGCGACTCTTTGGCCTTTTCCTCGACTGCCTTGGTCTCCTTTGCTTGCGCATTGGACTCGGGCGCAGGCGTACCAACCTCGCGCTTCGTTCCACGTCGACGAGTTGGGACAGGTCCTACACCGAGGTCACGCTGCAGCATCGACTTTGCGAGTGCGACGTTACCACGCTTGCGCTCCGGTGCTGGGCTGGCAGAGGTCTTGTCCGCCGAGGCTGAGGCAGATTTGGAGGATGACGCTTCCTTGTTAAGGATCTTGACAGCCTCCTTAGAGGCTTGAGCCTTGTCAGCCTTGCTTATGCGGCGATTCTTATCTCCCGAGTTTAGGGCGTTCTCTTTGCCTGGCTTGGCGAGTATCTTCTTCTCACCATCATCCTTGCCTTCTCCACGACCTCGATTTGCCTTTGCGCTCGGCTTCTCCCTGTTAGCCTTCTTTTCCCGGAGCGCTTCGATCAGAGGAGTGGTTTTGACCTTCTCCTTCTGACCCTCATTGTCGGCGGCCGGGGGCTTGGTGATGGGGTTGGTGAGGCTCTCGAGGAAGTCCTTGAATTCCTGGTCCTGATCGATGGTGCCCTGGCGGTTGTCGTTCCTACGGCGGCCACCAGGCATCTTCGGGTACGGAGCGTATTCGAGCGTAGGCGGGCCGACGAGGGCGGGGTCCTGCCATGACTTGGTGGCATCGTGGAAGGTAATGGCGCGCACGTGGTCGCCGAGGGCCTTGACGTGGTCCTGCTTGATAACGTGGATGTATGCGCGCGCTGGCTTGGAGGGTTTGGCGGCACTGAGGGGGTCAATAGGCCGTCTCTAAAAGACAAGAAGGTGAGAGTACTCAGTAGAAATCTTGCCCTTTCTGTAATTCATCCAATCGATCTTGCCAGCACCAAGCTTCCACTCGTCGCCTAGGGCCTCTATGAACTCGGTCTTGGTAAGACCAGGAGGAAGTCGCCGACATATCAGCTTCAGGCGAGGCTGGGCTGCTTTGGGTCCACGGGGCGACTGGGCCGGGGCGTTCTTCTGGAGAAGTGTGACTGGCAGGACGCCGTTGGGGTTGTTCGGAGGGGCCATGAGAGCGCGATGATGCTCGTTTGTGGGTACAGTCGGTATGCTCGAGTAGATATTTCTTCTCTATAGTTAGCTGTTAGTGATGGTTGTTTGTCATACACAAACATAGTATATACCGTGGTTGTAGTCGTATTCAAGAGCCTGTGCCGGGTGAATTTATCGCGCGTGTCGCTGGGCAGAGGTGAGGTGGAGGAGGGAGCGCCGGTTCGTAGATGAGGACATTGAATGGCCACCCGAGAAGGCAGTACCAAACACGGCGATTGTTTTGGTGAGAGTTGCGGCAATGACGCAGCGACAACGGGCGCGCCTTCACGAGACAGTGGGCGAAGGCAGGCGCAACGGCAAGCGCCGAGGGGCGGCAGCTGCCCCACCGGCGCCCGCGTCTCGACTACACCTCAACCACGCCGATATATCCTCAATACCCCGAACCTCGCGCTGCCCACGACGCAGCGAATTGCCGCTGACTGCGCACACTATCACTGCGAGCCACGCTGACCCATGATACCCTATAGCGCATCCCTCAGCACCCCCATCGGCACACGACCCGCCTCCCTCCCGCCGCCATTGTCGCCTATCCCGACCTAAACGCATCGCATCGAGCTTCCCCTATTCATTCTGAGCTAGAGCACGACTGAAAAATGGGCAAAGATAGCGACGTACCACAGCCAGGGCCCGCGCGCCTCGCAAAGGGCGCAGGGCCGGATGAATGGCTGGAGCAGGCCAAGCAATGCAAGTACCTGCCCGAGGCCGACATGAAGCGACTATGTGAAATTGTCAAGGAATGTCTGATGGAGGGTGAGTGAAACAATGCCGCATGATCCACGCAAGGGAGGAGAAGCATGCCTATTGTGCGGCATGATATCTATATCCATATATAAGACTAACCTCCGTCTACCAGAATCCAACATCCAACCTGTACGAACACCCGTCACAGTATGCGGAGATATCCACGGCCAATTCTACGATCTCCTCGAGCTCTTCCGTGTCGCTGGCGGCATGCCCAACGACTCCCCTGCCGCGCCCCTCGCACCGCCAGTCACATTACCAAGCACAATCAACCCCGCCGATCTCGAGCCTCCTACCAGCATAACAGACCCTAAGGTCAAGCGCAAGATGAAGAGAAGATTCCAGCGCGATCCCAACTACACTGGGCCAACAAGTCCTCCTGGCGGCGATGGCGATGAAGAGGGCGACGACGAAGAGGAGGAGGAACGCGGCCGAAGCAGGAGCGTTCACGACAGGCGGAGTCTTGGCTCGGCATCGGACGCAGACTCTACCAAGAACACAGTGGGTGGAAATGGCCAGCAGAACTTCATCTTCTTGGGTGACTTTGTCGACCGAGGATACTTCAGTCTGGAGACCTTTACCCTTCTCATGTGCTTGAAGGCGAAGTAGGTCAACTGGCACACAGAACTACATTAACGGTACTAATTGAAATAGATTCCCTGACCGCGTCACTCTCGTCCGCGGAAACCACGAGTCGAGACAAATCACCCAAGTCTACGGTTTCTACGAGGAATGTCAGACCAAATACGGCAACGCTTCGGTATGGAAGGCCTGCTGCCAAGTCTTCGATTTCCTTGCCCTAGCCGCTATCGTCGACGGAAAGGTGCTCTGCGTACACGGCGGTCTAAGTCCGGAAATCAGAACACTAGACCAGATCCGCGTTGTTGCGCGAGCCCAAGAAATCCCTCACGAGGGAGCCTTCTGTGATCTCGTATGGAGTGATCCGGAAGATGTCGACACGTGGGCTGTCTCACCCCGAGGAGCCGGCTGGCTTTTTGGAGACAAGGTGTCTTCAGAGGTATGCATTCATCTTCCTTCCCCCATTACCCCATCGCTGACTGTTGCAGTTCAACCACGTAAACGGTCTCCAACTCATCGCACGCGCCCATCAATTAGTCAACGAAGGCTACAAATACCACTTCAAAGACAAAGACGTTGTCACCGTTTGGTCCGCACCCAACTACTGCTACCGCTGCGGAAACGTCGCCTCCATCATGAACCTAGGCGAGGACCTCAAGCCCGAGTTCCAAATCTTCTCTGCGGTTCCAGATCATAAGCGCGCCGTCCCCGCGGGTCGTGGAGGTCGCGGAGAATACTTCTTGTAGAAGACGCGTATACCGATGTTGTGTCCATGGACCGGAGGAGAGTGATGTTGTCGGCTGCTGTGTATATGCAATCTTACGATACGATGAGAAGCGGAGAATTGAATACCCCTGGGAGATGAACGAACGAATGGCATGTATACAATCTTTGCCTTGACATGGCTTGTACGATATCGCGTTGATGACATTTTCTGGTAGTACAATGGTACAAATACGTTTCGCATGCTCATTCAAACGATTGTTGAGCTGCTTGTCTTTGCGCTGGCCGACTCGGTTTGGCTGGCTTGTCCATGTCTGCCCGACCGTAAACCCAGGCTAGCAAATCGACTCAAAGCTTCCCAAGATTTTCGTCCCAAGTCCAACACGTCGACGGTCAGAAAGAGATAAGACACCAAGAGCAGAGGAACGGTGGCAACGAAGTACACCCATATACTGACGGTATTACCATCGAGCTCCCGAACGTTCATCCCGAACAAACCTGCGACATATGTCGCAGGAATGAAGATAAAAGCCAAACGCGTCAGCCGAATTACGCCCTGCTGCTGCAACATTGCTCGCTGGTTTTCTCGAATGCTTGTGTTGGTCATGATGATGCTGAGACCATGCGTACATTGGTCCTTCAATAGTTTCGCCCTCTCAAGCAGATGGTCGAAATCTCCTTCTAATTGCTCTCTTGATTTCTTGGCCTCCTTGATCTGGGACTTCTCGCTTGCGGTTGGCCAGGCATGTCCACCACGACATGCAATGATGCCTCTTGTCTCTTTCAAAGCGTCAATATGGCGACCCAGTAGACGCTCGAGATGAAGAAGGTTGGCCATCGAGGGAGTCTCTTGATCCAAGAATACTGCAGGGTCCATCTCCTTCAAAATGATACCTTCGACAATGTTGAGTACTTGTTTCTGCGTAGTTGCGGCGAACCTCATGAGAGGACTGACAGCATAGAACGCGTCTGTTCTTGCAAGTTCGGTATTGAGCCGCTTGGTATACTCAGCTGGTAAGCATGAGATGGACTGGAAGAATGTAGAGTCTGGTGCTCCTGTGGTATTCGATCGAGCGGGCTTGCTTGAGGATGTGCCATTTGAGCGGTCGTGTTGTTCGAATTGGATGGCGGGGAAAAGTTCGTCAGGGGCAAAGTGCGCTGATGACCATGGACCGCCCGGGCTTGTGCCTAGATCCCGACCGTTGTCGAGCCAGAGAAGCACTGGGTACAAATTTAGTACTCTTAAGACTCTAAGAAGGATTGCCTGGCACTCACGACTCCACTCGCCCTTGGACTTGCTCAAAGATACTGATACTTGCTGTTCCAAACACCAGTGATCGTCATCCAAGACATCGAACTCTCTAACCATGGAATCACCCATCGCCCATTTCTCCTCCGACTTTGCTAACATGTCTTTGTATGTTTGCATTAACGAACGACTCGTAGCTCGCCTCTTGTCGAGCTGCTGCTGTCCTGTTTGTCCTTTCCTGCGCTTGTACCCCACAGTGTAAACGGGGAGCCGGAGCAAAGGACCTGTGCTTGAAGGTAAATTGGGCAAAGAGCCATAATCTGGTCGGCTGATGCACGATCGGAAGATGAGGTGGCGATACCAAAATTCGTACTCGATCTTGAGGGCACTCCCTATCGCGTTAAGCCACTGTCGTGACGCATGTCCATGTAGAAAGACTACTCGAGACGAGCCATGACCAGATGCATAATCTTGACACCACTGTCTGAAGTGTTGGACAGAGGTAAAAGCTTCTCGTTTGATCTCGCTGTTACGAGATAGAACTAGCGCGTGAACGTAGCTTTGGGACCCTGTGTCAGGTTGGCTACGCTTGTGTTCTTCGTTTGCATAGCGCTGATACTGCGAAAACAGTAGCTCCGAAATGTATTGGTAGTGCGTTCCGGAGTAGAGGCTGCCGCCTGCCTTGGATCGTGCGACAGCCTTACTGGCATACTTCTGTTCGGCTGTAGTAGCGTCGTCCGAATCGGTGATTGCAGGAAGAGATGGGGATGGCAGCGGTGTAGTCGCCATAGTAGCGGTTTGCTTTCCATTGCTGTACAGAAGACGCGGCAGGAACTCATTTGTAGAATACGTCGCACGGCTGATGACGGTACGAGCCTGTTACGTGGGTGTAGCGAGAGTCGTGGCTGGGGCAATCGGATCATTACACAGCCCACCTACCCCCAAACACACGCTCTCCTACCACCTCCAACCTATTTCTTACCACCCCACATGTGAAATTCGCAATGGGCGCATCGGCATCGAAAGCGCGCGCTAGCAGCATGAACTTCCAAGTTTGGGAGGCTCTATTACACACAGCTGAAACGCAAAAACCCCATCCCGTCAGCCCTAATCTGACTTTCGACACGACATCGTACGCCATTTGGTCCCAGAGCCACTGGAGACTGACTTTCGAGAATGCACCGCCTCCACAAGATGCGCAATTCCAGCCCTGCTTTCTCTTGAAGATCCCAGCAACACAGCCTCTGAATTTCCCGCAAATCATACAGCAATTAGAGGAAGTCCAGGCCGAAGATGACGTGACCAGCTCAAGCTTCCTTCAACATGTTGTGGTCGCATCTCACGGCCGCTCAAGCCCGGAACTCGACGTCGGGGTCGCAGCTGCGCTGAACGCTCGAGGGCTACAGACTCTCACGCTTGCGACCTTGCAAAGTGGCTGTGACATTGAAACTGGTCCTCACTTGCTGCATGGTAACGACCTCTGGAAGGTGGCTAGACTATATGATGATACAAATGGTGCTTTTATGGCCGCAATTCATCCAGGTCGAGAAGAAAAGTGAAGTGTACTCCGCATTCTAACGGATGATGTACTAACCTTGTACCAAGCAGATATGAGAATTTGCGGCTGTGTAGCGACCAATATCAGACGCTGAGCGTTGCCATACCGTCACGAGCGAGAGCTCTCAATCTGACTGAGCAAGGATCGGACTTGCGACTGAGCGGTATGAGATTCGCAGTAAAAGACATGTACTCCGTCGCTGGCTTGAAAACTTCACTCTGCAGCCGACCGTACTATGCGGTCTCGAAACGAGCGGAAGTGACCGCTCCATGCATCACGAGATTGTTAAGCGAAGGTTGTACTCTGGTCGGGATGCTAAAGTTGAGTTCCTTTATTGGACGTGAAGAGCCGACTGAGGCCATAGACTACCAAGCACCGTTCAACCCCCGCGGAGACGGCTATCAATCACCGGCTGGCAGTAGCAGCGGAAGCGCAGCGGGCCTTGCGTCTTACGCGTGGTTGGACTTCACCCTTGGATCTGATAGTAAGTCAAAGTCTCAGCGGAAGATTCGACCCTAAAGCATAGTAGCTACAGGAAGCGGGCGTCGCCCAGCATTTGTGAACGGCGTGTTTGCACTGCGCCTTTCTAAAGGACGTCTGCCACTCGAAGGAATGGTGCCTACTTTCGAGTAAGTTCATACCATTGCGTGATTGATGCGATGGGTTCGCTGATCGTCAGTCGCTTCGACACGCAATGTATCTTCGCTCGCGATATCAACAAGCTGGATACCATACTCCAAGTATGGCTCGACAATTGCGACATCGCAAAACCCAAGGCTAATGTGAGTTTAATCTGGGCGGGTTGCAATCATACCGTCGGCTGTTTCTGATCATGATTAGATGCCGAAAAGGCTTCTATATCCGGTGGACCTCTTCCCAGTCGATAATGAAGTACAGATGCAGCACGTGAAGAGCTTCGTCAAGGATTTCAGCGACTATCTGCAAGCGCCAGTCACGGAGATCGACTTATCACTGGAATGGGAAAGGTCGCACCCAGAATCCGTGGATGAAGATTCACTAGATGGCTATTTGAGCGAGGTCTGGCTGCATTGAGTTGTCGTGATATCGATGCTGACGTGCCCTAGGTCGCCACAAGAACCTTTTTGTACGACTTCTATCATAGCTTCGACGAATTCCGCGAAACGTACAGGCGCGAGTTCCAGAAGGAACCTTACGCCAACGAATACACACAGTGGAGATGGTGCGCATCGTTGTTTCGGATATTGACATGATCTAACTTCACGCTAGGGATGTCGCCAAAACAGTAACGAGAGAAGAGAACGAGGATGCTGTGGCTCGCCTCGACACTTACAGAGACTGGCTACTCTCTGAAGTGTTCCAAGCGGACAGATACGACACCCTGATGATACTGCCAGTCTCTGAAGTTGCAACAAACTACAGAGATCGGAAGACAGAGCCGCCGAGCAAGCAGAACGCGTTCGATGCGCTGTATATCTCACCCACAATCGAGGCTCCCGAGATTGTCGTTCCAAGTAGGTCACGTGTCTGTAGTATGAGAGGCTGGACTGATAAGCCCGTGTAGTTGCAGAATTCCTGTATGAATCTCGGGTGAGTGAGCGCGAGGAAAAGCTCCCAATTGCGATATCGGTAGTAGGAAATCCTGGTGAGTTCTTTTTCTTCTGAATCGACTGGTGAAGGTAAAGTTGACTTATGCTGCTGTAGGTACTGACCTAGCACTCGTTGCTCTTATGAGAGATTTCCTGAAAGCCTCCAACAGACCTATGCGCGTTTCTACGGGATCGTCGATGTTCGATAGTACCTAGGTAGCAGCCTTTGGAAACCTGCAAGGCTGGAACGCCGAAAGGCGCTTTATGCATAACAAGCGGGGAGTCTGCGTCGTGCGCCGAAAGTATTGTCGTTTATTACTTCTTTTGCTGTGTTGCGCAAGCAAAATTGTTGGGATTTCGATGCAGAGCTTGCTAACCACTTATGGTTCTGTGACGTCGCGATTTTTCAGCCCCAAGCCACATACCTGACAGCCCTACTCAGGCACCCCCCTCCCTCGTCTCCTACACCCAGATCGCGCAACATGTCCGAGGGGAATCAACAGGCCGAGTCCCAACCACTCCTTCCACCCGTCGCGGACACCGCAATCGTAGAGCCCACTAACAGACAGCTAGCTTTAGTTTTAGGGAGCATCTGGGTAAGTGTTACAAATTCTACACCCGTGCTGGCAGCTTCACATAGAGTTCTACTAATGCGCTCAGATTGGTGTCGTCCTTACTGCGTTGGGTACGATCGTTAACCTCAAGACGTTTAGCGGCGGGCACTAGCTGACTCCTATCCCAGATTCCACCATCGTCGCAACACTTTCTGCCCCGATCTCCGACTCCTTCTCCTCACTCAAAACCCTCTCGTGGCTCGGAACCTCTTTTCTCGTTGCGACCGCGGCAACGCAGCCGATCAGTGGCCGCCTGACAGACATCTTTGGCCGACGCGCTGGCCTGCTCGTATGTAATATACTGTTCGGCATCGGCACGTTGCTATGCGGCATAGCTCAACATGAGTGGGTCTTCATACTTGGACGTGCAGTTGCGGGAGCTGGTGGAGGAGCCATGGTCGCAATATCAACGTTTGTCGGGTCAGATCTGGTACCACTTCGAAAACGGGGCGTCGTGCAAGGCATCAATAACATCGCCATGGGCGCTGGAGCAGGTCTGGGCGGCTTGCTAGGAGGGTGGTTGGATCACATCATCGGCTGGAAAAGCGCTTTCCTGGTTCAGCTCCCCTTCCTCGTTTTAGGCACCATACTCGTCAGCATATTCGTCCAGGTACCCGTCAAGAGCACTGAAACGCACGCATGGCGTAGAGTTGACTTCGTTGGCTCCACGACCCTTACTTTCGGCCTAGTACTACTTCTACTCGCGGTGAACACCGGTGGAAACATTTTGCCCTGGTCTCATGCGCTGGTGATCACGACACTGGTAGCTGGTACTATCCTTTTGGGTGTCTTCATGTGGTACGAGTTACGCATCGCTACTGAACCCGTCATTCCGCTCCGCTTGATGACGGATCGAACCATAGCTTCAGCTTGCGCCACGTACCTGCTCACCTACATGGCATCCTTTGGCATCATGTACTACATACCTATCTACCTCCAGCTACTTGGCCTATCCCCAATGTCAACGGGCCTTCGTTTCGTACCTCATAGCGCTGGAACCGCTCTGGGCGCTCTTACGACCGGAATCACCGTGCGTTACACTGGAAAATACGTACAGCTCAACATACTAGGACATGTGTTGCTCGTCGCCGCATCTGTCATGTTGCTCTTCCTCGGATGGCAAACGCCCCAAGGCTATGTCATGGTAGCACTTGGCATATACGGTCTAGGCTTTGGTATCATGCTGGTCACCACATTGCTTGCCTTGATAAGCTCTGCGAAGAGCGCTCAACAAGCGGCTATCACATCTGCCTCGTTTGCCTTCCGGTCAGTCGGCTCTTCACTCGGCCTGACGGTATCGTCAGCAGTCTTCCAGAATGCTTTACGGGACCTTCTTCGTCGCAATTTGGAGCACTATCACAATGTCGATGAACTAGTGGAACGCATCCGCATGAGTTTCGATGAGATATCACGACTTGATCCGACGCTCATTCCTCCCGTCAAAACCGCTTATATGCATGCGATACAGCGAGTCTTCGTTTTGACTGCGGTTCTGAGCGGTCTTGGTGCGTTGACGGCCTGTCTTCAGCGACAGAACGTATTGCATAACACTTTGTCGCGCGAATAGCCTGGGCGGTGGTGTGCCGGTCATATTGGGGGCGTTTCCATGACCAGCGGCGATGATTTGACAACGTCGATTGTGCAGATGCAGCACGCTCAAGTGGGACCAATTTGGTATGCAGGAAGGTATCAGCAACGGTGTCTGGGGCCGCAATGAACGGCATAATTGGTCATGGAGACCGCAATCACATGCACTGCGATATTGGATACATCAGGCTGTGAGAAAGTACTGCTACAACATATCCTATTGGCCTGATCTATGCGCCTCAGAGCGGGGTAGGTGTCACACGCGTTCCTTTTGGTGGAATCGCGGGTAGTGACAGTCCCCTCACTGAACAAGAGGTGGTCTGCCCTACTTTCAAAATCCGCTATTCATCTGTCCTGCATCCCAAATATTCTTCACAAAACATCAATTCCATAAACAAAGTACAATTCAACAGTGAGGCGTCGTGCTGCATTGATCCCTTCAAAACTGACATTGAAGAGATATGCCTTGTGCCAACGGTCCAAAACAGCAACCTTGGAAAGCTTCCTGGCCCCCGGCGAAGGTTGATTCAGGCACGATGCACGGGTTCGCGAAAGGACAAGTTGTTGTGATGGATGGCAATGCTGGCAATATTCATCCTACCCCAACAAAGGACGATTCAGCAGAGTAATTTGGTATGTGGTTTCTTTGGCAGAAGATCATGGCTAACATTATTCCAACAGTTTGTTCCTACTTGCAGGCAGCTCTCATCACTCGATCCGCCATCGAAGATGCGCGTCGAAGCAATTTGCATAGCTTCGGGGGATTCACGACCGTTTAGTGCTCGTAGAGAATAGAAACCTCGCTGCTCAAGTGTCTCTAATGAATATTATGTTGCGTGTCTCAATGCTTTCCCTCGGTGGCTCCGATACTGGCGTTGCCGGATTTTCAAATGACGTGTGAGGTACACCTGTCGCTAGCGTCAGTATTCGAAAGGTGAGCTGTCTTATTCGAACATACTTGGGCATGCTCCATCCTTCGAGTCGGACTGCTTGAAGATCAGAAGCTCTGAAGGCGTCTGACAAGAAAGGTAAAACCACCTTTGCTGCTCCGAATGGTGTAGCCGGTAGTTCTCCGTCACATGCGTCGTGTACACAATGTCTCCACGCACAAAATCCTCAGTCTCGTTTGCCGTGCTCGCATCGCATAAAGCGAGAGGCCAATCGTACAGCGGCCCTTTGAGAGGCTTCCAAGAACTGTCCCGCATCAGGAGAGGTTCACAGGCCGTTCCATTGATAGGCATACTTCACTAGCATGTATCTCCCTTTCTCCCGCGCCGCGTCGGGTCCCTTTGCCTTGATTACCTCCTCCATGGTATAGTCATGAGTCGAGTCTTGGTAACATCAGCAATGACGGTGAGTAGGTTAGATCCACGAACCAATGTGAGCCATCAGAGTAGGCTGGTATGAATTGTAGTCCGACCCAGTGGAGATTGGAAACTCAGGATGACGTTGCCGAAGAGTATGCTCCAGAACGTGTACCCACGTCGCGCCAAACATGTCTTTCAGTGCGGACTGCAACTCTGCATAGTATATCTGCCTCACTTTTGCCTCGTCGAAATAGTCCACGTATTCAAGCTGTGATTGCAGTTGGAGCACCGCGAAGCCTTGCTTGTCCATCTCGGGCGGCTTATCCTCGCCGCGAATATCGTGTATGTCGATGACGTGCGTTTCACGGATCGCATTAGTTCTTGGGAGGTGGAGGTCAGCGGCGGGCTGATAACGAAGAGTGTACGGCTTCTCCTGGTTCCATAGTGGGTCTCGCTTCAGGAAATAAGCAGTTGCTTGTAACATCGCGGAGGCTATAGAATTACTTCACCAACAAACACGATAGCGAAGTCTTGATGGAAAAACCCAGGAGAACCTACGGGCTACGCGCCGTCTTATACGCGGCAAAATGCGTTCTCTCGACACGAGCCAATCGTGCTCATATCGCATGTGTAATCAATTCGCATTGGAATTGTAGCGCGGGGTCTACCTCCGGAAAGGGCCAAATGCGTGCGGGAGCGCAGCTGGCCACCGTGGCGTCGTGTCGTAACGCATTCGGCATAGCTATATGCCCAGGTGCCTCGCCGTGACGCAACCGCATCCTGACCCACAGCTCCACATTCCAACGTACAGCGATGTCGTTCCAAGTACTGTCGGGCCATGGCGCCGTAGAGTAAGTAGAAGCATGTGTCTCGAATAGTAATGGTGCTAACGGTATCGCTTTCCCCTCAGTCTGATCTTAGTGCCAGGCTTTGGCAATCACGACCCAGCCTCGTGGGCTGTCATCAATCCACCGTGGACGAACTGTCCTGAGAATCCTAAGACTTCTGCAAGAATACTAGTTTTCACACACTTACTTCGGCTGGACGACAATTTCTCATGGCGAAGTCTGCTCGACTGTGGAGAAAAGCTTCTCACGTGCATGCAAGACGTACGGACAGCGGCAGAGGCAAGTCTCCAGTCGGTATCAACCACATAGAATCTAACAATCAAATAGCATCGCAACCGACCAATAGTGTTTGTTGCACATAGCCTGGGTGGATTAATCGTGAAACAAGTTACGTGTCCATCATATCCTCAAATAACATTGCTCGTATTGATACCGCAGAATATAGGCGCTTGTAGTCGCAAATCAGCAACACCAGAAACATCGACATTTCCTTGATATGCTGAGTGGGATCCTGTTTTTGGGAACACCGCACAAGTCCCAAGACCTCGCCGTATTATCCGAGAGAAGTAAGCAAGTCCTCAGATCATGCATGCCCAACATCCCGCGGAGACTTCTCAGCTCTTTGGAGGACACATCCGGTCTCAGATTGAACGCTACACTATTTGAAGACGTCAATCTCCGTGTGGACATCATTTCCGTCTTCGAACTTGTGCCCACAAAGCATGGTAAACCCTCATCGATGTGGAAGAGGAGGAAGTCTTCAGTTGTACGTACACTCTCGAGAGCGGAGATAGTGAACTAATAGATACCGATACAGCTGCTCGATGAAAGCCTCACTAGAACAAATGCCATGAACGAGAAAAGGATAGGGCTTTCACTCGGTCATCAAGAGCTAGTACGACTGGTGGGTGAAAATGAAGATGCGCCTAATGAGCTTCTGGAGTTATTCCTACGAATCTTGGAGAACGCTCAGGCTAATGCTGAAGCGCGACTCACATACAGTAAGTTGAGTGTATCACAGTGGATACAACGCTGATCACATCTACCTAAAGGTCGTTCGTCGCCAAGTTCACCAGCAGAGACAGTCGATCTACCAGGGTCGCCAGACTCGGGTCAGCCAGACGAGGCAGCGACGAAAGGTAAGAGCATCTGGATAGTTCGGCTCTGGGGTATGAAGCTGACAGAACTCAGCTTTATCGCATGGGCTTGGACAGCAATCAGCAGAAGCGGAACAAGGCTCCTCAACAGTGGACTGGGAGTTGCTACCGCTCGTAGGAGATCTCGCTATTCAGCGCAAAGAGGCCCGGCTGCCGTGCTTTTCTGTGGGAAGTCACTTGCAGAACGACACTTTCCATGAGCGCCAGGACGTGCTCGCCAAGATCGATGAAGTGTGTTTACCTGATGTGCTTTACACTTCTTCATCGGACAACAAAGAGCTCAAAGTATTTGCACTGTGCGGCATAGGAGGTCTAGGAAAAACGGAGACCGCCATTGAATACGCCTTTTCACGTCGTTCTCGGTTTGATGCCATATTCTGGATCCGGTCAGATGAGAAATCGAAGCTGGAAGAGGATCTCAGTCAGATCGCGTTGGCGCTGGATCTCGCTGATACGAATGAGCCGATCAACCATTTCGCTAACCGAAGTATTGCTCGCGGATGGCTTGCCAGTCCGCGAAAGCTTCTTGATGCCTCGAGCGACAGTATCTCTCAAGCGGAAGCTACTTGGCTACTAATATTGGATAACGCAGACGATCCAGCGGTCCTGGATGAGTTGAAACCATTGTTTGGAAGTGGGTCAGTCCTGATTACAAGCCGTAATCCGTTGTCCAAGAGCGCTCTCGCCACGAACTTGATAAGTCCAGTCGGTTATGATCTCCAACCATTCACCACGGAAGAAGCCACTAGCTTTATTCTCAAGCTTGCGCCTGGCGATTCGCAAGGTGCAAAGCAGATTGCAGAACGTCTTGGGGGTATTCCACTTGGTCTTGTTCACATGGCGGGAATCATCAGAAGCACATTCGTGAAGCACAACGAGTTCCTGGCTTGGTACAGTGACGAGTTGGAACTTCCCGAATTACATGAAATGGCTGTCGACCTTCCTCGACCAACCGCCCGCGGAAATCTCGCAACGATATGGGCGGTGGAGAAGCTACCGCAAGATGCTCGAACGTTCCTCGAGTACCTGGCATTCTTGGATCCAGATTGTATCCAGGAAAGAATCTTCATCAACTTCAGTGGCTCTCTAGCGCTTATGCAGGACTTGCCGCAAAAGAAAGGCGAATGGCTCAAAGCAAGAGGCGGGCTCTTGCGTGCGTCTTTGGTGCATCACAACGAACAGGAAGGCGACCTTCGGATACATCGATTACTCCAGGATGTCGTGCGAGCCAAACTGCCCGACGAAAGACAGAGTCAGATACTCAGTAACCTCATTGTGTTGTTGAACGCGGCATTTCCTAAAGTACCTCTCGACAAACGAGCAACCACGAAACGGTGGCCAGAGTGCATTGCCATCCACCCTCATATCATATCTATCATGCAATATGTCCAGCATAAAGTCAAGGGAGGTCTCATCCAAGTCAACCTCGAGATGGCACAGTTGCTTTCGGAGGTAGGCTGGTAAGTGAAAGCTTCTAGCCCTTTCTCTCAAACTTCTGAAGTTCTGACACTATAGGTTTGATACGGAGCGAAGTGAAGCAGAGTTAGCGAAGCCCATCCTGCTCTTCGCGCTCGAGCTATGTGGGATGCTCCAAGGAGACGACGTCACAGGCTTGACCCTAGACATACACTATGCCCTCAATTCGGCCGGCAACGAGACGAATGACCTTTCGCTTTGCGTAAAACATGCGAAGGCAGGCCTCGAACTCGCAATCGCGACGTATGAAAGAACGAATATACCTTCCATCCGACTTGGAATCGCCTACAACCAGAGGGGTGTCAGTCTCATTGCTACACAAGATTACGACGGAGCAATAAAGATGCTTGAGCACGCCCTGAGTGCTTATGAGAATCTTCCTGACTTCAACCTGGGAATGACAACCCTGCCGCTCGCCAATTTAGCCTGCGCATTCTGGCTGAAGAGTGACTTTGAGGGTGCGATTCGGGCCTTGCTACGCGGATTGGAAGGGAGAGTGAAGTTGACCGGCATGATCGACGACACGGAATCGTTCCGGTAAGTCGAGATTACCCATCTCCAACTTGGTGCTTACTGACGCCAACTTAACTAGCTGTGGAAGGCTTTTGCATGGTATGGGCAATGTGAAGTGGTCGCAGAGCGAAGCTGTGGCTAGCAAAGACCCAGTACTTGCCCGGCAACTAATGGAAGAAAGCGAGTCGTATCATCGACGCACCTTGGAGCAATACCTCAAGACGATTGGCAAGACTCATCACCGCTACGCAGATGTATCGCATCGTGTAGCGAAACATTGCTTGCGTCACGGCGATACCAAGAACGCAAAGTGAGTACTCCTAGTGAACATATTGTACTGGTTCCGCACTGACGATGTGATACCAAGACTCTTTGTGGATAATGCATTGGCAGTGTGGCAAATAGCTCCACGCTCCTACGAAGCGGAGATAGCTCGGACGACCTTCCTGAAGGCCAAGATCCTTTACCAGCATGGGGATCAGAATCAAGCGAAAAGGCTCTTCAGACAGGCCGTTCGCTCGAGATCAAAAATACGCGGCGAGGCTTCCGTAGATGATGGTAGCTTGACTGAAGAGGATTTCGACGGACTAGTCACATTTTGGTCTCGGTAAAGTTAGGGGCCTAGAGCAGTCCTGGGAAGTTTGTTTGCTGACCTTGAACAGATACCCGTATGCTACGCCCATCACTTCAACGTATCAACCAACTCCCTATAAATCTTCTTCAAATCCCTCACATCGCCCTCCAACTCCTCGACCCTCTCCGTCTTCTCCCCCAGCATCTCCAACGCCGTCATCTCCCTATTCTCCATCTCACCCAACCTCTTTTCCAGATCCCCTACCTTCTCCCCCTGTTTCCTCGTCTCATCAACCTCACGCATGAGCTTAACAACTTCTTCGCGAGCTTCGTCGCGCTGGGCAGTCAGACGAGCAAGTTCCTCTTTGTGCGTCGCTTTTTCAGATTCCAAGCGGCGGACTGCGGCGCTCATGCGCTCGACGAGTTGAACGGAGGGGCCGGCGCCGGCGGTGGAGACGCTGATCATGTCGTTTATTGTGCGGTGGGGGGAGGATGTGTTTTCAAAGGGGTCGTTGTCGTGGTCGATGGTGTGGATTGACGGTGTTTCCAGGCCGCCGTTGAGGTTGGACATGCTTGATGGGATGGAGTCTTGTCGTTGGGGGGTGCCGAGTTCGGGGGTGCGCACTTTAGTTGCGTTGCTGGATTTGTTGTGGCGGGAGGAAGAGGGGCGGCGCGAGGCTTCGTCGAACATGCGGTCCATGGGGGACATCATGTGCATGTCCATGCCGCTGGAGATGGAGCGAGGGTTCGGTCGCCGGCTGTATATGCCTAGTGGGTCGGGCGAATGCCGGCGTTGCGCTATCGAAGGTGAGTCTGTTCGTAGATGATGTGAATCACCTAGCAGAGACGGCGTCTGTATCTCCACCTTCCACTTGTTCTTCTCGTCCTCTAGCCGTTGTTGAAGCTCGACTTCCCACACCTTCTTTTCTCGTTCAAGTTCGGCTCGCGCATCTTGTGCTGCCGTCTCTGCTTGTGTGAGCCTAGCTTGGAGCTTCTGAGCTGCGGTACGCTGTTCTGTCAAGTCATGTTCGAACGTCCTAGCTCGCTCGTTGATGCTCTCCAGCTCGTCTTCCAGTCGACGTGCTTTCGAGTTGACTTCTCTTGCTTTTCGTCGGACGTCAGACTCGCGCTTTGCCGTTTCATCGCGGTCTTTCTCAAGAGCTGCCATACGAGACGTCAAAGTGGTCTCGATACCTTGCCAGTTCTCGGAAGCCAGCGAGTACTGGGTCTGCAGCGTCTCAATCTGCCGCAGAAGCTTGGCTTGCGAGTCGCCAGTCGCGGATGATGACGCCTCTTCTGTGCGGCTGCGGAGCAGTTCGAGCTTAGATTCTAGGTTCTATGTTTCGGTCAGTGTCCGTCTGGTTTTCGAACAGGCCATCAAAACTTACAGCAATCTCGCCGCGCAATTCAAGCTCGGCGACCTTTGCTTTCTCTTGCTGGCTCTTCGCTTCGTCCCTGGCCGCCTGAAGCTCCCTCTTCGCGCGATCTTCGGCAAGCTTCTTTTCTATCCGGACGTTCTCGATATCTTCCTTGAGCGACGCAGTGGCCCTCTTCTCTGCTTCCAGCGCTCCAGATTGGGCTCTCTTCTCAGCATCTTCGGCCCGTGAGAGCGCATCGTTGAGTTGCTTCCGCAGCTCAGATATGGTAAGTCCAGCCTCCTCGCGCTCAGCTCTGATGGTCTCGATGTCCTTCTCGATCCTACCCACAATCTTCAGCTTTTCTTGCGCAGACTTTTCCGCCGCCTCTGCACGCCGTGCCCTTTCCGACTGCTCAGTGATGCTCTTTTCCGCCTTTGTCAGCCGCTGTTTGAGAGTCGCAATCTCCTTGTCCTGCTCCATTGTCTTCGCGCGCATTTTCTTGATAGTGGTCAGATGCTTCATCTCCGTCTTTGAGAGTTTCTGCCCCTCTTCCATGAGCGCAGCTATCTGTGCATCCTTGTCCGCCAGCTTCTTGTCCACTGGGGTCGCTTCCGAGTCGGACTTGGCGGCCTTTGCAGAGGCAGCAAGCTGCTCGGAGAGGTATGTGAGTTTCGACTGTAAAGCATCGATTCGCTCTAGGTGAGAGTTGAGCTCCTCGCGATTGTCTTGCATCGTCTCCTCGTATGTCT
>Ga0265780_10002811_pt1 | contig 23355 bp, 20 predicted proteins | sample P1T30metagenome_FD_192432 | JGI IMG/M metagenome (GOLD analysis project Ga0265780, IMG submission 192432) | Plant litter microbial communities from East Loma Ridge, Irvine, California - P1 T30 | ecosystem: Environmental > Terrestrial > Plant litter > Unclassified | place: USA: California... | reverse complement strand
GCGCCTCCGGCGTCGCCCGGGCACTGCGGTCGGGGGCATGGCTGTTCCTGCGGACCGCGTCGCTGCGGATCGCGATGCTCGCGACCGTCGGGGCCGCTGCCGGGCTGGGGACCACCGGGCTGGCGACGACGCAGGTCGGGCTGACCGTCTTCTCGACGCTGGCGTTCGCGCTCGACGCCCTGGCGATCGCCGGGCAGGCGCTCGTCGGGCACGGACTCGGCGGACGTGACCCGGAGCGGGTGCGACTGGTGACGCGACGGCTCGTGCTGCTCGGGATCGCCGGCGGTGTGCTGCTCGGGGTGCTGACCCTGGCGGTGAGCGGAGTGCTCGGGCCGGTGTTCTCGGATTCCCAGGCGGTGCGGGACGCCCTGCCCGTCGTGCTGGTGCTCATCGCCGTCGGGATGCCCGTCGCGGGGTACGTCTTCGTGCTCGACGGGGTGCTGATCGGCGCCGGGGACGCGCGGTACCTGGCCATCGCCGGAGGCCTGAACCTCGTCGTGTACCTGCCGCTGCTCTGGTGGGCCGGTGGGACGCTCGCGGGGTTGTGGGCGGCCTTCGCCCTCGGCTACATCGGGGTCCGGGCGGTGACGCTCGGGGTGCGGGCGCACCGGCGCGGCTGGGTGGAACAGGCGTTGGCGCGGTGAGCGGGCCGTCTCCGGCTGGGCCTGCTTCTTCTGCCTCGTCTGCTGAGCCTGCGGCACCGTCGTCTTCCGTGGCTTCGTCGGCCGTGCTCGCCACGGTCGGCATCGGGGTGCAGGGTGTCGCGAAGCTGCTCGTGACCGTCGTCGTCGGGCGGGTGTTCGGCACCGAGACCCTCGGGCAGACCACCGCGCTGCTGTCGCTCTCGGTGTTCGTCGCGCTGCTCTGGCCGAACGCCGCGGGCAACACCGCGTCACGGTTCCTGGCGATCGCGCTGCGGGGCCGTCGCTCCGACGCCGCGGTGAACCGGCTGCTCGGAGTGTCCATGCTGGTGTCGAGCGTGGTGCTCGCGGCGGTCACCGTGCCGATCGCGCTGGCCTGGGGCAACGGCCCCGGGATGGTGCTCGGTGGTGCCGCGGTCGTCGTCGGCTACGGCCTCTACTGCTACGCCCGCGGCGCGCAGCTCGGCTACGACCGGGCACCCCGGGTCGCACTCTGGGACTCCGTGACGAGCGTCCTGGCGCTCGGGTTGCTCGTGGTGGCGTGCGTCGCCCGGCTCGAGCCCTTCGTGTTGCTGCCCCTGGCCATCGGGTACACGGTGTTCGCGATCGCGTGCTGGCCGCGGGGCAACGGCTTCTCGCCGGCTTCGCGCGAACCCGCCGCTGGGGTCCTCGGGTTCGCGGCGTGGAACGTGCTGGCGGTGGTGACCTCGAACGGGTTGCTGCAGTTGACGATGATCTCGGCGCAGGTGACGTCGTCGGCGCACGACGCCGGTGTCTACGCAGCCGCGTTCACCCTGGCGACGCCGGCGTCGATGCTCGGGCAGGCGTTGGGGCAGGTGCTCGTGCCGGCGTTCGCGCACCGGACCGATGGTGGATCGCTGCGCTCCCGTGGGGCGCTGCTGCTCGTCGTCGGGTTCGCTGCGGCATCCGCCGTCGTCTTCGGCCTGGTCGCCCTGCTCGCCGGATGGTTCCTGCCGATCGTCTACCCCGCCGAGGGCGCAGCTGCCGTCGCGGACCTGCGGTACCTGATGGTCGCGGTGTGGGTGTTCACCGTCGGACTCGTGCCGGCGGCGTTGCTGCTCGCCGCTGGACGCTCACGGCAGGTCGCCCTTGCCTCGGTCGCCGGGTTCGTCGTCGGGGCTGGGCTCATGGCGGTGCTCGGGCCCGTCGCCGGTGTCGCGGGTGGCACCACGGGGTTCTTGGTCGGGAGCGTGGTGAACCTGGTTGCGGTGGTCGGGCTCGGGGTGCGCATCAGCGCCGTGCCTCGACAATCCGTAGGGAATGTCGCATGAAGCTCGCACGGAACCACTCGCGGACCCCGCTGCTCACGAGCATCGGGATCGTCGCCGCGGTCGCGTTGGCCGGCTGCTCCGGACACAACGTCCCGACCGATGTCGGAGGCGAACCCTCCGACGCCTCGGAGACCGCCGCGAGACAAGCAGCGGTCGAGGGTCTCGAGGAGCACGACGAACACCGCTTCGTGTCGGCGGTGGGACAGGATCAGCGTTCCGGCGCGGTCACGGCGTGGAAGGTCTGCGAGCCGCTCCTGACACCGGGTGCGAAGGTCACCTCGAACGATGCGGTGATGACGACCATCGTCGGCGTCTTCGTGCACCCTGCCGACAAGCGGGCGAAGGACTGCTGGGTCACGCTGTCGTGGACAGAAGGTCAGAGGTGGAGCATGACGGCTGAACTGTCCGCCGCCGACGACTAGGCCGCTCTTAGGGGAACGACAGCCAACTCGGCGGTGGCGTTGCCAACGGCGCTGGTTGTGTGGGCGCGCTTGCGGGCTTCGCGCTGACATCGACGCAGGCCGGACGAACCGTAACGTCGAAGAACCGCGCTGGAAGCTGATGTGCCAGGGAAAGCGCAATATCGGCGCGTTCAAGTTACTTCGCAGGCCCCGAAGCTCCCACACCATGATTCGCAATCGCGCCCGATGCCGGATCTCGCCCGTACGCCCTACGGCGCTGACACCGTCCGGCCCTTTCGGGTGCCACGGGAAGCTGTCCATCGCCGACGGCATGCGGGCCGGAAGTTCTCCCTCGGGTCCGTCGCGTGCCTTCATGACTGCATCGTCGCGGCGACCGGTCTTCGCCGTGCCGAAGGTAAGTGCCGCGATGAACAGTTGCAGCGCCGCAGACGTCACAGACCGAGCTCGAGGCGAAAGTCGCGTCATGCCCACGGCTGAGAGACGTCCCCCTTCCAGCACTCACATCGAGCGACAGCTCCAGGAGGAACGGGTTCAGATGCAGCAAAATACGGGAAGCCGCGATGACTTCTGCGCACCGTCGGCCGGTGGCCAGGCGGTCAGGCGACCGGCACAATCGCGGGCTGCGCGTTGACCGGCACGCACGTAGCGTTACCGAGACCGGTAGCAGTCGGGAGATGGCTGTGGTTTACCGCTGTCGTAAGTGCGTGCATTGCTGCAGTCCTTCAGAACGTCGCAGTTCGTGCCGTTGAAGCTAAATTGGTCGCCGCATGGATGGGAAGCCTTCTGCCTGGCGGCGTGTTCGCCGTCGACACGAAGTTCGTCATTTTGAATTCGGTCGACGGGCCCGTCGCTTTTGATGTGACAGCGGAGTGCACAGCGTTAGTCCTCGTTGTGCCGCTGGCGTTGCTCGTCGGCTTCATGACCCTGCACCGCGGGACTTCGCTCGTTCGCTCGGCGCTCGCGCTCACGCTCAGTGTCGTTGTTATGGCCTTCATCAATCAAGGCCGCCTCGGTCTCATCGCCTGGGCCACGCACTACTGGGGCATCGACCCTGGCTACGAGGTCACACACGCGTTGCTGGGTTCGCTCCTGAGCCTCATCGGCTTTGCGTTCGGCGTGCTGCTTGTCCTGCGAACGCTTGGTGTCGTCGGCGGGAAAGGACATGTTCGATGACACCCCGTGACGTCGCGGTCGTAGTAGGCACCCGTCCCGAGATCATCAAGATGGCCCCGGTGCTTCACGCTCTGGGCGACCGCGCTCTGCTCGTGCATACCGGTCAGCACTACGACGACAGCCTCTCCGGGCAATACTTGCGAGACCTCGGCCTGCCTGCCCCGGACGTGCAGTTGTCAATCCGCGGTGAAAACCGCGGTGCGCAGGTCGGTGCGATGATTCAGGACCTCACCGCCACCGTCAACGATCGCTCTCCTCGATGCGTATTGGTTCAGGGGGACACGAACACTGTCTCAGCAGCCGCACAGGCGGCACACTACGCGGGGATTCCGGTCGGACATGTCGAGGCCGGGTTGCGCTCTTATGACCGAACGATGCCGGAGGAGGTCAATCGGCAGGTGGTGGGGGCCCTCGCCGATGTGCACTTCGCACCGACGGGCAGGAGCCGAGACAACCTCCTCCGAGAGGGCGTTCCTGCCGACCGGATCCTCGTTACTGGTAACACGATCGTTGAAGCCACTCATACTGCTCTCGCGGCAATGGGTCGACCTAGTCTGAAGTGTCTGCTTGACGGGAGGCACCTTCCGGCCCGATTCATCGTCGCAACGGTGCACCGCCCCGAGAACACGGATGACCGGGCAGCGCTTCTCAGGGTTCTGACAGCACTCGCAGCGCTCCCACTTCCGGTGATCTTTTTCGTGCACCCACGAACCCGGGCGGCGATCGATCGATTTGGTCTACACCAGCTCACCGCTGGGCTGATCCTCGCACCACCACCTCCACACGGAGTGTTTCTCGTCGTCGCACGCGCTGCAGCGCTGATCGTGACCGACTCCGGCGGCGTTCAAGAGGAAGCGACGGTACTTCGAACTCCTCTCGTGATCGTTCGCAAAAACACGGAGCGTCCCGAGACAATCGCTATGGGCCTCGGTGTTCTTGCACCGCCGGATCAGGACATTGCAGAAGCGGTCCAGATCGTGCTCAGTCGAAACCGAAAGTCATTGAAGGCGGGTAATCCGTTCGGCGATGGCCGCGCTTCCGAGCGAATCGCCGCCGTTGCAATAGACCTCGCCGCGGGCGTACCCCCTCAGGAGGCGGTCGGCGCGACCCGTTCATGGTCGGGCATCGCATGATCTCGCTGTTCACAGCACTCTCGACTGTCCTCGTCGTCTCCTTCTGCGCCTACGTGACTGCGATCTTCATCCCGTTCCTACGGCGCCAACCCGAGCGCCCTGGCAACCCCGAACAGTTCAGCTGGCATTTGTTCATCCCCTGCCGCGACGAAGGTGCGGTGATCGAGACCACCATCACCCGCGCACGGGAACGTTTTCCCGCGGCCCACGTGTGGATCGTCGACGACGACAGCGACGACGACACCGCAGCAATCGTGCTGAAACACGCGCACAACGATGTGCACGTGCACCTTGTGCAGCGGCGGCGTCCTCACGCCCGGGTCGGCAAGGGGGCGGCCTTGAACGCAGCGTACGCGGCGCTCACCACGTGGCTTCCTCCGGACGTGGAACGGTCGTCGGTGATCGTTTGCGTGCTCGACGCCGACGGCGAAATGGCGCACAACGCGTTCGCCGCGGTGTCCACGGATCGGGTCTTCGGCAATCCGCTCGTTGGGGCAGCACAGATCACCGTGTGGATGAAGAACCGCGACGACCCAACCCCCCTTGGCGACCGCGGCCGCTTCCACAACAGCTTCGCCCGACTTCTGATCCGCATGCAAGACATGGAGTTCCGCACCATGATCGTCGGCATGCAAGCGCTCCGGGAGCGCACCAGCACTGTCGGGCTCGGTGGCAATGGACAGTTCACGCGCCTATCAGTGCTCGAGTCGATCCGACGCGTTTACGGCGAGCCATGGCACGGGTCCCTCCTGGAAGATTACGAACTCGGCGTGCACGTGTTACTCGCCGGCTATCAAACGCGCCATGTCGACGACACACACGTGAGTCAGGAAGCCCTCACGAGCGTCCGCCGTTTCTTGACACAACGAACACGCTGGTCACAGGGCAACATTCAGTGTGCAAAATACATTCGCGCCATCGCGTCTTCGCCTCACTTCGACACAGCCGGCGTAATCGAGAGCTGCTACTACCTTGTCCTCCCATTTCTACAGCTCCTGGGGTTCGCGACATGGTTTGTGCTCTTCGGTGCCGCTGTCCTTCAAGTGTCGACAGACGGCGTGGCAGCCTCGAACCTCGATAGCCCGTTCGCATCCGTCATTTCCCCGATCATCCTATTTATTTTATTCAGCATCGGCCCGTTCGCCATTTGGGGCCCGGCCTATGTCGCCCGCTGCGAACCCAGTAAATCATTTCTTTCCGGCCTTATGTACGGAGTGGCGATGTGGCTTTACGTTTTCTACACGTACGTCTCAGTCAGTCGCGCATTTCTCCGGGTCATCTTTAGACGCAGCGGCTGGGCAAAAACACGCCGTAATGCTGAAACCTCAAACTCCGGCCCCGTGGCCCTTGAAGCGTAAGAAGGAAGACAATGTTCATCAATAGGACACTTCGATCCTTGTTGGTCGGCACCCTGGACGTCGCCGCTGGAACCGTGGTCGCGTGGATGATGTGGTGGAATGCCGGAGCAACAACCGCTGACCTCCCCGGCTCCGCTCTCGTTGTTACTATCCTGGCCGGAGCATCGGTATTCTTCGTACAAAGCGTTCTCCATCAGCGGGCTGAAGTGAATCGAGAATTCCTTGTGGTGGGAACCCAAATCCTGTTGATCGCCGCAGGGTTCGTCACCTGGGTAATGACCGATCGCTACGTCATTGGGTGGTTCGTGGCCGTGGTCGCGTTGATGATGATCGTGACGAACGTCGCACGACTCTTCGGAATTCTGCTGCGCCGCGGACAGTACGCAGACCCGGCAGCCCTCGAGGTCCCGCCTCTGATTGGCATCTTCGCGGGTGGGGCCGGTGTCGTGTCAACAGTCGCAGTACACGGGTGGTCAGCGCACTTGCTCAACGTAACCGTCATCCTCATAGCAATCGCCTTCACCGTCGGAGCAGGGGTGGCATGGCTGGCGCGAACTCGACAGCGGCACGGCCTGGTGTCATCGAAGGCGTCGCTTGACCGTGCCAACAGCGCTCCGCCAACCGGCCTTCGCCACGGGTCAGCCAGCTCGCCGAGCGGCGTCTCGCCCATCGAAACCGCAGACCGCGCTTGATGACCCGTAGGGCGGCGATGGGCGGTGGGGCTCAATCCTCCTTCGCCTGGCAACAACTCACCGCCGGTTGCGTCATAGATCCCCGTCCGCAACGTCCTTGAGGGTGTCGGGCCCGGTGCATGCCGGCAGACCCGACTCCAATCTGGAGGAATCGAATGTATGGAACAGCGAGCGGGTCTGTGGGCTTCGGGGGTATGGCCGGCGTGCTGGCATACACCGGCGCGGACCCGTTTCCGGCTATCGCGTTTGCGGTCTTCGCGATCATCGTTGGGTCGCTTCTCACCGCCCGAAAGTTCCTCCTAAATCGCCAGCGACGCACGTCGTAACGATTCACACATCAGCTAGGCAGGTAAACACATGAAATATGTTCCGCAGCAACGATCGCAGCGTATCGCTGCGGTCATGGTAGCGCTGATCGGCGCTGCAACGTTGGCGCTGGCGCCTCAAGTGGCGACCGCAGCGACCATGACAGTGACGCCTGGGCAGAACGCTGAGGTAACTGCAACCGTGACGAACCCCAGCCCCAATGAGTTTTGGTTCGGCGCAGATTCCGATCGAACCGGCACCTTCAACTTTAAAGCCCCCCAGTACACCACCTTCATCGCCACTGGCACGCTTTCCATTCCGAGCCAGAACATCAACTACACGGGTTGCGCTCCGACCAGCGGCGGAACGGTGCTGAACTGTACCGGGTGGAGGTACGCCGGACCTGCGCAATCAACGACGCCTTGGGCGGCAGGTGCCTCTTATGAGACAGACACCGTCTTTCTCAAGATTGCCGACAACGCATTGCCGGGCACCTACTCCACAAGCTTCGCCCTCCCGGTCACGGCAACGAATCAGGTGAACGCGACCCTCGCCGTTCGGATCGCGCCGGTAGTAGCGGCACCGGTCGCGAGCCCGACGATGGCGGGAGGCGGCGTAGTGGTCGCCGCCGGCACGGCAGCATGGCTTCTGGCACGGCGTCGCTCAAATGGCGGATCGGTATTGCGTCCATAGGCAGCGCCGATTCGATCGAATCCACCAGGCGAGCCCGCAACGTGTCTCACGTTGCGGGCTCGCCTGTTCTGACCCACGTCAACCATCGACCTGCCAGCAGCAAGCGGTGTTGCACATACCGCTGCCCCGGGAGGCTTCGACAGGTCGGGACGGTGCCACGTGAGCGTCGCGAACAGCGCGAAGCATCCTTCCAGAGGACGCCTGCCCGAGCTACGGGCAAGCGAGCGCTGGTGATCTGAGAGCGGGTGCCTCGGCTCGCGACTCGTGTCGTGCTGAGCGACGCCCACCGCCTGCTATCCCTCTAGCAGTCGCAAGCGGCCTGCGCTCTATGACGCGTCGCAGACAGCCACCGGCCTGCGTCGAGCGTTCTCGACCACTGCAGAGATCTTGGCGAAGAGCACTGCGGCGGGCGCGAGGTCGGATGCTACCGGTCGGCGAGCTCGCGCACGGGCACCCCGCGGGAGGTGTGGTAGACCACGTGCTTCACGAGCCGGATGGGCTGCCCCGCGCGGGCCTGCCTCCCACCTTCGGCGGGCGATTAGCTTTCATACATCATCAGGTCGATGACGACATTGATCTCGCCACCGTCGCTGATGCCACGGACCTAAGCGCCCGCGGATCCAAGGTCTTTTCCAGCGCTCGTTCGACGTGGCGCCGATGCGCTAACTCCGAGAGGTGCGACTCGCACCGTGTTCACGTCGAGTTCAACAACGTCAACGAACCGCAGAATCGACTGTACCTGCAGGACGTTGCCCGCCGATGGCAGTTCCACTATCCGGGCCGATTCGCAGCCCACTACCGCGACCGGTTCGACCTCGACTCCGGTGACGACCGAGAAGACAATTCGACCTCCACCTGCGAACCGACCGCTTAGCTGACCGGAGGATGACGGCAACGTCTGGCGCTCGCTTCAGACGGGTGGTCTTTTCACGCTAGACACCGTCACACTGATGACGTCGGAAAGACGATGATCGGGCGGTCGACCGAGCGACGCAGCAGTCCCACGGCGATAGTCGACACGCACACTTACAGACGCTCTCGTTGCGCTGACACGCGTCAGGGCGCGCTCAAAGCGAGCGCGCTCGAGTCAGCGAATCAACAGGCTGCCCACGATGATGCCGGGCCGTTCCGGCGGCATCGATCCAGCGAGCCGGAGGGGCGACGCACGCATATGTTCCGGGCGCTACACCCCGTGAAGCGAGTCCCGCCGTCAATCGGCGCGGTCCGATGTGACTGATTTGGGCTGCCAACCCCTCACCGGCCCGTGACGTCGCGGGGGCAGTCTCAGTCGCAGCGTCAGCTTTCGTGTCCGGGCCAGCTACAGGTCCTGTGTGCGGTGCAGTGGCCAAACCAGCGCGGAGGTCCGGACTACCGATCCGGACCTCCACCGCCCCTCAAGGAGAGTGACCCGAACACTCGGTCAATGAGAGGTCTTCAGCCGGCTCGCCCCACGATTTGGGGGGGGGCTCCGGACGCTTGAGGCCGTGGGTCAGCTCACCGCCACGATGGTGCAGTCTGTGGCTGCCGACGCAGTGAACCGGGCACCGGCCTTCCACGATGTGCTCATTCCCGGAGCGGCGTCCTCTTGCGTTTGGCTCCATCCCGTGACCGTCCCGTGGCTGTCGGCGAAGTACACAGTGATGAAGTAACTGGTTGTTGACTGCGAACTGTTCTTGACCGTACCCACCGCCTGCCATCCGTGTTTCGTCGCTTCGCACTTCTTGAGGCGGACTGCGGTGCGTTTCGTTGCGTCGTTCTTGAGCTTGGTCGGAACGTCCACGGCCCCGGTCACGCCTCGACCTTCTCCGAGGAGTTGCGGCCCGACCGATGTTGTGCTGTTCGAGGAAGGTGTGGGGTGAGGTTCGTCGGTGGTGCATGCCGCAAGGGTGAACGCAGCAATGGCGATAGCTGCGACAGCAGTCACGGTTCGATACGCGTTGTAGTGCATACGACTGTCCTCTTTCGACGCGATGCGACCGGGTGGGCAGGCGTCGCCCGCCCACCCCATCGCTGCTTGATCAAGCCTGGCGGCGTCGGCGGTTGATTGCGAAGAACCCTGCTCCGCCGAGCAACAGGATGACTGCGATACCGATTGGCAAGCCGATGGACGCACCGGTGAATGCCAAAGCCGACGGCCCGGGCTTGATCGTTACGATCACAGTAGACGGCTTGGATGGAATCCGGTCACCGCCGAACGGCGGCTTACCTACAACGACGGCGCTGTTGGAGACGGACCCTGCGCTCACGTCGGCGGCCGTCGTGACGTACTCCGCCGTGCAGATCACAGTTGATCCAGGGGCGATTTCCGAGACAGCAGCGGGGCAGGTGATCGCCGATAGTTCACCGGTGCCCGTGAAGTCACGGTCATCTACCTTCGCATCGCGGACCGTTACGTTGCTGTCATTAGTGACGGCGAACCGGTACCGGATTGTTTGGCCTGCCCCAACCGTAGTCTTCTGGTCCGCAGTCTTTACGACAGTGAGCGACCCTTGCGGCTCAGTTGGCACGGTCACAGTGGTGGGCGGTGTCGGGTTCGACGGGTCACCGCTTGGAGTTGTTCCCGTCGCGATCGCGCTGTTCCGAAGCGCACCCGAGTCCAGATCGGCCTGGGTCACTGAGTAGGTTGCGGTGCAGGTGATTGCTTCGCCCGGGATCAGACTGCCACCGCTCTCCGGGCAGGTGATCGGCGAGAGTTTGCCGGTCCCGGAGAATTCGGTGTCGGCAATCTTCGGATCCGTGATCGTCACATTGCCGGTGTTCGTCACCCGGAAGCTGAAGATCACCTTCTGCCCGACCGTTGTGATCTTCTGTAGGTCGCTGGTCTTGACCACGGTCAAGGACGCGTTCTGTGGCGTCGGGATGACCGCGTTCGAGGGCGTCGAGGTGAGCTCTCCGGTGGGGATCGAAGTGGGCGGGGTGCCGTGCGCGACCGCCGCGTTCGTCACCTCTCCGGCGTTGACGTCTTCCTGGGTCAGCGTGTAGGACGCAGTGCAACGGACCTGCTGGCCGGGAGCCAGCGACGAGGACTCTGCAGGACAGTCGATGGCGGACAAGTCTCCAGTGCCGGAGAACGCTCTCTCCTCGATCGACACGTTGGACAGCGTCACGTTGCCGGTGTTCGTCGCAACGAACGAGTACGTGATGACCTTGCCAGCTGTGAAGTCAGCCTCGCTTGTGACATTTGCTGACTTCACGACGCGCAGCGCTGCGTCCGGAGCGGTCGGGGTGATCACCGTGGACGGGTCCGTGGGCTTCACGGGGTCACCGCCTGGGGTGTTCCCAGTGGCCGTCGCAGTGTTCGAGAGCTTTCCCGCGTCGACGTCAGCCTGGGTGACGGTGTATGTCGCGGTGCAGGTCAAGGTCGCTCCCGCAGCGACGCTCCTGGACGGGCACACAATCTGCGAGAGCTTTCCTGTGCCCGAGAAGTCTTGATCCTGAATGGCGACGTCGCTGATTGATACGTTGCCCGTGTTCTTGACCGCGAATGAGTACACGACCTTCTGGCCAGCCCGAGTGATCGTCGCGGCATCGGACGTCTTGTCGACCGTCATGCTGGGATCGGCTGGCACGTTAACAGTGGTGGTCGATGGTGGAGATTCCACAGGGGGGCCGCTCGGGGTGGTGCCGCCGACTGTCGCGGTGTTGGTCACCCTGCCGGCATCGACATCTGTCTGGGTAAGGGTGTAGTCCGCCGTGCAGGTGATGGTGTCGCCTGGGGCAAGAGCGCGAGCTCCTGCCGGACACGTGACCGCGGACAGCGCGCCAGTCCCAGTGAATGCGCCTTCGTTGATGACGACGTCACGCACGGTGACGTTGCCGGTGTTTGTGGCTTTGAAGGAGTACGTAACCGTGTCGCCGGCCCTCGCTACGGTGTCGGGCGTAGCCGACTTCGTCACCGTCAACGCCGGCGCCGGCGCGATCGTGACAGTTGCGGTGGAGGTTGGCGTGTTGATCGTTCCGCCGGTCGGGGTGGTGGCCGAGCCCGTTGCGGAGTTCGTCACCACGCCAGCATCAGCGTCAGCCTGGGTCAGGGTGTAGGTCGCGGTGCAGGTGGTCGACTCCCCCGGAGCGAGCGAGTTTGCCGCTGCAGGGCAATCGATGGCCGAGAGCTGGCCGGTGCCCGAGAACGCACCTTCGTTCACGGTCGCGTCCGTCAAGGTCACATTCCCGGTGTTGGTCAACCGGAACGAATACGTGACCGTGTCCCCTGCCTTCGCCGCGGAAGCCGGGCTGGCCGACTTCACCAGCGCCAGCGACGGGTTCGGCGTCGACGGAACCGTCACCGTGGATGGCGGCGAAGGCACCGGAGTGCCGCCGTTTCCCGGCGGTGTGCCGGCAGCAGTTGCGGAGTTCGTCGTCGACCCGCGGTCAACGTCCGCCTGGGTCAGTGTGTAGGTCGCCGTGAACGTCCTCGAGGCGCCCGGAGCGAGGGACGCAACCGATGCCGGAGTGAGCGCGCTGAGCTGACCGGAACCGTTGAAATCAGAATCATCGACCGTGACATTCGACATCGTGACGTTGCCGCTGTTCGTCACCACGAACGAGTACGTGACCCGCTGCCCGACCGTGTAAGAGCTCTGGCCCGAAGGGCTGGCCGACTTCACCAGGGACAGCGCTGGATTCGACGTCGCCGGAATCGTCACCGAGGACGGATCCGATGTCACCTGGTCCCCCGTCGGCGGAGTGCCCGACGCGGTCGCCGTGTTCTTCAACGAACCCGAATCAACATCAGCCTGGGTGGTCGTGTACGCAGCGGTGAACGTCCGCGCCGCTCCAGGCGCGAGCGATGCCACTGACGACGGCGTGATTGCGCCCAGCGCGCCCGAACCAGAGAAGTCGGCATCATCGACCGTGACGCCGCGGAGCGTGACGTTGCCGGTGTTCGTCACCTTGAACGAGTAGTTGATCGCCTGACCAGCACTGGTGATCTGCTGACGGTTCGCGGTCTTCTGCACCGTCAAAGCCGGAGCGGGGCTAGCCGGGACCGTCACGGTCGACGGAGGTGAAGTCACCGGCGTCCCACCAGGCGGAGTGCCCGTCGCCGTCGCGGAGTTCGACGTCGACCCACGATCGATGTCCGCCTGCGTCAGCGTGTACGACGCCGTGAACGTCGACGAATCCCCCGGCGCGAGCGACGCAACCGATGCCGGCGCGATCGGGCTCAGCTGACCCGACCCGGTGAACCCGGAATCGTTGACCGACACATTCGACACGCTCACGTTCCCGGTGTTCGTCACCACGAACGAGTACGTGACCTGCTGCCCAACCGTGTACGCAGCAGCACCCGACGGACTCGCCGACTTCGTCACCGTCAACGCCGGCGCCGAGGATGCTGGAATCGTCACCGTCGACGGCGTCGTTGTCAGCGGCCTGTCGCCTGGTGGGGTACCGCTCGCGGTGGCCGTGTTCGAGGTGGCGCCTCGATCGATGTCGGCCTGTGTCAGCGCGTAGTTCGCCGTAAACGTTGTGCTCCCACCGGCCGCGAGGGACGTGATCGTCGCCGGGGAAATAGCGCCAAGCTGTCCGGAACCGGTGAAGCCAGTGTCGTCGACCGACACGTTCGACATCGCTGTCGCGCCGGTGTTCGTCACCTTGAACGAGTAGCTCACGTTCTGCCCGGCCCGGTACGCCGAGGGAGCTGACGGATCAGCTGTCTTTGTGATCGCAAGGTCGGCTACTGGATGGGTGGTGCACGCGGTGTTCGTCGGGGCGCAGGTTGTGGGTGTTGCGGTGCCCGTAGGTACGACGTAATTCGAGAGCACGTGGTCACCGGTGTCAGGACTGTTCACTCGAACTGCGTATGTGACGACGGTTTGCCCGCCGGCGGGGATGTTGCCGGAGATGCGGAAGCTACCCGATGTCACCGGAGTGACTGTGAGCGGAGTGCCGGACGAGACGGTGGGCTGCGTTGCGACTGTCGCGTCGTCCAGAACAGCCGAGAGCGCGTCAGTCTGGTCAACCTGTGCCGGAGCAGTTCCGTTCGCGTTGGACAACGTGATCGAGTAGTTCACTGTCTGCCCTGCGCGGAGCGCAGTACCCGAAGCGGGGTCCGCGGTCTTGGTCACACGCAAGTCAGAGCAAAGGCCGCTGTCCTGCTGCGACGTCGCGCCATAGAACGCCAGCCCTGTTGCGGCGATCGTGGTCGTCGGGATGGGTGCGTTCGAGGCGACTGTGGGGACGGAGCTGACCTCGTAGAGGTCTCCGTTCACCCCGGATAGATAGATCTTGCCGCCGCTTTGTGCTGCGCCGAAGGAAACCGGAACTGCGCCGACGATGACCGTGGTCTGGTTCGGGCGGAGCCGAATCAGTACGTTGCCGCCACCCGGCGCGTTTGCGACCGCGAGGACATCACCATCGGGGAGGCTGAGGAAGTCACCGGCGGACGAGTATCCCGTTGGAAGCGAGGGTGAGTAGACCGTCGACACGCCTGTTGCTGGGTTGATCTGGTAGATACCCGTCGTGTTGCCGTCGCCCACCAGAAGGGATCCGTCCGGCAGCGCGCTGAGTGAATTGCTGTTGGCGTTGGCCGGGAGTGCGCCGGTGATGGCCCTGCTGGTGGTCTCAGCGCCGGTCGCGGGGTCCACCGTGTACAGAGTCTGCACTGGGCCACCCACGGCATAAAGAGTGAGACCATCGCTTGAGAACGCGATGTCCCCGTATGAACGCGGCAGCGGAGCGCTTGCTTGCAATGCGCCCGTCGCCGAGTACCGATTCAGCGCGAGTCGACCTTGACCCACGTTCACGTAGATGCTGCCGGGCAGACACACCGCGTCAGCCGCACGCGCAACTTGGCTGGTCACACCTGACCCGACGACCGAGAGCATCGCAAAGAACAACGCGAAGAGCGCGGTCAGCGCCGCGAATCGGTACCGCCCCCGCTTGAGGTCAAAGTGCAGAGCGGAGCGTGCGTTGCGCATGGGAGACCTATCGGCTGACGCCGCAGCTGAGAAACCGGCTACGGACGAACATGTCTGGTATATCAGATCGAAAGTCGATGCTGACAAGGTTTTGATGTTGATAAAAGTAGCAGGAGTATCCAGATACCGCGAGGTAGATGGCGCTGCGTGCCCCGAACTGGGGGGGTGGCAGCAGCGTCCGCCTACTCAGGCGACCAAGACACGCAGGCAAGACCCGTCTTCTTCGGGACATTTCGGCGGGTCAAAGCGAAACTCGCACGATCGTTGTCGGCCCGTCCCGGTCAGCCTCGCGTGCTTGAACTTCGACGATGTGGTCGCCTGACGCGAGCCTGACGGGCGAGTTGATCAACGCCCTTCCGGTGCCATCTGACGCTGCCTTCCCCGCAACTTCACCGTCCCATTTCGCCTCGTATGTGACGCCCGGCTGCCCCTGCACGCGGACTTCGAGGGTGTCGGCGGCGAAGGAAGTCGACACGACCGGTTGTCGGAGAGTGACGACCGTTGTCGTAGAAGTGGACTTGGTGCTGGCGCTGATCCGCGAGACACCGGGCGGAATGACAAGACTTCCGGTGCGCCAACGGCCGTAGCTATCCGTTGTAACGGTTGCAAGAGTGCTGGAGCGAGCGGCGAGGCGAACGGTTGCTCCCGGCTCAGCTGTGCCCGCAATGATCGGGTAGAGCGCGCCACCGCCGACGTCAGCGCTGGTGATCGATACCAGGGCGGGGGTGTCAGCGCCGGCCCGAGGCGGCACAACGACTCCGTTGATGCTGGTGTTGCTGTCTGTTTCGGTGCGTGAACTGTCGATGGTGGATTGGCTGTCCGGTCGACTGTCGCCTGGGCTGGCGGCAGTCGGGGTGGGGGACGGTTTCGGGCCGGACGGGGCAGCCGAAGCTGAGGGATTCGGCTTGGATGAACGCTGCGCACTTGATCCTGCCCCAGCGTCTGTCGAACGAGGCGTGAGGGTCGGGCTCTCTGCGCTGCGGGTGGGTACGGACGGCACCTCGCGAGCGGCCCAGGCGCCGGCGCCGATGAACACGATGATCAGCGCGCCAGCTCCGGCGCCGATCGCACGTCGCCGCCGAGACACGACTTTGGGTTTGACCGCTCGCCGCCCATCCGCTTCCAGCGACCGGGACGCCGCTCGGCCGACGTGGGCGGCACCCGCTGCCCAGCCGAGGCCGGCCGTTCCAGTCACGCCGATTGCAAGTGGAAGAAGGACCGTGGTGAAATGGTTGCTCGTGTCGACGGCTTCAGCGGCGATGACGGTGCATGCGGGGCAGCCGGCGAGGTGCGCGTCGAACTTCGTCTGGTTACGAGGGCTGAGGCCGGCTCGTGCGTTCTTCCCCACTTGGCTCAGCGCCCACGCGTGGTCAGTCCCCCTGCCAGCCGAGTCGATGTGAGTCTGAATCCACGCTTGTCGAAGGCCCTCGCGCGCTCGATATGACAGCGCAGCGACACTGTTCGCGCTCATTCCGAGCTTGCCGGCCACGTCTGCGGGCGTGAGACCGTCAACCTCGGTGAACCACAGCACTTCTTGCCACCGCTCGGGTAGCGAGCGGAACGCCCGCAGGGTCAGATCAGTGTCGAGGGCGGCGAGGATCGGCGCGTCCGTTGCTCTGGGGTCCGGAAGCGCTTCAGCAGCCTCCAAGTTGTCTTCCCGTCGCTTCCGCGACCACGAGATGGCAAGGTTCCGGATCGTCACAAACAGATAGGGCTTGAAGGGGCCAGTTGGCCCTCCACCGGTGGTAATAGCGGAGAAGATCTTGAGGTACGCCTCGGATACCAGATCATCTGCGTCGAACTGTTGCGTGATTGCCCGAGCGAGCCGTCGCCCGGCATCCGAGTGACGGCTCCACAGCACGCCGAATGCCGAACGGTCGCCGGCGCGCGCCAACTCGATCAGCGCCTGATCGGTCTGCGGAGGTAGGCCCGTCGCGTCTGCAGCCGGGTCAAAGTCGGGCATCATAATTCCTTGGAGTTCGGGCTCCACACCTGATGGGTGAGGGGAGGGGTTAGGGAGCTTCCGAGGTCGTAACTGCTGCAGGGGCACGGAGCCGACTGCGCGGCCGCTGGAAGCGGTTCACCCATTCGTCGTACGTGTGCAGCGTCCCAATCGCGCAGTCGCACCACACGCGAATGGACTCGCGCGTCGTGAGGCTGAAGAACAGCTCTACATGCGGGTCGTTCGCCGCGTCAGGCCTTCCCATGGCTCTCATCATCGTGGGACGACGCAATGCCGCCAGTATGACGCGGAGGCAGGAAGTAAGGGTGCAACGTCGACACTTCGAGGGTCAAGGGACCGCAACGACAGCAGAACCGGGGACACGCTGGCCGCCGGGAAGGACGCCATCGGCCGAGCGGGCGTGCCCGCGAGACGCTCGCTGTCACCCTCCGCACGCGCGCCACGAGAGCTCACTGACACAACGAGTGCCACGTGGCGGTTGATGAATGGCATAGCTCGACTTTCGGCTTGAAGGATGAGTGCCGCCCCGCCTCCCGATGTACCCGAGCGGGGCGGCACTTGCAGGTACCGCGCCCCCTAGAACGCGGTACCCAACGACCCCTGAACCCGAATCAGGGGCGACCGCGCGCGGCCAGGGTGCTCTGCGCGGTCTACTCAGATGACTGCACTACCGTCGCACTATGACGCGATGAGAGTACGAATCTTCCGCCCCTCACGTGGGCAGCGAGGGGCGGTGGCCAACCTGCGCCACAGCCCTCCAGGCCGAGGTCCCCGACGGTTCCCGGACCATCGACCGCGACGTCTCCTGCACCTGATCGCAGGGATGTGGCGCTGCGACGTCGTGACCCGTCCCGGTCGTCGACGTGTCAGCCTGCGATGCTCTCCGTCAGCACGCCGGCCGACGGTGCGGCCGTCCGGAGCGCCGGCGGGGGAACCTGGCTCGGCAAGCAGCAACCGTTAGCGTGCCGGTGCACGCCGCCCACCGCCTTCGGGGATCATCTCGAGCACAGCTGCCGCCAGCCGACGTAGGTTGTCGGCCGGCACCCCCCAGTGGGCACGAAGCGCGAGGCCATCGATCATCATCGCGACTGCTTGTGCCAGCGCCAACGTGTCTGTGCCGGGCGGAATTTGCCCATCACGGACTCCGAAATCCAGTTTTGCCTTGGTGCGTCGGATGCCGTCATCGCCGATGGCGGTCAGCGCGTCGCCGACCTCGCTTTCACGATCGGCGAGGTTGACCGTCGAGAGGGTGACCAGGCAGCCGCGATGCTTCTCCTGCGCGGTGAACACCTCGATGGTGTCATCGAGGAGCCGGCGGACAGCCACCCGAGCGAGTGACTCACGCTCGAACGCATCCCACACGGGGTCCCAGTGGGTGCGCTCGTAGTGGTCCACGACATCAAGGAAGAGACCTGCCTTGCTGCCGAATGCGGCGTACAGACTTGGCGGATTGATGCCGATCGCCGCGCACAGCTGGGTCACCGAGGTCGACTCGTAGCCGTTCTCCCAAAACACATCCACGGCGGTGTCGATGGCGTCCTGACGATCGAAGCCGCGGCGGCGTCCGCGCGGGATGGCTTCGGGAGCGGCCTTCGACATCGTGACCTCTCGAGGGATTGACGCTTTGTGTAGTGATCACTACAGTAACATCTGTAACGCCCACTACAGAAATGTTTCACCAAGGAGACACCATGACCAAGACGACCTACGTCGACGAGTACCGCGCAGTGATCGATGCCATCGGCAAGTACCTCGAAGGCGGCGCGAAGGCGGAGAGTTCGATCATGCAGCCCGCGTTCCACTCTGATGCCGCGATGTTCACAGTGAACGAGGAGTCCGAGATCACTCGCGCACCGAGCCAGGCACTCTTCGACGGCATCGACAATGACTTCACGCCCTCGACGCCGAAGTCCGCGGTCGTGACGGTGGACATCGTCGGGACCGTGGCAAGTGCACGCGTGGACTCCGACGACTTCGACGGATTCCGCTTCAGCGACTTCTTTCACCTCCTGAAGGCGAACGGCGCCTGGCAGATCGTGGCCAAGACCTTCTACACGCACCCCAGCGCCAGCTAGACCCACCCGCACGCGAACCTCCGCTCGACCTCGCCGACGCCACCTCCCCGACATCCCCACGGAGTCTTCTTGACCGCCACCCTGCTCAAGCGCGCCGAACTCGTGTTCATCGGGCGAGAGATGCTGAAGGACCCGTTCTGGGCCCGGACCGCAGCCGACTACCTCCGCACACCCATACGGCCATCCGTGCAGTACACCCGGTACGGATCCGCCTGGCAACGGACCCAGCCGCCACTGCCACCGGCACCCCTCGACGAGACCGTCGCCGCGCATGAACCAGCCGGCGGGCTAGATGCACCAGCGCCCGGGAGCGACCACTGACCACGACGATGTGCTCCTGACGAAGGTCGCGTCAGGACTGACGCCGGACTGGTTACTGAACGATCGTTCGATGTTTCGCAGAATCAGGTGCGTCAGTACTCACGTAGACGCCATGTTCAAGGCAGCCGCCGCTAACGACGGCACCGTGAGGTGACAGAAGCTGGACTTTCTCAACAGCCGCGTGCTCTGCGAGACGATCGAGGGAGCGCAGGACAACGAGTGGCACGGCCCAGAGGCGGATACGCGGATCATCGTGCGCTGCAAATCCGAGCACGTGCACATCCTGGCCTTACACCACCTCGCATGTGAGGGGGGCGGACCGTCGCCCGCCCCGCTCACATCGTCAAGGACGAAGGATCTTCCGTTCAGGTCTTCTGATCGGCGGGCCGTGAACGACGTCGCATCCCAGACCCGCCTCCACAATGGCATGCGCCCTATGCCAGGCGGTGAGGTCGTGATCAGAGCCGATCCGGCAGAAACACCGCACCTTGATCAGCGACGCATCGATCGTGCTGACGTAGACCTCCGCATGCGGGATGCCATCCTGACCATCGTTCACCGGCTTGCCGTTTCACTATCGAGCCGAGCCCGGGATAAGGATGACGAGGACTTCGTAGAAACCACGGTCAGCGTCGGCGTGAGGGCAACGGCCGCATCGCGCAGGGCGGTAGCGCTCTCCTGAGAGTGCCGGGCTGCGGACGCGGCGTCGACGTACGCGCCGATCGCCTCAATCTTCTGCACCAGGCTCGCCTCCGCATCGACGTCGCCTGCCATGGTCTCCGCGTCCCGTAAGGCGACCGGGTCAGCATGGGGATTCGCCTTCTTCAACGCAAGTAAGTTCGCGGGGATGCTTCGAGCGAGATTCGTGGTCGCCGCGTAGAGTCTGGCTTCAGCCAGGGTCATCGCCTCAATCGCGTTGATAGTGGTTAGAACTCGCGTCGCATTCGCAGTGTAGAAGTACTTCGCGGTTGCGGTGGCGGTCGTGTAGCCGACGATGGTGCGATCGGGTTCTTTCGGGGCTGCGAGAAGGGCGGGGGCGGCAGCCGCCGTCGCCGCGGCGGCGAGCTGCTTCGCCGCCCTGTCGAGGGCTGTACGGTCCGCCCGATCGATGGTCCCGGCGGACGCAGCGACCAGCTGCTCCGTCGCAGCGACCGCAATGGACGCGTTGCGCTTCTCACTTTCGTAGTCAGCGCGAGCATCTTCGTCTTTCTTCGCCTGGGTATGGAGTTCCCCTGTCGCGGTCACCCATGCCGCTCGAGTGCTGTCGATTCGCCAGCTGTGGACGACCAGGCCGACACTGGCGGTGGCGACGAGAAGGACGACAGTGAGGACTGTGAGTCGGGTTGCGGTATGTCTCCTGAACTTCGCGGGCTGCGGGACGGGCGGGGTACTCATAGTGCGTGTTCCTTCGTGCATTGCGAGGTGGCGCGATTCGGATACGCATTCGGGCGAGGATCACGCCCGGCGACTGATCGGGTGACGCGGCAGCGAGATGCTGAACCAGCAGCCGATGCTGTTGCGCCGTGGGAATCGCTAGCTCATGCGGCGCCTGCCTGAGAGGACCGGGTCGAATCCTCGTTATGACGTGGTTCGGACGGATCCGCTAGAGGCGAGGAACTGGTGGTGCCCATGACGACTGTCTGCATCGGCAGCCGCATCCGCTATCGAGACATGACGGGAAGCCTGCCGGCTCGTCGTGCGGCAACGGCAAAGAGTGGTTGCTCTGCTACGGAGGAGAGGGTGAGCAGCTCCAAGACCGGCCATTTGCCGGCGACCGTGCAGGTGGCGATGAGCGTCGGGCCGAGGATCGGTCCGACCACCGCAGCGACGCCCCAGCTCGCGACGTAGACGGACCTCCACCACTCACGCACCCTCGGTGGTGCGATGGCGGCCAGCGGGCGACGCTATCGCGGGCTCAGGGAGCACCGCGATGGAGCCTGCAATCAGAGTCTCCATTTCCTCCGACGCGCAAACCGTGACGGACCCAGCCACGGGCGATGCGACGACCACGCCGGCATCGACGGTCGGACTCAAGCTTCCGTACGCACGGTCAGCGTCACCAGCTCTGGTAGAGGCACCTGGGGTGGTGTCACATGACAACAACAACAACAACGGTTCATCCACGGTCGCGGTCCTGAAACCAGACACCGCCGTCCAGATCAACACCGTGATCAGGAATGCCGCAACTCCGACACGGTACTCGTACACTCCAGGCTCCGAACGATGCGACGAGCGCCGTGCAGGCTGACGGTTCCATCGCTGTCACCGACAGCGCCGGTGCTCTCATCGGTGGTATTTCTCCCGCATGGGCCATGGACGCATCAGGAACGCCGGTCCCGACCCATTACGAGCTACCCGAAGAGCAGGTGACACAAGTCGTCGACACTGGTGCCACCACGGTGTTCCCGGTTGTAGCAGACCCGTGGCTAGGAAAGGCATCGGTGAAGAAGCTGAAATGGTCTTCTGCTCGGTAGCACGGTGGTCGGAGGTGTCGCTGCCGGCGTGGCAAGCGGCCTGCTCGGGCACGTTCGCTGAGATGACGGTTCCGGCAGGTTTCGAGACCGACGCGGTAGGTGGTGCCGTCGGTGGGGAACCGGTCCACCGTGCGCCAGGTTCTCGACATGGCGGATTCGAACGACGTGTGATCAGCGCGAAGGGGGCGGCGCCCCCGTCGTGTCCCCCACCCGCAACTCCGACGTGAACGACGCCGGCTGCGGCTCCGCACCCTCGAGCATGGCAAGGGCGGCACGGGCTGCGGCTTGGCCCTTCTGCACGAACGGCTGCACCAGGGTGGTCAGGTGCCGGATCGGGGTGCGGTGGAGCAGGCTGTCGTCCACTGTGATGCCGTCGAAGCCGACGACGCTGACGTCCTCGGGCACACGGAGTCCGGCATCGAGTGCGGCCGAGATCACCCCGACGGCGATCAGGTCGCTCTGCGCGATGACGGCGGTGGGGCGGGGGCCGTCCGGCGCGAAGAGCTTCGTGCCGGCGAGACGCCCCTCTTCCACCGAGCTGCCGGCGGTCTCGATCGCGACCGCGTCCGGGTAGACCTGGCGCACACCACGCAGACGTTCGAGCGTGGTGAAGGCGATGCCCTCGGCCTGCCGGGCTGCGTCGATCGGGCCGCGGCGGCGTGCGGCATCGAGGGGCAGGGTCACGACGGTCACGTCCCGGTGGCCGAGCCCCTGCAGGTACTCCGCAGCACGGCGTGAGGCATCGCGGTTGTCGAGCTGGACGGGGACAGCTCCCTCGATCTCGTCCGCCTCGATCGCGACGACGGGGATCTGCCGACGGCGCAGCACCGCGACGGCGGGGTCGATCCGGACGTTGCACCCGACGAGCACGACGGCGTCCATCGGCGCATCGACCAGCGGGCCGGCGCCCTGCTCGTCGTCGAGCGGACTCCGGACGAGCAGTAGTGAGGCACCTGCGGCACCCGCGACCTCGGCGATGCCGTCGAGCGTCAGGACGTTGACCGGGTCACGGAAAGCATCGCTCAGGCGTTCGTCCATCACGACACCGATGACGCCGGAACGACCGCGGCGCAGCGAACGGGCACGGGGATCGGGGCCGCCGTAACCGAGGTCGGCGGCGGCGGCGAGCACGCGGGCCTTGGCGTCCTCGGACACCGGGCCGAGACCGCTGAAGGCGAGTGAGGCCGTCGACGGCGCGACACCGGCAGCACGGGCGACCGCTGCCAGCGTCGGGCGCGACGGACGGGTGACGCCGCCGCGGGAAGGCGACGCGCCGGGTCCTGTTGCCGGTTCGTCCATCGCCCGTTAGCGTAGCCGGAACGAGCAGTCGAATCGATTCGACAGCCGCAACAACAGCACCGACACGCACCAGAACGCGCACCACCACGCGCGCCGCAGCACGATGGGAACCACCATGACGACGCCGTCCACCCGCACCGTCCCGACCACCAAGGCCTGGATCATCGCGGTGTTCGTGGTGTTCACCCTGTCCGGGCTCGACATCGCGACGTGGTTGGGCCGGATCCCGAGCGTCCGCGACTCCCTCGGCGCGAGCACGTTCGAGATGGGTCTGCTCGTGCTCGGCATGGCCGTCGGCTCGATCGGCGGTCTGACGTTCGCCGGGCACATCGTCGCGAAGCTCGGTGCCCGTCGGGGCGTGCAGGTGGCTGCGGCGTGCCTGGCGGTCGGGATGATCTTCGCCGGGGTCGCGGTCACGCTCGGGTGGGGCTTCGCCGCCATCTGGATCGCACTCATCGCGTTCGGCTTCGGCAACGGCCTGTGTGACGTGTCGATGAACGTCTCCGGCGCCGCCGCCGAGAAGGCCGGCGGACGCACGATCATGCCGCTGTTCCACGCCGCGTTCAGCCTCGGCACGCTCGCGGGTGCAGGCCTCG
>Ga0265780_10002810_pt1 | contig 23356 bp, 20 predicted proteins | sample P1T30metagenome_FD_192432 | JGI IMG/M metagenome (GOLD analysis project Ga0265780, IMG submission 192432) | Plant litter microbial communities from East Loma Ridge, Irvine, California - P1 T30 | ecosystem: Environmental > Terrestrial > Plant litter > Unclassified | place: USA: California... | reverse complement strand
ATGTTCTTGTACTGCTCTTGCAAGTAAATCGTCTTCACCTTTGGACCATTGCCCTTTCTTCAGACCTCCAGCGACAGAGTTGTGCCATCTCTTGCGACAGTCTTTGTTCGTCCTTCCGGGCAGGCTGGCTGCAACTCTACACCTAAGCTGAGTTAGTCTCAGGCCGTTCTAGAAAACTACCCGCAGTCGGGAAAGAGTTCTTACCAGTCTTTCAAGTCGCCACTATCGGCTACTGTGGAAGTAGAAGTTAGTTAAAGGTAGCGAAAAGGTGTTCGTATTGACCAGGAGTATTGGGTATGCTAGATGAGTACCTACCCTGGGCCTCAACTTCCTCCCGTAACTTTTGATCTTCCGCCAATGTCCACTTGCGTGGTTGTCGACTTGAAGACTGCATCAAGACCGAATGAATACGCTTGGTGTGCTTTTGGCGTGACTGGTAGTCTGCAAGGCTTGTGTCTGCTGAATCAAAAATGTGAACCTAAGGCAACAACGGTAACAAGAAGTAGCACTGAATCCGGTTGCAAATGAGCCTGAGGTGTAAAGGCAGGACTTCTTCGAGATGTTATGCATGCAAGCGCGAGTAAGGGGAGAGAGTACTTTCGAAACAAGAGGTCAAGTTAGCGTAGGACAGAAACGTACCGCACGAGGCTTGGATGTGCTTTGACCAGAATTTAGCGTAACATATCATGCTATGTGGGAGCATCCTCTAAGAGGATGTAGTTGGTGGGTTCCGCGCTCGGTAGGCTTGCAGGCGTGCTCACGTACATGACCCGAGCCTAGGGTCCTCCGCGACTAATACTGCCCCATGCGTTGCAGCGAGGCTTTCCAGGCTAACACCGACGCGTGGGATTAGTGCGCTGTCTGACGGCCCGGTAGATGATGCCCCCATCTTTGAGCTAGGGGCCGATGTTGTGGCGTCTTTGGTAGGGCTGCAAGGTCTATTCACCGCTAAATGTGGACTGGCCCTCAATCGGGCCATCTCAAACCAAATTGGGAAATAAGCTTATTGCTCCACGGAAACCTTTGTATACTTTCATGGGCGGCCAGAACAACGACGACTAGAACTGTTCGGAATAGATGTTGACCACCGATCGCTCAGAATATCGCTCCACAGATGCATGTTTCGCTTTGAAGACGTGCAAATGGTCGGTGTGGACGGCACCACAATAGAGACCGGCACATGTCATGGTAACACAAGTCTAGTTGGAAGAGTGACCGGGCCGACATGCATAGACGTTTGTGGGGAGTCGAGGGCTGTGTGTGTGGGAGGCGAGGGATCAGGTCGCAATATGGACAGATGCATCACTTTTGGCCGCTGAACGCCTGACCGGAGATATGCACATGGTGATCAACGAATTTGAGTCTCGACCGTTCGCGACACGGTGCGTGCGTGCATCGAGAAGCCTCGCGCATAGATCATGGCTGCGATTCATGCTTCCACACTGGCATGTCCTTGGACACGTCTCGAGGTTCATCGAGGTTTGCGCGTGCGGTTATACAAGGGGATGCCCGACAGTTGGTTGAATCGGTCGAGGCAAGACACTTGCAACTAACAATCTTCCAGACGACAAAGATGACTTGCTATCCGGAAAGTGGCTGTTGTGAGAGAAGGCAGACACCGAGTACGACAGGAGATAAAGCTCGGGACGAGTGGGAGGTCCACTCAAACAGGTTAGACTACCATTCCAACGCTTCTCCCCGGGGACCCGACATTCTGCCAACACTGGCTCAGGATTCGACGTTAGATCAATCGATGTCTTTCCCAAGTCCAACCTGGAGTCTTCGGTGCTTATTGTTGTTTGTGACGCGAGACGAACGGTCACTAACGCAAAAGACAGGCACGCATCGTCACCAGGCACTTTGCAGATTTGAGATGACGTGAACACTAAAAGTTGTGATTTCGCAACATCAGGTCTTATTCATTGGCTTGCCGGAACGGTGTCTCGTTACAACTTTTTGCTCGGCTGTGAACGTCCCAATGTGGAGAAAAGCATGTTGCCCTTTACCGCTCTTTACGCTAGGGCTGATGGTGAAGCTGCAGGAGCAACGTTGAACGGTGGGAAGCCACGACTCACGTGTAAGCGTACCAAGTTCTGAAAAGCAGATCCTCTCCTCCTTTTGATGGGATACCATATATAGCGCTGCCCCAGCCTCGACAGTATCAGAGCAGGATATTGCATGATCTCAGCCACCCGCTCACCGGTACCCGTTGCCGAGCAAGGCGGGCGAGGTCTCCAAGCTCCAATCAGTTGTGCCACGCTGACTTGCGCACCAGAGGCGCATCGCACGCAGCCCTTTGTAATGTAATGTGGCTGATAGGGCTGATAGGACGGTTGTTTGGAGAAGAAGGCGTTGGGGCGATGCCGCGTGATCGGCACCTTACGGCATATCGCGCATGTTCAACGTGGCCAACCTTCAGGTCTTGCCCATGATCCTCTGCGCCTTTGCAAGCAGCACTGTGCCCTCCCGACCCAGCTTCCTCTTGCCATTCGGTCCTCCCCGCGCCTTGGCCATGGTCTTGCGGAAGCGCTCTCGCTCAGCGAGTTTCGATGCGCGCTCCTTTTCGGCCTGCTCCCTCGCCCTCTGTCGCGCCTCTGCCTCTTCTCTCTTCTTCTTTGCAACCTCTCCCTCCTTCCTAAAGGGCTGGGTCTGAGGCCGCCGCTGCCTTCGCTCTGCGGGCGTAGGCTCTGGTGACTTTTCCTCGAGCATCTTCAATCGATCAGGATGCGGCTCAAGGCTAGGCTCCGGCACTGGCTCAGCAGGCTCATCGTCGTCATCGTCGCCGGCAGCATCACTAGCCTCGGCTGCGCGGTCATAGACAGACTTGCGAGGCTCATCCTCTTGTCGCGCCTTTAGCTTCGCGTACTGCTGCTTGAGCTTTGCCTTGTGTATAAGCTTCTCCTTGATTTTCTTCACTGATTGTCAGTTAGCATATGCACAGCATGTGGCCGATTGATATGGCGGTACATACCTTTGCGACGATGCGTGCCATCAGGCAAATTTGCGGGCCCTACGGAGAAGCCTTTCTTTTGCTTCTTTATCGACTTGCTTGATTCATCTTCATGCGGTCGTTTAGACGCCATTCTGTTGGTTGAGATGTCGTCTTGTACGGAAAATGCAGAGCGTCGTCAGGTGGAGCCGTGGACGCGATGGAAATCTTCGCCAAGCTTTTGAAAGTGGGGGCACTCTCAGCCAGTCATATCGCGCGAGGGCCGCGGCAGAGAAGATGGCTCAGTTTTGGGCGCTCTCGCAACACTGCACACAGGCTATCCGCTTTGTGCGGGTATATGCAGAGCGCTTTCTCGTCGTGTGACCTGCCCAGCCCCAGAGTTTCGGCCAAAACCGGTCTGGAGCCGTGCGGAACTTTATCAGCTGCGATTGGGGAATTCCTGGTCACGCCTTTGTCAAGAATCGCAGCGCGTCATCTGTCTGAACTCTGTCCGGATCCTCTTTCGCACCTTCTGCCAGCCGGGAGTTCCACGACGTTTCGTATCAAATCTTGTCAGATTCGCCGCGCAATCATGTATCCACTGGAGCCAGCGCACTTCTGATGGGCTTGGAAACTTCACCTCATGACTCCTCGGGCCAGCAAGTGCTCCAACCGCTAGACCTGTCCCCGCCGCCATCTCAGTGCTCTGCGTTGGTCGGCTCCATAAGCTTGCCACCTCCCTTCATATTGTCTTGTAACTTTCTCTTTATGTTATTTGTCGCGATACACTGTCATCAGCATGCCCATCTTCCATGATCCGTATGACAGTCCGCCGCGGCAGTCGTCATCCCGGCAGACGTCATTTGGTGGACGACGAACAGCAGATTCTCCAGACGTTGAACCAGATACACTGCATCTGGATGACTCCAAGTATTGGCGCAGTGCCGCTCTTACGACACAGTCGAAAATGAACCCAGAGCTGCATGAGAGTGATCGAAAGCAAACCAATCTGGGCCGAATAGAGTTGATAGAGAGACTTAAGCGGTCGAAAAGCCCGATATGGCAGCAAACCCTAGACGTGCGTCACCGACCTCTAAACTACGAGACAGTGGTCTCCGTTTCATAACTCCTACAGCCGCTGATGCAGCACAGGTCGAGCGCGATCAGCACCATAGTTCAGAATCACGACCCGATTCTCGGGATCGGCCAACGAGCCCTCTGCTAGCTGCCGCGGAACTCAGGCCATCACGTACTTCTACGCCGGATCCTCTGAGAGACCTCGCCGCAGCCGGGCTTGAGATTCAGCGACCCCGGTCCGCATTGCATTCTGGAGACTTTAGAGAGAGGAAGCAAGATGGAAGCTCCGGAGCAGAAACACCTGCGACACCTTACCTAGCAACATCTCCTGTAGTACCTTGGAATCGCTCGTTTCCAGCAGCTGCCTATTCTACACAAGACAATGAGACGTCATACTCATTCGACACTGTCTTTGGTCAAGAACCCCGAGCTGTATCTAGGGCAAGGGCGATATCACAGTCGTCAGGAGGCTCTTTTGCCTTTCTGCCTCCCACAAGCCCTCTTGTGCACGCAGCAAATAACCCAGATCTGGACGTCTCCTCAAGACCAGGCTCCCGCCAAGGATCGAGAAGCCCAGATCGCAACAATAGACGCCATACTTTCTCACCAGCATCGTTCCAGACTTATCAGACAACACCCATGGCTCGATCGATATCCGGCACCCCGGCAGCGCGGCATCTTCGATATGGAGGATCCATACCTTACCAGGCGCATCAACCGAGACGGTCCATGACTATCAACCAGCCCCATTCTCTTTCAAGCCCACAAAGTTCTTTTCTGAACTCGCGACGGCCATCGTTCTCATCGGAAGCATCTCCAATACAGCACGCCCCGATGGTAGGATCATACGAAGAATCCATCCTACGAGGGCGGATGTCCACCACACCATCGAGACCGCTGGACTTTGTCGCCAAAATTGGCGTCCTTGGAAAGGGTCAATGCAAGTCTAGCCTCAAGTGCCCTCCGCACGTAACAGTTCCATTTCCGGCAGTGTTCTACAGTTATAATACTGGGAATGGTAGAATATCAGACAACGAACCAAGCCCGTACGTGGGTCTTGTCGATCTCGAGAACTCGCTGTCTGCGCCGCATGAAAGTAATGAAAGCAGCAAGCGTAAGCGCCGACATGCTGTACCAGCGCCAGATCAAGATGACCTTGATTTTCGGATATCAAATTCGGCTAACAATGCGGATCGGGACACGAAGAATGACTTGCGCAAAAAGGAAAAGAGAAAGAGACGGTCGACCTCTCCGAAAGCACCTCCGGGTGGCAGCTACCGTATACCAGCGCAGGGTCAATTGCAAATTGTGTTGAAGAACCCCAACAACACTGCAGTCAAGCTTTTTCTTGTCCCTTACAACCTCTCTGATATGGAGCCTGGTCAGAAGACATTCATTCGGCAGCGTAGTTATTCCGCAGGGCCCATTATCGATATGCCGACGCAATCACGGAAGAACCTAGGCACGAATCGTCCTGAAGCCGCACTCAGCAATTCGGAGGACCCCAACGACCGCCCGATCCTCCGATACCTCATCCACCTACACATATGCTGCCCATCCAAAGGTCGATACTACCTATACAAGAGCATCCGAGTCGTCTTTGCCAACAGAGTCCCTGACGGTAAAGAGAAACTCCGAAACGAAATTCAGCTCCCGGAGCCCAAATACAGCACCTACAAGCCTACGCGCGACTCCACAGCCGCACAACATGCCTCACCCCAAATCATTTCCGACAGGGCAAACCGCCGCCGCAGCGCAGCATGGCCCCTCTCCCGCTCCCAACAAACCTACGACCAAATCGACGGTTTCGCCCAACGCCCAACCCAACCTCCACCCGCCGTCAAGTTCACCGGCGGAACCTCGATATCCAGCAGCTTCAACTCCCCTCTCCCGGATCTGCAGTCCATACCGTTTAGTCTCACGCGCCTGGCAGCCATCGAGTCCCGCCCCGTGTCCCGCGACCACATGGACATCGACGCCAAATCGCCCTTCAAGACGCCCGTTGCATCGCCGAAATCCGGCCTGGGGAGCCCCGGCACGTTCGGGAAGCTGAGTAAAGGAGATGCAGGGTATGGGGGCATGGCGAGTCCGACGAGTCCGCCGAGTGCGGGGTTGTTGAGCCAGAGGTTGAGGGGGTTGGAGGTGGAGGGGATGAGGGATGAGGAGTAGAAAGATGAGATTGTGATTAATATCCCTATGTTTGACAGTTTAGGCGCGCATGGATAGGATAGAATACCCTACTTGTACATCCCGAGTTTTTTTGCCCGAGGCGCATGGGAATTATTCAGTTGGACACATAGATCTACACACTTCCTTTCCATCAGGAACTCAGCAAACACCTACCTAATCACCATAAACTCTACTCTACCAGAACCTCCATCCCATCCCGCATGACCCCCCCCCCCCCCCATCTCAATCCCACCCCATCCACCACTCGCTTCCCTTCGGCTTTACTTCCGCCCCAATCCCCGCCCCCAGCGCACATATACCCCCAAGGATGCCTCGCGTCCTGAGACAAACCCACGCCAGGGCACACGTTCGCGTTCGCGTCACCCCATTGCGCGTTCCGCCCGCGCATGCGTTCGCGGGCTATAAATGAAGAAAAAAAAACCCCAGAGCGCGCCATCGGATAAGGCCCGATGGCACGCATGGCCCAGCAGCAGACGCGACGTTTCAATAAAATACCGGGAGCTCCGCGGCGGTGTTGGATAGATTAGCGATAATCGCAAGGGCAATCAATCACGTTGTGGGCAACAGGACAAGTGTGGAGTATATTGGATGGTATTTGAAGTATTCTTAGTGGGAACAAGGGAAAGCAGCCGTTTCGGGCATTTTTGGTGGTGGTACTAATGGAAGCGGAGGGAGGGGCCCTCTTTTTTTTTAAAAACCAATATCGTCCAGCGTGACAGGTGGAACATGGCGCTACCTCGTTTCCAAAAGCAAGCAACAAAAAAACTACAAAGATTCGAATGGGAGATTTGTTAGAGTACAGCCAAAAGGAAAGCAAAAGTGGTATCGAGCGCGGAATAAGGTTTTTGACGTGAAAAGAAAGGAAAATGTAACTGGGCATGACGGACATGACATGTGGGTTTGTTTTATCTGCCCCCTTCCTGGTAGTGATAAAACGCCAATGGGTCGGAAAAGGAAAGTGTACAATATATGCAGGTTGACTGAAACATTATACGGAGATTTCTTGTGACGCTCGGAGCTGTGGTGGTGTAGGTGGGAGAGGCGCACTTGGTGGCGGCGCCGGCAGCGGCATGGATGGTGGTGGGCCGGGCATGGCGATATTTGTAGTAGAAGCCGAGGGCGGCGGCGGCAAGGCCATTGTGGGAGGTGATAACGCAGGCGGTAGAGTAGGCAGAGGCATGTTTGGAGGTGGGACAGGCGGAGGGAGATTCATGGCCGGCATGCTTTTCCTGGGCGCCACCGACTTCATCTCAAACGATGCGGGGATGTGTTCTCTCAAAGCGCTGGATGAGGGTCGCTGACTTGTTTGTGTAGGCGCAAGTTCCTGTGGGTTCGAAGTTCGCCTGCTTGGTACGAATGATGGGGTTGAAGAGATAGCCCTTACAGGTCGTGATGGCGCGAGAAGGAACGGTGCAGGGGACGTACGAGTTTGCACGGATTGGCGACGTGATTGCGCTGCTGAATTTGCTGACTGATAAGATTGCGGATGAGAAGTCGGGCCCATGCTCGGTGAGTACGAGGGAGGCCTTACAGGCGCAGTGACGGCACGGTTGACATTGAGACTTAATCGCATAGGAGCGGGGCCTGACGTTTGGCCAAAGGATGAGAGACGGCGTGGGGCAGCCTTGGACAGATCTGCATGCTGTTGTTGAGGCCGAACTGGAAAGGGTCGAAGGAATGGTTTAGGTTTCGCAGAAACTCGGCGTTGAATCCTTGCGTCTAATGTTGAATTCGGTGTTGTCGACGCATTTGCAGGACCGCCAAGGCTCGGTTGACGGCGAGACACTGACGGAGGAGGCAATGGCGCCGGGCCTTTGGGTGGCGGAGAGACAATGTCCCTTCGGGGCGGAAGGCTGTAGCTGCGGAGCTTGTTGCGGACAGGACTTTCCTCACGAGCCGGCGCCTGTTGTAAGACGGGAGCTTGACTTAGCGAAGTAGTCTGAATGTTTGGAGGCGTAGGATGGGTAGTGACGGTCGTAGGCAATGTCGAAATTTCAGACGTCTGCGTTTGCTCCGAATCAGTAGGCTCGTCGACTGACATAATTGTGTCCACGGCGCTCGGTCGTCTATGGTCCGTCAAGGTGGGCGAGGCGGGACCGTAAAGAGAGTGACGCATTGTAGGTCGACTTGCTGGCTGCGTAAAGTGCTCGTTCGTCACTGGAAGGGGTTGCATGGATCTGCGTCGAGAGGCAACACTACTACTGGGGTTCATGTGGAAAGATTTCAGCGACATGGCGCTTCGTGTCGGTTCTGTTTCCGTGGGCATATTCTCCTGGAAGGGTGACTTGGGGGGAGATGATTCTCGCGATGTGCTTCTTGTGCCAGTACCGGACAGTGATGTCGCGTTTGACATGTAGGAGAACCGTGAACGACCGCGGAGGGAGTCGAGCTGGATCTGATCTTGTGAAACCGGCGTTCCCACTACTGACGACTCCATCGACTGTCTTTGGGTGGCATACCGGTTTGAATGTCCACTGGAGGACTCAGCAATGCTCACCGTCCGCTCACTTTGATTTGATGCCCACTCGGACGTCACAATCTTCGGAGAGCTATACTGCGATTGGAAGGGTGAATCAATAGGCACAATCTTGCTCGGCGCAGTTGAATCGCGCTGTACACGGTACCGATGGCTAGTAGTTTCACTGGACTTTGTGTCCCGCGTGTCGTCCGTCGACGATGATGCGCGGCTAGATTCTGCTCGCACTTTCATGCCGCCCTGATTGTCAATCTCTTTGCGCACTACCGTCATCCATGCATCCATCTCTTCTGCACTATCGAGGACAAGCAAGAAACTTGTTGCTGCTTTCTTCACAGCGGCATTTTGTGTGCGGAGCCGGGATAAGAGTGAACTCTTGGGTCCAGTCTCAGGCGTACCGTCGTCGTGGGCGTGACTTGATATCTGCAGTACCCAGTGCTTGCCGGGGATGAGATCGCATGCAAACGCGGCAGATTCTTTACCCAGCTTCAACACCTTCTCAGGTTTCCGGTCGAATGAACCATCTCCAGCGTACTGTAGAACAAAACCGGCGGTGACCAGTATGTAGATCTTGTTGACGAGTTCTGGTGCGGGCGGATTCAGAACAGAGTTTGAAATGAGCCGTTTGTGGGTCTTCTCCAATCGCTTGGCCTCTGATCCGTCTTCCTCTATGATAGACAGGTCGCGGACACTGTCCATCCTCTCCCGTAGCACCTCTGCCTGTCGTCTCTGACTTTGTGTCCTCATCAACATCTCTGGAGCGAACACACATGCTTGGACAGTGGCATGCTTGACGGATTGTGGAAAGGCTTGGAAGAGTGGAGGTGGGTCCCAGTTTCCAAACTCTTTGGGTGGTGGCGGCGGTCGCATAGACATGGGTCTAGTAAAAATTTGACTCGAGCGGGCTCGTATGGTCTGTTGGGCGGGTGGTGAAGGATTTTGTCGCAACGAGGATTTGGGTGCCGATACTGGTGGTTGAGACTTGGGTGGAGTTGATGGTCGCATTGGCACCGCAAGACCGACTTCAGTGTGGCCGCGAGCTCTCTCTACCTTGGGCTTGCTGAAAAGGCTGAGCAGTGACATTTTGGAAGCAGATCGTTCAAGCTTTGGTTCACTTGGTGGGGGTGAAGGGTCGCGACGGGTGGAAGAGGCTCGACCAGATGCTCGTGAGTCGGCATCTCGAAGATTGGTAGTGGATCGGCCGAACCGCCATCGCGAGGTATGTGCAGTCTCCTTCCGCGCGTTGCTGGTGGTGTTCATCTTTTGTGCACCTGTGCTGTAGGTCGCTACGTAAATTTGCGATGAGGAGAGAGCCATGGGCGTGCTTGGCTACTCGGAGCCAGCAAGAGGTCTCAGAAAAGCCAGATGGCGATGGACGAGCCGGCCAGTGTATATGGGGTGGCCGGATGTTGGGTTCGGAATTGCGCAAATGGGTCGCGCGGCGACTCGTGCTTCCAATATAGAGCTACGACAGGGTAGGCTTGCTCCTTGAACCAGGCGGATGGTTTCCCGTAAGATGTCGCTTCGTAAATCTCGGAAGTCCCGTGGAAGGTTGGCGAGCGGTCAAGTATTGTTGGTGACGGGTCCGTGAGTAGAGACCGTGGTAGTTGGTTGCAAGTTAGACGTGTTCAACGAGCGTGGTATAACCAGGCGGCTATAGTGGAAGCAGAAACGATTTTCAAACGAAAGGACGGGACATGGGCCCCCGGAGCGATTGCGCTACAGTTAAGGACAGCACAGCAGATGAAGAAAGAAGAGTGAAACAAGTCGACCACATTGGCAGAGTCGGGGAGAGCAGCTGTGGAAGTGGCAGCAGTAGCTGCCGCAGAAAACAGACAGATTGGACAGGCTGGGCAGGGAACAGCAACATGGTTGTCGGCTTGTGTGACTCGGATGTCGCAGGGGCTCCTAGGTGATCCCCCTTTTGCTACGAAGGTTGGAAATTATGTGATGGCGTCGCACTAGACCGTCCGTTCCACTAGCATTTTGGCTTGGGTCTTCCCGCGTAGGGCCGGCGTGTTTTGGGCCACAACGTCGCCTTTTTACAGTTTACCTTTGAGGCTTCGAGGGTGTCCAGAAGATTCAGAGGAAGTTGCTGTGGTAGCGGACGGACCCTGTTCAGCTCTCTGCAGGCCTCACCAATATGGCGGGGCCACGCATAGCCTCGAGAGCAGTCCTGGTCCAGTCTCAGCCCGCACAGCGCAAATTGATGGGATTACCAGGGTTAGATTGTCCACTGCGTGATTGATCCCGAGTGGGCTGCAGGCCGATCAGGACGCGTCTAGAGTGCGGCGGGGCACGTCGCCGACAGACTACAGTCTTGTCAATAAATTGATCGATGGCATGGATGCCTGCCGATATGATCGTCACCTTTTGCAGTTCGCTGGCGGCTCGCACGTTCTGCGCAACACACGCAGCGTGCGACGCGTTCGTCGCATGTCGCATGTCGCGAGTCGCGAGTCGCACAGTGCCTCAAAGCGTACAGAGTCAGGCAGAAGGGAGTCCCACGCGTGGTGTCTCGCACGAGTTCCAGTGTGACCGAGGAGGGCAACGTGCAGCAGGTCATTGACGCGGAGACTTTGACTTCCAGCCGTCGTCCCAGGATGCCGAGCTGGGAATAGACGTCGAGTACGGGGGCTGCTATTGGCGCCAGTGTAGTCGCGTCGGGCTCTATGGACGCGACTGTCAACAAACGTTAGATGAGGTGCCAACGGCGCAGGGCGGACCCGCATTGATGTGTATAGCCGAGTCCGGCTCTCTTTGGTGTCTGTACCTGACATTAGCGTTGGTAGAGTGCAGGCAGGTGCTGTGCTGCTACCATCTAGCTTGATGCCCACTGTGCCGAGGCAAGCTCTCATGTTGCAGAAAAAAGGATTATGTGCAAATACAGTATGCTACTACTAATATTCAATACGCTTCTAAAGAGAAGCCTTGATAGTCCCATCTCTACTGTTATTTAGCTACTTTCTTAACTTTATAGACTATTGTAGCAGTCTTGCTGCGTCAATCTTGCTGCATGGAGTATATCCGGCTTATTCTGCAACACGAGAGGCAAGCTGCAATAATTTGCACTCTCAATGCCAAACACGACCGGTGTAGGCTGACTGATATGGAAACCTACAGAAAATTTGCCTTTGAAGCCATGCAGCTCAGCACACGACATTGTTGCACGCCCATGGTTTTGCAGCCATCCCCCACTCGGTAGGCGATGATTGATGATTAGAGGGAGCACGGGCCGGCCTTGTCGTCATGGTGGGGTGGAACTCTACTGACTTCTGGAGCTCCAGAGTCACTCCACCGCCTCACAAACGGACCTATCTATAGTCTCGGGCTCGTCACGGGACCAGAGATCAAACCACCTCGTATCCCTAGGTTCACCAACATTCGACTAACCTTTCCACGACATGCCGCCCGACATCAATAGCCTGCCGCCCTCCCCGCTCCAGTCTCCATCCAACGGCACGTCGCGCAACCAGTCCCCATCAGCCTCCCGAACCATGGCCTCATCACCGCACTCGCTAGCTGCAACTGCCGCCATGAACGCCGGTATCCAAAACGAAGAGACACGCCGCCCCTCGTCTGGTAGCATGCGACGAGAAGTCGAGCGAGCACGCCGTCGATCAAGCATCCGTCAGAATCTTAACCTGAACGACCCCGCCGTTCCAGCACCAGGCGAGATGCAGCCGCGCAGTCCCTCAGGCCGCACTGCAGGTCTGCCTCACAGCCCACACCATGAGCGTGCACCGAGCCTGGGTGAGCTGCACCAGGAGATCGAGTACGAGCAGGAGGGCCAGGTCAACCGTCTCCTCAACATGATCCGCCAACAGCAGGCCCAGATATCCACCCTCCAAGCCAACCAGCAGCAGCCATCCTCCTCCGCCGTCGACGACAGCACGCCCACATCCGAGCGCTCCATGTCTCTCCCTCACTCTGGCCATCCTTCACATGCCGCCATCTCGCCTCTGCCCATCTCCCCGCTCCCCATGACCAGCCAGCAGCGCTCCTACTCTCCCCTCGGCCTCAACCGGGGCAGCATAAGCCGCCAGTCCTCCTTCGCAGACCGCTCCCGAGGCGGAAGTCATACCGGCTCTCCAGCCCTACGCCCAATGTCCGGTATTGGCGGCGTGCACGACTACAACGACATGCTGCCCGGCTCAGCGACCGGCCGCGACGAAAGCGCCTTCTACCAAGCCGAAACGCAAAACCTCACCCGCGAGAACCAGATGCTTAAGATGCGCATCCGCGAGCTCGGTAAGTTTCACACGTCTTCACAGTATCAGACTTTTACATGCTAACGATGACGCAGAGCGCCAGCTGAGTGAACAAAACCCGACGAGCCAAATCACGCAGAGTCCCGTCATACACTCTGGCCTGAACCCTGCGGCTGGCGCGGGTGACGGAAGTGAGCCTTCTCCTTCTGCGTAAAAGGGATTTTGTTTTGGCTTTTTTGAATTTCTCGGCTACTTTTCATGGCGTGGTGTAATGGAGTCTGGGACAAGGCGAGTTGCATGGCACGGAGTTTGGGATACCTGGTAGCATCACCCTACTCTGAATTCACTTGGTTGAGGGCGCAAGCAATCAAATGCGAGACCCACATCTGTACCTTCACGAACACGTGCTCTCGCTTATGTGACCATGTGAAGCAGAGCACACAGCCGTTATTGCAACGTATATCGGACCCGAAACAAAACGTGAAATACGAAGCTGTTTTGGAATTTCGGTGTGCAAATGTTATTAGACTACCCGCACGCACGTTCGCCAAGTACACAAACAGAGGCAGTGGAACAGATGAAATTCTCCCGTCGCTGGAACCGCGAGCTAAGCCACCTGTAGGCCACGCCATGACGCCAGCTAACCCATGCAAGTAACCCGTGCCGCTGTGTAGCCCAATCCAATCTAACCTTCCATATACGCCTACTCGTCCTCCTCTGCCTCCTCCACTGTCGCCCGTTGCGGCTGCCGTTGCACGAGCGAGCCCGCAGGCGTTGTCTCTGAGCCGGTGGGTTGCGGCGCCGAGTCGACTTCCTCAGTCACGTCTTCGACGCGTGGTCCGGCGGGGGCGGCAGTCGCGGGCATGGGAGAAGTACCGCGGTTCCTGCCCTTCTTGCCCGCGTGGCCGTTGGCGGCGTTCTTCGCGGCGAGTTTAGCTGCCTTCTTTTCCTTCTTGACGCGTTTCTTGTTCTTGATATCTTCGGGGGTCTGTATGTCGCGTTAGTCAAACTGTCCGTGTGGGAGAATTGCTTGTTGGGAACGTACCTCGTGCCATGCCCAGAGTGGGCGGAAAGAGTCGAAGAAGCCCACGTCCTCGAAGAGATTCGGGTACAGCCAGAGACCGGGAGAGACGGTGAACATGGTGATGATGAAGAGGATTAGGCGCACAATGGCCATGGCGAAGAAGAGTCCGATCAGGCCGAGCATACCCATACTGACGTACCAGACACCTTGTCTCAGCACGAGGGGCCACAGAGGGAACAGAATGATAGCGATGACCATGAATAGCGCACCGACGGCGTAGAGCTTCATTTTCCACTGCGATCCTTCGTACAGCCAGATGTAGTAGTTGTCGTCATTGGCTTCTTGGTGCTGCTCGATTCGGACGTCCCAAAGACCCTTGACGCGCTTCTTCTTGCCGTGGTTGTGGCCTTCGTGGCCTGGAGCATCGCCGTCGATCTTGTTGACGCGAAGGGCGAGGAGGGACAGGGGGAGCAGCTTGAAGGCATTCTCGGCAGAGGCGCGGTCGTTGACTTCAGGTAGGAGCGGGTTCTTTGAGCGGGCTTTCTGGTAGGCTGGAGACTGGAGGGCACGAATTGCTCGTTTGACTGTTGTTTGTTAGCATCCAGAACTTGGCCTTGGCTGGCAGGCTTCTAACCTCTGAACATGTCCTTCCTCTTCTCGTCATGGACAACGGTTCGTGGCTTGAGATCTTGCGACTTCAGCCAATTCGCCACAGCGAGCGCCTCTGGCTTTGGTGGACCTGGCTGGATTGGCTGAGCCTGTTGCTGCTGCTGCTGCTGCTGCTGTTGCTGTTGCTGTTGCGCCTGCATCTGTGCTTGCATTTGCGCCTGCTGTTGTGCCATTGCTTGTTGTCGCAGTCTTTGTACGTATTCCTGAACTGAAATACCGTGCTTCTCCGCCTCAGCCGCTAGTTGCATTTGAATCTGGCGAATCTGCTCGGGAGTGGGCTGTTCGCCATTTGGTCCTTGAATGTTGATAGGCAGTGCGCCAGGAGGGGGTCCGCCTTGCGGAGGCCCGCTCTGCTCTTGCGGCTCTTCGGCACTCATTTTGTTTGCGTTTGTACTTTTCACCGGCCGGAGGTGAGAGGTGAAAGAGAGAATCACAGGTCCTTTCTCTGTACTGCGCGGGGTGGGAAAGAAAGTACTGGAACCAGTCACTGTGGAACTAATGGTCGCAGTTCCCACTAGACAAGTTAAAGCCACATAGACAGCAAACATGTCCGCATCACGGAAGAACGTCGGCCCGCGATCTGACTAAGCGAGCCGCTCCATCAAAATCTCTGCAACTTCTCGAGGACTTCTTTCCCAACACTCGCAACGCGCAGCAACTCCCACTTCAGGCTTTATCACAATGGTCTTTTTGATCGCCTGGATGGGAATGGACGATGCCCACTCCGCGCCTCTTCACCTCTCTGCCGATTATGCCATCCCGGCTGTCTCTTGGAAATATGACAAGAGACCATGGACTTCAGCGTATTCTTCGGGACTCCTTGCTCACTGATCGCAAAAGCGTTCGCTCTGTATTGGTTACACTGTGCACAGCCACGGAGCATAGAGGCTTGCATGCCCATGGTACATCCGAGCAGGGCGCTTGACAGGCGTCGCCCTGTGTCCCCCTGGCGCATGCCGTGTACCTGGCGTACAGACGTAGAAGCAAACGTCGACTGCTGTTCTAGGCTCTGGATCTTCATGGTCTAACCTCTGCAATTATACGTACCTGATCGGGTGGCGTATATTCAATGCATATCAGCACCAACGTGATGCATCACTTCACCAACACTCTGGCCCTTACCTCTTAGTCTTCGGACAAGACCATGGGATAGGCCTATTTTGGTGTGAAGAAGATTAACGATGACCTCTTACTCACCGCGCTGTCTTGCCTTTGGTTTGGCTTCAGCGGTCCTTTGATATGGTCCACATGCTTGTTTTTGCAGACTTGGTCTGGTAACAATGTCCGTCTCCGTTTCAGGCGCAGGGCGGTTCTTTTTTCGCACCCTACCTGCATCTATGTACGGTGATGGACATGGGCCGCAGCGGCGCATGTGAAACAGTGCATTCAATTGATGACATGTGCCTGCTTGGCGATCCACCATGCGGGTGGTGATTCGCTTTGCAGAAATGTCAATCCTGATTGTCCATCCACGATGGTCAGCACGCGTGCTGTCAGAAGCAGCCGTGTGCGTCGTAATGTAGGCTAAACACGGAAGCGCCATTGTGCAGGGCACGGCGTCCTTTGACAAGGTACGGATGGTCAGAAGCGAGTGGTACGGACGTTTGAGGGCGTTCTCGGTCAGGAAGCTGGTGTGATTGGCGTCGGCGTGCGTATCGCTCAACGTTGAACGGACATGGGTGGGTAAGCCACATTTGGTGTGTGTCTGTCGGTGAGCGGCTGGGGATCCACAGCGTGAGGGCAAAGTCAGCGTGCACTCGCTGACAGGAGCCGTATAGATGGAGGTGCAGACTAGCAGAGGGCGTGGCTGCGTGGTGTCAAATGTGGTAGAAACTAGAGAGCAGGCGTCCTGGATCGTCCCCAGCCAAATGCTGCTGCAGGGATGCCTTCGGAGCCACTATGGAGCATCAGTTGGGTCGTCTCCGCCGCAGCCACTCGTCATATCTAAGCCTTTCACGCCCGTCCATGCAGACAAGAAAAGCGACGCATCCACACGACGCCGCAAGGCGCCCTGCTTAGGTACATTGCCCATCCTGCGCAACCGCTCCAGTGCGCCCCGAGATCCCGCAAGGCAGACGATCCTGCACCACTCAGCGCGCGTTGTGGTCGTCGCGGCTCTGGTGCATACGGGCGGCGGTTCATTCCGAGCTGTGAAAGCCTGATAGAGGCCCGCCCTTGCTTCGACACGGCGCCCATCGACTCAGTAGGTCCATCGCTCTGACACCACCTGGGCACCCCGCCACGTTTGCACGTTTGCACTCTGCGATACAGCCATCGACCGTGGACCGTCAACCTTCCAACCCCAGACCGACGTCTGCGACCGCGCTACGCTTCCCTCAATGTCCATGGTAGCAGACAGGAGACGATTCCGTGAAGGCATAGGCACCAGCCGGTCGTGGTGAAGCTGTGCTCTTAGACCCCAAAGCAACTGGCCACCGAGCCGCTGAGCCCGCCCGTTACCCTCTGCACCCGTCGCGCTCGCACTCGCACACGCCCAGCACCCGCTGGCGGCCTGTCCACCATGACCATGGTGCGACCGTATCCTCCCCAGCCGCAGCCGCCGCACGTGTACAACACCCTCCCGCCCACTCCAGCTCACCCACCGCTCCTGCGCAATGCCTCAGCCTTCGAAGCCCGCACCCTCGCCCAACACCCGCTGCCCCAGCGATATGCACACCCTCTCTCGCGCCACAACTCGTACGGCTCGCAAAGCTCCGATGCAGCAGGCGCCCTGAAACCACCCGAACACATGCTGCGCCGCAAGACACCCAACGGCATCTTGGCGGCGGCGTACGATGGCACGTCCGTCGAGCAGACGGAGAAGCCCCACGCGACCAAGCACATCCTCCTGCCAGTGACTGCCGAGGCCAACATACCATATGGCCTCAAGCGAGACCTCCCGCTACGCTCGCCCGCCAACACCAGGCAAGATGCATCCTCTGACTGGAGCCCCAGTCTCTACTTCGAGACGGGCTCGGGCAGAGCGGGCCAGCATCTCCCGCAGATCGACTCCATGCTGAACCAAATGCCGCCTCTGCAGCCACTCCTTCCTTACCAGATGTATGCACCATACGGGGGGGCCATGGCCGTGCCTGGTCAGAGCCCGCTGGGACCTACAGCTTCAAACGACCACGGACCCTTTGGACCGTACTGGCCGGATGGAACCTACACGCCTTATCAACCTGCAGCAATGCGGGATCCCCGCTTCTCACATCACCAGCGTCCTCAATGGGCACATCCGCAGCACAGCGCATATCACGCGCATACTTATAACACCTCCGTCCCACACATCTCAAACTACCAACAAACCCCCTTTCAGTTCAACCATGGCCCTCAATTGTATAACAACTTCGCACGACAATCGTCTGATTTTACACCATATCCACAACCCCAGCAACATTACAACCTAGATTACCAGCATCCATCCGTGCCATTTGCACCATCCCAACAACCTCAAGATGTGTTACCATCAGGACAATCAACTCCCATCGTGCATCACGCTTCCGCCACAACTCCGACCGCTGAATATGGCCCACAGTCGTTCAACGGCCAGTCCAGAGAGAAGGTGTTTTCCTGGGCGCACACAGTCTATGTCGACCTTCTGAGATATCTGACTCATACACGTAAACATTCGCACAATATCCATGGACGCCAGCCATCGAGACCACACATCTACCCCAAGCCACCACGACAACCAGGTGCGAATTTGTCTGATTATACAGGGAACATGACTTCTCCCACAATCGAGCGTCGCTCATCCCATACCGGATCACCAACGATGCGAAGACCACACATTTCCCACTCACGTTCAGCCTCGGCTTGGTCTGTAGGAGGGCTTGATGCTTCCGCCCAGCGACACTCTTGGCAGCATTTCTCACAACAGCAGCCAGTGTTGCCCCAACTGCCCGGCATTGAACCCGTCCGCACTTTGCGCCGAATGTCTGGCTCCATTGCCAGCGCCAACCAAAGCCAGAATCAGAGTCAGAGTCAAAGCCTTCGCCACGAAATACCCCCGAGCATGACGGCCGCTTCTGCCCTGGAAGCTATCACTAAACACTGCGAGGAGAGCAAGTGGAACTGGATCGACGGCATCCTGTTGGGAGGGTGCTTTGCATACGCTCTTGGAGACTACCAAAAGGCTCAAGATTGGTACAAACACATTTTAACCCTGGACAAAAATCACGTGGAAGCTATTTCCAACCTCGCGGCCACTTTGTTGGCACTCCAGCGCAAGCGCGAGGCCGAAAGCTACTGGAGACAGGCGGTTAAGCTTCGCCCAAGCTACTTCGAGGCTGTCGAGCATCTCATAGGCTTGCTCTGTAGTGATCAGCGGGCCAAGGAGGCTGTCCAAGTCATCGACGAAGTGGAACGTTCACTGAGATTTGTCAAGAAAGCCGATGCCTTGAGGAGTCTCGATATACAGAGCGAGCGATCAACATCGACCGTTAGTGAGTCACCGAGTCTATCTGATGCCTCCGACCGGCCAGTATTCGAATTCGAAGGTGAAGATGAATCAGTCTTCAAAGACCTGGACGAGCTCCCTGGTTCGGATCAACCAGGATTTGGTTCCAGTGGATACGCTATTCCAGGATGTGACAACGGACGTATCCTGGCCTTGGTTCATGCCAAGGGAAACATGCTTTATGCGCTAGGAGACAATGCTGGGGCGGCGAGAGCTTTTGAAATAGCCGTCTTAATCGGCGCTGGGAACCAGATTCAGGGCATCGATGGCCTCATCAAACGTATTCTTTCCGTCGTTGGCTACAATCAGGAAGAACGTTCTCCTGGTGGCCGCCGTGTCTCGCCATCCTCGGATCCCATTTTACTTCCTCCAGACTCGGCAACCAGAACTGCGCAATTGTGCTTTCCGTCCCACGGTCATCTGCCTGGTCTCAAGTACGTACCCGATGGCTTGGCTCGAAAAGCTGCGATATCCACTACTAGCAATTCTCTTCTGTCTCTCGCGAAGATTTTCCAAGATGGCATGGCTACAAGCTTACCAAAAGCCGGCATTCACCAAAATAGCTACGGAGTAAGAGAGATCCTCGCACTCTACTACCTATCTCTATCATTGCAACCCAGTCCCTCGACTGCGAACAATGTTGGTATTCTGCTCGCTAGCGTACAGCAATCAGCACCGTCCAAGCCAGTGGTCATTTCGCATTCTCCATTCCACCCACCAATCCCAGGCCTCGTCCCAGGAAGTGGTGTCGCCCTTGCACTCGCATACTACTACTATGGACTGCAATTGGACAAGCGACATGCTCATCTCTACACGAATCTCGGCAGCCTTCTCAAGGATATTGGGCAACTGGATGTTGCGATTCAGATGTACGAACAGGCTGTCGCATGCGATCAGAACTTTGATATTGCGCTGGCCAACCTGGCGAATGCGGTCAAGGATAAAGGACGCATAAGTGACGCGATTCTCTTCTACAAACGGGCTGTTAAAGCGAGTCCCGATTTTGCCGAGGCAGTCTGTGGCCTGGCGAATGCTCTGAACTCTGTTTGCGGCTGGAATGGTCGAGGTGGCATTGCTGACGATCTTGGTGCGCGAGATCGCTGGCATGTCGATGAAAGTGGGATGCTGCTTGACGCCAGGATCCCAGGCGGTTCGAGCTCTGGTTGGATTCACAAAGTGGTCAAATTGGTTGAGAAACAACTCGCAGATGGCGAAAGTTGGGGCCGGGGATCGATCGACGACGGCTTCATGCAGGACATTGTACGACCACTTGCACTTGCCGACGGCAGTGCCCAGGACATCAGTGAAAGACAGAAGAGTATGATGGATGTGCTCATCAAGTGGAGAGGGCAGAAATGGGAAGGCGCCCGCGTCATACGTCTAGTCGAACGAGCCATCAGACACATAACTTGGCAGTGGTACCAAGATCGATACATCACTCGGAAACAGCGCTCCTCAGAGAGCTACAAGAGGCCCCAGCTGCCTGCTGCACTTACCGTACCCGCTGCCCCGACGGTGCTCCCATTCCACACCTTCACTTGCCCCATGTCGGCGAAGCAAATCCGGCTAATTTCTCAGAGGAACGGTCTTCGCATCTCATGTTCAACCCTGAGAGTGCCGTGGCTTCCTGCGACGGTCTACCAACCGCCTCCGCCGCCCAACCCATACCTCAAGGTCGGATACGTGTCTTCTGACTTCAATAACCATCCACTAGCGCATCTCATGCAGTCTGTCTTTGGTCTTCACGACAGCAAACGCGTCAAGGCCTATTGTTATGCGACTACAGGAAGCGATCATTCCGAACATCGAAAGCAGATCGAAAGAGAAGCCCCCGTATTTCATGATGCGAGCAGCTGGTCAGCGGAACGTCTCGTCAGCCAAATCATCAACGATGGCATCCACGTCCTCATCAACCTAAACGGCTACACCCGAGGTGCAAGGAACGAAGTCTTTGCTGCACGAGCGGCGCCTATACAGATGGCGTTCATGGGCTTCGCAGGAACACTGGGAGCCGAATGGTGTGACTACTTGCTTGCAGATGACACTGCCGTGCCGCCTGATACACTGCGCCAATGGCGTCGAAACATCACCTTGGAAGATGCTTTAGTAGACGACAACAGTGGGGGCACAGATGAAGACTGGATATACGGAGAGAACATTGTCTTCTGCCGGGATACCTTCTTCTGCTGCGATCACCGGCAAAGCGCTCCCGATTCTCAAGGTCGGCAACCGACCTGGGAGGAAGAGCAAGAGCGAAGATGGGCGATGCGAAAACACATCTTTCCGGACTTGCCGGATAACGCAATCATTCTTGGCAACTTTAATCAGTTGTACAAGGTACGTCACTTGCTATACAAAATCACATTCCCCTAGACTAACATGTCACAGATCGAGCCTACGACTTTTCGCACTTGGCTACGTATCCTCGAGCGCCTTCCCAACGCCATATTATGGCTCCTTCGTTTCCCGGACCTTGGAGAAACCAACCTCAAGCAGACAGCGTACATGTGGGCTGGAGCAGAAGTCGCAAACCGCATCATCTTCACCGACGTTGCTCAGAAGAGTCAGCACATCTCCCGAGCTCGTGTCTGCGATTTGTTCTTGGATACCCCTGAGTGCAATGCTCATACAACTGCTGCGGACGTTCTCTGGTCTGGCACTCCACTGCTCACGCTACCGCGTTACAAGTACAAGATGTGCTCGCGCATGGCAGCCTCTATACTAAAGGGCGCCCTACCCAAGTCTTCTGAGGGCGTACAAGCTGCCAAAGAACTCATTGCAGGCAATGATGAAGACTACGAAGAAAAGGCCGTGCGACTAGGCAGCGACTGCATCTACTATGGTCATCGTGCAACCGGACGACTGAGCCAGCTTCGCCGTATGCTCTACGAATCGCGATGGACCAGCCCACTCTTTGACACCAAGCGCTGGGTCAGAGACCTCGAAGAAGCGTACGAGATCGCCTGGAAGAAATGGGAGAAGGGCGAGGGAGGAGACATTTGGCTGAAGCACCGACAGCCTGGAAGGATAGGGGAGTTGTGAAGCTAGCATACATACATTCTCTGGGGATAGATTTGTGTTTGGCGATGTTTGAATTTAGCGAGCACATAACGCGTTGTTGAGCTCAGATACCCATGGTGGTTTGGACATGTTTCTGGCCACTTAGCACCGTCATTTCTTGGAGTCTTGTGGGAATATTGATTGTTGGAAAGCATCAGTGGTACTTGCCACGGTCGTTGTCTTGATGGACATGTGATGAGCATTTTAGGGTGTTTCAATACCAGGAGAGTGATTGCGTTTCCACTCACTAGTGTTGTGATCAATCGAACTTTTCTTTGTGAGACATCTTACCAGGGGTACGTGAGGTTTCAGCTGTGGTTACACGTACACGCGCCGTCAGAACCAAGCCATTTAGTCCCGACTCGATATCACGCTTATGTCATGTCAACTTGACTCGTCCATCGTCATCGTGAAGCAAGTCACGAACACACCTACAAAATGGCATGTAAAGCACCTTCGCGCCCACGCATACGCGAATCGCGCTGCGCTGAACTTCCCCCCGAAGTCTGGATCAATATCTTCAGTTACCACACCGACGCCGCGCATCTCTGGACATCATGCCGCCGCATATCCTCCACCCTCCGCTGGTGCGCCGAATCCGCCTTCGCCGAATACTTCCTTCCACACATCAACATTGATTTCCAGCTGGAGAAATACAACCTCGGCGGCAAAAGCAAGCGCCCCGAAGTCCCCACCACATTCTCGCGGTTGGGCAAACAGCATGAGAGCGACACCGTGTGGTTCCAAGACAAACGACCGCGAAACACGGTCCAGCAATTCGACAAAATGACGGCTCGCTGGCAAGAAAACGTCACGAACTGGACGCCCGAAATGCCAAACTACACCATCAGCATATGTGGCGCGGTCAACGACACCGCGCTCCCCGGCCTCGCCATCGACGTCGCCAACCGCGAGGTCTCGTTCCAATGGCGCGAGATGCTGCACCTCTTCTACCGCGAACACGCTCACCTGCACGCCCTCAAGCGCCGCTGGCACGCGCAAACCACCGCGCGCATACGCCAGAACAACGCGCGCCTCGCGAAAGGCGAGAAACTCATGCCGGCGGACTACCCACAGCCGTGGGCCGCGGCCGAGGCGGAGATGCGCAAGAGCGTGCGGCGGGCGCGGCTCAAGGCGCATTACAAAGACGACGAGCGCATGGTGTGGGCGATTGAGAGTCTGGGGTGTTTTGAGCAGTGTGGGACGGCGGGGAGGGTTGATCCTGATTTACCGGGGGCGGGGCTGTGGGAGAAGTGGT
>Ga0265780_10002809_pt1 | contig 23363 bp, 27 predicted proteins | sample P1T30metagenome_FD_192432 | JGI IMG/M metagenome (GOLD analysis project Ga0265780, IMG submission 192432) | Plant litter microbial communities from East Loma Ridge, Irvine, California - P1 T30 | ecosystem: Environmental > Terrestrial > Plant litter > Unclassified | place: USA: California... | reverse complement strand
CAGCTCTTCATACATGCTGGCTTCCAAACATCTACACAAGATACACAACACCTTTCATTCTGCTCAACGACTAACATAAAACCATCGCTTGCTAACGCGCAGGATGTTCTCGAAGTTCGCCGGGGCAGCATCTGGTGCTGGGTCGGGAAATGCAACTAAAGATGAAGGAGCTTCACTCAGCTCAGTCCTCGAGACACCAACGCTACGTGTAGAACTGGCACTCTTAGTTCTCCTCTGTATAGATTCCATGCGAGGTGACCTGGTTGCTACTTTTGATTCGAACCAGACACAAGACGCGAAACCTCCAACCACTACTCGGCCACCACCGCTACCGAAGAACCCTTCCAACGACCTCATAAGCATCGACGAGCCACAACACAAGAAACCAGTAGCAGGCGGTGCTTCGAGGATCACACATGGAGAGGAACATGATTCTATGCAGATGCAGGCTCTTAGAAGAAGTGCGCTCAACTTCTTCGACAAATGGCGTGGAGCGGTTATGCTTCGCATTTGCGACGTGCTTTCTGTACGAGGCGAGACAGTACGGCAAGCAAAAGCCAGAAGGAAGCAGAATTTGGACCAAGCGGAGAAGGAGAGACAAGGCACACCGTCGCTCATTGACTTCGAGGAGGATCCTTTTGCGACTCCAGCATGGACAGGAAAGGAGGAGCAATGCGGTCGCTACAAACCCATTAGGACAAGGCTATTGGACTTTGCAGAGCCAAAACGAGTCCTGATCCTTCACTGTCTTCTTCTGCTCTTGCTGAGTTTGGAACACTACCTAGCACATTCTAGAGTATTGCTGTTAAATCTTGCGAGTAGCTTCGAGCTAGAGACAGACGTTCTGGCTGAACATGAGAAGTCAGTTGCGCAAGGGCTTTTGGCTACGGCTGCGTCTCACATGGACGCCGATGTGACCGCTGCAAAACAAGCGTCCAACGATGCCGCGAGCCGAAAGTGGAAAGTCGGGCTTGCCGCGGTCGGTGGTGCTGTGCTCATTGGGGTTACGGGTGGCCTCGCGGCGCCACTGCTTGCCGCTGGCCTGGGCAGTGTGATGGGTGGATTGGGTCTCGGTGTCGTATCGACGTATCTAGGAGCGCTCGCGGGCAGTTCGGTGCTTGTGGGCTCATTGTTTGGTGCATATGGCGCCAAGATGACCGGGAAACTAATGGAGCAGTATGCCCGAGAAGTTCAAGACTTTGAATTTATGCCTGTCCAAGGTATGTGGGATTTTATCGCGGTTTGATTCCATGCTGATATATGCAGATCCTGAACGCCCGTCATTGCAGCGAGAGCAGGAGTGGGCAGATGAGCAAGATGCCCGCGACCCAAGTAAACGGGCTCACCACCGTCTTCGTGTAGCCATCGGCATCAGCGGCTGGCTAAGCTCTTCAACCGATGTCTACCAACCATGGGAAGTTATCGACGCGGAGACCACAGAACCGTTCGCCTTACGATTCGAGCTTGACGCCATGCTTCGACTTGGAAATTCTCTACAGGAAGTGCTGTTCAACTATGCATGGGACGGTCTGACGTACACTGTTGTGAGCCGCACGCTACTCGGAGCACTATACGCTGGTCTCTGGCCTCTCGGGCTCATCAAAGTCGCCAGTGTTCTTGACAATCCTTTCAGTGTTGCTCTAGCGCGAGCAGACAAGGCTGGGAAGGTATTGGCACACGCGCTCATCGACGGTGTGCAAGGCAAACGACCCGTGACCCTTATTGGCTATTCTATTGGCGCCCGTGTCATCTATGCGTGTCTTATCGAGCTCGCGGAGCAGCGCGCTTTTGGACTCGTTGAGTCGGTCGTGTTTATGGGCACGCCGGCGCCATCCGACAGCGAGCAGTGGAGACAGATCCGATCTGTCGTCGCCGCTCGTGTAGTGAACGTCTACAGCACCGAAGACTATGTTCTTGGGTATCTTTACCGGTCAACCAAGCTTGAGTTTGGCGTCTCAGGTCTTGAAGCGGTACAAAATGTGCGTGGCATCGAGAATATCGACATGAGCAAGCTCGTCAGTGGTCATGACCGCTATAAGTATCTCGCTGGCAAGATCCTCGTCAACATCGGTTTTGGCGATGTGAACTTCGACAAAGTTGCGGAGCAAGAACGGGCATTGGAAACTGCAGAGAGAGAGAAGCAACACGTGAAGGAAGAAGCAAAGAAGAGAATCGAGTCGGAGATACTATTCGAGGCACCCCGGCATAGCTCCTTCGGGCCTATACCCAACCTGATTGATGATGCAGATGAAGAAAAGCCTCCGCCCCGAACTCGTATAAACGCACAGCCTGCTCGAGAAACCCCAATTATATACGCACAAAGTAGATCGAAGCAGCAGCCAGCACGGCAAAGGCCGAAAATGGCTCAAAATGCGTCGATACAAGCAGCTATGCCAGAGGCTCCTCGCATGCCACACTCAGCACCCACATCAACATCAGATCCGCTAGGTGCTACGGGACTGATTGAAACGTCCACGCCCGCGATTAGGCAGCCTGGCTTCCCGACAGCCTCTGCTATGAAGAAACAACAGATCCCCTCCAAGCAGATATCAGAACCATCAGCACAATTGCAGCCATTGCGGGTTCCAAAGCCCATACGGGTTGATAGCATTGACGGTCCTATCAGGCTGATCGACTCGACAGTGGCCGCGTCTTCGAATAACGCTTCCAAGAGTGCACACAAACCTGCAACTGCCGTCACAGTTACAGAGTTTCCCGTCCACGACGACGACGATATGGAGAGTGAGATGGACTTTTGCGAAGACGAAGAAAGCGAGATTGGCAGCGAATTTGGCGAGCTGTCCATGGTGGATCCAGTGCCGCTTGATGATTTTGACTACGGCTTGATGTGAAAACTCGGAGACGTAGCACCTCGTATATCTTGTCATGTTTCCAGCTTTGTTTCTGAGTACTGCATCAATGTCGTGAGCTCCGGCACAGGTACATCTAGAGCGCTTAGCTATCTGCAACAAGAAGTGTTCTAGGGCGGCTTAAGGCCGCCGGGTACTCTAGTCTGAAAGAAACCGCCAGGACTGTACATAAGCGCCAGCTGCCCAACGGTGTGCTAGCGTCACAGCTTGCATGATATATGAACCGGGCGTATTGGTGATCCTAGCAATTCAATTAGGCCAAAATAACATCTTCAACCAAGTCCGCCACTAGGCAATCTACAAGCATAGTCATTTCTGCGTTCCAGTGAGACTCAGCCAGTCCACGACCAACCAAAGCTAGTCTTGGAAAAGACGAGTACTACAAGCCCAATTGCCCTGTTACAGAGCTGTACACCTGTCGTCCCTCAAGCCAAGTCTTTAAAACAGTAGCTCCCGCAAATTCCCCTTGACTCAAGTGTCGGTCAACAGCGATGAAGTTTGCCATCTTTCCCTACTCAATGCTACCCTGCATACGATGTCTGCCCACCGCCTCAGCACCTCGCAGCGTGATCATCCGACAGAGCGCTGCAGCAGTGACCTGCTTCTTGCTGATACCTTCCTCAACTGGTCTATGCACCTCCAAATTCTCCACCAGATGTGCCAGTGGATCAAACAAGCTCGGGTTTGGAGTTTAAATCCAGTCCGAGCCAATTGTCATATGCGTGCCTATTGCCAAAATTTCATTGAATGGCCATCTCATTAGATGGGGCGCTGCCTGCACCATTGGAGAGTGCCAGATCGCTGGAGACATCTCAGCGGTGAGTCCAAGGCGTACAAGCCGTGGGATTTTGTCTGGAACACAAATCAGCTTCCAAGCATCACAATCTCCCCATTTCACCACGCGTGGCTTCATTTACCTGGATGAATAGCGTTGCAGTGTGCAATATCGTGCCTCGGACCGTCGGGGTTCTGCTTTCGAACAGCTTCATATGCGTCAAGCGCAAGGCGCACGCTCCCGTCTCCTGCTGCATGAATCTTACATGTCATGTTCTTAGCGTCGTATTTAAGAAGTTGCTCAAGCAACTTGTCTTGAGCAATGATCAGACGCTTGGCGTCAGCATGGCCATGTTCGCCCAGGCTGCATTGAGTGGAATGTGGTGGCAACGGAGCGCCGTCGAGGAAGAACTTGACAAATCCTGTATGTACATGCTTGCTCTCAAAGACTTCTGCGACATTCAGCAGAGCTCACTGGGATTCTTCACTCTTGCCAAGCTTCTCCGGCGCAGCGACAATGTGCGTGCTGATGCTGAGAGGTAGGCGATTCTCGGCCTCCAGCTCACGCACGGCATGGAGATCGACGGTGTTGGGGGAGGACTCCTGCACTGATGTGATGCCATACCGGTGACATTCAGACACGGCGATTTCAATGACGGTCTTGGCGTAGCTGAGAGGAGTGCGCGGCAAGTGTCGCCAGACAAGAGACATTGCTAACTCGGTCATCTCTCCAGTCAGTGTCCCGTCAGGTCTTCGAAAGTACGCTCCCTCAGGCGGGTCCTTGACATTCTCATCGAGGTCCATTTCATGCAGTCCCGCGGTGTTGACGAGAATTCGATGGCAGGAGATCTCCCGTACCATCGCCTGGTTGTCTTGGTACCTACAACTCATCCAGGTATTTTCTTTCAGGAATGCAATCTGCAAAGTTGCTTGTTGAGTAAAAGTTACCGATAGTCCAGTTTCCCATCACATTGGAGTAGACACAAGCACACGACGCTGATTTGATATCACTGGCGAGGTCCTTGTCACGCTCTGCGAGCTGATGTGCACTTCACCAGTGCGTTGGGATCCGACAGCCAAGAGATGAGTGTGCGCGTCGTGAATGCCTAGCGTGACAAACTTCCCTTGTAGTTGGTATTGAACAAGCCGCCTGCTCTGTGCGAGGGTACATATCTCTTCATTCGAGCCCACAGCTTCGAATCTGCCATCGGGACCGACGATGAAGGCTTCAGCCCAAGGTTGTGCGTCGTTTATAGTGTACACATGTCCGTTGACGAAGGCTGTAGCATTTTCCGACCCTTTGGATGAGTAGAACGGAGGTGCTTCCATCTTGGCAGCAGGCGCATGTAACTTTTGTCAAAAAGACAATATGTCAAAGTCAATGATGCGTCGGACAGGCTAGCTGTCTTGACCGATGTAAGCTGAGCTAAAAGATGCTGCAATACTAGATGTACAGTTATATCTATTCACTAACTAAACATGTGAAGTTAAATCTTACTGAGCGAAACGGAAGATCTGGACCTCGATTATCGGTGCTATTCACTAGATGTGCGACCCCCTAAGAGAGGTATTGTAAGAAAATCTATATCGAGTTATGATATACTTAATGATGCTATAAGCAGGCAGCCTTTTAAGTGGTTAGAATTATCTAGTTCAGTCTAAAAGTACAATCTGTTGATAGCTGTCTAGGCTCTCCCTGACGTCTATAAAATACCTGCCAATGAAAGGAAGCGGAGGTCCTCCACTTCCTGTTTGGTCAAAGCTATGGGGGATGCACACATTCCGAATATGATAAACATAGCAGTCGAAATCAAGCATTTGTACAATCGTACAAACATCACTTGTGCTAATTATCAAATATCAAGAAACACTAAAGCAGACTTTGGAGCAAGCAGGTTGGCTTTCTTGGCAATACCGAGGACACCGAATCACCAAAACACCGTAATGCCGACGAACCTAACAGGACGAATATGTTAGCTGAAGTATCTAAACTGATTTGGGCAGAGCTGCAGGATGCTGTGATGCCAAAACAAAACACTATACCTAGGTATGTACGATAAACCTACCCACTGACCAAACAGGTGAGTCTTACCGAGCGGAAATGTGGATACGGTCTTTGGCCGCACTAAATCGTGTGCTACATGCAGTAGCGCAGGATTACGCTAACTCATAGTCTATCATAGTATATTACCATTGTAGTCGACGGAGCGGAGGTGGAATTAAAGGCTGGAAGTCATCCAACCATCATCTTTGAGGTTTGAAGAACCTTATAATGGAGCGGATTAGCTTATATGCATTTGGAAACACTGAACTACCTATGACCACAACCGAACAATTGCATTAGTACAGCGTGGAACTATTAGTGAACACACATCGTAGATATGGTCGCGCGGCAAAGTCTCACTATGAGAACACTGACTCAATCTACCAGCATACCCGAAATTATCCCACATAGTCAGCGTAGGAGAAAGAAGCCAACGTCAACCTCCCAGAAGGCGATACGACCTCAATACTATCGGCACCCTGAACCGGATAGATAAGGCCCGACAACGACGCAACTCCTTCGTCATTCACAAACGTCTCCACCGAGTTGTAGTCGACATAAATCGCGAGTTTGACTGTATTTCCACCAGCAGGATTGACTGCAGTTCGCACAGCATCGTAAGCTTGCTTTGGTCCCGATGCCAAAACATCCGCAGCGGAGCCGTCAGATGCCCTGGCCAGAAATGCCTCGTTCCTGGAAAAGCTGTACCCGATTGTTGTGTTGTATGCTCCATTCGATTTGATGCGAAAGTGCACTTCATCGCCATCGTCGCCGTCTGCCTTGGAGACTGTGGCGCGAATCACGTAGGCACCTCCCGTAAGACCGGGAGGAAGCGATGCCGTTGCCGGATTTGTTGTGATAGACGAGCCGTTCGTTGAGATGGGGCTTTCAAACTTGGCTGTATAGCCTGCTATTGGGACGCTGACCAGGATCGGAGTGCTGCCGATTGTGCGGTACTTCACTTCTCGCACCATACTCAGCTGTCCTTGATACCCGTCATAGTAGGGCAAGGTGTTGGCATACTCCCAGTTGTTCATCCAGGAAATGGCATAGCGGCTACTAAATCTTTTGTCAGGATTCTCCCAGCTCACAGTGGCGTAAAAATCCGGGCCTTCGTCCATCCACCTCGGAGCACTGGTCGTGGCTGTGAAGTGAGTGCCATTCCAGGATCCAGACCAATAAGCTGTGCCTGTAGTCTTTCCAAACCTGTATCCATTAGCACCAGTGGCAAGGATCCATGTGCGTGAGGCGGAGTTGTCGTCGAGTTCGATTTGATACATGTCGACGCACTCGAGTGTGCCTAGGTCAACACCAGAATTGATGGGCGAGAAGCCCGAGACGTAAGCCCAAGTCTTGAGATCGTTTGAAGTGTAGAAGCCAATCTTGCTTCCTTCCGAAAGCGCAATGACCCAGCGACCTGCCGTCTCATCCCAGATGATCTTAGGGTCTCGGAATGCTGGTTTGGCGGCAGCGTCTGGGCTTGGCATCACCGGGTTTCCGTCGTATGCTATAAAAGTGGCTCCGTTATCACTGGAGTGGAAAAGAGACTGTTGTTGGATGCCATCCTGCATCTGAGTGAGGATGGAAACGACGGTGTTTGGGCCAAATCCGGCTGTGTTGGCTGTGTCTATGACAGAGCTACCAGTCTCGATATCTCCCAGCACCATACCAGTCATAGGGTTTGGTTGATACTTGTGGATGACCACACCCTTACGAGTCCAGTCCACCATGTTGGTGCTCGTGACGTGAAACCATTCAGTACCGCCCGCGCCGGGATTAGATTTGTCCCAGTTAGAGTTGTAAAGGTAATAGAGATGCCATTCGCCTCCTGCAAAGACTGGGCGTTGGGGATCATTCAGCCATTTCTCTTCTGGGGTAATGTGGTAGCTTGGTCGCGTCTGGCCAGTGATAAAGGGAGCCACGCTGACTAGCAACAAAAGTGTATGTAGCATGCCCGGCATCGCGACTACAAAAAGGACAATGCGCTTTTCTCAGAAAGACAAGAAGTGATTGCAGGTACTGCTCTTTGCCTTCTTATAAGCTTCTAAGCATCTACGGCTTCTGCTTGATGAAGTTAGCTTCGGTAAAGATGAGTCTATGCATGAGTTCCCGCTTCGAATTTGCATGGTTGTTCGGCACATGAGTAAAGATGCCACTTCGACCAGCCGGGGTAGACTCTACCAAGCACCAAACCTGGCTTTAGAGAATGAATGTCCCCACTTGCTATTCGAAACAAAACATAAACGTGGCATCCCAGTGGCCAGCGGATCAGTATCTCCTATTGAACTACGTACTGCATGGGGATGGGTCAGCCGATCATCGGAGTGCATAGACGAGAGTCAGCGAATTCATCCAAATTTGACAAAATGAACCCTGCTTTTCCGGGGATGTGTGGGGTTGCGGGGAAAATGTCTGCGGGACATGACTCGCAGTAGCTTAAGTCAGCTAGGTAGTTTAAACAACCTACTGTCGTCGTTCGTCATTCCGCAAATCTCTCCGAAGTCTTCGCCAATGAGGGAGTCCGAGGGTTGAAGAGGCATTAACGGTGTGTCATGTGGAAGAATTAGTGCCCCGGGTCGACGTATAAAAACCCAAACGTGAAATTTGCAATGTACACATCGCTCGATTGCCCTATTCCACGCTTGTCATGCGACAGCTACATTTGAATTGGTTCAGTAAGTGGACAAGCGAAGCGGACACTGCCCGCACGCGATTCGTGTAAATGGAAGGGCATCTTCGGTTCTGCCGTAGCCTTTAACACAAACCCGTCCTGTAAAATTCTTCCATACTGCCTGCGTTCCCGCATTTCGATCTAGCGACTTCGAGGTGTGAATGCATCCGGTGTAGAGGACTCCCACCACCACATGTGCATCCTTGTCCTTCCTAATCCCATCTACAACCGCATCATGAGGATGTCGCCTCCTCGACATGCATCAAACGCACAGCCCGTGTGCTGGCCTTCCTTGGGTTCGGCGCTTCGAAGATGGCATCCAGCTCTTCCAAGGTGATGGATTTCGTCTCGACATAGAAGAAGTAGATGAACACGAACTCAAACAGGTCCCAGAAAACGAAGAAGACGTAGAACCAGTAGCCGATCTGCAAAACTTTAGCTAAACACACGCTACAGTCACGAGGAATACTCACATTATTAAGCGCAATCGGTGCAGCGAACGTGTTCACGAACCCTGCGCATCCGGACGTCAATTGGAAGATACCCATGCCCTTCGCGCGCATGTCGTTGGACAGGACCTCGCCGGGGTAGATCGGTTGCATCGAAGTAAAAGCGAGCGCAAAGACCGAGCCAAAGATGTATATGAACGAGATCGAAGCGACGGAAGCTGTCTTGCTGCCAGTGTTGACGAAGTCGGCCGCGGTCCCTGCTGCGATCGCCAGACACACTGCCATACCGACTGTAACACCCATAAGCATCTTTCGGCGACCGACGACGTCGTGAAGGCGCGCGCCGATTATGGCTGGAATCCAGCCACCGATGGCGTAGATGATGTTGAGGAGTAGTTGGGTGCTGGGGTCGGTGACGCCGACGTAGGCCACCAGCGTTGGAAGGTCTGAACAGAGTCGGTAAGTACACTTCAAGTGCAGAAATAAGGAAAAATCTTACAGTAAGATACAACGCTGCAATCATAAGTTAGCCAACCTTGCTTCATCTCGCCTTGGATCGTGAGACTTACTTGTTGCCAGAAAATTGCCCGAACCATGCAAAGGTCATGTTCAACATCATTCGGTAGCGTCGTGCACCCGTCTTGAACAAGTCCCGGACATCGAAGTAAGTCCTCCAAGACATCAGTCCTGTCTCCTGAATCGCGCGGCGCATTTCAGCCATCTCGAGTTCGACCAATGGATGCGTTTCATCTCCGTTTGCGTGAATCGTACCCAAGACCTTGCGTGCCTTTTCAGGTTGATCCTTTGCCATCAAGTATCGTGGCGATTCTGGACAAAGCCATATGAAGACAGCTACAATGGCAGGGCATATCATCTGCAGCCAAAGCGAAAGTCTCCAAGCGAGGATGTTGCCGTCGTTGCCCCAGCGCTTTTGTGAAGCATAGACGACAGATGTGGCGATGATTGATCCCTGGCAAATATGTAAGCACTAAAGATTATTTTGTGAGTGTCGGTCGCACTCACCAGATAATACAATGTGTTGTACATCCCAGCGACAGTACCGCGGTACTGCGGCGGCGCAATCTCAATCAAGTACAACGGTGCGGCGGTTGTTGCAATAGTCGAGAAGAAAGAGAGCAAGAATCTTCCGCCGATGAACGCAGGGATCGTGGGAGCGACAGATGTCACAATGGCGCCAACACAGGTCCCGACACATCCAACGAAGATGGGCCACCGACGACCATGCCAGTCTGATACCCAACAGAAGAAAGCTCCAGTCATCTGACCAATCTGAAATATGGCGAAGACGATGCCGGTACCGCTGTTGCCTTCCTTGGGCAGGTTGTAGTAGGAAGTGTAGCTCGGGACGGCGTTGATGGAGCCCATGAGTGATCCGTCATAACCTGCTTGCCGTCAGTCCGCAGTCCTTCACGATTGTTACGTTCACACAAGACGTACCGTTCATCGTGGAACACAAGTACACCAGCAAGCACACGGCATAGAGATGCAAGGAGCCACGACCCCAAGTGTTGATCGGCTGGTTCTTGAGTATAGTCGTGAGATCACTCTCTATCGCAGTCGTAGACTCGCCATGTTTCTCGGACAACTCCTTTTCATCGTGCATCATGTACGGCTTGTCGGAGCTGTTCATGATCGCGTTTCCGAACGTATGCTTATGGGAATGTCGTCGAAGCAACACGAAATGTGAACAAGTATGTGAGGTATGTCGATCAAGCGGACGAGTACCATATATACATGGTTGATGCCCCTTCAAACTTTCGCATCATTTTTATGTCCGCAAAGTCGAGGATGTGCTGATCGATTTAGGCACGGAATGTTACCGCCGAGCGAAAATCGACGGAACAGGTTTGGCGCTGATGCGATCTCTCGGGAAGCCCGTGGTCACGGATCACGTTAGTACTGTCACCGTGCAAGTGTGTCTGGGGAGGTTGAACTAGAGTAGCGGCTCGTGAAAGGCGTCCAAGCCCAGAGCCAGGGTGCGACATCTTGTACTGCAGAACGATCACTTCTTGGATTGTGGCTTCCACGAGATGAGCTGTAATTCGGTCGCAACTCGGCTGCGGGGAAGTCTAGCATGTCTCTCGTGCCGCCGATTTTGTGGTTCTCTCGTGCGAGCGTCCTAGACCCCTCGTTGGAGCCAGCCCTTCCCTTTTCCAGCACGGAGAAGGCGCCCCGTGCCTGACTCGTGGCAAGGCCTTTGGCGCGAACACACCGCATCTCGTGCATCGTATCCATCTGATACATTCTCACAAACAAAAGCTTGCCGCGGTCTCTAGAGACGAAAGCCTCGTTCACAGATCTCACCCAATCGACTGACCTTGCGCATGCAACTTTACCATTTTCACGGCTATAGTTTTCAATTTCTCTCGCTGTGATGGAATAGTGACTGCGATCGATACTTGGGCGAAGATATTCACGACCATCAGGTGCTAATATGTCAAGAGGATAAATATCGTATTATTTGCCAGCCTGTATAGACTCGATTATCAGTGCCTCGCAACACACTCGAAGGTGGCGTTTGATGCAGGCAACCTTCCACTCATGCTCATGTATATATACAGTCTTCTCTCCACTGACACCATCTAGGTAGTCATTTACCACAAGCCCTGGCTTCTCGATGCTCTCCTGAATCTTCTTGCGCCCTCGCCACCGGCCTGTCCTTCACCACCGGCCTGTCCTTCACCACCAGCCTTGCCCTCACCACCGGCTTTACCTTCGCCTCCAGCTTTGCCCTCGCCGCCAGCCTTGCCTTCACCACCTACTTTGCCAGTACTGCCTGGTACAAGTCCAGCATTCGCATTGCCGGCATTCGCTCCAGCATTCGCGTTACCAGTGTCGGCCCCAGCATTCGCGTTACCAGCGTTGGCTCCAGCATTCGCGTTGCCAGCATTCGCGTTGCCAGTATTCGCGCCAGCATTAGCATCGTTTCCAGCATTAGCATTGCCAGCATCGGCAGCACCACCATTAGCATTGTTACCGGCGTTGGCGTCGTTTCCAGCATTTGCGTTGCCAGCATTGTTTCCAGCATTGGCGCCATTGCCACCATCTGCGTTGCCGGCGTTGTTCCCAGCATTGGCATCGCCGGCGTTGGCGCCACCATTTGCGTTGTTACCGGCGGCGGCACCATTGCCAGCGTTCGCGTTACCGGCATTGTTACCAGCATTGGCGTTGTTGCCGGCGTTGTTTCCAGCGTTGCCCTGGTCACCATTTCCTTTGTCGCCCTTGTTCTTCAAGAAGCCTTCCTGGTCCTGGTTCTGCTGTGCGTTGCCGTCCTTGTCGTTCGGAGATGGCTGTTGCCCGCCATTGCCGGACGCAACCACCTCGAACTTGGTGCAATCATCCTGAGCACCGCGCTGGGCCACAGGCATGTTGACTGGCTGGTGATTACGGGCTGCTATCATGGTACACACACGGTAGATGCCGACGGGGAGACCGTCTGTAACGGTAGCCTTGAGTAGACCCTGGCCGTTTCCATTATCGTCGATGCCCTTGAAGAAGGCAAATTTCGTTGGGTCCGGAGGTGTGGTGGCTTGGAAATTGCCAATGTCTTGAACTGTGACGTGGCAGTGGCCGATGATGTCGCCATTCTGGTTCACGTCTTGTGGAGCAGTGTAGTAGTTGGTCGTGGGGTTGACGAAGAACCCGGCGTCGAGGTGCTGAGTCTGCACCTCGATGTCGAATGTCGTGTCAGAAGGAACTTTGACACCGACTTTGGGTTCAGTGATGACAGCCGTGATCATGTTGGTCTGCGCGGGAATCTTGCCCATCGGTATGCCGTTGCAGGATCCGGTCAAGATCTGCATGCCATTGGTGATTTCTGAGCCCTGGCAGAAATTGATGAAGTTGGCTTTGTCACTGGTCGAAGAGTTAGTGGTGCGATAGATATTGAGGTGTTAGGGACGCTTACACAGCCGAAGGTGCTTGGCCGGGCTTGATGCCCTCGGTTCCAGGTTCCTGGCCCGTGAGACCGCTGGCGGACTGAATGAGGTCGTTGTTCAAGCAAGTCTGGCCACCGTTCTGGCCGCCGTTTTGACCGCCGTTTTGACCGCCGTTACCACCACCATTCTGGCCGTTCTGTTGTCCATTTTGTTGTCCATTTTGTTGTCCTCCTTGCTGACCTCCTCCTTGGCCTCCGCGTTGCTGCCTAGCTACTATGTTGACCTTGTTGGATACATTCACGGCGGCTCCCTCGATGAGACCTGCTGATGCGAGGGACGCAATGAGGAAAACAAGAGAAACCATTTTGAAAATAATGTAAGAATAGATAATAATTGTAAAGAATGTAAGCCGAACTGGTCGGAAGTGAATAGCTTAAAGAAAAGAATGTATGACTAGAAAGGACTGCGAGCTCAATGGGAGGGAAAGCGCGCTCATTTTATCACCGTCTGGCTGCGACATGCAAATGCCCTTGAGGGAGTTTGCTCCGTGATCCCATCCATGGGAAGGCTAGCAAATCCAACATTGTGGTTTTACAACTGCGGCACAGACCGGATCTCGGCTCCGAACTTGGCGTTTACTAACTGGAAGAGGAGATCCTGATCGTGTAAACTTGTGAAACTGGTTAGGCTCCAAACGTCAGAACTGTCGTTTTGCGCGCTAGGTGATGTTGCGACACAACTGAGGCAAGGGGCGACGGTGCATGGCCCGCGATCCTGATTTCAGATTGTGCATTCCGCGAATCAGAAATTCAGAATCTGCCATTTTGCCTGCGAACCGAGCGCTGAATTCTGCATCTACCGTATGATTCTAGCCATTTTGTCAAACGCTCCTTAGGCAGCAGGGGAAGGCATGAACTGGGTAATTTTGGAAGCACCTCCTTTCCTTTGGACTGGCTGAAACTCGTCACGTGGTTGAGTAAGCTTTGCGGAGGTGGACCAACTTCTGGGCTTTTTCTGGGCTCCCGTTGCTTGCCTTGGATCGGCACAATGGATACATGTATTATATGGCAATCGAACATCCATAGAAATGTTTCCCTCGGATTCAGTTTCTTAGCCTTGTGCTGCTTCACTCAAACGGTGGATGAGTTCAAATGAATATTGCACTCACGTTTTTGTCGACGACTCGTACCGAAATCTCCCTCCTGTTTCATTCGCTCAAAATCATAATTTCTAGCGATTATGCGCGATTATCCTTCGTTCGCATCTGGCACAATCTTACGAGCGTACAGAGCTGTGGCGTTTCATTGACACGGCGCAATCTTTCAGGGGCTGTGAAAGCCACCACGCCGCAGTCCGAAATTTGGCCGTGCGGCCGTTGTGGCACTTCTGCAGCGTTAAGCATATCAAGCTAATGCATGTCATCAACGACGAGGCAAGACGAAGAGGTTTTCTCCGTCACCTTCCATGGCCCAGTGCTGTGTGCAGTTTTGCCATGTTGGCTTCGGAAGCGACACCACGACACTGTGTATAGCTTCAGGTCATCACATAGGCTACCTCATACTACGATGTGGTCAGTTTGCATCGTACCTCGAGATGCTAAACTTTCATTACACAGGAAACTAAAAGCCTTTAAGAACGATGGGTCTGTGCTTCAGTCCGACCTTGATTCCAATCTTACAAGCAAAGGCCACTTCTCCGGCACCAGAAAGGTCACTGCTTCTTCCGTCAGAGTTGTTTTCCCTTCAGATCATACGTGAGGAGAAATGTAAAGGATCTCGGTCCTCGCAAGATGCTGACTGCATAGCTTCTCGGGCTTTTTCTGAAAGGTTCAATAGCTTGACGTTGGTCGTTGCAGTACGCAGAGTCAGGGAGATTTAAGTCATGGAAGGTTGAGCGTGGGTACTTATGCAAATGATGGGTTTTGTATACCATATAAGACACCAAGAGCACGTGCGACCTTCCATAGCACAATTCACATCCGATACATATGTAGACAAACGTGACAATAAATCATGCACGCTCTGTTCGAACTCTAGTGCTATCAAAGTACACCAGCCTACATGGTTTCAGTGGCTTATCAGTATGTTGTAATATCAAAAAAGGCTGTAAAGATAAGCCGCTGCCCATAGGGCTACTAGAATATGCAGGCACTCGACTTTTGAGAATAAAGAGGAGCTTTTGCGCTACTTGGCATGTGCGTATCCATCTGCTGAAAACTTGTCATCTGCCTCATACTTCGACCATTCACAAGTACCCAATTGCGATGTTCTCAAAACATATGAGAAAGAACGCGTAGCATATAGATCTGAAATTATAAGTTCATTAAAAGTTCAAAGTTTGGGTAGCTATTCTTATGTACGTAGGTACCTAGGTATGTGATCCGACCTCGAGCAACCACCTACGCACGAGACTCAACACGCTCAGCATCGTTCTGCTTCTCGTACTGGTGCGCAACATCTGTAAGCGCAGGCTTCAGCGCATCGGCCGCCTCGCGTGTAAACTTGCGTGCCGAAATCTTGTGCTCAAACATCAAATCCAGCTCAGAGTACGTAAAGCCCTTGGGCTCAGGAAGACGGAAATAGCCCCACGCAATAAAAAAGAGCGCGATACCGGCCTAAGATGAAGTCAGTGTATGCCTCATATGCAGTTTGTACATGTAATAGCGTACCCAAAAAAAACCACCCTTGGCTCCCCAGTTCCAGTCGTTTTTGCCAACCATCTTAGGCATGATGGTGTTGGTAATGAAGACAATCGAGTTGTAGGATGCGCGGGAGAGGGCGACGGTCTTGACGCGCAGGCGGGACGAGGGAATCTCAGCAGCGAGGGAGTAGCAAATAGGCCCTAGGGATAACTAATGAGGTCAGTCAGGGGTTGGGCAGTGAAGGGGTGAGGAAACTGACCTGGAAGCAGAAAATCATGAGAATAATCAAAACACCTCCTGCAAGACTTGCACTCTTGTTCGTGGGAGGTGCAAGGCCGATGAAGCCAACAATCAGAAGAATGATGAAGATAGCGGAAAGTCCAACGAGGTAGATGGGACGACGGCCAAAACGTGTCATGATCCACCATGCGATGAAGCAACCGACCAAACCCAAGCAGTCTTGACCGATAGTAAGGTGGAAAGAGTCGTCCTGGCTGAGGCCAACACCTTGCATGAATTGAGTGCCGAAACCCATGCTGGTATGATTGTCAGTAAAAACTTCCAACCACAGCTGAATAGAACCTACAATGGAACACCACAGAGTGCCTGAGTGATAAAAGCCATCGCAGATACTTCCGTGCGGTGCAAGTCGCTTCCACGGAACAAGTGCCAGTAGTTGGTGCCAGAACCAACCTGTTTCTCGTACTTGTCGGTAACGACCATCATCTCAACATGAGCATCGAGGTCGAACTCTACACCTTCGGTAGGAGTAGTGATCTTGCTGATTGCTACCTTCGCTTCATCGATGCGGCCCTGTCGAACGAGCCACCACGGAGATTCGGGGGCGAGGAAAGTAGCTAGGATAATGGGTATGGGCCATATCCACTGCAGTGCGAAAGGAATGCGGTAGCCCCATTGTGTCGTATTCTTCATCAGACCAGTAAGAATTCCAGTCGAAAGTAAGCCGCCAATAACTTCGGGGATTAGCCTGAGAAGTTCTACAACACTATCGGCGCATACATACCCCAGCACATGTTGATCCACGACGTCATATATCCTGCGAACTGTTAGCAAGAAGGAACACCTTTCTTTCTGCTTTGCGTACCTCTGAGGTGCGTAGGACAAAGATCAGCAGCGTATGAGATAGCAAGAGTCTGGAATACACCCCATGGCAGACCCTGGATGATGCCACCAACGAGGAACATTTCCAAGCCCGTGGAAAAGAACGGGATGAAGATGGCGCCAACCATGAAAACCATGCTGCCAATCATAGTCTTCTTGTAGCCGATCCACTCGGTGATGTATCCGTTAATGATGAGACCGAGAATGCATCCAACCTGGTTGAATTAGCTTTGTTCGCTCTCATGCTGGAGACATACATACCTGGGTTCCGTTGAGGATGATGGTCTGCCATCGCGATGAGACAATCTTGACGCCATCGGCATCAACCTGGTCGCCGAACTTGTTTCGGAAGGGCTGAAAAGCGAAGAATTTGTTCATCAGGCTTGTATCGTAACCCTCCATGACAACGCAGAGCGAGATGACAAAGGAAAAGACGATAGCCTTCCACCAAAAGCGCAGCGATTGACGAACAGACATGTTGTGCTCATTGTTGATGGCTGCGGTGGTGTCTTCGGCAATGTTCTGGCCAGTCGTAGAGGTGACATGTTCGGAGACATGCCCTTCGGTCTTCTCCATGGTGGCCATGTCAAGCGATGCTCGAGGTGTCTGATGGTCTCCGTCTGACGAAGTGTCGAGATGAGGATGAAAGCAATCTTGTGTGCAGAGATCTGCGCCCTATATATATCTTGATATCGAGTCACCCGAGGCTGGACTCCTTGTCATGCACTCAAGCGTGGCCCGATAGTCTGGACGACCAAGACCCGGTAACTGTCCGAGAAGGGGTAAGACCAGATCTTTGCGGGGTAGCCACATGGCGGGATGTTCATTAGAGGTGCCCATGGGGAAAGGATGCAGTGCTCCTGCTGAAACTGCCCAATGAATTTAAGGCTCACCGCCAAGCTTCGTCACGAGGCAAGTCGCTCCAGAGACTTTTCCTCTGTTTTCCGCCGTCTTCCTCTCTTGCGTTAGCCATAGCTCGTGCGTTTTGGCGGAACCGTTCCTATTTCTGGCGGTTCCGTCCGAACACGAGTCATTTGCCTAGGTGCACTTGCCCCAACCACCGAGTCTCTCCAAGGCTTATCCACTCATCGTATTTACCACTTTTATTCCGCCAGTTTATGGAGTCCTTCTCGAAGCGCAATCATGCGCAAGCCATCAGCTTGTAGCGTTTGTCGGTAGGTGACAAGCTTCCCCACATCCACACCCGACTACCGCTGACCTGGCTGGAGAGCACGCCGTCGCAAATGCATCTACCCAACAGGTCGGCACGCGACCATTTGCGAGTATTGCCTGTCCCATGGTACCGAGTGTCTCCAGGGACCACCAGAAGGCGGCTATTATGCCAAAAGACGAGCAAGACTCCAAGATTTTCAAACAGCCCAAGGCGCAGCTGAGCCCCTTGAGCCACCGCCAAGGCAGCATCATGAAGAACTGCCACCCATTCCCATCAGGCGAGAACTAGTCAATCTGTACTTTGACTACATCCACGATCAGTTCCATTCCATATACCATCGACCATCTTTCATGACAGACGTAGAGCATGACAACGTGCCGGCGATCATTCTCTTCGCCATCTTCGCTTTCTCAGCCAGGTTTTCGACGAATGCAGTCTTTGACGGAACTGATGCAAGAGAAAGAGGGAACGCGTATCGTGTGGCTAGCGAGAGGCTCTTTAGCCTTCGAGAGATCAGTCCTACCACAGTACAAGCCTGCGTTCTACTAGGAGCCTACGCTGCCGCTAATGGAGAGACCGACGTCGAGAACCTTTACTACAGCACAGGCGGGCGCATGTGTTTAGCTCTTGACTTGTCAAACCTGCCAGTCACCAGTCCGATCGAGCGTGAAGTGAATATCAGAACATGGTGGACAATCTGTATGGTCGATGTCTGGTCGTCTACTGCCGTCAAACTGCCACGAATCATGCCAATCGGAAACGCTGCAGCATCACCATTACCTATTGACGAATTTGCCTTTATGTCCATGGGCAATGGAAATGGGGTACAGACAAGCCCGAGCCCGACAACCTTAACCACCCCACTTTTTGCGGAGATGATCAAGTTGAATAGGATCTTAATGAGGATCATAGACTTCAACCAAGCTTGTGTATCACAACATCTCACTGGACTGCCCTTGGAACAAGGCATACTCCAATTATCGAACGAGCTTGACACCTGGCTGGAAGACTTACCGGAGCACATTCGTGATACGCCAGAAAACTTCAAGAACTTTGCGTCAATGGGCCTAGGTCGCATGTTCGTTGCGGTGTACTTGGGATACTATCACTACGGTCAGCTATTGACTTACCAGTTTCTGTCAGCATCGTCAGAGTCTCAAGGGCACTCATCAACCTATGCTGCCGCCTGCAAACACTACGCTGCACGACTTTGCTCGCTCGTGTATCGCTCACACTCAACTCCAGGGAGCGAGGTCTTATACTCAGCTGTCTCGCACATACTCGTCATTGCATCCACAGTACAAATTCATACTCTCCTCTTCTCCGGCGATGAAAGCCAAATAAGAGTCTCAAAGTCAAGATTGGAGCGAAATTTTGAAATCTTGCTCAAATTGCGGACGTATTGGCCAAGTGTAGATGGCGCTATGAGCCGTCTGCGAGCTTTTCACCAAACCTCTCTGCGAAGCAAAGAGACGAGTTTTGTTCTTGATCGATGGCTGTTGCGCTTCCTGGTCCAATTTGCGCCTCACATGGAGCTTGAGCCTAGGGATAATGATCCCGAGTACGAGGCTTTGTTGGCACTGAGTAGACAGTCACCATTATCTTGCTATTCAGGTTTGTCTGTGTAGGCAGTCAGGCGTCCGAAGTCACGAGATTGCCATGGCCGCAAAAGGCAAGACACGCGTAATTGCGTCGAATGTAGTGCTGCGTGATCTCGACTACGACGGAAATCGACTAGGGTCATATCAGCGGTAGGCCATCCTGAAGCTGTACGCAGGGTCTTGCTGTCGCAATCGGATGATGGCGACTCCGTGCACAGCAGGCTACCATATTGCGGGGCATTGGTAGCGTCGGGAAACTGAGGACATTCTGCACGCTTGCGGAGCCTCTCCATTGACCGCCCGAACTCGCGGACTTGGCATCCTGGGATCACGACCCACACGACATGGACACCCCAAAGTGTGCTTAAAACGCTGGAGTGGCGTCTTCGATCCAAGTGCATTCTCGATTTCACAACATGTCATCCTCTCGAAGCAACACTGTCGTCGCGGTGACCGCACTCTTGGGTGGCGCTGCTGCCATCAACAATGGTCTCGCCATCACACCTCCTATGGGCTGGGTACGAGTTCCTAAGCAAACTATTGAATCCTATGCTGATAGCAAAAGAACAACTGGAATGCATTTGGATGCGACGTCTCTGAAAAGTTGCTTCTCACAACATCAGAACAAATCATAAGCCTTGGTCTGCGTGATCTCGGCTACAACTATGTTGTTCTGGACGACTGCTGGCAAGATCCCAAAGGACGAGACAAGAAAGGAAAATTACAGATCAACTACGAGAAGTTTCCGAACGGTCTCAACGCGATCTCAGATCATCTCCACAGCCAGAATTTTAAGTTTGGAATGTACAGCAGTGCCGGCGAGATGACCTGTGCAAGGTTTTGTACGATTCACCACACTCAAATCTTAAGATCAAGTGCTGACAACGAGTAGCAGGATCGCTGGACCACGAAGTCGACGATGCGAAGAGCTTTGCCGGTTGGGGCGTCGACATGCTGAAGTATGACAGTTGCTATCACATGGGACGTGTTGGCACGCCATCAGTATCGTTCAATCGCTTCAAGACGATGGCAGACGCGCTCAAAGGGACCGGAAAGAACATTCTCTTCAACTTGTGTAATTGGGGAGAGGACCTCGTTCATACGGTAAGTGATGGCAGTTATCCAGCGAGATTTTCAGACTGATTCTTCCACAGTGGGGCATGTCCATTGCGAACTCCTGGCGTATCACGGGCGACATCTACGATTCATTCTCTCGTCCAGACGACCTTTGCGGTTGTAACACTGTTGCACCTGGTGATGTAAACTGCGTTGCGCCAGGTACTCATTGCTCGACACTCTTTATTCTCAACAAAGTTGCGCCTTTTGCGGACCGCAGCATCCCCGGCGGATGGAGCGACCTCGACATGCTTGAAGTTGGCCAAGGCGGCCAGACCGACGAAGAGTACAAAGCGCATTTTGCACTTTGGGCCGCGATCAAGTCACCATTATTCCTAGGTAACGACTTGCGAAGTATGCCTGCTTCAGCTCTGACTATCATCAACAACCCCGCCATCCTTGCTCTTAGCCAGGATCCTCATGGTCGAAGTGTGACACGCGTGCGACGCGACACTGAAGGCGTAGCAAAGGATGAGTGGGGCATGGGCGAGACGCACGTCTGGGCCGGCCATCTCCAAAACGGCGATGAAGTTGTCATTCTGCTAAACGCTGGTGGTGAAGACATGGAAATGAGCGTCACACTCGCTGAGATCTTCATCCCTTACGGACCTGGTGGATCCGCGCCACACGTCAAGTACGACTGGGCGATCCACGATCTATGGTTGAACCGGATGTCCGATGCTATTGCAGAGGAACTACTCGCAGCAAAGAAGGAGGAGGAACGAGAGGTCATCTTGAAGAAGGCGAACTGGTACAATGCCACGGAAGTTCCTTACGCAAAGGGCCTGGCGCAGGAGGACCCACGTCTCTTTGGTGAGAAGATTGGCGTTGTCGAGGCTGGTGGTGTGTTGAAGGCAGATGTGAAGAGCCATGCTGCGCGTGTTTTCAGGCTGCGCAGAATTGCGAAGGAGGGGGACGCTTTTGAGGCTAAGAGCATCTCAAGGGAGGACCACGACGAGTTGTAAAGACACACGGTGCGAGATTGCGCAGGCTGCGACCTGGCATCCGTGAGGGAGATTGAAGAGATGTAGATGTTCAGGTCTGTGAATACCATTCTGTGGTTGTTTGAATATCCGACCAGCTTCTAGCTTTACTTCGTGACCCCGGCATATCTAGCTTTCGCTTATTGTTTGCTGTCAAAGATCTACACCGCGCTTACCATTTAAGATCTTACCGAGTGCCCTGCAAGCGGAAGTGTTGTGATCTGTTGCCTTCTCCAAACTGACGTAACATTATTCGAAACAACTTCATTCGCTAGATTGATCGAAAGATATCTCCTACCGTTGGTGTTGGTAGTAGAGTTCCTTTCCTGCATAATACCTTCAGAAGACGTCAATTCCCCACTTGGCAAATTACTTCCTGATTGTAAATGAACGTCTTTACATTCAAATGTCCTGCGCTGTACACGTGAAGAGAACTTCGAGTACCAGGGTTGGTCGATGAAACGTGAATTAATATACTATCTGCCGATTCAAGATCCGAGATGCGTATTCCCCAGAATTTTGCTTTAGCCGCAGACGCCCAGCCTTATCGAGTCCTCGGTAATGGAGACACACTCCAGCCTAACATCAAAATATATGCAGCGGTAGTCCGTGTCGGTGGTTGTGGGAAGATCTGTGGGATGCGTCGGGCGATATAAAGTGGAAAGGTTCGACAAAAGTGTTCAAATTGTTCAACGGCCCTGGATAATACTGCCTAAAACACGAAACCATGGTCAAAGGCCTCCTTATCCCTCTTTTGAGCCTCACATCACCCACATTTGGGCAATTTGTACCCAAGCCGGGTAACTTCCCTGCAAAAGCGGATGGCGACTGTACGTAAGGCCATCGCATGTACATATGAGACGCATGCTCACTTGATACACTTACATATAGATGCAGGAGGCATCTTCAGTATCCCGCTCTCTGAACTGCCCCAATATGCTGGCCCTGGAGGAAGCGGCTCCGAGTCGCCTCAGGGTTCTGGACCCAAAACATCAGGATCTGGGCCATATCCGGCTGTGATGTCGACGGATTCTACGCTGCCCCGTCATACTATTTTCGCTCCAAAGTCGCCTCCAGCTGGAAACATATCCGTTCCCGTCATTGCTTGGGGCAACGGAGGATGCTCGCAAAACGCTGGTGAATATGAGCGCATGCTTGTCGAAATCGCCAGTTACGGATACGTAATCATTGCGGACGGCACGCCCACCGGAGCCGGCACGAGCGGCCAAAGCAAAGTCCAGGACATGCGTGACTCTCTTGATTGGGCTTTTGCTGGCAAGGCGAAGAAGTATGGCAATATCGATCTGACCAAGGTCACGACGGCAGGCCATAGCTGTGGTGGTTTGGAGGCCATGTCGAACGCATACCACGATGATCGAGTTAAGAGGATAATGATGTTCAACATTGCGATTTTCCAGGACAATAGACGTTATCTCTTGCAAGAGATAAAGGTGCCAGTTGCATACTTCATCGGCGGACCAAAGGACATGGGTTACACTACTGTAAGTTCTCCGCGTTTGATGACCAGGGCAGCGTATGCTGATCTTTCCTCAAGTCCGCTAAGGACTATGCCTTGCTCAATACTGGCCTACCGAAGTTGAGGGCTAATCTGGACACTGGACATGGAGGCACATGGCAGGCCACCAACGGTGGTAAGCAAGGTAAGGCAGCAGTCGCTTACCTGGAGTGGCAGTGGAGAGACAATGCAACTGCAAAGGCGTACATTCTGAATGGTGGTCTGGTTAAGGATAACTGGACTGTGGAGCATGCAAACTGGTCGTAAGTTTGGGCCATACTATAGGCTAATATTATCGTTTTCATAATATGTGCACCCCCCTCTAGTCTAGCCACATAGCGAGCAGAAATACCTCTGTACACCTCCGTATGCTCTTGTTAGCATCTTTTAGAGCGAACCAGAAATTTCTACCCACTTAAAAGGCTGTCCGCATATGATATTATACACTACATCATCATTCGTCATAGATATTTATATTATAGGTATTCTAAGGGGGGGGGGGG
>Ga0265780_10002806_pt1 | contig 23374 bp, 20 predicted proteins | sample P1T30metagenome_FD_192432 | JGI IMG/M metagenome (GOLD analysis project Ga0265780, IMG submission 192432) | Plant litter microbial communities from East Loma Ridge, Irvine, California - P1 T30 | ecosystem: Environmental > Terrestrial > Plant litter > Unclassified | place: USA: California... | reverse complement strand
CCGGGGCCTCCTCGTCGGCGACGACCTCGACCAGCGCGACGCGGTCGACGGCGCCCCGCGTCTCGACGACGACGGTCGTGCCCCACGCGACGGCCGGGCACGCGCGAGGGGTGCCGACGGAGGCCGCGGCGACGACGGCCACGCCGACGACGACCGTGAGGGCGCAGAGGCCGCCGACGGCGAGGCCGAGACGGGTGGTGGGGTCGGAGCGCATGCCCCGATCCTGCGACCTCGTGCGCCCGGGGTCGAGGACCGAGGCCCGGTCGTGACCGAGACGTGACGGTGCGGCCGCAGCGGCACGACGAGGCGCCTCGGCCCCGGAACGAGAGAATCCCGCCGGGCCGGAGCCGGGCGGGATTCTCGTGGTTGCTGAACGGTGTTCTGGTGACCGATCAGATCGGTGACCCCAGCGGGATTCGAACCCGCGTTACCGCCGTGAGAGGGCGACGTACTAGGCCGCTATACGATGGGGCCGTTTTTGCAACTCGTCGAGTATGCCACACGGTTCCTCGCCGAGACAAATCGAGCCACGTCCGCGTGTCGGGAGGCGGGCGTAGAGTCCCCGCATGCGCCTCACGAAGCTCGAACACGCCTGCCTGATCATCGAGGAGGCGGGCCGCAAGCTCGTCGTCGACCCCGGTGCCTTCACGACCCCGCAGATCGACCTGCACGACGTCGACGCGATCGTCGTCACGCACGAGCACCCCGACCACTGGACGCCCGACCAGCTGACCCACCTGCTCGAGACGAGCCCCGACGCCGTCCTGTACGGTCCCGCCGGCGTCGCCGCCGCGGCCGAGGGCTTCGACGTCCACGTGGTCGCCGACGGCGACACGGTCGAGGTCGGCCCCTTCACGCTGTCGTTCCACGGCGCTCAGCACGCGGTCATCCACGAGTCCATCCCGGTGATCGACAACGTCGGCGTGCTCGTCAACGGCCGGCTCTTCTACCCGGGCGACGCGTTCACCGTGCCGCCCGTGCCCGTCGAGACGCTCGCCGCACCCGTCGGCGCTCCCTGGCTGAAGGTCTCCGAGGCCATCGACTACGTCGCGGCCGTCGCCCCGAAGCGCCTCTTCCCGACCCACGAGCAGACGCTGTCGGCCGCGGGCCTCGGCATGCACGTCGACCGGCTGCGGGCGAGCGTCGAGTCGGTCGGCGGCGAGGCCGTCGTGCTGCAGCCGCACGAGTCCCTCGAGGTCTGAGCCGCGCTCCCCCGGCTCCTCCGCAGACCAGCGTCCGGTGCTCGCCCGGACGAGGCGACGCCCCCGTGCCGGTCACGGCACGGGGGCGTCGAGGAGGCGCGGCGACGGCTCCGGCTAGAGGGTCACGTCGATCTCGCGGAGCAGCTGGGCGTCGATCGCGACGCGCACCTTCTCGAGGAGGTCGTCGGGCGCCGGGCTGTCGATGGTGAGCACGCTGAGCGCCTGGCCGCCCGCGCTGCGGCGGGCGATCTGCATGCCGGCGATGTTGATGCCCGCGTCGCCGAACTCCTTGCCGTAGACCGCGACGATGCCGGGACGGTCGCCGTAGACCATGACGAGGTGGTGGGCCGCGATCGGCACCTCGACGTCGTAGCCGTTGATCTCGACGATCTTCTCGACCTGCTTCGTGCCGGTCAGCGTGCCGGAGACCGAGATCTGCCCGCCGTCGGCGAGCGACCCGCGGATGGTCAACACGTTGCGGTACTCGTCGCTCGTCGGGTCGGTCAGCAGGCGCACCGTGATGCCGCGCTGCTCGGCGAGGAGGGGCGCGTTCACGTAGCTGACCGACTCGCTGACGATGTTCGTGAAGATGCCCTTGAGGGCGGCGAGCTTCAGCACGCTCACGTCGTGCTCGACGAGGTCGCCGCGCACCTCGACGTCGACGCTCGTGAGGGGCGAGTCGGCGAGGCCGGCGAAGACCTGGCCGATCTTCTCGAGCAGCGGGATGCCCGGGCGCACGTACGGGTCGATGACGCCGCCGGCGACGTTCACGGCGTCGGGCACGAGCTCGCCGCCGAGGGCCAGGCGCACCGACTTCGCGACCGAGACGCCGGCCTTCTCCTGCGCCTCGTGCGTGGAGGCGCCGAGGTGCGGCGTCACGACGACGTTCTCGAGGCCGAGCAGGGCCTGATCGACGGGCGGCTCCGACGTGAAGACGTCGAGGCCGGCCCCCGCGATCTCGCCGGTCGTCAGGGCCTCGTGCAGCGCGGCCTCGTCGACGAGGCCGCCGCGGGCGACGTTGACCACGAAGGCCGTGGGCTTCATCGCCCGGAGCTGCTCGCGGCCGATCATGCCCGTCGTCTCGGGCGTCTTCGGCATGTGGATCGTGACGAAGTCGGCCGTGGCCAGCAGCTCGTCGAGCGAGAGGAGGGTCACGCCGAGCTGCTGCGCACGGGCCGGGGTGACGTAGGGGTCGTAGGCGACGACGTCGACGCCGAAGGCCTGGAGGCGCGCGGTGATGAGCGCCCCGATGCGGCCGAGGCCGATGATGCCGACCGTCTTCTCGTAGAGCTCGACGCCGGTGTACTTCGAGCGCTTCCACTGCCCCTGCGAGAGGGCGGCGTGCGCCGCCGGCACGTGACGGGCCAGGCTGAGGATGTGCGCCACGGTCAGCTCGGCGGCCGAGATGATGTTCGAGGTGGGCGCGTTGACGACCATGACCCCGGCCGTCGTCGCCGCCTTGATGTCGACGTTGTCGAGCCCGACGCCCGCTCGGGCGACGACCTGGAGGGACGGCGCGGCGGCGATGGCCTCGGCGTCGACCTGGGTCGCGGAGCGCACCAGGATCGCGTTCGCGTCGGCGAGGGCCGCCAGCAGCGCGGGACGGTCGGTGCCGTCCACGCTCCTCACGTCGAAGTCGGGGCCGAGGGCCTCGACGGTGGCGGGTGAGAGTTCTTCTGCGATCAGCACGACGGGCTTGGCCACGGAGTCAGGGTCCTAACGAGAGGGTTCAGGGGGGCGCCGCGACGCGCCGTGGGCGCGGCTGCTCGTCACTCTAGCGAGTCGTCCCGTCGCCGAGGCGCAGATGACGCCGGCGGTCGTGGGAGCCCCCGACGCGACCCGCCCCGGGTCAGATGCTGAGGACGTAGGCCGTGATCGACAGCGACACGGCGCCGACGACCGCGAGGCCGACGACCAGCGCGAGCGCCACCTGCCAGAGCGGACGACGCCGGGCCACGAGCAGCGCCCCCGCGTACGCGACCACGGGCAGCAGCACGTTGGCCACGAGCGCGACCCAGGGCGGCGACGCGATCAGCGACGTGGCGCCGGCCTCCTCGTAGATCTCGTTGTTCTGGTAGCGGGCGTCCTGCGGCACGAGGACGAGGTTCGTCAGGGCCTCGTAGAGGTCGTAGGCGAAGAAGAGGCCGACGACGACCGCCAGCACGACCACTCCCGGGCGCGGCCCACGACGGAGGCGCGGCCGGGCGGCGGACTCGCTCGCGCTCATGCTGCCGCCCCGATCACGAGCGGCCAGGGCGCGAGGGCGACCGCACCGACGGCCATGACGAGGAGCCGTCGACCCGACCGGGCCTGGGGCACCAGGAGGATCGTCGCGACGAACCACAGGAGGGGCGCGACGATCGCCAGGAACACCCCGGTCAGCCACAGCGCGGTCTGGACGTCGTCGATCAGGCTGCCGCCGAAGGCGAGCAGGAAGCGGTCTCGGGCGACGATCCACCCGACGCTCGAGAGGAGCGCGACGCCGCCGAAGATCCCGTGCCCCACGAGGGAGGCGCTGCTCATGACCTCGGGACCGGCGTCGGCGACCTCGGCGCCGTCGCCGTCGCGGACGAGGGCCGGGCCCTCGACGTGGCTGGCGTCGCGCTCGTCGCCCCAGCTCAGGGCCTCGTCGGACGCCTCGTCGAGGCCGTCCTCCAGCCCGTCGTCGGGCTCGTCGCGCCGCGTGCCGGGCTCCGTCATGCGGGGTGCTTCGACGAGACCGCCTCCACCAGCGCGGCCGACAGCGGGTGCCCCGCCTCGATGCCGGTCAGGGTCTGGGCCAGCTCGTCGGCCGGGAGCCCGGAGCGCAGGAGGGCCTGCAGCTCGACGCTCTCGGCGTCGTCGGCCACGTCGAAGTCGAGGGCGGCGCGCACCGCTCGCACGAGGGCGTCGGCGGGCAGGCCGCGCTCGGCGAGCTGGGCGGCGGGGCCGACGAAGCGCTCGTGGCGGCTGAGCTTGCGGAGGGGGTTGCGCCCCACGCGCTCGGTCGTGTCGGGGAGGTGCGGGTTCGAGATGCGCACGAGGTTCTTCTCGATGTACGCCTGCTGCTCGTCGGCGTCGAGCTCGTGCTTCGCGACGAGGAGCGCCTTGGTCTCGGCGAGGGCCGCCCGCACCTCGGCGTGCACGGCCTCGTCGGCGAGGGACTCCCGGATGCTGCCGAGGCCCCGGGCGAAGCCGTGGTACGCGGCCGCCGCGTGAGCGGTGTTGACGGTGAAGAGCTTGCGCTCGATGAAGGGCTCGAGGTCGGGCACCCAGCTGACGCCCTGGATCTCGGGACGGTGGTCGCTGAAGGGACCGCTCTCGACGACCCACTCGGAGAAGGACTCGATGGTCACGTCGAGCGAGCCGGCGGGCTGCTCGGGCACGATGCGGTCGATGGCGCAGTTCGCGAAGACGGCGTTCTCGGCCGGGTCGGCCTGGCGGACGGCCTCGGCGAGGGAGTCGGTGGCGTTGATCGCGTTCTCGCACGCGATGACGGTCAGGGGCGGCAGCGCCGCGTCGCGCGCCGCGAGGCCCCGGGCGATGACGGGGGCCACGAACGGCAGGATGCGCGCGCCGACCGCGGTCGTGACGACGTCGGCGGTCGCGATCTCCGCGACCAGCGCCTCCTCGTCGGAGCGGCTGTTGACGGCCCGGTAGCCGTCGACCACGGTCGTGCGGCTGTCTTCGCCGACCTCGTGCACCTCGTACGAGGGCTGGGACTGCAGCAGCCCGATCAGCTCGTCGTTGACGTCGGCGAACACGACCTCGTAGCCGCTCGCGTGCAGGAACTGCGCCACGAAGCCACGACCGATGTTGCCCGCACCGAAGTGCACTGCCTTCTTGCTCATCGCCATGCCCTAGATCATGCCACGGGCCGCCTGGTCGCCCCGACAACGACGACGCCCCCCTCCGGTCGGGAGGGGGGCGTCCTCGGCGCTCGAGCACGAGCTGGCACGCAGCGCTGCCGTCGCCCGTCGGCGGAGCCGACCGACGTCGCCAGCGTGCGTCGACGACGTCAGCGCGCAGCGCTGCCGTCGACGTAGTCGGTGTCGGTCTGCTTCCAGGCGAACAGGGCGCGGAGCTCCTGGCCGGTCGCCTCGATGGGGTGCGCCTCGCCCTTGGCACGGAGCTCCTTGAACTCGGGGGCGCCGGCGTCCTGGTCGTCGATGAAGCGCTTCGCGAACGCTCCGGACTGGATGTCGGCCAGGACGGCCTTCATGTTGTCCTTGACGGAGGGGTCGATGACGCGGGGGCCGGAGACGTAGTCGCCGTACTCGGCCGTGTCGGAGACGCTCCAGCGCTGCTTGGCGAGGCCGCCCTCCCAGATGAGGTCGACGATCAGCTTGAGCTCGTGGAGCACCTCGAAGTAGGCGATCTGCGGCTGGTAGCCGGCCTCGGTGAGGGTCTCGAAGCCGTACTGGATGAGCTGCGACGTGCCGCCGCAGAGCACGGCCTGCTCGCCGAAGAGGTCGGTCTCGGTCTCCTCGGTGAAGGTCGTCTTGATGCCGCCGGCGCGGAGGCCGCCGATGCCCTTCGAGTACGACCAGGCGAGGTCCCACGCGGCGCCGGAGGCGTCCTTCTCGACGGCGACGATGACGGGCACGCCGCGGCCGGCCTCGAACTCGCGCCGGACGGTGTGGCCCGGGCCCTTGGGGGCGACCAGGACGACGTCGACGCCCTCGGGCGCCTCGATGTAGCCGAACCGGATGTTGAAGCCGTGGCCGAAGACGAGCGCCTTGCCCTCGGCGAGGTTGGGGGCGATGTCGTCGGCGTAGACGTGGCGCTGCACCTGGTCGGGAGCCAGCACGACGATGACGTCGCCCCAGGCCGAGGCCTCGGCGGGGGTGTGGACCGTGAAGCCGGCCTCCTCGGCCTTGGCACGGCTCTTCGAGCCCTCCTTCAGCCCGATGACGACCTCGACGCCGGAGTCGCGGAGGTTGAGCGCGTGGGCGTGGCCCTGCGAGCCGTAGCCGATGACGGCGACCTTCTTGCCCTGGATGATGGACAGGTCGGCGTCGTTGTCGTAGACGATCTCAGTCACAGTGGTGCTTCTCCTCGGTTGTCGACGGATGTCGTGTCGGTGGGTCGTGCTGCAGGAGGCGCGGGCCGGGCGGCCCCGCTCCCCTAGTTCTTGAAGACTCGGTCGGTGATCGACTTCGACCCGCGACCGATGGCCAGGAGGCCCGACTGCGAGATCTCCTTGATGCCGTACGGCTCGAGCACGCGGAGCAGGGCGGTGGTCTTGCCCGTGTCGCCGGTCACCTCGATGACGAGGGAGTCGGTCGAGACGTCGACCACGGCCGCGCGGAACAGGGTGACGGCCTCGAGCACCTGGGTGCGGGTCGTGGCGTCGACCCGCACCTTGATCAGCATGTGCTCGCGCTGCACCGACTGCGAGTAGTCGAGCTCGACGATCTTGATCACGTTCACGAGCTTGTTGAGCTGCTTCGTGACCTGCTCGAGCGGCAGCTCCTCGACGTCGACGACGACCGTGATGCGGCTGAAGCCCTCGAGCTCGCTCTTGCCGACGGCGAGGCTCTCGATGTTGAAGCCGCGACGGGCGAACAGGCCCGCGACGCGCGTCAGCAGGCCGGGCTTGTCCTCGACGAGGAGGCTCAGGACGTGGCTCATGCGTGCTCTCCTGTCATGTCTCCGTCACGCGTGGTGTCGGAGGCGCTGGTGCCGGGGGCCTCGTCGTCCCACTCGGGGGCGAGGGCGCGGGCGTGCTGGATCTCGGAGTTCGAGACGCCCTGGGGCACCATCGGCCACACCATCGCGTCGCGGCTCACGACGAAGTCGATGACGACCGGGCGGTCGTTCGTCTCGAGCGCGAGCTGGATCGCGGCGTCGATCTCGTCCTCCTTCGTGACGCGGATGCCCAGGGCGCCGTAGGCGTCGGCGAGCTTGACGAAGTCGGGCACCATGCGGGTCTCGTGGCCCGTGTTCAGGTCGGTGAAGGAGTGCCGGCCCTCGTAGAAGAGGGTCTGCCACTGCCGCACCATGCCGAGCGACGAGTTGTTGATGATGGCGACCTTGATGGGGATGTCGTTGATGACGCAGGTGGCGAGCTCCTGGTTGGTCATCTGGAAGCAGCCGTCGCCGTCGATCGCCCAGACCACGCGGTCGGGCTCGGCGACCTTGGCCCCCATGGCGGCCGGGACCGAGTAGCCCATCGTGCCCGCGCCTCCCGAGTTCAGCCAGGCGTGCGGACGCTCGTACTGGATGAACTGGGCGGCCCACATCTGGTGCTGGCCGACGCCGGAGGCGTAGATCGCCTCGGGGCCGGAGAGCTGGCCGATGCGCTGGATGATGCCCTGCGGCGACAGCAGCCCGTCGTCGGGCTCCGTGTAGCCGAGCGGGAACTGCTCGCGGAGGCCGTCGAGGCGCTCCCACCACGCGGCGATGTCGGGAGCCGTGCCGCCGGTGACCTCGGCGAACGCGCTGGCGAGGTCGGGGATGACGACCTTGGCGTCGCCCACGATCGGGACGTCCGCGTACCGGATCTTCGAGATCTCGGCGGGGTCGATGTCGACGTGGACCACCTTCGCACCGGGCGCGAAGAGATCGGCCTTGCCCGTGACGCGGTCGTCGAAGCGCGCGCCGAGGGCGACGATGAGGTCGCTCTCCTGCAGGCCGAGGACGGCCGGGACCGTGCCGTGCATGCCGGGCATGCCGAGGTGCTGGTGGTGCGTGTCGGGGAACGCGCCGCGCGCCATGAGCGTCGTGACGACCGGGGCGCCCGTCAGCTCGACGAGGGCACGGAGCTCGGCCGACGCGCCGGCTCGGATGACGCCGCCGCCCACGTAGAAGACGGGCCGCTCGGCGTCGGCGATCATCTGGGCGGCCGCGGTGATCTGCTTGCCGTGCGCCTTCGTCACCGGCCGGTAGCCCGGCAGGTCGACGACGGGCGGCCAGACGAAGGGCGCCTTGTTCTGCTGCGCGTCCTTCGTGATGTCGACGAGCACGGGACCGGGCCGACCCGTGCTGGCGATCTGGTACGCCGCCGCCAGGGTCGCCGGGATGTCCTCCGGCTTCGTCACGAGGAACGAGTGCTTCGTGATGGGCATGGTGATGCCGACGATGTCGGCCTCCTGGAAGGCGTCCGTGCCCATCAGGGTCGAGAAGACCTGGCCGGTGATCGCGAGCATGGGCATGCTGTCCATGTAGGCGTCGGCGATGGCGGTGACGAGGTTCGTCGCCCCGGGGCCGGAGGTCGCGATGGCGACCCCGACCCGGCCGGAGGCGGCGGCGTAGCCCTCGGCCGCGTGGCCGGCTCCCTGCTCGTGCCGCACGAGGATGTGCCGGATCGCCGTCGAGGCCATCAGCTCGTCGTAGAACGGGATGATCGCACCGCCCGGGAGCCCGAAGACGTCGGTGACGCCGAGGTTCTCGAGCGACTTGAGGATCGCGCCGGACCCGGTCAGGATCTCGGGCTGCGGCGCGCTCTCGGCGCCGGGGCGGGCGGCCGGACGCGCAGCGGCGCCGGGCAGCGGGGTCGTGTCGTGGGGCATCGGTGCCGGTTCCCTCTTCGTGGGTGGTGAACGGTGGTGACGGGTGTCGGCCGACGACGAGCCGCTGCCGGGCCGCGGGCGGCCGACGGGAGCGTCGTGTCAGTAGGTGACGGCGCCCTCCGCGGCGGAGCGGACCTGGCGCGCGTACTTGGCGAGGACACCGCGGGTGTAGCGCGGGGGAAGAGGAGCCCAGCCGTCACGGCGGGACTCGAGCTCAGCTGTGTCGACGAGTAGGTCGATCGAGCGAGCGGCGATATCGACCCGAATCAGATCACCATCGCGCACGAAGGCGATCGGACCTCGGTCGACCGCTTCGGGTGCTATGTGGCCGATGCACAGGCCGGTTGTGCCGCCTGAGAATCGTCCGTCCGTCAAGAGTAGTACATCTTTGCCGAGCCCTGCGCCCTTGATGGCCGCGGTGATGGCGAGCATCTCGCGCATGCCCGGGCCGCCCTTCGGCCCCTCGTAGCGGATGACGACGACGTCGCCGGCCTCGATGCGCCCCTCGGTCAGGGCGTCCATCGCGCCGCGCTCGCGTTCGAAGACCTTCGCCGGCCCCTCGAAGACGGAGGCGTCGAAGCCGGCCGTCTTGACGACCGCTCCCTCGGGGGCCATGGAGCCGCTCAGCACGGTCAGGCCGCCGGTCGCGTGGATGGGGTCGTCGAGGGTGCGCAGCACCTCGCCGTCGAGCGGGGCGGGCGCGATCGCGGCGAGGTTCTCCGCGACGGTCTTGCCGGTGACGGTCAGGCAGTCGCCGTGCAGCAGGCCCGCGTCGAGCAGCGCCTTCATCACGACGGGCACGCCGCCCATGCGGTCGACGTCGTTCATCACGTACTTGCCGAAGGGCTTGAGGTCGCCGATGTGCGGGACCTTGTCGCCGATGCGGTTGAAGTCGTCGATGGTGAGGTCGACCTCGGCTTCGTAGGCGATCGCCAGGAGGTGCAGGACGACGTTGGTCGACCCGCCGAAGGCCATGGCCACGGCGATGGCGTTCTCGAACGCCTCCTTCGTCAGGATGTCGCGGGTCGTGATGCCGAGGCGCAGCATGTTCACGACGGCCTCGCCCGAGCGGTGGGCGAAGTAGTCGCGGCGGCGGTCGGCGGAGGGCGGCGAGGCCGAGCCGGGCAGGCTCATGCCGAGCGCCTCGGCGACGCTCGCCATCGTGTTGGCCGTGTACATGCCGCCGCAGGCGCCCTCGCCGGGCACGATCGCGCACTCGATCGCCTTGAGGTCGGCGTCGCTGAGGGCGCCGGCCTTGTGAGCGCCGACCGCCTCGAACGAGTCGATGATGGTGACGTTCTTCTCGGTGCCGTCGCTGAGCTTCACCCAGCCGGGCGCGACGCTGCCCGCGTAGAGGAAGACGCTGGCGAGGTCGAGGCGCGCCGCGGCCATGAGCATGCCGGGCAGCGACTTGTCGCAGCCGGCGAGCAGCACGGAGCCGTCGAGGCGCTCGGCGTTCATGACGACCTCGACGCTGTCGGCGATGACCTCGCGCGAGACGAGGGAGAAGTGCATGCCCTCGTGGCCCATGGAGATGCCGTCGGAGACCGAGACCGTGCCGAACTGCAGCGGGTAGCCGCCCCCGGCGTGCACGCCCTCCTTGGCGCCCTGCGCCAGGCGGTCGAGGGAGAGGTTGCAGGGGGTGATCTCGTTCCAGCTGCTGGCGATGCCGATCTGGGGCTTCTCCCAGTCTTCGTCGCCCATGCCCACGGCACGGAGCATGCCCCGCGACGTGGTGGCCTCGACGCCGTCGGTGACGACGCGGCTGCGCGGTTTGATGTCGATCCCGGGCTGGGTGTCCTTCACTGGCATGGGTCGAGTTTAGGGCCCGCCGCCGACGCCGCGGCCCCATGTGTCGGGGTCAGTCCAGGCCGGGGTCGGCGTCGTGGTGCCGACGCTCCTGGTGCTCGCGTTCGCGGGCGGGGTCGTCGTGGGCCTCGTCGTCTCCCTCGGAGTCGTCGAGGCCGTCCAGCCGCTCGATCTCGACGGCCAGCACGTCGGCCGAGCCGACGGGCAGGGCCGAGGTGTCGACGTCGGCGAGCGACTCGCCGTCGCCGACGAGCTCCTCCCCCGCCCGGGCCACCGCGTCGTCGAGCTCGTCGACGACCAGGAGGTCGCGTCGCAGGTCGCCGTTGCGGTAGCCCGCCCGGCCGATCATGTGCGCGGAGATCGGCGCCGTGAGCATCTGGAAGAGCAGCACCACCAGCAGGGAGGCGACGGTCGCCAGGGTGTGCTGGTCGAGGGCGATGGCCGCCAGCATGAGGATCAGGCCGAAGATCTGCGGCTTCGTGGCCGCGTGCATGCGGGAGAGGGCGTCGGGGAACCGGAGGAGGCCGACGCCGGCCGCCGCGGAGAGCAGCGCCCCGGCGACGAGGAGCACCGAGCTGGCGACGTCGTACGCGGTCTGGCTCATGACGGGTCCTGCCTCGACACGTAGCGGGCCACGGTGATCGACCCGAAGACGGCGGTCAGCGCCAGCACGATGATCACCGGCAGCGTGCGCGTGTGGTGCCCGAAGACCATGTCGGCGGCGAGCACGCAGATGAGGGTCGTGAGCAGCATGTCGCTCGCGATCATGCGGTCGAGGATCGAGGGGCCGCGCACGATGCGCCAGACGGAGGCGAGGGCGGCGAAGGCGAACAGGATCCCGACGATCCACTCGACGGCGATCACGAGGCTGCTCCCTTGTCTTTCTCGTTGACGGCCCTGCCGTGCGTCGTGGGGTCGGTCGCCGGGTCGTCGGTGGCGGGGGTGCCCTCGGCGATGCGCCGCAGGTCGTCGGCGCTGCCGAGCGCCCGCGCGATGCGCCGCTCGAAGCCGAGCACGGACGCCCGGACCTGCTCCACGCCCTCCGCGTCCTCGACGGCGAGGGCGTGCATGTAGAGGATCGACCGCTCACGGTCGGCCTCCACCACCAGCGAGCCCGGCACGAGCGACGCGGCCTCGGCCACCAGGGTCATGACGAAGTCGGAGCGGGTGTGGAGCTGCACCGCCACGATCGCGTTGCTCGTGACGCCGCGGGGGCGCACGGCCTTCCAGGCGACCTCGACGGAGGCGACGACCAGGTCGAACAGGAACCGGCCGAGGAAGACCAGCGCCCAGCGCACGTCGAACCGCCCGCTCAGCTCGACCGGCGGCAGGAAGAAGACCCGCGTCACGAGAAGGGCCACGAGCACCCCGGTGACGGCCGAGAGCACCGTGAGCTGGTTCCAGAGGAACATCCACAGCACCACGAGGCCGACGAGCAGCGGCAGCTGTCGGAGCAGGCTCCGCCCGATCTCGTGGGCGGACGGGCGCGGGGTCACGGCGTGCCCTCCTGGTCTTCCGAGGCGGTGTCGCCCTCCCCGCCGGGGAAGACGAGCTGCACGTACTCGTTGGAGCCGTAGACCCGACCCGCCGCACGCTCGGCGACGGCGTACAGGGGCCCGGCGGCGACGGTCAGCACCAGCGACACCAGCACCATGCCGGCGGTGGCGCCCACCATGGTGCGCGGGTTCGCGCGGCGCTTCTGCACGACGGTCCGGCCGGGGGCCTCCTCCAGGCGCTCGGTGAGGGGCGACTCGTGGTCCTCGACGTCGGCGCCGGGTCGCCAGAAGGCGAGGTTCCAGGCGCGCATGAGCGCGTACAGGGTCAGCAGCGACGTGAGCGCCCCGGCCCCGAGCAGCACGTACACGAGAGGGTCGTGGAGGCGCGCGCCGGCGTCGAAGAGCGCCACCTTGCCGATGAAGCCGGAGAACGGCGGGATGCCGCCGAGGTTGAGGGCCGGGATGAAGAAGAGCACGCCGATCACCGGCGCCGCCTTGAGGAGCCCGCCGAGCCTCAGGACGGAGGCGGTGCCTCCTCGTCTCTCGATCAGGCCCGCCCCGAGGAAGAGGGTGGTCTGCACGGTGATGTGGTGCACGACGTAGTAGATCGTCGCGGCGAGCCCCTCGACCGTGCCGAGCGCGATGCCGAAGATCATGTAGCCGATGTGGCTCACCAACGTGAAGGAGAGCAGGCGCTTGATGTCGGCCTGGGCCACTGCGCCCAGGATGCCCACCACCATCGTCAGCAACGCGATGATCAGCAGGTAGACGTTGACGTTGCTCTCGACGAAGAGCACCGTCTCGGTGCGGATGATCGCGTAGACGCCGACCTTCGTCAGCAGGCCGGCGAACACGGCCGTCACCGGAGCCGGCGCCGTCGGGTAGGAGTCCGGCAGCCAGAACGACAGCGGGAAGATGGCGGCCTTGATGCCGAACGCCGTCAGCAGCATCACGTGGATGATCGTCTGGACGTCGGGCGGGATCGTGTCCATCTTCTGGGCGATGTCGGCGATGTTGACCGTGCCGAGCGCGCCGTAGATCATCGCGATCGAGGCGAGGAAGAGCACGCTCGACAGGAGGCTGACCACGATGTAGGTGACGCCGGCCCGGATGCGCTGCTCCGTGCCGCCGAGGGTGATCAGCACGTAGCTCGCGATGAGGAGCATCTCGAAGCCGACGTAGAGGTTGAAGAGGTCGCCCGCGGCGAAGGCGTCGAAGACGCCCGCCGCGAGGATGAGGTAGGTCGGGTTGTAGATCGACACCGGTGCGTCGCCGTCGCCGTCGGCCGATCCCTGGCCGACGGAGTACACGAACACGGCCAGCAGCACGATCGACGAGATGACGAGCATCAGCGCGGCGAGCCGGTCCACCACGAGCAGGATGCCGAACGGCGCCTCCCACCCGCCGATCTGCACGGCGATCGCTCCGTCGCGGTCGACCACGACGAGGAGCACGACGCTGATCACGACCACGATCGCCAGGGCGGCGATCGAGAGGACGGCCTGCAGCCGGGGCCGGCGCGTGGCGATCAGGGCGGTGGCGGCGCCGAGGAGGGGCACCAGCACGACGAGGGGGACGAGGAAGTCGACGGTCACGGTCGGCCTCCCTTCGGCCCGGCGGGGCGGTCGTCGTCGTCGGTGCGGTAGCGGCCCACGTCGTGGGCGCGCTCCGGGTGGAGCGGGTCGTGGTGGGGCGCGTGCTCGGGATCGGCCAGCGGCACGTTCTCGCGCGGGGCGTGGTCCCACGCGTCGTCGTCGTCGGGGTCGTGCGGGGACTCGGGCACGGCGGCCTCGGCTCGGGAGCCGAACTCGGTGTCTCCCCCGGCCTCGTCGTCGCCGTCGCCGCGCTCCGCCTCCTCCTCGGTGGGCACGCCGCGGATGCCGATCTCGAGGTCCTCGAGGTCGTCGGCCACGTCGTCCTCCTGCGCGAGCCGCCAGGAGCGGTAGATGAGGGCCAGCAGGAAGGCCGAGACGCCGAACGTGATGACGATGGCCGTGAGGACGAGCGCCTGCGGGAGCGGGTCGGCGAAGGACGACTCGGGCACCTGGCCGTCGGCGATCGGGGCCTCGCCGCTCCGGCCCGACATCACGAGGATGAGGATGTTCGTCGCGTTGCCGACGAGCAGGAAGCCGAGCAGCACCCGGGTCATGCTGCGCTCGAGCATGAGGTAGATGCCGCAGGCGTACAGCGCGGCCATCACCACGATCAGCACGAGGGAGACGCTCACGAGGCCGCCCCCTGCTTCGTCGTCGCCGTGACCGAGGCGTCGCCGCGGTCGTCTTCCTCTTCTTGGCGGTCGACCTCCGCCCCGAGGCTCCGGAGCACGTCGAGCACGAGCCCGACCACCACCAGGTACACCCCGATGTCGAAGAAGGTCGACGTGACGAACTCCACGTGGCCGAGGAGCGGGAGCTCGCCCTCGACCCACGTCGACGTCAGGGCGTCGGCGCCGAGGAAGAGCGGCACGACCGCCGTCGCGACGATGACGAGGAGACCGCTGCCGAGCACCTTGCCCGCGTCGAGCGGAGCCGCGGCGCCGAGCTCGAAGCGGCCTCCTGCGAGGTAGCGCGCCACGAACGCCATGCCGGCGACGAGTCCCCCGGCGAATCCGCCGCCCGGCAGGTTGTGGCCGGCGAAGAGCAGGTACACGGAGACCACGACGATGGCGTGGAAGAGCAGCCGCACGACGACCTCGAGCAGGATCGAGCGGTTCTGCGGAGCGAGCTTGCGGCCGGCGAGCAGCCACGCTCGTCGATCGCCCTCGACGTCGCTCACGTCGGACGGCGACGGGGTCGCGTCGCCCTCGGGCAGCCGGGGCGCGGGCTCCCTCTCCGGACGCACCCGGGCCAGGAAGCGCTGGGCCCGGCTGCGGCGGGCGGGCCGGGGCAGCATGTCGGTGCGCGAGGTGAGGAACACGAGGCTGGCGACGCCCGTGGCGGCCACGATGAGCACGCTGATCTCGCCCATGGTGTCCCACCCGCGGATGTCGACGAGGGTGACGTTGACGACGTTCTTGCCGTGCCCGCCGGTGACCGCGAGGTCGGGGAAGGCGCCCGAGATGGTGGCGCCCTGGCGGGCCCCGAGGGCGACGACGGCGATCGCGGCCATGACGCAGCCGACCGAGATCGCGATCACGGCCCGCGCTGCCCGGTGCGTCCGCCCGTTGCGGTCGCCCAGGCGGGCGGGGAGGCGACGCAGCACGAGCACGAAGGCGATCAGGGTGATGGTCTCGATCAGCGCCTGGGTCAGCGCCAGGTCGGGCGCGCCGTGCAGCGCGAACAGGGCCGCCATGCCGTAGCCGGTCACGCCGACGAGCACGACCGCCTGGAAGCGCTTGTTGGACCGGGCGGCGGCGACCGCGCCGATCACCATCAGCCCGCCCACCGCGAGCTGGGCGGGGTAGTCCCAGATCTCCGCCGTGTCGGGCCAGGTGCGGTTGAGCGACAGGGTGACGACCGACGAGGCGACGAAGACGACGAGGATCGTCGAGAGGTAGAAGGGCAGCGACCCGCGCTGCGTCGCCGCGGTGGTGCGCGAGGCCGTGCTGTCGATCGCCGTCATGATGCGGACGTACCCGTCGGAGGCACGGGGCAGGAACGACGCCGCCTTCTGCAGGCGCGCGACGGGCTCCCGCTGCCAGAACATCGCCGCGCCGAGCACGAGGCTCAGCACCGTCAGCCCGAGCGCCGGCTCGAGGCCGTGCCAGAGCGCGAGGTGGTACGGGCCGTGCTCGCCCTCGACCGCCGGCAGCGTGTCGGCGTACAGGGCCAGGGCGTGGTCGACCGGCGTGGCCGCGAAGCCGAGCCCGAGGCTGAGCAGCGCCAGGACGGCCGGCGAGACGAGGAAGTCGACGTGCTCCCTGACGAACTCGACCGGCTCCACGCCGCGCTTGCGGGCGAAGGCTCCCCAGAGGAAGCGCAGGCTGTAGGCCGTGGTGAGCACGGAGCCGAGCACGACGCCGACGAGGGCGACGAGGCCCCAGGCGCTGCCGTGCTCCGCGTCGGTCAGCAGGGCCGAGAGGACGGCCTCCTTCGCGACGAAGCCGAAGGTGGGCGGCACCCCGGCCATGGAGGCGAGAGCCACGATCGTGATCACGAGGAGGAGCGGGGCCTGTCGGCCGAGCCCGCTCAGCTTGCGGAGGTCGCGGGTGCCCGCCCGGTGGTCGACGATGCCGACCACCAGGAACAGGGTCGCCTTGAAGAGCGCGTGCGCCAGGAGGAGCGCGAGCCCCGCGAGGGCGGCGTCGCGGGTGCCGTAGCCGACCACGATCGTGAGGAAGCCCAGCTGGCTGACCGTGCCGTACGCGAGCACCAGCTTCAGGTCGTGCTGCCGGAGGGCCCGGTAGCCGCCGAGCAGCATGGTGACGACGCCGACCGTGACGACGATCTCCTGCCAGCCCGGCGTGTCGTGGTAGCCGGGGGCGAGGCGCGCCACGAGGTAGATGCCGGCCTTGACCATGGCGGCGGCGTGCAGGTAGGCGCTGACCGGGGTCGGCGCCGCCATGGCCGCGGGCAGCCAGAAGTGGAACGGCACGAGGGCCGACTTGCTGAGGGCGCCCACGAGCACGAGGACGATCGCCACCGTGACGACGGTGCCCGACGGCGGCGACGCGACGAGCTCGGCGAGCGACGACGTGCCTCCGGCCACGGCCAGCAGCACGAGGCCGACGAGCATCGCGAGCCCGCCGGCGGTCGTGACGATGAGCGCCTGCAGGGCAGCGCCGCGGCTCGGCTGCTTGGACGTGTAGTGGCCGATCAGGAGGTACGAGAAGACGCTCGTGGCCTCCCAGAAGACGAAGAGCACGAACACGTCGTCGCTCGTGACGAGGCCGTACATCGCCCCGGCGAACGCGACGAGGATCGCGGCGAAGCGGGCGAGCGACTCGTCGCCCCGGCGGAAGTAGCGGGCGCAGTAGAGGAGGACCAGGCCGCCGACGCCCGTGACGACGAGGGCGAGCACCCAGGCGAGCACGTCGACGCGGAGGGTGAGCGTGATGCCGAGCTGCGGGATCCACGGCACGGACTCGACGAGGGTCTCGCCGGCCAGCACGGCGGGCCCCTGGAGGGCCGTCCAGACCATGACCGCGAAGGGCACGACGGCAGCCACGACGAAGAGCCGGGTGCCGAGCCGGCCGCCGAAGGCGACGACGACGGAGGCGACCGCGAAGGCCAGGAGTGCGACGATCACGAGGGGCACCTCCGTCAGGCTGTCGAGTCCGTCCTGCGCCCCGGAGCGGGCGGGGACGGGGAGTCGGGCGGAGAGTCCACCCTACCTGTCGGTCACCTGTGAAGCCCGTCCGCGCCTCCTGCGGGGGCTACGATCCGCCCCCGCCGCGGGGCCCCTCAGGCGTGGCCGAGGTGGTCGCGCAGGTCGGCGAGCTCGGTCAGGAGCCGGGCCACCGCCTCCGGGTCCGCCACGCGGTGCGCCGCGCTCGTCTCGGCGGGCCCGACCTTGACGCCGACGTCGCCCTCGCCGAGGGAGCGCAGGGCGTCCTCGTCGGTGACGTCGTCGCCCGCGTAGAGGACGGCGGTCGCGCCGAAGTGCTCGCGGAGGCGCGCGACGCCGTCGTCCTTGCCGGTCGGCCGGACGGCGTACTCGCGGACGTTCTTGCCCTCGCGCTCGTGCACGCCGGGGACGTCGCGGAGGCGCTGCTGGACCGCGTCGCGCACCTCCGCGGTCGTGGCCTCGTCGGCGAGGCGCGTGTGCAGCGCCAGGCCCGCGGGCTTCTCCTCGACGTAGACGCCCTCGCGCCCGTCGGCCGCGCCGTGCAGCGCGTCGGAGATGACGACGCGACGGGCCGCCTCCTCCTCGGTCAGCGTCGTGGTCTCGCCGTCGATGCGCACCTCGATGCCGTGCGACCCGACGAGCACGACCTCCTCGGGCACCTCCGCGATGCGGAGCAGCGACGAGATGTCGCGGCCCGAGACGAGCGCGACGGTGGTGCCCTCCTGCGCGACCAGGCGGCGGACGGCGTCGACGGACTCGGGCAGGGCCCGCGCCTCCATCGGGGCGTCGACCTCGGGAGCCAGCGTGCCGTCGAAGTCGAGGGCGACGAGGAGGCGCGGCGTCGTCGCGAGACGGCCGAGCGCGTCGGACAGGGCGCGCTCGGCGGCCTCGCCTGCGGAGCCGTCGCGGCCGGTGGTCAGGTCGTCGGTGGCCAGGTCGTCGGTGGTCAGGTCGTCGGCGCTCACGCGTCGTCCCCCTCGGTCTCGGCGTCGGCGTCGGCCGGCTGGGTGATCTGCTGGCCGGGGCGCACGTTCTCGAGCGCCTGCAGGAACGAGGCGCTCCACGCCTCCACGTCGTTCTCGAGCACGCGACGGCGCAGCGACCTCATGCGGGTGGTGCGGTCGCGCTTCGGCATCTCGATGGCCCGCATGATGGTGTTCTTCAGCCCGCCGATGTCGTGCGGGTTGATCAGCAGGGCGCTCTTCAGCTCGTCGGCCGCGCCGGCGAACTCGCTCAGCACCAGCACGCCGTCGTTGTCGCGCCGCACCGCGACGTACTCCTTCGCCACGAGGTTCATGCCGTCGCGGAGGGCCGTGACGAGCATGATGTCGGCCGCGAGGTAGAGCGCCACCATCTCCTCGCGCGGGTAGCCGTGGTGGTGGTAGCTGATGGCCGTGTGGCTCATCGTGGCGTAGTCGCCGTTGATGCGGCCGACCGTCAGCTCGATCTCGTCGCGCAGCGTCTTGTAGGTCTCGACGCGCTCGCGGCTCGGGCTCGCGACCTGCACGAGGGTGGCGTCCTCGACGCTGAGCCGGCCGTCGGCCAGCAGCTCGCCGAACGCCTTCATGCGGTGGCGGATGCCCTTCGTGTAGTCGAGGCGGTCGACGCCGAGCATGACGGTCTTCGGGTTGCCGAGGCCCTCGCGGATCTCCCGGGCGCGGGCCTGGATCTCCGGCCGGGCCGCGAGTTCTTCGTAGCTCGCCGCGTCGATCGAGATCGGGAAGTGCTTGGCCAGCACCCGACGCACCTTGCGGCCGCGCCGCGACACGACCGCGTCCTCGTCGTCGACCGGCACCTCGACGTACGGGCGGGTCGTGGAGTAGCCGAGCAGGTGGCGCACGGCACGGGAGAAGTTGGAGGCGTCGTCGCCGCGCTGGAAGCCGATGACGTCGGCCCCGAGCAGCCCCTCCAGGATCTGCTTGCGCCACGGGAGCTGGGAGAAGATGCCGAGCGGCGGGAACGGGATGTGGTTGAAGAAGCCGATCGTCACGTCGGGACGGGCCTCGCGCAGCATCTTCGGCACGAGCTGCAGCTGGTAGTCCTGCACCCAGATCGTGCCGCCCTCCTCCGTGATCTCGGCGGCGCGGTCGGCGAAGCGCTGGTTGACCTGCACGTAGGCCTCCCACCAGACCCGGTGGTAGGTCGGCGCGGCGATCACGTCGTGGTAGAGCGGCCACAGGGTGTCGTTGCTGAAGCCCTCGTAGTAGCGCTGCACCTCCTCCGCGCTGAGCGGCACCGGCACGATCTCGATGCCCTGGTCGACGAACGGCTCGAACTCGAGGTCGGGCTGGCCGGCCCAGCCGACCCACGCACCGTCGTTCGCCCGCATGACCGGCTCGAGGGCCGTCACGAGCCCGCCCGGCGAGTGCTGCCACGAGGCCGACCCGTCGTCGGCGACCACGCGGTCGACGGGCAGGCGGTTCGAGACGACGACGAAGCCGTAGCGGTCAGGGGTGTCAGACATGGGCGGTGCTCCGGGGTTCCCCCCGCGTCGACGCAGGGACCGCCAGATTATCAGCGCGCCCCCGGCGGGGATCAGGCTCGTCCCCCGCTCAGCCGAGCCGCAGCACGGCCTCCGCGGCCTCGACCAGGGCCCTCCCGTACGAGCGGCCGTGCCCGGCCGCGTGCACCGCGAGGGGGTGCAGCTGGTGCAGCGGCACCCTCTCGCGCCAGCCCTCCCGGAGGGGCGAGACGGCCTGGTAGCCCGCGAGCACCTCCTCGAGGTGCGGGCAGCCGAACAGCTGCAGCATGGCGAGGTCGGTCTCCGGGTGGCCGCCGTGGGCGGCCGGGTCGATCAGCACGACCCCGTCGACGCCGAACAGGACGTTGCCGCTCCACAGGTCGCCGTGCAGGCGGGCAGGAGGCGCGTCGTCGTCGAGCGCGCCCGCCGCGACGGCGTCGCAGGCCGTCTCGACGACGTCGAGCTCGTCGTCGGTCAGGGCCCGCGCCTCCCTCGCCAGGTACGCGAAGGGCCGCACGCGCTGCTCGGCGTAGAAGGCGCCCCACGAGTCGGTCGGCGTGGCGGCCTGGCGGCGGCGGCCGATGTAGGAGGCGCCGTGCCAGCCGGCGGGAGGCGCCCCGAAGGCGTCGGCGCCGGCGGCGTGCGTGCGGGCCAGCGCCGCGCCGAACGCGCGGGCGGCGGCGGGCGCAGGCCGCGCCTCCGGCACGCTCTCGAGCACGATGCGGCCGGGGGCCACCTCGAGCACCCGGGCCACCCGGGCGCCGCCCGTCGACGTCGCCTCGCCCAGCCAGGCGAGGCCCGCGGCCTCCGCCTCGAAGAAGCCGTCGGGGGCGTCGGGGCGCTGCTTCACGTGAGGGCTCACGGGTCTAGCATGCCCCCGTGACCACCGCCGCGACCGAGACCCGCACCCCCACGCAGACCCGCGCGTACCGGGAGGGGCGGCTCGTGGCCCACGGCTTCCCCCTCGCCGACGTCAGCGACCACCTCGAGCGGGACTGCACGGTCTGGGTCGACTTCACCGACCCGACGGCCGCCGACTTCGCCCAGCTGGAGGACGAGCTCGACCTGCACGAGCTCGCGGTCGAGGACGCCCTGAACGCGGGCCAGCGGCCCAAGATCGACCACTACCGGGGGCACCTCTTCGCCGCGCTGTACGACGTCGACCTCGACGCCGGCTCGGGCGTGCTGACGACGAGCGAGGTCAAGGCGTTCGTCACCCCGCACGCGCTCGTCACGATCCACCACCCCGAGTTCGACGTCGCGCAGCTCGTGGCGGCCTACGACCAGAACGCCGAGCTCGCGGCGCACGGCGTGTCCTTCCTGCTGTGGGGCCTGCTCGACACCGTGGTCGACCGGCACTTCGCGGCCACCGACGGCCTCGACGACGCGATCGAGGGCATCGCCGACGACCTCTTCGACCCCGCCCCGCGGACCGTCGACGTGCAGAAGCGCTCGTTCGCCCTGCGCAAGAGCCTCGTGCAGCTGCGCCGGGTCTCCGCCCCCATGCGCGAGATGGTGAACACCCTGCTGCGCCGCGACCTGCACGACGTCGACCCCGTGATGCAGCCGTACTACCAGGACGTCTACGACCACGTGCTGCGCGTCGCCGAGCAGAACGACAGCCTGCGCGACCTCGTCTCGACCATCCTCGACACGAACCTCGCCCTGCAGTCGAACCGCATGAACGACGTCATGAAGAAGGTCACGAGCTGGGCCGCGATCATCGCCGTGCCGACCGCCATCACCGGCTTCTACGGCCAGAACGTGCCCTACCCCGGCTTCAGCCAGGTCTCGGGGTTCGTCACCTCGTGCGTGCTGATCGTCGCCGTGGGCGGGCTGCTCTGGTGGCAGTTCCGCAAGCGCGACTGGCTGTAGCGGCCCACGCGCGTCCACCGAGCGTTCGCGCGACGTTCACGGCCGGACGCCCGCCGACGGCGGCCCGCCGCCGTAGCCTGACCGCGTGATCACGGTAGGCATGAGCACGTCCTGCGTCTTCCCCCGACCGACCGACGAGGCCTTCCGCCTCGCCCGCACCACCGGCTTCGACGGGGTCGAGGTGATGGTGACCGCCGACCGGGGCAGCCGCGACGCCGGCCTGCTCCGCGCCTCCGTCGGCCGCTGGGGCCTGCCCGTGCTCTCGGTGCACGCCCCCGTGCTGCCCGCGGCGCACTTCGCCCTCGGCCGCGACCAGCGCGACAAGCTCCGGCGGTCGGCGGAGCTCGCGGCCGAGCTCGGGGCCGCGACGCTGGTCGTGCACCCGCCGTTCCGCTGGCAGCGACGCATCGCCGCGTCGTTCGTCGACGTCGTCCGCGAGGTCGCCGAGGCGACGGGCGTCGAGCTCGCCGTGGAGAACATGTTCCCCTGGCGCGTGGGCCCGCTCGTGGCCGACGTCTACTCCCCCGGCCACGACCCGGTGCCGCTCGACGTGGCGGCGGCGACCCTCGACTTCTCGCACGCGGCCGTCGCGGGGCGGGACTCCCTCGACCTGGCGCTCGCCCTCGGGCCGCGGCTGCGCCACGTGCACCTCTGCGACGGCACGCGGTCGACCCGGCCGGGTGGGCTCGTCGACCAGCACCTCGTGCCGGGCACGGGCACGCAGCCCGTGGCCGAGGTGCTCGCGCACCTCGCCCGGAGCGGCTGGTCGGGCGCCGTCGTCGCCGAGGTGCACGCCGACCGGCGCGGACCGGACGAGGAGGCGCGGGCCGACGCCCTCCGCCGCACGCTGGCCTTCGCCCGGGAGCACCTCGCCCCGGCGAGCGCCCCGGCTCCCGAGCCCGCGGCGAGCGCGCGCGCGCCCGAGCCGACGCCCGGCCCCCGCCGGCGCCGCTAGGCGACGAGCACGGTCGCGACGACCGCCAGCGGCACGGCCACGACGGCCACGCCGAGGCCGCCGAGGACGACGCGGCCCCACCGCACCTCGACGCCCATGGACGTCAGCCGACCGTGCCAGAGCAGGGTCGCGAGGGAGGCCCACGGCGCGACGAGGCAGCCGATGTTGACGCCGATCAGCACGGCCACGAGACGGAGCGGCGACCCGGCCACGGGCTCGAGGGCGAGGTACGCGGGCAGGTTGTTCGCCACGTTGGCCGCGACCGCGCTGCCCCCGGCGAGGCGGAGCAGGTCGGGCAGCCCCTCCCCCGAGCCGACCAGCGCGGCCAGGGCGTCGGCGAGGCCGAGGGAGTGGGCCGCCTCGACCACGACGAAGAGGCCGCTCGCGAAGACGAGCGTGCCCCAGGGCACCAGGCCGAGGCGCAGCACCGACGGACGGCGCACCGCGGTGGCGACGACGAGCACGAGCGCGGCGACGGCCGCCGGGATCCACACCTCGACGCCCGAGACGAGGGCCGGCACGAGGAGCGCGACGGAGGCGGCGGCCACACCGAAGAGGACGCGGTCCGCCGGGGCCTCGGAGGCGGGCGGCTCGAAGCGGCCCCGCAGCTCGCGGCGGTAGCGCAGGCCGACCGCCGCCACGGGCACGACCGCTCCGACCACCGCGGCCGGGGCGACGAGCGCGGCGAACGACAGCGGCGACGGCGAGCCGAGGGCGTCGAGGGCGAGCAGGTTCGTCAGGTTCGAGACCGGCAGCAGCATCGACCCCGCGTTGGCCAGCCACACGGTGGTCAGGGCGAACGGCATCGGCGGCAGCCCGACCCGACGCGCGACGAGCACGACGACGGGCGTCAGCAG